>SDBT01007149.1_pt1 | contig 18424 bp, 43 predicted proteins | sample 2277101 | NCBI WGS metagenome assembly SDBT01 (sample SAMN10404973, study PRJNA504765) | marine sediment metagenome | isolation source: marine sediment core GS10_PC15, 103 cmbsf | place: Arctic Ocean: Southern Knipovich Ridge | collected 2010
ATTCTATATTGAACGTTTATATTTGGGGATTTATGTGAATAGATAATGGTAACTTGTGATGATTGCGGTAATACAATGATTGGATCAGTTACCTGTGACCACCCATTTATCCAGTTTGGTGGATTATTTTATTTTAGAAACACTGTATATTTTGATGGAAACGAACATTGTCATGATTGTGGTATTGAGAATAAAAAGGGTAATATCCACCACATGGGATGCGATATGGAAAGATGTCCAAAATGCGCTGGTCAATTACTAAGTTGTGGATGTGCATACGATAGTTGTGATGAAGATTGCGGTGATTGGTATTCAAAGGGATGTGATATGGATCATGCAGGTAGTGTGCATATGGGAACTCCAACACCAACTATTACAGAGGGTATTATAACAGATCATCCAATAAAGGTACAATTTCCTAAAGATGAAGAACTAAAGGCGGAAAATAAAAAACTAAAAAGAGAACTAAAACATTTGAAAAAAGCATATGATAGATTGAGAGCATGGAGAAAAGAGATGTTAGACCTAATGGAAAACGAAATATTGGTGGAGGCATAATATAATGGGGATAGTTTGTGATATATGTTGGAGTGTAGTAGGTAAAGTAAGAGATATAGATAAATCTTATCACTTAAACAATATAGGTAGATGGGAAATATGTGATACATGTGTTAAACGATATGATGAGCAAATCTTTGAGGAAGTCAGGGATAAAATGTATAGGAAGAATTAAAATGGCAGTAGGTATTTTAGGTAGTGATGAACCAAATGATAACCAATTACTTGTGGAAATACTTCGTGTTCTAAAAGACATTAGAAGTGAAATAGCAGGATCAGCTCAAGACGGAACACCATACTATACGAGGGATGACTAATGGGAATTCATGAGGAAAGTGTTATTAATTGGGTGTTGGATTATGTTGCAGATCATGGTCTAGTATTTGACAAATCAGTAGCTGGAGATTTATTAAATAGAAAACTAAAAGATGATTGGGTTCACATAGCAGGATTTGGCGATGACTGATTTTTGTGAGATATGTTTAACAGAGGCAGTAGATTTAGATGATTGGTTTCTCAAAACCGAACCTGCACATGGAAAAACTGCAATTATAGGATGTGTATGTCCGTGGTGCGTAAAAGAATTACAAGGTATTAGGCAAAAGATAGAGGAAAACACTAAAACATTAAACGAGGCGGAGGATATAGAGTTTGCAAAAAATACAGGACTAGTAGACTTGGATAGAGAAACTATAATACTAAAGAGGTTTGTTAATACTGAATGATTTAAAATGGAAACTAACATTGTTAAAGTGGAAGATTGATCACTTAATACATTGGTTTAAACCCTCGTATGGTCAATACTTAGTTATTATGCTACCTGAAGATGTGCCGAAAAATGAATGGTGTGAGATGTCATGTGATTTCTTAGACGTAAAATCAAATGGAATAACTGGTAGATACCACAAGATAGAAACATTTGTAGCAACAGCAAGAATAAAGGTGAAATATTGATTAGTGACGAAATGGGATTAACAACCAAATTTAGAACCGAGGATTTACGATGCCCTAAATGTAAAGGTGAAATAAAATTTGCTATTGTAGAGAATAGAGGGTTAGGTAGTAGGGAACCATTAACTAGACATGATGCACTAACAATGTCATTACTTGATGCAAAGCGTGATATAGATAATATGTGTGAAGTGGTTGATAACATGTTTAAACGGAGTAAAAATATAGATCATCGTTATAGAAAACTTAAAAATATACTACATGATTGGGCAATGATGAACGCTGATGCAACACTATTAGATATTTTGGATAAAGTAGATCATGGGGATTTCGATAAGGATGAGTAAAGAACATGAAATATTCTCAATAGATAGGGAACTATATGGTGAAACATTTGGTTCGTTTTTAGACTCGATGGGCTTTAGTCATTATGGATATTTTGAGAAAAGTGGTATTGATGGATTTGATGAATCAGTAAAAGATAAAATAGACGATAATGGTGTTTACAAAAATGATGTGTTTGAAATATCAGCATATTGGTGGGGAGAATGCACATGTGGGAAGGAACCTAATAAAGAGTTTCTATCAGGAGCAGATTTCCATGATAAAGAATGCATGGTGTATAGACCAAACTTTTGGTATAAACCAACTGATTGGAAACTAGAGTGGTATAAATACCCAATAAGGGGAAATAGCTGTAATAGAGAAATAACACCAGAGGAATTTCTAAAAATATTAAATCATTGCAAGAAAGAATTTTTCAAATAGATACACTTATAACACCATTATACTAAGGGTAATTGCTGTTTAGAACAAAAGTACGGATTATATTAGAATCCTGAACAAGTGTTTTGGTGGTGCGATTCCATCCAGACAGACCATTTAAGTTATATACCAAATTATCCAAACAAAACTAATGATAGTAAAGTGTCTTGATTGTAATCAACCGATGACAGAAACAACAAAGAACAAACCCAAGGATATACCAAAACAAAACAAGTGGATATTATGTAGAGAATGCAATAAGGGAGTAGAAGTTGTTGGTTCAGTAGATGGAAAGCCAGTACAGGTAAAAGGAAACAAAGTTGATGAAATAAGTTATACAGAAACATCTACTATTTATGTAGTAATATCACATGAGGGTGATAGGGTAATTAAAACAAAATATGCTGATATAGAACACAAATCAAAGATTAGTGAAGATGTACTAAATTGATTGATTGGGGAGAACCTATTATGAATATAATTAAAAAACTAAGGAAAAGCAAGAATGTAAACTTTATAATAACGAGTGATATTAATAAATGACATTTGAGGATGAATGTTGGGGACATCATTGTGTTAGTATAGAATATGGTGTAGATCATGGTGATAATTTATTATTACATAAATCAGTACTTAGGTGTTCAACATGTGGAACAAGTCAAATAGAACTATTATTTAAAAAATTAGAGATAATGGATCTAGAAAATTACACACAAAATGAATAATATGCTTATAAGGTATTCTTTAGGGTAAATTGTATTATGAGTTTTTCACCGTTCCAAGAGGGATTCAAACGATTTCCAAAATGGTTTAAAGAGAAAACAGAACTACCTAAAGTACCAGACGACATATTAGATTGGATTAGAGAGGTAAGACCTAAAGCAGAAGGTAGAAAAAGAGTTATCATGCCACCTTGGAGAGACATCTATAACGATCCTAACTATAACAAGTTTATTGTAGGTGGTAGACAGATATTCAAATCAACATACACAACTGATGTATTAGCATTTGAGGCAACAAGTATGAGAAATGCACAATTAGTGTATGTAACATATGATGATGTCAATAAGCAGGCATTTTCAAGACAGAAATTACAAATAGGAACGTTTGATGGTAGTCCTACATTAAAAAAGTTTCCAAGATTTAGATTAGGTAGCATAGGAGAAATTTCACTATTAAATGATTCAACAATTTATATAACAACTGATCACGGACAATACCACCATGTAGAGGGTAAATCAGCTCAACACGTTATGTTAGATGAGGCTCAATACCAAGATATGCAGTACTTTGACAGAATACCATTAATCATGACAATCACGCAAGGTAAAATAAGTGTGTTAGGTGTAGGTGGTGAGGCTGGATCACCTTATGAACAAAGGTGGCAGGAATCAGATCAGAGAGAATGGGTATTTGATAATAAAGAAGATTATGTAGATTCAGCAGGTATTATATTCAAGGGAGAAGGTTGGAGGAATGATTTAGTATTTGGTGAGGCTAAAGATGAGTTTACAGAAAAAACAAGATGGGGAATGATCGCAGATGATAGATTAATGAAAATAATGAGTGGTATATGGAAAGCCAAACATCCTGAAAACGAAAGAAACTGGCACGGATACCACATACCACAACACATCATACCACAGATACCATTAACAATTGCAGATGCTATTAATCCTAGAATGTATAATACATTAAAGAAATATTCAATAGAACACAAAAGACAAACAATGTCACCACACTTATTTACATCACATGTGATAGGTGGGTTCTATCACGCAGAACGTAGACCAATAACAAGAATGATGATCGATGCATTATTCAGAGGAAACGAAAATGTAAAGATTATGGATGCATGGGACATAGCAGACATTAAGGATATGTTTGGTAAAGAGGTAATGATTAGTATGGGTGTTGACTTTGGATCAGGAAACCCATCACAAACAGTTATATGTATAATGATTGAATGGATATTACAACCAGAGACAGAATCACAGGACAAAATAAGCAGAGTACAAATGGTTTACTTAGAACCTAGACCAGCAGAAAACTTACTAGATCAAGCCAAAAACATTGCTATACTATTCCAAGACTGCAAATGTGATGTTGGTATAGGTGACTTAGGATATGGAGCTATTCAGGTTCAACAGATACAAGATGGAGGTACCGATAGATTAACTGGTACAAAGTTTAATGGTGTTGGTAGTAGAAACTTTTTCGGATGTAGATCGATAGGTGATGAAACAAAACCATTAATGGAATACTACAAAGGGTTAGATGAGCATGGTGAGGAAAGAGAACACCTAAAAATAGACAAAACAACAGCCATACAGGAATTCATTGATATAATGACCGTAATGGTAAATGATCCTAAAGATCCATATAATGTTGACAAAAGAAGACACAAGTTAATATTCCCATCAGAGCCTTATTCAAAGCAAAAGATAGATTTTATATATGCTGACTTGACTAATTTAACTAGAAAAGACCTTAGTGATAAGATTGATGAGGAAGAAGATGATCCTAGACAAAAGGCTAGAAAAGAGTTCAATCACCCAAAAGATTCCCTAATGGCGATGATATACGCAATAAAGGCTTTAGATATACAGCAAGATTGGAATTGGGTAGGAACTGGATAAAATTTTTATATTCTCGTAAAACTTTTATCTATTATGAAACTAATATTACTATTATTTCTACCAATTTTATTGTATGTACCTACCCAAGCGGATGCATACTTTATAGAATTCCTACCATTCAAGTGGAATCATACACCCATGATATGCGTGTGGGATAGTAAGTTTAATGTAAATGCACAGGAAGCGGTAAATACTTGGCATACTGTATTAGTAGATAGGTTTGGAGAGGGATTTGGAATAGAGGCAATGATAGTTAATTCTAATACTAATGTTAATGACTTGGAGAAATGTGATATACACATTATCTATATACTAGATGAATATACTACGCAAGAAGGATTAGAAACTAAAACTGGTCAGCTCTGGAAGTATAACCCGTCTACTGATGTATTTTTGTTTATTTACGAAGAAAGAGAAAACAGAGATCCAAAACTAATAACAGCAACTACATTACACGAACTTGGTCATGGTTTCAGTCTAAACCATGTAATACCTGAAAGCATGGGTGAGGCAATGAGACCATGGCCAGATACGTTAATGTGGCAATGGGTTGATGAAAATTATGAAAGGGATATAGATGAGCAAACACTATTGGCATTCAAGTGTTATTATAATGGAGGTAGTTGGCAAGCACGACATATGCACACATGTCCAATATTCTATCCAGATTTCCCAAGAGATGAAAGCAATAATTTTTTCAAACAATAGTTTATATTAGGTCTAATTAAGAGGTAATTATGAAGGCTAGTACAGCATTAATTAGGGCTAAAGAAACACAAATATCAGGGCGTAGGTATGATGGTAACGGTGGATATTGTGCAATAGGTATCTTAGATAAAGTAGCATTCGATAGAGGAGGTAGTAACTCTGAAAGATATTTTAACGTTGATGATAATATAGTAAAATGTCCAGTATGTAAGGCAAAAGGTGAATTATATGAGGTTATTTGTCATTTAAACAATGATAGTGAACAAAATGCGTTTGAAACCCAACATGGTTATCATTCATGGAAATTCAAACAGATAGGTCATTGGCTTAAAGATATAGGACTTTAGACTTAAATAAAACAAAATCGTAGATGTATAATGAACTGTCCAGAATGTAACGCAACACTTCGATTAGAATGTGGATGCCAAAGTTGTCCAGAATGTTTCTGGAGCGCTTGCCCAAGTGGGTAAGTTTACTTTTTCTTTAAATACCTAAATAGATACGTTTATATGGTCTTATACCTTAGGGTAAGCATGGCTAATAAGTTCCCAGTGATGTTAGTATCACCAATGAAAGAATTACATAGAATTAGTTTCCCATGTATAGCACAAACTAAAATGGATGGGATGAGAGCATTAATAGTAGTTGAGGATCAAGAGGTAATAGTGTATAGTAGAAATGGCAAGAGGCTATTAGGACTTGGTGAACATTTTAAAGGAATAACAAATCATAACAACATGGTATATGATGGTGAACTTACAGTACTAGATGCAAAGGGTGAGGTAATGTGTAGAAAAGAGGGAAACGGTATAATACACAAGGCTGTTGAATCTGTTAATACTATAAGTGCAGAGGAAATAAGTAGAATAAGATTAACACTATGGGATATTATACCATTAAGTGCATGGAAGGCTGGTATTGATACTACACCATATTATAATAGATTAGGTGAACTTAGAGCAATGCCAAAGAATAAACTATTTAAAATTGTTGAAACACAAGAGATTGCTAATAAGGAGGATGCAGAGTTGGTTTTTCAAGAAAGGCTTAGCGAGGGTGAGGAAGGCATTATATTAAAAAACGATGATCATCCGTGGGTTGCTAAAAGAAGTAAGGAATGTGTTAAGATGAAAGCAGAATTAGAAATGGATTTAGAGATAACTGGATTTGCGGAAGGGCAAGGTAAGAATAGTGGAATGACTGGAGCAATACAATGTAAGAGTAAAGACGGTAAGATAGTAGTAGATGTAGGGACTGGAATGAATGATGCAACAAGAGTAGAGATATGGGGAAAACAAGACAAACTAATAGGTAGTATTGTTGCAGTAAAGTATAACGAGGTAATTCAGGCAAAGACAGATAAACCAGCTAGTTTATATTTGCCAGTATTTGTTGAGTTAAGAGTGGATAAGGAGGTTGCAGATTAATGGATTATGTTAGTACTACAACTGAATATCAATGTGATTTATGTTTAGCATCAACCAATGATAGGGATAATATAATGGAACATATGGAAAAATATCATAAAGAGCAAATATTTGTGTTAAAAAAATGGAAAGAAGATCATAAGGTGGTTGAGGAATAATGGAAGAATATATTGAATTATTACATAATGAAGAAATAAGACATTGGATATGGTGGACAGTAATACCACTAAGTATTATAGGTGGGTTAGTTATCGTGAGTATTGCAGAAAAGTTCTTTGATAGAAACAATACTAGGCAAACTAGCAAGTATGCGAGGGGAGATTAATGGTTTCATTAAGAAAATGTATAAAATATAGAATAGGTATAGAGGAATACATTATGGATCAATATGTTAAAGATATACATGAAAAAAAGACAAAGGATCAAAGAGAAAGATATTGGACGGCTATACACACGTATAGGGTATTAAACAAGATATTGGAGGACTCAAAATGAATATAGCAACAGAGTTCAATTGTTGTAAATGTGATGCAATGCCATGTAGTTATGTAGAAACACTTATTGATAAACCAACTGCATCATTACTTAGGAAATATTATTGTGGATTTCATCTAAGGGAGCTTGAAGAGCAATGAGATATTATAAACTATATGTTATACCAGTAGGTAAGAGAAAAAGAGATAAAGTATATCTAGACCAAAGCCTAAGTAAGAAAGGCTTAGAGCAAATACAAATAATGATAAACAAAATGAAAGGTAGAGCCGAAAATTTTATAATAACACAAGTGGATGAGGTAGAGGTATCATGATAAACTGGCATATAGCAAAAGGTGACTTTGAGCATTATCCATATAAAGTTACAACAGGTGAGGTTTGTTCTGACTTTAAAACATTAGAGGAAGCACAAGAATATTGTGATAAGAAAAACGTTGAGGAATACAATAAACAGTTTGAGCCTGAAGGCGAACTACACGAAGATAGATAGTGTCACATTAAAATATAACACACGAAAAGGTTTTTATACAGTTTACTTTAGGGTAAGATATGAACAGTTACACAAGAACAATGTTGCTAGCGGTATTAATTGTTAGCACTATGTCTTTGGGTGTAAATACTGCTCACGCAGGAATAGACGGCAAACTTCTAGTTTGTCACATAGTAGGAGGCGGTCAGCCACCATTCACTATTGAGGTAGCAAACCAGTCTGTATTTCAGGCTCACATACTACACGGTGATACAGTAGGTGCTTGCGAACCAGAACCACCTATTGAATGTGATGAAGGATTCGAGTTAGTCGATGGTGAATGCGTACCGATAGAATGCGAAGTTGGATTTGAATTGGTTGGAAACGATTGCGTTCCAATTGAATGTGATGAAGGCTTTGAACTAATTGGTAATGATTGTGTACCGATAGTATGCGATGAAGGCTTTGAACTGGTTGGGAACGATTGTGTTCCAATAGAATGTGATGAGGGCTTTGAGCTGATCGGTAATGATTGTGTTCCAATAGAGTGTCCAATAGGATCTGAATTAGTAGGAAACGATTGTATTCCTATTGAGTGTCCAGAGGGCTTTGAACTAATCGGTAATGATTGCATACCAATCGAATGTGACGAAGGATTTGAATTAGTTGGTAACGATTGCATACCAATAGAGTGTCCAACAGGAACAGTTTTAGTAGGTAACGAATGTATCCCTATTGAATGTGATGAAGGAACGATTCTAGTAGGTAATGAGTGCATACCAATCGAATGTGATGAAGGAACAGTTCTAGTAGGTAATGAATGTATCCCAATAGAATGTCCAGAGGGAACAACTCTAATAGGTAACGAATGTGTGCCAATCGAGTGTCCAGAGGGAGAAATTCTAATAGGTGATACATGCGTACCTATTGAGTGTCTAGAGGGAGAAATCCTAGTCGGAAATGAATGCGTACCAATTGAATGTGACGAAGGCACTATTCTAGTCGGTGATCAATGTATCCCAATAGAATGTGATGAAGGAACAGTTTTAGTTGGAAACGAATGTCAACCAATCGAATGTCCAGAAGGCACTATTTTGGTGGGTAATGATTGTGTCGCAATAGAATGTGAACAGGATTGTGAACCACCAATAATAGAATGTGATGAAGGATTTGAGTTGGTAAACGATGAATGTGTAGAAATTGAATGTGAAGAAAACTGTGAAGAACCAAAACCAAAAGCCGAAGATAACAATGATGGTGGTAGTGGAGCAACTCCTCCAACATTAGGTGTAAATACTAACCACAACATCTTACAAGTAGAAGGCGGTTTTTCATGTAACAACCAAACAGTAGACGTAAATTATTGGTTTACTGCATTCCCACAAATATCATTAGAAGTTGGTGATAAGTTATCATGCGACTTTAAGATATTTGATGAGCATAATGGTTGGGACAATGTAGAACACTTTGACTTCGCATTAGGCAAATATGTAGGTGAAACAATGTCAACAACATACGGAAAACTATCACTTGATATTGATCAGGTTACTAGAGAACAAACAGTAACATTTGATCAAAATCAGTTTGATAACGTATTATTTGTTGCATCAGATAAACCTGTTCTTTGCCTAGATGGAGAAGAACAACTGTGTTTAGCAATACATTTGGAATTCACTACAAGAGTACCATTCACCGATGATAAAGTCGTTGGAACACAAGTATGGAACTATCAAAGATCTACTTGGTCTAATTACTTCAATGAAGGAATTGAGGTTAAAGGAGATACAATGAATGAACTACCAATTTATTCATTGATAGGAAAATACGGACAACTACATAATATACAGTTGACAGATAAGACTTTGCAAAACACAAGACTTGCTGTTGACTTGGATAGTGGAATTGAGGGAATCATCATAAAAGATGTATTCGTATCAACAGAAACAGTAATAGTAACACCTGTTTCAGATAGTGGAACAGAGAGACATGGGAGTGCATTCAAACTCATAAAAGAATGGCATACTAACCAAGTCCTAAAACTTGCTATGGAACTATATCCAAATGTGTATGATGAGCCATACGACAAAATCAATGATATATTCACACACACGTACCCAAAGAGAAATTAGCCTAACGGCTCTACCTTTTATTTTTATGTTTAAATAAGCCAATAATGTTGTATGATCATGTCAAAAACAATCGCAGTAGGTATATCCCTTGTGGTTATAACCTTACTATTGGGATTCATCTCAACTGCTGATCTTTGTGCAGAATGTGTTGATGTTGATATTGATAAACAATCCGCAATTATAGGTGGAGGGTTTATTGGTGGATTAGCACTATTAGTATTTGGCTACAAAGATAGTAAGAGAAACAAATTCCTAGAAGACCTAGACGATGTAAAAGATAAAATCTTGAAAGATGTTAAAAAAACATTGGACAAGATTTAATCTCTTTTTTTTATTCTATTCAATGCTACCTAATATCATCAAACCGCTAAGTTCTCAATAGGCTCACATCTAAGGTTCAGTTTAGAACCATCAAGGTTTATGCCGTTCAGCCAAGTTCCTAACTTGGGACGGGTGTACACGATCCTCTTTTTACGGTAGATTGAAACCTAATTATACCACAATTAATGCAAATATAAACTTATCTCTGAATAGATACATTTATATGGTCTATACCCTAAGGTAGAACATGACACAGATAGTCTTGAAAACAAGTTTTGGTGAAACAATACCTGATTTTTTGAAAAGGTTACAGGATGAATCATTGAAACAAAAAGAGTTCTTGAAAAGTATAGTAGCACAGCGTAGTGATGGATTAGGACTTGCAGACTTGGGAGCAAAAATTGCATTCGAGGAAGGGCAACTAAAAGCAATCACTGACATAAAACTCACCTTTGAGAACTTAAAACCAACAATAGAACAAACTAATGAGGTAGACTTGCTAGCTCATGAAGAATTAGAAGATCCAGAATCACGACTGGCAAGAATGGAATCGGAGGGACTAGTAGATTGAGTGAAGTATCAACATACACTTTCGAGGACAAAGTTATCGAAGCCTTTAATGGCTATGATAAATACGTAGTTACCAAAGAAGGCGGAACAAACTACTTTGAGAAAAATGGTGTAAAGTTACCATTCTATCATAAAGCAATTGGTTGGAATGGAATATTTCAACTAACATTAGTAAAACCACGACATGGTTATAACTCTGAAGGAATAGTAAGGGTTACAGAAAAGACCAACATAGACCAACATAGGTTTAGAGTAAGATTTGGTGAGCAAGCAAACTACGCAGTAAAAGAAGTATTAGAAAAACAAATAACAGAACCATCACTAGCAAAAAACCAAGCAGATACAGAAAAAGCCTTTAAAAAATGGCAAAGAGATAACGCAAAATACCTTGGACACAAAATAATCAGGGAAGTAGTATTAGAACAGAATTACAGCGGAACAAAAACTACAAGCGTTGGTCTAGATAGGCTAATCACAAGCATAAGCACGGGTGACCACGGAATACCAAGTCTAACACAAATATTTGGTATTATAGTACAAAGTGGTATCAAGGTGTATAACGTAGGTAATGACATAAAAGTTATCGGAAACGGTGAAGAAACAACAGCATTCATAGAATTGATAGATCATTTCTTAGAATGGAAATACTAGAAAGGTTATATATTTAACCTACTATTTTTTATTTATGAATGAGGTTTTATGTGGGAACAATGTTGATGTTCTAAAAACCATTGATGATAATACATTTGATTTAACAGTAACTAGTCCACCCTATGATAAGTTGAGGAGTTATGAGGGTTATTCATTTGATTTAGAAAATCTAATCACTCAATTATATAGAACTACTAAAGAGGGAGGTGTAGTAGTGTGGGTTGTTGGAGATGCAGTGGTGGATGGTGGTGAAACAGGAACAAGTTTTAAGCAGGCTTTGGCATTTATGGAGAAATTCAGACTACATGATACGATGATATATTCAAGACATGGTAGATTTCCAGATAGAATACGATACAAACAGATGTTTGAATACATGTTTGTATTCAGTAAAGGTAGGCCTAAGACAGCTAATATCATTAAAGATATACCAAACAAGGAAAAACCTAGAGAACGAATGATGAAACAAAGAAAGGTTGATGGTTCATGGTCATATAGAAAAATACAGTTAAAAACACATCACGATAGGGGAAACATTTGGCACTATAATACAGGAGGCTCTAAATCAACAAAGGATAAAATAGCATTTGAGCATCCAGCTATCTATCCTGAAGAGTTAGCAAAAGACCATATAATAGCATGGTCAAATGAAGGTGATACTGTATTAGATCCATTCTGTGGTAGTGGAACCACTCTAAAGATGTCGAAACAATTAAATAGGCGATATGTAGGGATAGACATATCAATGAAATATTGTGATATATCAAGGGTAAGAGTGAACTTATGAGCCAACAACCTACACCAACAATAGAGGATGAGATAGATTTTATCATTAACAAGATATTGCAGAAAACAGTAGTAATAGATACTGGTGATTTTTCACAAAGCATTAAAGATGAGTCAAAGAAAATATTAGCTGAATCAATTAAGATGATAACTGATGAATTAGATCCGATCAAGATAGATAAACTGGTTTATAATGAATGGAAAAAAGGTAAATCTGTAAGTTAGGTTTATATAGAACCAAATTCAAGAAAATCATGGGTAAAACTTTAAAGGAAATGGGTGATGAGTGTTTCAAGAACTTTGTAGATGGACATCCCGAACTACAATTTATTACAAATAACCAAGCACATCTCACCGCAAATGCCGAAAAAGCTGGATACGCTAAAGCAGGAGTAGATCATGCATTAAAATGGTATGAGGATGAACTTGCATTAAAGAAAAAGGTTACACTACCAAACAAACTGACTTTCATATTAAAAGATAAAAAATACGTTCAAGTAATAGATGATGATGATGATGTTGAGGAGCCCGAAAAAATTGACAAAGTATAGAATTCATTTTGAACCTGAAGATGTAGAGGCAGACGATCCAGATCATGCAGTTGAGAGGTTTAGAGCAATGGTACAACTTAATTTTGGACTACCAGAGGTAAGAAAGATATTCCCAATAGATAATGATGGATTTGCAGTAAAAGAGTAACATTTAAATAATCTATTATTAGGTGGTAGATATGACAATATACCTTAGTTATGAGATAGATTTACCAGAGGATGGAATTAAAGGATCAACAGTACATAGAAACTATCCAGAGGGAGAGTTTGGTAATGAGGATAAAGCATTTAGTGAGTATATGCAATGTGATAGTTGTAACTATACCTCATCACAAACCTCAATAGGGACTTATGAAGATCCAAAAATGGTACAAAGTTTTTGGGATTGGCATAAGAAATTAGATCCAGAATGTACTGAAAATAGAGATGTTATTACATTTGCATTCGAGGAAGTAAGAAAAGAGGAAAGAATAGAGGAAAGAAAACTTGAGGAATTTGAGGATGTGCAAATGCCATGAGATCAGATATTGCGATAGCAAGAGGAACTTTGAAATTAAATGCAAGTAAAAAAGACTTTAACGAAATTCTTTCAAATTGTGATGTATGCTTAATGGGTGATGCAATGTGGGAAAGAGATGAGCCTTATTCAGATGGAACACAACAAATATGCAATGCCTGTTATTTGGAATTGGGATGAAACTAAAGTTTAGATTTTTTGAATACCTTTGCATCACAAGTTTTGTTTGGGGATTATACCTAATATGGTTAATCCCATTTCAGTTATATTGGGTTGGTATGCCTTGGGATATGTTTGTTACATGGTTTGTGTGGGGAACTATTGCAGAATATATAGTAGCATATCCCATAGCAAAGGCAATAGTTTGGGGAGTCCCTAAGATTACCTCACATTGGCAAATAAAGAGTGATAATTCATTGACAACATATAAATAACCTCTACTTTAGGGTAAGATATGGAAAGTAGAATGGATCATGCCTTATTTGTAATGCAAGAAGCCCATAAAGGACAGAAACGTTGGGATGGTTCACCGTATTCAAAACATCCTATTGATGTAGTTTACAGACTTACAGAAATGGGAATCTTGGATGAAGAAATGATATGTGCTGGTTACTTGCATGATGTTGTAGAAGATACTCCTTATTCGTATGAACAAATAAAGTCAAACTTTGGTGAAGGGGTTGAGATTCTTGTAGAGGAATTAACTTTTGATCAGGGAGGCGGAGAAGAGTATTATTGGGAAAGATGTAAAAAAATGTCCAGAAATGCAAGTATTATTAAAATAGCTGATATAATGTCTAATATAGGTGACAGTGGGAAGAAAAGTGAAAACTTTATCAACAAAAGAGTTGTGGCTTTACAGATACTAATGGGAAACATATTATAATGAATAAGGAAGATATTAGAACCGTAGGGAGTTTTGGTAGTTTTGTTGTAGGGATAATAATCTTAGTGGTGGTATTAGGATGAAGATAGCACTAGACTTTGACGGTGTATTATCCCATAGTATGAAACGATGGGTTGAGATTCAAAATCAAACTTTCAAAAGAAAAAAGATCACATTAAGAGATGTAGATGTGTGGGCCTTTTACGAAAAGTTTGGCATGACTAAAGAAGAGTGTTTTAAAATATTTGATAAGGTGTGGGGAGATTGGACTAAACTAATACCAATGGAACATGATCTACAACAAAAAACAAAAATGTTGTCAAAGTTGGGTGAGGTAGATATAGTAACAACTGTAATAGAGGGTTGGATTCCAAATATTACAAAGTGGTTAGATAGGGAAAACATTAGTTATAATAGTGTAGTTCATTCAGAGGCAAAGCATGAGTTGGATTATGACATATACATTGATGATGCAGTTAAAAACGCAGAAAAGATGTTGGATTCAGGTAAAACAGTTCTATTGTATAACCAGCCTTGGAATCATTATTATGGCGATACATATTTTCAGAAAGGAACTGGTGGAGAACTTTACAGGATTTACAACTTGTATCATGCAATTGATAAAATTAACTGGATTCAAAGAGGTAAACTTATATAGAGTATCTACCTTAGGGTATGTATGACATGGAAACTTGACAAAAAAAAGGTTAAAGCATTTCCAAACAAAGATCCAGAGGAATCATTAGAGATACTTAGAAGTTTCTACTTGCAATTAAAAGAACATCATTTTGAACTACCAAAGCTGAAAAAGAAAACGTTTAGATCAATGACTCACTGTAATGGTAAGAATGGTAATGGGGCACATTGTCATAGGGATAGAACACAGATATGTTTCAAGCCATTATTCTTACGCAAGCGAGCAGGAGTAATGAATTTCTTAGGACTAAAGGATGAAAAAAGAGATGATATATTCATAATACTTAGAGATACAATGGCATTTGGTGAGATATTAACTCATGAGGTAGCCCACTTTAGAAACAAAGGAGTGCATAATAAGAGGTTTTATATAAGGCAACACAAACTATTCGACACATTTATTAATGGTGTTATTAGCGGTGAGGTATATGATTAGCTGTAAGATTCATCCAGAATGTGCGATAGGGATAAATTTATGCAACAAACTCTTTTGTACAACATGTCATGATCAAGTTTATGACTATGAGGTATTTAGAACGGATAGTGATAGAGACATATGAGAAATAATGTAATATTATTATCAGATGTACTTGAGCGTTGCACGATAGAGGCTACATATGCTGATATAAGAAGGGATGTAAATATATCATCAGGTGTCATTAGTAGGTATCTAAATTTTTTATATTCCAAAGGATTGGCTTTCAAAATAGTACACAAGAGAGTAGGTAAGAAAAAGGTACATGAGGGTTATACTGTATTGGTTTCCAAAAAAGGTAGGGAGTTTCTTGATGGGTGTAGAGAGTTCAAAGATTTTTCCAAGCATTACTTACAGGATGATGTTATATGAATAAATACGACAAATGGAAAAAGGAGGGAGTGTTTGTACTATCTTCAGGTAGGACTATACATAATTATTATGACTTAAAAGAAATGATGGGAGATCCAGATGAATTAACTAAAGAGGTAATGCATATTAAAAAGAAAATTGATTGGTCTAAAATAGATGTTATTGTAGGAATTGATTACGGTGGTACTCCTTTAGCAATAGCATTATCAACATTAACTGGACATCCTTATGCAATAATAAGAAAGAATGAAAAAGATCATGGAACTAAAAAACGTGTTGAGGGCTCACCAATAATTGGCAATGTATTATTATTAGATGATGTTAGAACAACTGGTAATTCTATACATGAGGCAAGAGTATATTTGGAAAATAAAGGATACAAAATAATAGAAACAATAGTATTACTTGATAGAGACGACATGGATGATCTATAATGGAGTGGAAACAAACCCCACTTAATAAATTTGGTTTTAAATGCTTAGCCAATTTCCATGAAAAGTGTGATTGGGATAAATGTGAGTGCTTATGCCATGATGGAAAAGGAGAGGTTTCCATTGGGAATTGACCTAACTAACTTAGCTGATAATAATGATGATGGTTGGGTAAAACTAACCAATAAATTCAAGTCCAAATGCTGTGTTTGTGGTGAGGTAGTTAAACAGGGAACAGATGTTTTATGGAAAAGAGGTAGTGGGATAAGGCATGTAGAAAACTGTTATGATGTTGAAGAGGTAACTACAACCGAGGATCTAATAGTGATTGAGGAGGATGAGTGGAAAGATTTTAATAAATACTCATTAGAAGTGCTTAGAAAGATAGATACTTGCCAAAGGTGTGGTAGGCGGTTAGATAAGACAAAGCATACGTTTATAAATGTGGATAGAAGAACGTGTGAGAGATGTGCATTTAAATGAATGATGTTTGGTTTCAGACAATTTATAGGGATGGAAAATCAGTTATACAGACAAATATCAAAGGTGTTATATTTGAAACCGTTGAGATGAATGATGAAGAATTAAAACACTTTTGGAATTTACTAGGATAATGGATACACTTACCAAAGATATAATAGATGGAATATATGATATGATTGACCAACATAATAAAATCACAAAAGACATTAGTGGTGTATTAGAGGAAGACCAAAAACAGCTTATTCTATTACATGAAAATCTGGATGCATTATGTATAAGAGTGGAGGAGATTGAAAATAGATCACGGAATTTGTCATGAGTGTTGTAAGTTCTTTGAATTGAGAGATGGGTATCTAGTTGAACATGTTGATTTTGAAATTTGGGAATGCCCACATTGTCAATACCCAAACAGTAAGAGGGATTGCGGTCTAACATAATGATGGATGGAAAAATAATAATAGGATTTCCAAAAAGTGGTCAAGTATCACTAATTGAATACTTGCGGAAAAAATATCCAAGAGAAACTATAAAAAAGGATGAGATTATATGGAATGAGAAAGGTTTAGAAATATTCGAGGAAAAATACGGTCATAACCCAAACAACAGACCAGTGATACTAAAAAGAGATCCGATAGAACGTATATGGTCATCTTATTGGTACTTTGAAATGGGTAATGAAAAGCCATTTAGGGAGCAATACACATATGAAGAGTTTTTGTATTGTAATAGAATAGATGGGCATTTAGGTGATATGAATCCAATAAGGGGATCAAACTATGATAGGTGGATTAAAAAATGGGAACCGTTATACCCAATTGTATATGATTTGGATGAGCTGAAAAAAGATAAAGATTTCCCACACTTGCATAAAACAGAAGATAGGAGAAACATAACAATACCTGAAATGACTAAGGAGCAAATACAATTAACACGAACCTTAATAAGTGATGAGATTGCAGGAAAGTTCACAACATAACATTTATATACACTATACCTTGAGGTAAAACATGAATCAAAAAGTTAAAGATATTCTAACTTGGAATACAGATGATATTGTAGGTGGAATGTTTATGTGGATTTTAAGCGTTATGCTTGGAGGAATTATAGTTGGTGTAATAGGAGTTGCTATATTAAATTGAGTCAAGTACCAATATGCAAATCATGTAATGGTACAGGAATGCATATGAGTGCAGATATGGAGGATTATTCTGATTGTATTTGTACTGATGATAAGTGGGATGCAAATAACCAAGACCTATGTTTGATGTGTATGGGTAAAGGATGTAAGTACTGTTGAGAGCATGTCATTTTTGTACTGTAAACAAGGCAACACTTAAAATGGAACTAGAAGACGCCATGAGAGAATGGGGAATAAACAAATCAACACGTAATATGATACGTGCTAGTAAGGCAGGTAAAGCAATGGAGAATTATATTCTTGGATAAGTTTGATGTAGTGTTATTGTTGACTTTGACTGCAATAGTGGTTATTGTTTCATATGCACTCCTACAAGATGATAAAAGCGATGATGAAGAAATAGCAAA
>SDBT01007150.1_pt1 | contig 18422 bp, 12 predicted proteins | sample 2277101 | NCBI WGS metagenome assembly SDBT01 (sample SAMN10404973, study PRJNA504765) | marine sediment metagenome | isolation source: marine sediment core GS10_PC15, 103 cmbsf | place: Arctic Ocean: Southern Knipovich Ridge | collected 2010
CATCAGAATCAAGCATATTGGAAGACATAAATTTAATCAGGTCTTCGATAGATAACTGAGGGGACAATTTCAGGAATTTAAGGATGGCCTTTAATTCGTCAGGACGAGTAGATTTCATCTCACGTTTCCATTCTTTAAGTTCACTTTCCCAATCGTGCTCACGTTTCCAATCTTGGACATCTTGAGTACTATCAAAATTGTCGAGGTTGGTGGTTATTTGTGGAACATGGAGTATAGTTTTAATGGCCTGTGGCATTACAATCTGATTTTCTTTGCCGCCGAGTAAAGGTGTTGTATGAGCCTGTGGTGCCTTACCTAAAGTAATCATCATTGGTTGTTCATTCCCTATGAATTGGGGCTTGTCCAGAATAAGCTTCATTGGTTGACTATTTCCTACCGTTTGGGAAATGCTTAGAATAATCCCTATTGGTTGACCATTAGACACGATTTGAGTGGGTACCAGAACTTGTGTATTACATGAAGTAATTATGGCTGGTTGATCATTAGTCACGATTGGGTCATACACAATCATTGGAGTGTTATTTGCAATTTCGGTCGGTTGAGGAGCCGAAAGATAACTTTCCCATTCAATCGGAGAAATAAGGCCGTGGTAAGTTTTGCTTGAATTATTATCGTTAGAGTTCATGTTAAAATAGTTTCTATCTCCGAAAAACGAAAATTAAAAAATCAATTTTTTGGAGAAAGTGATCCAATTTTCCAATGGTAGACCTATCTAAGATTGGTGGTTTGGATTTTCTAATTTGGCTACCACCACCGAGCCACTCAGGGTCTCTTTCTTTTCTAGGCTAATCCCCTCCCGATGAACCAACTGGTGACATTTCTTACAAAGAAAGGCCAAATTGCTAAGAATATCCTTCGAAACGTGATCAATCAGACCATTTGAATCGGCTTTATGTTGTTCTACTAAATGGTGGGTGTCAATTCCGACCTTTGATCCACATAACAAACAGCCCGTTTTATAAAGTTTTCGATTATAATGAGAAGATTTGGTCGACAATATCTGATTATCATCCCCTCCGACTATTCTACTGATTTCCATCGCCCTTCGAATAAAATTACTATCCAATCCCATTGATTTGGCAATTTCAATTCCATAAGAGGTACTCCCAGATCCTTCTTGAATCTTCCTTTCAATCACCAAATCTTCTAAATTTGGTTCATATCTAATTCCAAGGTGACAAATTCTGAGCATCTTTTTCATTCTAGTAACCTCTTCCATTTGAGATAGATGATGCATATGAGTTGAAAATATAAATGAGCATCTTCTTTTGACTAACTCTTCCAAGGTAGCTACAGTTAATCCTGTTCCAGATTGGCTTTCAGTTCCCCTACATAACTCGTCTCCTAAAACTAAAGTATGATGATCAGCATTACAGAGGATGATTCTTAATTCCTCCATTTCGATCATAAATGAAGATTGACCTTTAGTTAGATCATCGTGACCGCTCAATCTGGTAATTATTTTTCGATAAGGTTTATATCTTAACTGACCTGCCGTATAAAGCCCAGCTTGAGCCATGATTATCATTAACCCCAAAGCTTTGGTCAAACTGCTTTTTCCGGTTGAATTTGCACCATACAGAAGAATTCCATCCAGAGATTGACCTAAATTTAGATGGTTGGTAATATACGGGTGATCGATAATTCTCTCGATGATAGGATGACGAAGACCGGTCACTTCTAGGAAACTTGGACTGATTTCATCTTTTTCTTTTCCCTTGTTCGTTGGAGTCGAATCGGAAACAATTATTGGGCGGTAATACTTATATTTCATGGCTGTTTTGGCGGCGCTTTTGATGAAATCTAAAGTCCCAACAAATTTAATTAGGGGTTGATAAAAATTATAATCTCGAACTGCTTCAGTCAGAAAACCGCGATAAATCTCTAACAGCATAGATCGTAATTGTGTTTTACAGTCTTCCACTTCTGTAGTTAATCTTTCGATTATATTAGAGTGAACTATTTTCCGACTATTGATGCTAATAAACTGCAAATTGCCACAGATTGTAGTATCAATTCGATATAAATTCTCTTTTAGTTTCTTGGCCTTGGCTGCACTAATAATAATAGATGTTCCATTCAAATTGTTTCTCTTGCCCTTCCCGGCTTTCCGATGATAAGTAATTAAATCCCCTCTTCTAGTAGTAATAAAAGTATTCAGATGGGTGCAGATTCGATCCAGATGTGATTGATGAATGGACAAATTTTCTTGAAGTTGACTTAATTTGGTATTTGTTCCTGGTTGAAGAGGATTCTTGTAAAAATCAAATAGTTCCTGATTACCACTCACCTTGATGGTACAAGTTTCCAAGTTATCTACATCAAACAAACCATTCACTCGTTTCAGAAATAAATTAAAACTAGAGGTTACCTCAGGACTAAATAGAAGGCGTTTTAAATTTACTCCACTCTGATTGTAAATCTTAATATATAATTGGGTGACCCGTGTATATGCTCGATACAAAATAACAAATTCCTTTGGTTTAATTTCTCCTAAAACGAGCTTTCGCTGATACCTCTCTAAATCTGGGAGACCTCTTAAATCTATCTCAACCATTTCAAGCAATGATTTGGTTGATCCGACTTGACCAGGTATTCTAATTTTTAGCATCTCATCAATCATATTATATGACCAATTTAGTTCTTTTTGATCAGTGATGGGATTGAAAAGTTTTTCATGTAAGACACGATAACCTAATCTAGTACTGGTTAAATTAATCACATCTAAGAGAGAAGATATCATCCCTTTCGATGATTCGTTTTCGGAAAAAACATTGAGTTGTTTAATGGCATTGTAGGTCAAAATTAGATGACGATCAGAATCGATCCAATTCGTCTTTGGAAGTTTAATATTTTGGATAGTCTTCTCTCCATGTTCATGACAATATTGGAGAAGAAGAAGGAGACTAATTCTCCCATAGATCATTCTTTCCATTCCCAATTTAGAAAAGGTTTTCCCTAGAGAGGCAGAATTTGTAACGAGGGGGCTAGCTGTAACTGACAAAACTATACCATTGATGGTCAAACTGGGCTCTGGCTTCTGGGGACGTTTTTGAAAGAAGACTTTTTGGAAGAATTGTCTCTGATAATCTAATTTTAAATATGCGGGGTCGACTTGATTGCATCGAATACTTAAATGACAATACTTATCCAATTCAAGTCTTTTCCTTAAAAATCTGGCATAGGGTCCGTAACGACCACCTTCGCCAACTTGTTCTGGCGGCAATCCATCGATATTAATAACAATCTCTCTGGGTTGCTGAGTTAAAAGCAAACGGTAAATCTCTTGAATGGCGTGAATATTATCGCCTGCTTTCGAATATAGCTCGCAAGATTTGCATTCTCCAGTGGTGACATCCAACGAGGACAATCCGCAGGTCAAAACAAAATCTTCCAATGACTTACTGCCCTTCTGATATTCAATATAAATTGAGATAATATTATTAGTTAAAGTTGGTGGTGTAATAGTGCTTAATTCTGTGGCTGGACTGACAATTTCGACTACTTTTCTATATATAGGACCGCTTCCTATTAAATCTGGGTCATTAAGATCAATTGGTTCCTTTGGGTCTATCTGGTTTATTCTGATGATGACGAAATTGTTTTGCAATAAAACTCTCCGTCTTTTTTCGTAGGACAACATTTGAAACCCTGCTTTATTCGGGTTATGGACTGAATATGGTGCCTTGCTATTTTGAAATGTCACCTCAATCTGCATTTTGTCTCCGGCCTCGATGGCTTTTCCAATTTTTCGATCATAACATTTATTAGGCCGATATTTGCTTTTCATTTGTTCCGTGGTGGCACAATTGGCGGGATCGTATTCATAAAGTTCGTAAAAGATGCCCATTTGCATCAAAACTAAAGCTCTATCCCCATACTGCTTGGTATACTTTTCCTGCAAATCTAGATATTCCATAATTAGAGACATTATGTCTTCTTTGACTATATTGGAACGGATATATTTTTAATTAAATCAGAGACAAGAAAAGAAAATCCATTTTCTTATTTTATTAAATTGTTGCTGTTCAGCAGTAACGATTTCTTTTTTTAAAGTTTTTAAATTTTTTAAATTATGATCAACCGATAGTTATTTATTGGTAGCGTCATAAATCCTTCGGATTTATAAAGCACGCCATCACTTTGTGATGGTACAATTTAACTATCGTATCAAGTTTGAGATGGAGATTCTCTAACGAACCATGGTTTTCGATACAATCTGACCATTTAATATCATTTCCAACCAATGAAGTTTCAGATGAATGTTTTGACCATTCACCGTTACCTAAAAATGATTTTTCTTGATGTGTTTCTCGTATTAATCTGATAATTGAGAATCCGTGATCCTCTAAGGCTTTCTTTTCATTTGGATATCTAACATCGGACACAAAAATGTTCGTTTCTGATGAAATAGATTTGACTCTCCGAATTAAACACTTTACCCAAACTTCCGAATCTTGGTTTCGGCCCCATTCAGTTCCTATCCATTGCAAAAAATTTCTATCTTTTTCTGCTTTAAATTGACACGTTTCCTGAGCAAAATTTAGAATCTTATAAACTGGTTCCGCAAAGGATAGTTCAATTCCGCCATACTTATCGACCAAATACTTAACTGACTCGCTTTTTCCAACCCTCGCTTGACAACCGAATGCCAAACGAAGCCCTTTAATTTTATTCTGGTTTGAGATAAGATTCATTTTCTTGGATGATTAATAATTTTTAGATTATAAGTTTCAAATATTTTTAATTCTTATCTTGAGAGTCATTTTCAAATAAGGCTTCCAAATTACAATCAATGCAATAATTTAATCCCTCGGTTAACTTTCTGGCTCTTTCACCATCATTTGTCTGATAGTCTAGACTATCAAAATTTTCTCAACTTATAATCTAAAAAATGATTTAAATTTAACTTGTTTGATGAAAATTATCAAATATACTATCCACAATGACTGAGATTAGCCCCGAAATTTTTCTTCTGACTGGAAAAAGCCAAGCCAAATTATGGAAGAAAGTTTTCCAAGATTTAGCTAATAATTTGTTGAAGGAAGTTAATTTCCAACAAGAGGTGGTAATTATGATGGGAAAAAGACACACCCTACGACGCCTAACATCATATCAGGGGGACGAGGGGATGTCTTATCGTTATTCCGGTAAAACTCGTCCAGCTAATCCTTGGACTCCTTGCTTATTAGCCATCAAAACAGAAGTAGAGAGGATAACTGGCCAGAAATATAATTTCGCAGTAATTAATTATTACCCAGATGGTCGGAGTAAATTAGGTTGGCATAGTGATGATGAACGAGATTTGGTTTCGGAGTCCATCATAGCCTCTGTCAGCTTTGGTGCGAAAAGAGATTTTCAGGTCAGGATCAAACCTTTAGAAAAAGGAGGAAAGCCTGGACCTATCATTAATATTCCCCTTGAATCTGGAGATTTGTTGACGATGGAAGGGGACTTTCAAAAGGAGTTAAAACATTCAGTTCCAGCGAGAGCTAGAGTGAAAGATTATCGGATCAACATTACTTTTCGTCTGATATCTAGATAATAATGTTAAAAAAATTTATTGATGGATTCCATCGACAAATTATAGATTGGGTTGAGATAATAAACTAAAACAACTTATAAAATTTCTGTCATACCTAATACTAGGAAAAGCCGGAATTTAAGAAGGCTGTTCCATTAAGAGACATGATTTGCTACTCCAATTAGTACATCCTCAGGCAAAGAAAAAGTATGATTAGCACGACTATGATAAAACGTGTGGATGTGGTATTACTACTATCGCTTAGCGATGGCGTGCTCCTCGAAGTTTTTCGAGGAGCTACCAAAGGTGGTAAATCAGAACCGTCATTGGACAGTAACTTTATTCTTTACCATCACTTTGTGATGGCGTGCTTCATAAATCCGAAGAATTTATTATGCTAGTAAACTATTATCAAAAATTTACAAACTGATTTTGTTATAATAACTTCAAATCTCTTCAAAAGTTGTTCTGATGAACCAGAGACTTGAATCACCGGTCGAAAAATCAGGACTCGATAAATCCCCACAATCCGGCGAGGATGAAACAGAATTCGAAAGTTTTGTCAATCCGATTATTGTTTTTGGGTTCAGTCAGTTTGATCAAAGTAATCAGGCTATTATGAAAAGAATAATCATTATTCCGTTTCGGCCAGACCAGCCTGCACCATAATTATCAGTGATCCGTTCCAGTTAATCTTTTTTATAAATCAACTTGAAACTAATCTCTAAAATCTGCCAAATAAATTTCTCATTTCTGAGAAGTCTGTTCAATTTATTCTTGGACTGAAAAGAAAAATTCTTGATTCTAAAACTTATCTTTATTTTCTGTTTCATCAAAAAAAATGGGAGGAAATGGACGTGGAGTAATGTATTATACTGGAGCTTTTTGGGTTGTGGCTATCATAGTTGTGTTAATCATACTTTTCTTTGCATGGGGATGTACTGATTGGAATGGCAAATCGTGCCCGCAACACTTCAAACTAGAGAAAAACGAGAACTGGAAAGATGACGATGACCGTATCGATAAAAAGTCTTTCAATCAAGAATATGAGGATTAATCATACTAAGAAAATTTTCCACCATCGACGGGGAACCTCCAATTGAGAGTTCTCCGAGAAAGGATAACAATTTCAAAGAACAAGTTTAACCTGTTTTGGTTAACTAATCTTAAATTATTGTAAATTATTTACAATAATTTTTTTGAATGTACAGTGCTTTTTTTTATATTTACATGCCTATCTTTCTAAGAGGCTATCGGAAGGAGAACTGGTAGATTTCTATCACTAAATAGATTGCCGTTCTGATTGATGAATGAACAAGTTTCTTGTAAGAAGGATTCCGGATTGAAATCTGTTTCCTCTTCCTCCTGATCATCTGGAGTAGGCTCAACCAAAATTATTCGTCGGTCAATGGCGTAGTCAATCTGTTGACGGGCTAACCATAATTGAGTTAAGATCGGATTGACGGCATCTTTTTGTTCCGGGAAGCGATTAAATAAAGTGCTAAAGGTCTTAATATGATCCCATTTCTTTTCCCAAGGAAGTTGATGGAAAGAATCTTTCTTGGAGATAGGATGACAAAAGACCCATACATCATGTTCTTTCTTGACTATATTCATCTTGGAAAGTTCTCTCAGAACAGATCCGATTCTGGATCTGAGGTCTTTGACTAACTTTGGCCAAACTTGATATTTTCGAGTGCTAACCTGTTGATAGAGAGCCCTTCCTCTTCTTCCTGAAGTCATATAGTTCAGATCAATTATTCCCTGATCGTCATGAATCTGGTAAATTTCACGTTGGATTACAATTCTCCATCCAACCCGTTCTGTTCCCTCGATATGATAATAAAATTTCTTCTTTATATTCTTACTTCGAGCTTTCTTCTTACTTTGTCTTTTCTTAGGTCGTTGGGATGATTCTTCCTCGTCCGAAGATTCTGAGATTTTCTCCTTCTCTTTCTTGATTTGTTTCTTGTAATGTTTGTCTTTCCTAGCTTGCTCTTTCCTAGCTTTCTCTAACTTGGCTTCTTCTTTCTGAGCTTTCAAGCATTCCTCTTCTTGAGATTTTAGTTCTTTCTGATTCTTCCATTCTTTCACTAGAAGGGGTAAATTCATTTGGCTAGCTCGGTCGTCATCTCCGAATATCTTGGCTAAGGTATAATCAGTAACTGGGGATAACAGATCATCACGTAAGATAGTTTTAATTATGCTATCAGTGGTTAGTTTGAATGATTTGATGGTCGAGACTAAATAAATTTTAGTTAAATTACAACCACCCAAATGGTTAGAACAGATTTTATCAAAAGCCTTGGTGTCTTTATGAGACAGATGGGCATTCTGATCACTTCGGAACTTGGACAAAACAAAGCCATGATTCTCGCCTTTGGTAGTAATCAAAAGATCACCACGAGGATACTGAACGCAAAGAGGGAGTTCCTTAAGTTGCCCGGACCAATTTACTTGGTCGAAAAATTCACAATACCTAGGATCATGGGTCATCAAATTCTGAACGAAATAGTTGAAAATCCATGCCTTTTCATGAGGAGTAAAAGAAGGACTAAATTCTTCTTCATCATGACTAGGAAGGGAAGATTTCGGTTCGGTTGAAATCCAATTCAAGAACTCTTCTCCAGTTTTGGGAGGAGAGTTGACGTTTTGGTAGAATTCATGTCCGGGATGAGTAGAAGATTGCATAAGTAAATTAATTAAATTAAGAGTTGATTTAAGTGTAATACGAAAGGTTTCTAACCAAGAAAAGATAGAATTTAAAAATCAATTTTTTGGTCAAGGGGCACCGGAGATGCTACTACCCAATGGAAAGATTTCTCGTTCCGGTTGAAGATTCTTCCTCATTTTTAGTTTCGACAGGAAATTGCCAAAGGGATACAATCTTTCTCTCGAGAATCAGATTAACATCCTATCACTATGGTTATGACGGAAGTTGCAATCTGAGGAAATAAAGGAATTTCTGAAAAGATATTTTTTTCCTAAATCTCAGTAATTGCCCTGATTAACTCTCTTTTGAGCACATTTTGTCTGATATAAACCTAGGCTATATAGAGTCTTTTTTAATACAAGATTGACGTTTTTCAGAGTTTTCGGTTCATTTCTTAATCTTCTGATTTCAAATCTCCCTTAAAGAGATAATTATAGAATCATCTTCCATTAGAGGATGATTGGGAAGGAAAGACTTCGATTAAGTTAACGGTTGGGGAGTGGAACCGTAGACTTGAGGTTGGGCAGAACTGAAGACTTGAGGTTGGGCAGAACTGAAGACTTGAGGTTGAAGTGCCACATTTGTCGGTGAGAGTCCGTATCCTGGAGGAGCTGATACTAACTTTGCACCAGTCGGACCGAAATCAGCGTTAGGAATTAGTGCTGGTTGAGCAATTATTCCTGGTTGAGCAAATAGTGCTGGTTGAGCAATGACCGTACCTTGTTGTGCGACTGTGTCTGTTTTCACTACTGTGGTTGTAGTGCCCTTGGGCCAAAATGCCCAAATCAGTAAAATAATGATTATAATTATAACTATAATACAGAGTAAAATCGCCCACCACCAACGTTCTAAGAATGACTGATCATCGGTCGGCACCACTACTATCGGAGTGATTCCTGTATCTGGTATTCCAGGACAAGCTGTAGTGCACCCACCATTTCCGTTGGTATCAGTGATGCTAATTCTGAGTCTCATCCTGGTACTTTGAGGTTGACTAATGAAGAAGAAGCAACCAGCAGTGGTAAACGTAATGCTCTGTTTGAAGGAAGTACTGGCTGGGAATGGAAGACCGGGAAATGTCTGATTACTCAGAGGGATCCAGTTTGGGGGGGGACCAGTTTGGACCAAATTATGGCTTTGTCCATCACTTGATACAAATTGAACAGTATCATTCACTCTAATCGGTATAGTCGAAGTAGTAGAAGTTGAGACTGCTGAAATAGTATCTCCGGCACATGCCCCTGTACCATTTTTCGGGAAAATCTCAGTGTTCCATGTCTGTTGGAATGTTTTTACTGGTGGTAGAGGTGGGACTGGAGGTGGAGGTGTTGGTCCAGGAGGCGTGGGAGGAATGGGATCACCACTACAAGATATATTACTAACAGCGCCATTGGTTCTAAAGAAAATTGTTCGGGAAACACTACTGGTTGGAACATCGAAGAAGCCAGAGACTACCCTACCATCTCCACTTTCAAGAAATATCTGATGAGTACTATAAACTGACAAACGGATAGTCTGATTTGGCTGAATTTGACCAAAGTTTTGGGCCAAAGCTCCATCGCAAGGTCTAACTCGAATTAAAAGTGTATTAGTGAAACAATTATGAATCGAGAGACTAGTAACAGGAATTCTAGACAGAACAAGACTGCTGATAGAAATTAACCCACCAGAACCAATGGTGACAATCTGATCCGGAAGAGGAAGAACTTGGAACGGATTTGACTGATTTGTGGCGGCTAAATTTACACTTAATACTGTATTTGTGACTATAACTGAACTTCCCAAGGTTATTACTCCCAAAGGAAGAGTAGCAGCAATAGTTCGTCCAGCCATAGCAACTAAATTATTTGCGATGGTATGGTCGATATTACTATTGTTAATGATAATTGCATTAACAAAATTGATATCTCCGGCGTTGGTTGGACTGGGTAAAACCCATCCAGCCATACCACTTATTCTATTACTAGTTTTAACAGTCTTAGCTTCAGAATCCCAAATATTTCGGGCACTTCCATCTTGTGTTAAACTAGCCTGCATTCCACTAGGTAAACGTGAAGTGGACCAATTGCCCCCATTTTGGGTATAAACTGTTAGGGTTCTACCCTCAGTATTAACATATGGATTAACCTCAGCCATTAGAAATCTTCTCCTGAAAAAAGAGAAGCAGAGTGACTTTTTAGCTTGAAAATAATATCTTTTCGATCCCTTCCTCTGAATTAATTTCTTAAATAGTAAGTTTCAAATTTTTGTTTTTGGTTTTAAAAGTTGCCATGTAATGGAACCATCTCAGTTAAAGGTATTCGACTTTATACCCAAAAGGTTATTTTCTTAGTCGAACCCACTAATTCACCACATGTTACTATAAATTATAGTGACAGAAAGATACGAGTTATACCGAGTATTTTGGGTAATCCAACCGTTAACCATACTAGAATAGCATTCCCCAGTTTAACAATTCCAACCCAAATAGACGTTGGATATCCAGTTACATTAATTACGACTGGTGAGAATGTAAGTTTTACCAAAACTACAGATGGTCAGCTTAATCAATGGGGGAGAAAACTTGATTTATAAGAGTTAATTATAACAAAACTAACTAATTAAAAAGAAATAAATCCAACCTAAAAATAGATTGGATTAATTAACCAAAATGTCTCAAACTAAACTTATGCATATTTTTAAAATATCGGGAAGCGTCACAGGGGTGGTCTCGGCGCCGATAGAGCCGGATGTCTTTTATGTCTTACTACAGGGAGGAAAAATTCTTAAATACCATCGGGCTGATCAGGAATTTGACTCGACTCCTTTCTTAGATTTAACTCCTGAAGTTCAAAGAGTTTATAAAGAGAAACCGATGATGGTCAAATTTCCAGATGAAAGGGGATTGCTTAATTTGGTCTTTCATCCCGAATATAACTCGGTTGGCAGTTTGTTTCACGGTGTTTTTATCGTAATTCACTCTGAGATAGCCAATCCAAAATATTACTCGGAGGAATTTAGAAAACAAGTTCCAGACCCTGATAATATGACTTGTATCGCTCAATATAGGTATAATAAAGGAAATACTCCAGAAATGACCAAGAAATCCAGAATGAACATGTTATGCTTCCCTGAACCACAGGCCAATCATAACGGGGGAGGTATGTTATTTGGAAAAGATGGTTATTTATGGATTGGTGTAGGAGATGGAGGCGGCGCTAATGATGAGCACGGTCCCCTTCTGAATTCTTCTCTGAAAGACAGCTTCTTCGGGAATGCTCAAAATCTGCTAAGTATTCATGGTAAAATTCTAAGGATAGAGGTAGTCCAACCTATGCCTCAAGGGGTTCCATATGCTATTCCTCAAGATAATCCTTTTGCGGGCAGACCTCAGGATGGCAGACAAGAAATAGTTGCTTGGGGATTTCGGAATCCTTGGAGGATAAGTATGGATTCCGATGGTAATTTACTAGTTGGTGATGTGGGTCAAAATAGATTCGAAATGGTCAAAGTGGTTAAACAATTAGGAGGCAATTATGGTTGGAGAGCCATTGAAGGAAACGAAATTTTTAATCAACAAGTTCTAGCATGGATCAAAAAATCAGGACAGAAAATTATTCCACCGATTATCGCCTATCCTCGTGAAATGGGTATAGCTATTGTGGGGGTGGAGCGATATGAAGGTAAACTTGTTCCAGAGTTAGCAGGGAAACTTATTATCACTGACTACAGTGGTCGAATAATGGTGGCTTCCAAGAATGGAAATAATTGGTCTTTGGATACCCTAATCAAGTTAAATATCCAGATTAAATCTCTCAATCACGATCAAAATAATGAATTATACATTTCAGCTTTTGATCCAAAGACAGAAAAAGCCATTATTTATCAACTCGGATATGAAAAAGATTTTCCAACTAAAATTTCTACCCAATCTAAAGGTCCGACTATGAATATTACAATTCAACCAAAAACTTCTAATCAAGTCAAACCGACCCTTACCAATCAAGATATTGATTTGATAATCAGACAAGGGGTATTCAAGGCGTTGAATATTAAATCAGCTTTCCGGAGAAATCGGCTAGGTGATCCTACTCATGTCAGGATGCATTTTTCTATTAGTCGTCGAGGAGACGAAAAGGCAACTCTAGTTTATTCGATGCCAGATGCCTGGGACGGATCGAAAGATATCTCTGGGGGAAAATCCAATACGGCTGTTCTCTTCTCTTCTGATGAAAACTCTCTGACCAGTCGAACCATTGGTGTAGCTTCCCAACCCGGTGCTCCGCTTTGGCAAATTGGTAACTCTAATAGGGTCGGAGGAATTATCGAATTTCCTGGAGGGATTCCTCTCTACAAGAACGACGTTTTAGTTGGAGCAATAGGAGTTTCTGGTGATGGGGTGGATCAAGATGAAGCGGTTGCCTCAGCTGCAACAGTAGGTTATGAACCCAAATCATTTATTCGAAGTGATAAAGTAGCTAATCTACCATATCTGAATGAAAAATCTGTCGATGTATTATCTGTTCGAACTGCGCCACCCCGTCCAGGAGAATTGAAAATCAATTACCCCGGACAAAATACACTATCTACTATTGGTTCCTCAGTGATACGAATTGTTGGTCCGGAAGAATGGATGGCATATCAAGAAAGCAGTTCACCCAATCCTTCTGCTGGAATCCAACTCTTTTATTCTGGGGATAGGAAGATTGCTCATTTACTAGGTTTTAAAGGATATGAGAAGGATTTCGCTACTATCAATTTCTTTCATTCCACCATTACCAATTTACATAATATAGAAAAATTCACTAATTTAAAATCTCTCAATTTGAGTCGAACTAATATTCATATGAAAGATTTGATTCATCTTTCGGGATTGACCCAATTAGACAGACTCGAATTAAATGGTAATGATATTACTGAATTATCAGCAATTACTAATTTGAACCCTAGGCATTTAGGGTTGGCTTGTCTCCAGATTACAAGTGTTCAACCTCTATCTAAAATGACCAATCTAGTCATTTTAGATTTATATCAAAATCCTAGGTTAGTTGATATTCTTCCTTTGGTTAACTTGACCTCCTTGAGGGATTTGGATATCAGGAAAACGGGAGTCAATGTTAGGGAACTTTGGAAACGTGGATTCAGATTACCCAATCTATCAATTTATACTTAGAATAATCCTCCATATTTTATAAAATTTTCGATAATTTATCGAGAATCTTAGACTCCGGCATTTATATTACATATCAAGATGATACAAATATTTGTCAGTCTTTTCCTTGTTCTTTGTTCTTTCCTATTTCGAGAATTTCGTCTCTCAATTTAGTATAACCAGATACAATTGCATTATAGACATCTTCTTCTTTTCGTTTTACCAATTTGGTTTCCAAATCTGGCAGCCAAGACTGATCTAAGGATGGTTTCAATTTGAAATCTTCCCGGATAGCTTCGATACTTTTCTGATAGGACTTTTCAGTTTCAGTTAATTGTCTTTGCAAGTATTCAATTTTAGACTTGTGTTTAACTGCCCGATACCACGAATATTGATAATGTTCTATAGTGCCCGACTTATCCGAACGTAGGTGTTCTTCTTCAATCTGATCTCGTAGTTTGACTTCTTCCTTATATTGATCAACTTTCTTTTGGTGATTGATGTCTTGAAGGGAGACGAGATTTGAATCCGAGGTTGCGTATTTAACTCGTCCGATGGGACATTTTTCGTTAATGTCATTCCAGTCAGTCATCAAATAAATTCTAACAGAGTCAACATGATGTCGACTACAAAGTTGGGCAGATTTTCGTTCTGCTTGCTGTCTGGTTGAATAAACAGCCACTGGAAACATTGATCCATGTACTCCATCATGAGGGGGATTTTGAAGCAGATAAACCAAGACCAAGAAATTTTGTCCCGGTTCTGGATCAATATTTGCACCAAGACTGGTATAAATTTTCAAAAATTTTTCTCTTTCTAAGTCCTTCTCTTGCTTAATTTTCCATGAGTCTGAATCGCCTAAAACCTGATCCGTTTCTTCAGCTTGTATCATTCTGAACAATCTTTTTGAATCCAGAGCGTTCAGGATCAACGGAAAATCATTTTTTCTGAATTTGTTTCTCCTGATTCACTAATTATCTGAAAACCAATCCTGGAAAAAGGACTGCAGTCGAGGCTTGTCGAGCATCTCCAAATTGTTGATTCAGTTGATTATTATTTCCGGGTGTAGTCAGAGGGGTACCTACTCCTGCAATTGCTTCTTCAGATTCAACGTCTTGTCCGAGCCCACCGGGAACCAAATCATACTGATCTACTACCCATATTAGAGCGATAAAAATAATCGTTATGGCTAAAGCGATAATAACGGCATCCCAAGTAGAGTCGGGATTTAAACCCAATAGACCATAAGTAAAATTATCTAATGTTCGAGACCATAAAGCCACCAAAATCCATCCGATTACGATAGCCAGGAAGATGAGAGTGAAGATTTGTTGGGAAAAAGACACCCCTCCATTATTCGTAGTCAAATTCCATAGTGATTGTAATGCCATCTCAGAACCATTACAATGGTTAGATTAGCAAAACTAGATAAAAATTTTATCTAAAAACTAAATTAAAAGTTCTCTTTTGATTGAGAGAGTTTAACTTATTTCTGATTAAACTCAGAAATCATTAGAGTATCTAAGTTTAACGAATGAATTTTTTAGTAATAAGAAAAGATAACCAATCTAAGATGTATCTATCTCCAAGAAGTACTCCTCGACGACTTATTCCGGTCAGAATCGGTGCAATAAAGGGTTCCTTGGTGGAACCGAGTGAAATGATTAAATCAAATTTATCTACTAGACCTATCCCACTGAGATCTAAAACGAAACGGCCATCTCCACTCAAGAAAGCGATGACTAAATTAAACCAAACTGTTATCGGTATTAAAAAAGGCCCATTAAAGGGTTTCAAAATTCCAGGGACTTTACCCATTGACAGAAAACAATCTGTTAGTGCACTGACTTTGGCAGATATGAGATTACTTCTCCAGAATATTAATCCAGAAATTGTTCTTTCCTTAATAATTGGACTGGAAGCCGGACTAACACCAGGAAAAAATAGAATTAACCCCGATCACCTCTTGCTCCAATCTATTTCGATGGCTAGGAAACAAGAAGATTTGTTACCCGTAGGATTAGCTCTCCGATATCAAGCCAATCCTAATTTATACACAAATCTTCAAGGGGTAGGTTCACTTCATATTTTGGGGTATGCCTATCAACAATTGACACAATTGGCTGACACACCAGTTTTAAATAGTATTGTCACAATGTTATACGTGTCTGGTGCAAATCCAGCATTTCCCGCAATTAGCGATAATGGCGGTGGTATTAAATATCAGGAAGGACAAGAATTAGCATCCAAACCATCAATCCAAGAGTGGTTAAAAACTGAAGGGTATCCGTCAATCTTACCATCATTAAATAGACAGTTAACTAACGCTTCATTTTCACTCTTGATTGAAGTGGGGATATTATTAGACCGAATAGATTTAATCGCTAAAGGTGAAGACCGACGTCATTCTTCAAAATCGGCCAATCTCAAAAAAGAAATATCTTCGGAAATATCTTCAGAAACTTGGCCAGATATTTCTTTTGAATCGATCATCAAATATCACTCAAATCAAGTCCTTGGTAATCTGAAAAATGGAAAACACGGAGACGATTTTTATCTATCTTGGGAGACTAGTCAACATTTTTCATTATATGAGACTGGTAACTTATTGATGTTACAAATCTCGCTCGATAATCTTAATTTCGTAGCTTTTAAATTTTTCGTGGAGGAGGGATATTTTCCTGATTATTTAACAATTAATCAAATCTTGTTGAAATATCAAGAATTTAAGAAGAACCGAAATGGGATAGCATTGACGGCTATTAGTGATATGTTAGATGAATCAATTCGAATGGGAATCAGAATTGACCCATATCAATATCATTTTTTATTACAGATTGATCCTACCGCTACCAAAAGAATTTTGAGAGAATACCAGGAACCATATTGGCAGAAAATTTGCCGGATAGAAATGAAATTACCACCCATTAACGATGATTCCACATTCGAAAATGATTTGCCAATTAATTCGGACGAACTGACAGAAATGGCTTTCAATCTGGGATTACCTATTGATTCAAATCGAAAAAGCCTCTGCCGAGAATTAACCCAAATTTTCACTGATGACCCAAAGAAATTAGAACAGGCGGCTATTAAAAGACAAGTCAACAGAATAGCTGCAGATGTTTCTATCCCAGAAGAATATTTAAAAGGTGTCGACCAAAAAGGTCTCTTGTGTAGAAATAGGGCATTGGATAAATTGAAAGGTAAAAACCCTTATGCTTATAATGATGTTGATCTAGCATTTTACCGAAGTCGTGATGGTGCAGTTTGGTGTTATACTAGTGATGAATTTCCCGATTTATTAGCAGATCAAATCAATCCCATTACCAGAGAAAAACTACCTACAAAACTTCTGACCGAAATGAAACATAAACAAAATCAAAGTGACGCTGTAGGAATTTCCCCTCGTGATCCAGCCCATCCACCACTTACTTATCAAGAAGGGTTGAGAAAATTACATCAAGTTGATACAGTTAATAATAGGGAGAATCACAAAATTGAGAAGGCTTTCTTCAAAATAGCTGATATTTATGGTCTTGATAAAGAAAATATCCATAAATTAACCAGAGACCAAGCGGAATTTCTTTTGAATGAACTCCTAGAGATTAGTTCAGAAAATGGTACTAAAAGGCGACTTGAATTTGCACAATTGGATCCATCTTATGCCCGAATGACTTTTATTCGCGTAGGATATAAAATATTATCTCGGAATCCAAAAATTATTCCTGACTTTTTTCAATCGATCAAAATGATTAGCTCCTCGAACACCTCCTGATTCGAAAGGACGGCTTGATAGCCTTTCCTGAGTTGAACAGATCAGATATTTTTTATTTCACGTTGATAGGAAATCCTATCGGCGTGATCATTACTTTTAGTGATATTTCCTTTGGGAAATATTCTTCGTTGGCCTCCGGTCATATTTAATTAATAATTACCCTTTTGGCGATAGTATCGAAGACAATATGCTTCATGAGATTCATTAGGTTGTTGTTGATCAGTATCTCCATAACGATATCCTTCATGACGAATGGAACACTGTTTTCCATAAGAATCGTTTTGATTGCCATAATCATTTTGATTACCATAATCCTTTTGATTACCATAATCCTTTTGATTGCCATAATCCTTTTGATTTCCATAATCGTTTTGATTGCCATAATCCTTTTGATTACCACAATCCTTTTGATTACCACAATCCTTTTGATTACCATAATCCTTTTGATTACAATAATCCTTTTGATTGCCATAATCCTTTTGATTACCACAATCCTTTTGATTGCCATAATCCTTTTGATTGCCATAATCCTTTTGATTGCAATAATCCTTTTGATTGTAATAATCCTTTTGATTACCACAATCCTTTTGATTACCACAATCCTTTTGATTGCCATAATCCTTTTGATTGCAATAATCCTTTTGATTGTAATAATCCTTTTGATTGCAATAATCCTTTTGATTGTAATAATCCTTTTGATTACAATAATCCTTTTGATTACAATAATCCTTTCGATTGCCATAATCCTTTCGATTGCCATAATCCTTTTGATTGCCATAATCCTTTCGATTGCCATAATCCTTTCGATTGCCATAATCCTTTTGATTGTAATAATCCTTTTGATTACCATATCCTTGATCATAATACCCATAATCCTTTTCACACTTAGGCGTGACGGGATAATCGACGATTGATTTTATAACATAATTGTCGCGTCGACATTTCTTATTACAATCAGAATTATAATTATTATCCGAACGATTAGAATAATAAGGTGAAGAGTAGCCACTATCGCGAGAGGAAGATGGTTTAGAGAAACTTTCACTCCTATCAGAATATGAACGGTGACACTTATCATTTCGTTTAGGGGAGCGAGATTTACTACGACTCTTTCGTTTAGGGGAGCGAGATTCACTACGACTCTTTCGAGGGGAACGAGATTCACTACGACTCTTTCGAGGGGAACGAGATTCACTACGACTCTTTCGTTTAGGGGAGCGAGATTTACGACTCCTTCGACGGGAGCAAGATTTAC
>SDBT01007151.1_pt1 | contig 18419 bp, 18 predicted proteins | sample 2277101 | NCBI WGS metagenome assembly SDBT01 (sample SAMN10404973, study PRJNA504765) | marine sediment metagenome | isolation source: marine sediment core GS10_PC15, 103 cmbsf | place: Arctic Ocean: Southern Knipovich Ridge | collected 2010
CACTGATGTTTCGATGTTAGGTGGTGTCCATACACTCAAACTCGAGTATACTAAAGTCACTGATGTTTCGATGTTAGGTGGTGTCCACACACTCAATCTCCGTTATACTAAAGTCGCTGATGTTTCGATGTTAGGTGGTGTCCACACACTCGATCTCGGTGGTACTAAAGTCACCGATGTTTCGGCGTTAGGTGGTGTCCACACACTCGATCTCAGTGGTACTAAAGTCACCGATGTTTCGGCGTTAGGTGGTGTCCACGCACTCTATCTCAATGGTACTCAAGTTACTGATGTTTCGGCGTTAGGCGGTGTCCACACACTCGATCTCTATGGTACTCAAGTCACTGATGTTTCGATGTTAGGTGGTGTCCACACACTCTATCTCAGAGGTACTCAAGTCATTGATGTTTCTGCTTTAGGCGGTGTCCACAATCTATACCGCTAGAGATTCTTGCATCGGTATGGCTGATGACGATATTGCTGTGAAAGTGACTATTGGTTATGGGTTCCAGGTAATGAAATCATTGGATTATGATTGGTGGTGTATTAATTTTGAGATCAAGACTCCGTATACAGTCTTTGAATGCATAAACTTTTTATAAATATAAAAAGAAATTAATTGAAGTTAAGATGGATGAAAAACCTGCGGTTATTGAAGAAATTCGAGAAGTATTTAACTCCGAAGAAACTGAGTCAAAAGAAATTGGTGACTCTCAAATCTCCAAAACTGTAAAAGAAATTGTTGATTCTCGCGAAAGAATTCTCGACTCGCAAGAAAAAACTCGCGACTCTTTAGAAGAAACCCAAAAAACAGTGGAACATATCAATGAAATGTTGGATGGACTGATTGGAATTAACGAGAGACGGGAATATCGTCGCAAATATGGTGAAATCGCTTATGGAAAAAGCGATTATTTTGGAGATACATATTATTAAATAAATAATATGTATAAATGATTTATACATATCTTTTACCGTATTAAGTATCGACTTTCACACTGTTTCCCAACGCTATATTCGATCCTACCGCCGAGCTTGACGGAATCTTTGAGAAAGATGGTGAGAAAGACACCGTCAAGTCCTCTAAAGTCAATATTCGATTGCAAAAGCGTAACGCTCGTAAGTGTATTACCACCATCGAGGGACTTCCTCCCGACTTGAATTACAAAAGTTTAATCAAAATATTGAAGAAAAAGTTTAGTTGTAATGGAGCTGTCATATCGACAGAAAAGGGGATTTTTCAGTTACAGGGAGATCAGCGGCGTGTCTTATCAGAGTATCTCATTGATAATGAAATATGCGAAAAGAGGAGTATAGTCATCCATGGTTACTAACATGGATGACGCCATGGTTACTAACATGGATGACGCCATGGTTACTAACATGGATGACGCCATGGTTACTAACATGGATGACGCCATGGTTACTGAAGTATTTCTTTTGGAGAACCCAAAAGAAAAAAAAACTCAGACTCTAAATCTCCACCAAATCTTTTGGAAATGGCGGAAAATTTTTCTCCTTGCAAAACTGTTTATGAGTGGACCAGTCTTGTTTCTGGCAGGCTCTCGAGCAATAGGATACAGACTTACACTTTCCACATTTCTTCAAATTTGAAGTTTCTTTCTTACAGGAAAAACATCGAGATTGTTGTCCAAAAAGCGGATCTACTCCCATACTCTTCAATGCGTCGGGGGAAAAGATTTGATTGATAATTTCGGGAGCGCTGTAATGAGTAGGATGTCTTATATTAAAACATGTATCACAGTGAATCTTCTCGGAAATGGGTTGGGTAGCTGGAGCTGCTTTACATCCCATACAAATATTTTCGGATGCCATGACAGTTTTCATCATTTATCGAGATGCAAATAGTTTTGTCAATTTTATCGAGAGGTAAAAAGAAAATATCTGAGAGTTAAAAAAGTGGATCGTATAATCGATTACTCTGGATGCTAAAGTTTTATTATGCTAGACCATAATATTATTTTCGGACTAGTCTGTATGATTTGCGTGGTCAAACTTACTATTTATTATACAGTTCGACGTGCTCCCAGCTGCCACAGATGAAAAAGTGATTGCACCGGTTGAATTCTGTAAAGTGTTACCGGTGATGGTTACTCTATTGCACGTACCGTTACCGCCCGTATCTAACAATGATACTACTTCCTGCTTGATTGTTAGATACATTCCCGGTTATACTGTTTCATCCACAATACCGCCAATACTAAGACCCGTATCCAAGCATTGTTAGATATGGTCATGTATAATAATTCATTTTTTTATGACAATAGAATTATATAAACTATTTATAAGAAGAACTATGGGAACAAATTTTAGAGTTTCAAATGAACAAATGAACTTAACCATTTCGAGGAGAGGAACAATTCCATTGGGACTAATTGAACAGACTCCTGTTCAACGAAAAGGGAGTTTAATCTTTGATTCACGTACTTTAAAATTATATTATTCGGACGGGACTCAATGGGTGCAAATTATCGCTTCTCCAGGTGGAAACCTTATATGTATTCAGGATACCGATAATGATACTTCGGTGTGTACGGACACTATTCCTGAAACCAATTCAGACACTATTTTTTTTAGAACACCAATAATACCAATAACATCGCCTTTTCCTACTAAAGCAATTTTTGACTCAAGTGGAGTTTTTATTGTAACAGCGGGAACAGTTGATCCAACTACAATTGTTCCTGCAGCGGGAAAAGTGGCTCATTTTGAAGGAGATATTGATGTAACAGGAGTAGTCGACCCTACCGGTGTTCAGTTTGAAGAACAATCCTTGACTCCTGTTGATCCTACTGGAACCACTACAGGTGTTATTTATGTCAGAGACGACAATCCAACAAATGTTCCTATTTTTGTAGATAACGGCGGAACAGAACACAATCTTATTGGATCAACAGTATCCAGGGGTTTAGTAACTGTAGGAACAGTAGTATCTGCTGACTTTCCTACAATAGAAGAAGCTTACGCAGCTGGAAATGACAACATGAGAGTTATAACAGACGTCACTGAAACATTAGCGGTAGACCTTAGTACAGGTCCGAAACAATTAAGAATAGAAATAAATCCTGGAGTAACTGTTGATAATACAATAGGTGGTGCAGCTAATTGGTTTCCAGGTGGTGCCAGCTTATTGACCATTATAGGTGGTGGTGCTCATCTGGATTTGACTACTGCCGGATTATCATCGAGGATGATACTTCAAGGAGGTCAAAGATTTCGAGCTGGAGGTGACGGCGAACTTCAAACTTATGGAATGAGGTATACAGGCTCTGGAACTAATATATTTTTATCGGGAGCATCTCAGATAAGAAATTGTAGATTTGATGGTGCTACTCGTTTTGATTTTAACTTATTTACAACATCATCCATGGTAGTTAGTGAGTGCCTCTTTACTGTCCCAGTTAAACTAGTAAATGGAGGACCAGCAAAATCTACTATTATTACTAATAATGTTTTCGACTTTAATGGAGATGTTACGATGACTGATGTTGATGATGTGGTATTTACCGGAAATGTTCTCCATTCAACAGTAGATCTTATTATATCTGGGGCATCTGCTACTAGTCTTGTAATTTCAGATAACACTTTCGAAGATGGTGAACTCACTATTAGTGCAACTACTTTTAGTTCGAGTACTATTTCAAACAATGTCTTCAGGGACTTTACCATTAGTGCAACTACTTTTAGTTCGAGTACTATTTCAAACAATGTCGTCAGGGTATTTGACATCACTGGAGATATGATAAACTGCAGTGTGTCAAATAACACAGTTGTTAATGAAATTACATTTGGAGGATCATTAACACAGACTTCTATAAATAATAATGAATGTCAACAAATGCTTTTAACAGCTGCGGTCCCTGCCATTCATATAGATTCGAGCATCAACGGAAATGTTATCACTATGATAGAGATCACAGGAAATTGTCAACAAGTAACAATAAATGGAAATGTTTATAAGACACAGGGACCTCTTAGAATATTGGGTAGCAATGGAAATGACGAACTGTCCATAGTTGGGAACATATTTCGTAGTGGTAGCGTTACCGTCACTGGAGATATGTTTAACTGCAATGTGTCAAATAACACACAAATCCTTACCCTTCTTTTTGAAGGAATATTAACACAGCTTAATATAAATGATAATGAATATCGCCGAATGGACTTAACAGCTGCGGACCCTGCCTTTCATACAGATGTGAGCATTACTGGAAATATTTCCGTTGGTGAGGGAATTTTCGTCACAGGAACTTTATTCAGATCAACAGTAAATGGAAATGTTTCTGGCGTTGGAACAGGAGTCTTAAGTGTATTGGGTAGTGGTGAAAATGTCAATGTGTCCGTAGTTGGGAACATGTTTGGTACTATTACCTTCTCTGGAGATTTGACAAACAGCATTGTGTCAAATAACATACGACTCGGTACCCTTCTTTTTGAAGGAATATTAACAAATACTTCTATAAGTGATAATGTATGTCGCCGAATCGACTTAACAGCTGCGGACCCTGCCTTTCATACAGATGTGAGCATCACTGGAAATATAGCCGATGTTGTCGCTGGTGAGGGAATTGTTATCACAGGAACTTTATTCAAAGGAACAGTAAATGGAAATGTTTCTAGAAGACTGAGTGTATTGGGTAGTGGTGAAAATGTCAATGTGTCCGTAGTTGGGAACATAGTTGTTGGCTCCGTTACCTTCACTGGAGATATGACAAAGTGCAATGTGTCAAGTAACACAATTACCGGTTCTCTTCTCTTTTCGGGGGTATTCGAAGAGACTTCTATAAATAATAATTATTATAACCGATTGGACTTAACAGCTGCGGTCCCTGCCTTTCATAGAGATATGAGCATCAACGGAAATATTTCGGAATTAACGGGGGGTGGAGGAATAATTATCACAGGAAATTGTGAAAGAGTATCAATAAATGGAAATATAGCTGCTCGTAATGGGGGAGGAATCTTAAGTATATTGGGTAGTGGTGAAAATGTCGATCTGTCCATAGTTGGGAACCTATTTCGTAATATCATTACCTTCACTGGAGATATGACAAGATGCAATGTGTCAAATAACACAATATGCGCCGGTTCTATTACATTTTCGGGGGTATTAACAGATACTTCTATAAACAATAATGAATGCGATAGTATACCTCTAACAAGTGTTGGAATTCATGAAACGTCTACTATTAGTGGTAATATTACCAAAGACTTTGGTTTAGCCTTCACAGGATCTTGCTTGGGTATGACCATATCAGAAAATACTTTTGAAAGAGGAATAAGTATAGGAGGTACCGTTGTTGAAACGACCATAACCGGAAATACGGCGGTAGGTCTAATATCTGACATATCTATCACCGGTATCTTGACAGATTCTACCATCACCGGAAATAATGCGCGCGATATTTTACTAGATACAGGTGGTACTGGAACTTCTGATCGTGTAGCTATTAATGGTAATTCAGTTACAGGAGGAATTACAATAGGCTCTGGAGCAGCCGGGACAGCTTCTCACATGGTTATTAACGGTAATCATGCTCCAGGCGGCACTACGACATTCGCTTCCGACGGTACTAATATTGTTACCAGTAATAGAAATGGTGGATTCTTCGGGGATTTTGGAGTTGGTGGCGGTGGCACCGATATTGTTGCTAATAATCAAGCATTATAAATATGATGCGGTACTTGATGTAAATGGAGACCCAACGTATACTACAAAACCTGCTAAGAATCCACTTCTTATTAACACTATGGATATGCTTGGTATTGCTATGGCTTGTATAAAGAATTTAAATGCTAGAATTAAAGTTTTAGAAGGAGTTTAAAAAGCGGTTAAAAAAAATTGCATCGTATAACTGATCTGGTTATTCTGAATACTTAAACTTTTGTTCTGGATTAAATATCCATTATGCTAGGCCATAATATTATTTTCGGAATAGTCTGTATGATTTGCGTGGTCAAACTTATAGACTCAGCTATTTATTATGACAATGATTCTGTTATACTCCCCATCGACCTTATTCGCAATTTCTTTTTTGTTTTGCTGGCGTGGTTTATCATGAAACTTTATCTGGAATAAAACTACGGAGTAAATATGGTATAGGAAAATAATTAATAAACCTGGATCGAGGTACGGAGGTATAGATATTGTCAGAGATGATCCAAGAATATATGAATACGATGTTCTAATCAAAAAAGCGATTTAAAAATTTTGAGAATAAAGGGAATGTTTCTTTTGGTTCCCACCAAAAGAAAAACTTATAACACTATGTTAGGAGCTATGATACTGGCGCCTCCAACGGCGCCAACAGTGACATTATCAAACATGTTATTGACGACAAGGACATCCGAAGGTGTACCAGTGAATACCACAGTACTGGCAGGGGAAGCTCCTGTGGTACTCCCAGTCATATTGAATCCGGTAATAATGGTTCTATCACCACCACCATCAACCTCGAGACTACCGAGATTGGTAAAAGCGGCTCCGGTATGAAGTTTATTACAGCCGGTGATAACCGTATCGCTGCCAGAGATCAACATAAAGCGATCAGCACCCGTTGTGTAGCTATCGGTTATGAAACACCCGGTAAATGTGGTGTTAATGGCTGTGGAAGAGACGAGTATTCCTGGAGATGGAACTGCGGATTGTATGCCGATGGTGCAAGCGTTGAAGATGTTGTTTCGACTTGTTACAGAGAGAGTAGCAAAAGGTCCAGCGTTGAAAGTGCCAAATGTACAACCGGTGAATTTGTGATCATTACCACTGACAAAAACACTCTCGGCTGACAGTTCAGTCACAGTGGCAAAAGATCCCAAAAAGAAACCCGCATTTACAGTGGATTTACTGAGAGATGATCCTTCTGATCCCTGATACGCCAAATGGAAATTAATACCGGTGATGCCAACATCATCTTTCTTGAGAATATTGGTAACATTCCCGGCCAGGATTAGATCGTAGATTGCTGATGATGTATCGGTGGCAATACCGTCAAATACAAGATTGCCGTTGGAAAAACTGGGAACGCCAACTTCAATTAGAGGAAATGCAAACCCTGCATTTCCGGCGGGAAATGTCCCACTAAACATTAGATTAGTGAAATGACCGCCAGCAAAGGCGCCAGATCCAATGTTCCCGATAACATGAGTGATGGCCGTTCCAGTACCAACAAACTCGATATTGGTGATGGCGCTACCCATTGCTGGACTGCTGGTAGGGACGGTGTTGAGAGTCAGATCAATAAGTTGGATACTGGGAATATTGGGCAGGATAAACATACAGTTTTCATAGAACTGTAAAGCATCCTGGGCCCACAATTGGATAGGACCGGTAGCGGCGGTGGTTCCACTAATATCGATAATCATATCTTTGATAGAGAACTGTGCCGTTATATTGGACGCAGGTCCCATCAACTGACCACTCACAGAGGGAGACCACGCTAGTGTTCCACGAGTATTTCCTTCTATTGTTCCAGAAATTAACCCAGAGGCATCAATAGTGGTAGTGGGAGGGATGGTCCAAGTAGCCTCTCCATCTACCCAGATATGTACATATGTCGGTAACACGATGGTTCCCGCCGGTTCGGTGATATCACCGGTGATGCGAACTCTATTGAACCCCGCCGCCAGAGCCGCAGTAAAGGTGGTATAATCCTCTCCAGGACCGACACAGACATCGGCCAGTGAACATCCAGCAGATGCAGCAGTAGCTAACCGAATCCAATTCAATCCATCAGAATAATATACTTTGGTAGTGGTAGAAGGCAACGGGAGGACTTGCTCGCTGATTCCGATACTTCCTCGCGGAAGAACAGGCTTGGTAGCTGTTAGAGCTAAAGTGTCAATGCTGGGGAGAACATCTCGATCGCGTTTCTGAACCGAATCAAAAACAAAATCTCGGCGTACCGACAGACCAGGAAATGTATTCATCTTGTTACTGGACAATATATTATTTCTCAAATGAGAAATAATATGTTAAATAGACCAAACTATAATGCTAGGAAAAGTAAATGGTGTCAGCAATTTTTGGTACAAGATTTTCATCTTTAACAAATTCTGATTTAATGAATGTACATTTATCATCTAATGAAGAGCAAAAAGAATGGGCAGAAGAAGTATACTGGAGACTAAGAAATAATGTGTTTAAAAATGGAGATATAACCGGAGACGGGGAGATGAAAATTTTCTGTTATCTTTGGCATTTGGATTTGTACCCCCGAGAAGTACAGTCGATAGCTCGGTCTTGTACTGTTTGGTAACTGCTTTTGCAGTATTACTCTCCACAAAGATATTGCATCATCTTTTCATACTCTGCTGGATCAGAAGCCGCCTTTTTAATCTGCTTACCATACTCAGACTTAGCTTCTTCCCCGGAAATCTCTCCTGTAGAAATTTTCTTGGCTAAGTAGATAGTAGCCACGTTAGCCGGCATAAATTAGCGTGCAAAAAGAATTTAAAGTTATCTTGACTATAAATTAGCGTGCATAAATATGAAAAGAGCGAAATACCATCGATATATTCCAGAAGATATTGATCGTATCCGAGGTGGAGAATATACAACTTCTGAACTAATAGATAAATTTGGATATTCTACCAGGTCCATATCTCATTATAAGAAAAATGATAAACCTCCAGTTGTAAAGAAAGGAATGCCTCCAAAACCAAAGAATCCAATAAATACCTTATTCTTTAGCGAGTGGTCTCATGATATGGCTCATTTGTTAGGATTTATCCTAGGAGATGGATGTATAGTTATGAGTAAGACCAAGAAAGGAGATGTTCCGAGTAGAATATGTATAGGTCTTCACCAACAAGATAGACAATTTCTTCTTCATATAAAGGATATTGTTAACTCTAGTGTTGGTGTTCGAGATAAGAACTATCATGGAAAGTTAATGAGTCATTTCGATATAAATTCAGTCAAAATGACTACTGATGTATACAATCTTGGCATAGGACCTAATAAATCTCTTACACAAGAGTTTCCTAAAATTCCTGGTAATTATCAAAATGCTTTTATTTTGGGTATCTTAGAATCTGATGGTTGTATCTGGGATGCTAAAGATGGCATCGGGATATCTTTTACTGGGACAGAAAGTGTCTGCAGACGGATTCAAGAGATCTTAAATAAAGGTGGTAACCTACGAAAGAGAACTGAGAATAATACATGGGGTCTTTCTTATCATGGAAACTATAAGTGTAGAAAGATACTTAGCTGGATTTACGAAGACAGCAGACAAGAATTTCGCATGGAAAGAAAATATGACAAATATACGAAGTTGGTAGAAAAATACGCTCAGCTATAAATTATTCTTCACACAGATACTTCATCATTTTATCATACGCTTCTTGATTCGATGAGGACTTTTTAATCTGGTTCCCATACTCGGACTTGGCTTCTTCCCCGGAAATCTCTCCAGTGGAAATTTTCTTGGCCAAGTAGAGAGTGGCCACGTTAGCTTTTAAACTGTGACAACGAGCACGAATAGACCCCTTTAGTGGGTCATAGATGACACTGGTAGAGAGATTGCGAACATCACTCTCCAAGTATTTGGGAACATGTAGACGAAGCCATGTATAGATAAAGTCCACGTGATTGCGCGGTTTTCCATGAGGAATCATCTCGTCTCTGATCATAATCTCACTGAAACACTTTCCATCATAGGAATGATTCAAATCTTTCTCGTACCAGATGGCTAAACCTCCCGTGCGAGGGTCTAGTATAGATGGAGGACCTAATTTTTCCCACAATTCTTTCAATCTCTTTGTTGGAAAAGCATCGCCGTACTCACCCGATGGATGGGGAGAGGAAATCCAATCTACTGGAGGAGGTCCAGATCCAGAAGGCGGACCTCTCTTATCTTTGGGTACAAGGGTGGAAAGTAAGAGATAAACTAACAGGAAAACTATAAGTCCTATTAAAATAACATTTATAGTCTCATTCATCTTGATAATAGGGTCATAGAATCAAAAATTTTTTATTCTTTTGATTCAAAAGAATAAAACACAAAACTAATTTTGGTATAAAAATCTTTGTTTTTATTAACGAGTAATAAACATGGATAATCGTCGCCGTCCTGTTAATTATGGAGGTGGATATCATGAAAGTGGTCGTCATGGAGGTAGATATCATGAAAGTGGTCGTCATGGAGGTAGATATGGTGGAGGTGGATATGGTGGACACCGTGGAGGTGGGGGGCATTATGGAGGTGAGCAGAATATCGTCGGTAGATATGGAAGTGACCGAAGTAGAGCTATACGATATGACGATGATACCACAGTGCCTTGTATCAAGAGTAAACATTGTAGTCAACTTAATGACGACTATAAACGAATATGTGAGCAAGTCTGGAATTTAGCCTGTGGTGTACAAATGTCATTTGAAAGTATAGATCAAATCATTAGACTGGCTCAAATGTGTGGGAATTTAAGATACGAATTTGGTATTGACTGTTGCAACGAAAAGTTCGACAAAGGTCATTGGGGGGCAATCAGAAGGATGGACCGGAAAGTAGAAAATTGTCAACAAACGATAGAATTAAAGAATTCCATCATCGAGAGAAATAAGGAACATGTTCTACGACAAAAACTTCGAGAACAAGAACAAGAACTAGAGGGACAGCAAGCACGAAGGGAACAACAAGCACGAAAAATGCAAGAATCAAAGGACCGCGATGAACAAAGACGTAAAGACCGAGAAGAACAAAGACACGAAAGACAAAAACGTAAAGACCAAGAAGAGCAGGAGGACAAAAATTATGTCGCTCGACTGATGGTAAAAATTGAACAGCAGTTGGAAAAAGAACAGGAAGAACAGGATATTGAAGAAGACGTTATTAAATCTCTGGCAGAACTCAAACAGTCGAAAGAAGAGCAGAATGAGGAAATTAAAAAATACATTGCTCGATCTCTGTTTGACCTTAAGAACCATTTGGAGGAAAAGCTAGAACTTGAAGTTGCTGATTCTCTGGCGGGCCTTAGTTTTCAAGATCATGTTTAAATATGCTAAATATCAGGTCGTCTCTTTCCGGAAAGATAACTCGATGAAAAAAAATGGTATTTACCCTTATTTCTTACATATTAGACAGCTGCAAGTTCAAATTTAGTTAAAAAAAGCTATTATATTATTAAATGGAATTGCCGTCAGAACTCTTTGTGTCTAAACTTGGACATCCTTGGAACTGGTTGAATGGGGTATATGTCTACTTTCCAACTACAATGGAAGGTGATTTATGGCAATATGCTATTGGTGATAAATTAATAGATGAGATAATGGATAAAATGGAATCTGGCGAAAAGCAAGATTCCAACAGTGATACTACCTATGACAGTGATACTGATGGTGGTAGTTGTAATTCTGCATATATTTATAAAAAAAGAGGTAAATGGATATTAACATGGAATCACGATGTAACATTATCTAAAGGTCCATTGGGTGGAAATATACCTGTTGGAAATTGGTCAAAATGTGTTGTCACGATAGATCGACCTTCAACCTAGATGGATCTATTATTTTGAGGGTGGTACACACAACCCTTTAAATCTTGTCCGCCACAGAATCTTGAATAAAATTATTCAAGATTCAAAATAATCTTTTGTTAACAAGTAATAAAGTTATGGCCAACCGATGTGCTGCTATTACTCTCGAAGGGAATCAATGTAGAAATTTCACTTGTGGGACATTTTGTAAAGTGCATGCGAAAAAGTGTAAAAAATTTATTTCGAGTTATAAAAAGACATGTAAAGACCTCTGGAGTGCGGAATGTGCAGTAAATATGACAGATGCCCAATTGGATGATATGGCATTGATGGCTCAGATGTGTATGTATGCGAGAATAAAATATTCTGATGAATGTCTAGGTGGAAGGAATAACTCTGCTCATTTAGGAGCTATTAAAAAGATGGAGAAAATAGCTACAAGATGCAACAAAATAAAGAATAAGAAGAAAGATGACGATCAATATCTGTCAGATATTCGAGTTGGCTATGAAAAACAGTTGGAAGAGGCAGAGAAAAAAGAGAAAAAGGGACTGTCGAAAGGTCAGAAAGAAAGAGCAAGAAGAAAGAGGAAGATAGAAAGGGAGAAAGAAGAACCAGAAGAACTATGGATCAATGTAGAAGAGAGAAAAGAGTCAGAAGAAGGCGTACTTTGGATAGGATCTCAAGAACGAGAAAGGAGGAAACGAGGCGAACAAAGATTTGATTGGGCCGAATCTGCTATGATGAGGGAGGATATGGACTACGATACTCCAGTAATCTTTGTTAATGAATAAGTTTTATGACCTTTGGAGTCATAAAAATACTTTTGCAGACAAGTTTGTGATTTAATCCCTGAAAGGAGAATTAATATGATCGATTTCAATATCGTCTAGCTCTCCAAAATAATTGAAATCCTCCCCTTCTTTTACAGTAAATATTACCCACATTGGATAAATATGTTTCTCTCTTCTATTCGTCTCTAAAATAAAGTTTTTAGCCTTTTCCAAGTCTAAAAAAATTCTATAAGTACCATTATCGATCGCATATTGGTGATCAGCAACTATGTATATGTCCATTTCTTTTATAATTTAAACATAAAGTTATTGTGTCAATTTTACTTATGGACATCGTTTTCGATATCACTAGTCACTTTTATCTCCTTTGGGAGATAAAAGACTAAAAGTCTTTTATTTCGTCTGCCAAAGAGGCCAATATTTTATTGAAATTGCTTGCGTCGCGATGATTTTGGTATATGTAGCTAAGTACTCCCACTTGTACCACATAGTACTTTAGTTTCTTAGCTGTCTGTCCTCTCCTATTGATTCTACCCTCTATCTGTGTCCTTGTAGCCTCATTACTTTCGTATACACACGTGACCATTGACTTTAATCGAGATAGATTGTAACCTTCCGCTTGGCGAATAGTAACGATTGCGATTTTATAATCTCTCTCTTCTTTATCCTTGACGGTGGTGTCTGTCAAGTTAATACTGGCTCCCTTCTCCATGACGAATACGTCCTTGGGGCGTATATTAATCTTTTCCAAACATCTTTCCAAGAGTTCTTGCTGGTGTTCACTGTTTCTCGCCACCACCATTACACCTCCCTTTTTTAAACGTAGAAGTTCACCGATTTGTTCCACCATCTTTCTTGTACAGGCTTGATAACAGATTTTCTTTGCTTTATTCAATTCGTTTGCTGTGGGAGAAGAATTTACCCCGCCAATAGCTGGAGAGACCAACTGGATATATGTTTCACTCTCATCCCATGAGAATTTAGCCGTTACATCTTCCACAGTGACCTTAATTCCAGTGTTCACAAGTTTCGCCACCATGCTGTTTGCAGCCGTCCAGAAATTCTTTTCATTCACTTCAAAAGGCACCACTTGTTTTAGCCACGGGATCAAAGAAGCCACGTTGGTGTTTACCACCAGAGTGCCAGTCATAGCTATCACTCCTGTAGCCAAAGAAGCTAGTTGAACCGATGCATTGGTTCTCAGACTATTGTTCAAGGCTTTATGGACTTCATCCATAACAAAAAAGAATCTGCCAGACAGAGATGATAATCCTCCTATACACAATCGCAGATTGTCATGTTTGATAAGAGTGATGACATTCTTGTTAGGTATCTCTCCTTTGACAATCAAGTCCTTAAACGGATGATTCTTAGGAGTGCCTTTTGTGGGAGATAAGACCTCCATCTTAAATCCATACTTGAGAATTTCAGCTCCCACTGATTTCATAGCTGCAGCTGGAGTTGAAAAGATTACATAAGGAGGTAATTCTTTCTTAAAAATAAGGTAATTAATGAAATCAAGCGAACATCTCGTCTTGCCCTGTCCTACGGACATCCAGAGAAGGTTTCCCCTTCTTCCTCTAGACTGTCGTTCGATCATATCCTTCAAAGCATCTGTCTGATGCTTCCACGGCTTACGTTTATCTCCTTTAATTTTTCCCCATTTCTTAACATCTCCCTTTTTATGTTCTAATTTACGAGTTATCTCTGGACGAACTACATCCCACATAAGAGGACCAAAGGAAATCTCAAATCTAATAATATTACCAGGAACCCTTCTCGATGCCGATGGATATAAGAGACTGATCATCAACATAAAGTGATAGGCACCCACATCTTCCGGCACCACTGGATACTCAGTTCCTCCACCGTCTCGGCTCATTCTATTAGGTTCAATGATCATATTATACCCTGTTAAGTAATAGAGAGTTCTTCTGAGAACAGCCGGAGAAGTTTCAGAAATTAAACCTTTTAATTCCTGCAAGGCATTCTCAGAGATTCCCTCTCCTCCCCTAACTAAAGCATTTTCCATAGTTAGTGGTAAATACTTTAAAACGGGGAATCTCTTTTCTCCTTTTCGATAGTCATCCCAGAGAGTCCAATTATCATTCTTCTCCAACCAGATCTTATCTTTGTTATCAACGTACACACGATATTTATTCATGCCAGGTATAGGACCCTTACATGCATTTAATTTCACCCCCTGTCTCAATTCATCCGTGGCTTTTCTCTTCACTTCTTCTTCTCTCTCAAATGTAAGTCTAGTTGTTTTAGCATCTCTTGTGGGTTTTTGCAGGGCTATCAAAATATTGGGGTTAGCTGGGTCCATAGTAACAATAGCTATAGGTCTGCCGGGTATCTCTATCGGTCCTACCATTCCCGGTATCCAGGAATTATCGAGAACGTACTTTATTTTAAGACCTTTGTGAGAAATTTCCGTACGCCCCCCTAGCTCTCCCTGACGAGCCACCAAAGCCAGTCTCTGGGATCGTCTTATCAATTGAACACATTCATTCTTCTCAAAATTTTTGCTATAACTTCTTTTGCCCAGCTTACGACTATTTATCCCAGAAACTGCATTAAAGATCATCCTGTTGAAAGGTTTCAAAGGAGTGGCACCTTTCTCTGCTCCTTGCCTGATCAGCTCATAAGGAAGATAGTAGTAGATATCAGGAAGCCAGTGCATGTCTATACATTGTTCTAGGGGCATTGTCTCTGGTTGGATATACATACTCTTTTCCTGGGGATTATAGTACTTTTTCACATTATAAGCAATATATCTTACCATTCCCATGTCTCCTGAAAAGCTTTTCACTTCATCTAAGAACATGGAGGTACAAGCCCACGAGATTTTTCCAGGAGAGAGCTCGTCCACGTCAGTGATAACAAAGGGAAGTTTCTTACAGCCTATATCTATGTCATAAACACCGTATCTGATATCCTCATACGTATCTACTCCCAACTGAAACCACCTTTTCACCATCTTATGAGTGGGAGTCCAACCCACTTTCTTTTGAAAGAGATAGGTACTGATCATTAAACCTAGAATGTCATTCGCCCACTCTTTTCTCACATAGCCGTCCTCTATCATGGTGATGGCCAATCTTTTGGCGGTAGACTCAGCCCCAGAAACAAATTTTCCAATGTCTGGAATGAAAGACCCTTTGTTGGAAATAAGACTCACCAATGTCATCACCACTACTTTAGAGGCTTCCACATCTCGTCCCCTGAGGGTGACGTATTTAGCTCTAAATCTAATAGTTTTCTGCAGCAAGGATTTAAAAGATCCAGCCGTAAAAGTCCGAGTGGCTTTCTTAAAGTGATTATACTCATAATCAGAGAAAGGAAGGACTTCTTGTCCAATCTCTATCATAGCGTCTTCATCCGTTATTTGGACTCCTTTCTTATTCAAACGGATAGCTATCTCCACTTTTTCTTCGGTGAAAGAATTAAAGAGAAAGATAGTATGAGACTTATCAGCTTCCACTTCTTCTAGGTACTCACCAGCCTCGACGTCAAATGAATAACCAATATATTTCTTAACCGGTTTCATGGTAACTGTTACTCTCCAGAAGGACCTAAGAAAGATAAGAGTATGTCTCCGAGCGCCACTCACCACTTTACCCGGATACATATTTCTGACATCCATAACAGAATGAATACCCGAAGTGAAAATCTCTATCTTATCGGGTGGGAACTCAGTAAATTTTCCTTCACCCAATTGTATGAGCTCCATTTCCATCCCGTCCACCTCTGCCAGATCAACGTCTTTATCCTCTTCGTGCTCTTCAAGCCACTGCTCACGCTCGTCGGTGGTCATTTTTCTAAAAAATTTAATAGAACCCAGTTTACCTAGGTATATGCTCCACAGATCTGGAAAATAACGAAGAGTCTTCAAAGATTTAGAATAAGGAGAGAGATAAGTATCTTCTGGTCCATAGAGTTTGATAATGGCTCCGCTCGATCCTTTGGTAATTCCTTTGAGGGTCTCCCCCACACGAGCTCCTGTCACTTTTAAGGAAAATTCCTTGAGAAGTTCTGCAGCATACGGACGATTGGGTTGGCCATCTAATTCTTTTTGCGGCATTAAACTTTGAGAAGTTCAATTAATAATAAATTGGTAAACTATAAAACCAGTTTTATGGTTGGATATTTTGATAAGTATTTTTTACTTTATTTAAGAAGATAATACTGTATTTTTATAAATGTGGGATCCTGAATCAATTAGTGCAGTATGTGCATGGACTATTCAAGAATTAGATTATATAAAAGAATACAGCAACGCCACAATTCCCAAACATCTTCTCGATGATCATGGGTTACACATGGCTTGCTTCCTCGGAGACTTAGAACTTGTTAAAATATTCGTCGAACAAGGAGCCGATGTTAATCTAATGCATGGAATGTATCTTACTCCTCTACATCAGGCTGCGATGACTGGCCATCATAAAATAATTCAGTATTTACTGGAAAATGGAGCTAATATTAACTTAATGAAAGGGGATATTTCTCCTATTGTACTGGCATGGCAAAAAAATCAGATAGAAACAATAAAATTTTTAATCAGAAACAGGGCCGATATTACTTCAAAAACTTCGTGGCTTGAAGAAGCAAAGGAAAAGGGTCACGATTTCGAAGACTATAGAGATATTTTTCTCATGAAGTCCTCTTATATTAAACCAGCAAGATAGGTTTAATATATGAGACTCTCAAAGAAGAAAAATAATGAGTTTAAATCCGATAACTTAGATTTGCGAATTCAGATAGACATTATTAAACAACATCTTGAATTATAGATACTTATCTAAAATATTTATGTTTTAGAAAACTGTAAAACCTACTAAAAGGTAAATGGAGCTAACAAAGTTGAAAGACAATATCGATGATATCAGCAGAGAGTATTTGGAACTCGTCAAATATCAATTAACCACCATTAAATTTCATGGAAGAGAAATTTACGACTGTCTTGAGACAGGTAGTTTAACTAACCGTCTCGCAGAGATTATCGCTTCTCGTAACGGAGCATGGATTGAGAGAAAGGAAAATTGGACAGTTTTTCCACTGATTTTCAGAGACAAAGATGTAAAGGTAAATCAGAATTTGTGTCCTCGCACCACTGATATTCTGAAACAATTGGATAAAGTGGTTCATACAGCTGCTATAACAGTCTTATCACAGGGTGAGTTAGGATGGCATGATGATAAAACCGCTCTTCCTACCAAAACTACCCTGGTTTATCATTTACCTATAGTAAACTTTGGTAATGATAGTTACATTGTTTTTAACCACGACGGTGTCGAGAAGAAATATATGTACGAGAGAGGAGAACACTATTTCTTCGACACCCGCATTCCTCACAATGTATATAATAACAGTCTGCTACCGAGAGTGATACTGTACATTGAATACGAACCATAATTCAATGTACGAACCGTAATTACTTGTGTTGACTAACACAAGTAATTTCTAATTGTTAAGCTTATCCTACACAATAGTGAAATGTTTTGACTATGGTATAAGCTTCATGTTCTTTCCCAAGTACGTCAAGAGGAACGCCAATCTTATCAATGTCACAAATGGGTTGAGGATTGTCATATTCTCCGTCGCTATCCGGTTCATCTTCGGACGGAATACACCATGCAGGAAATTCTCCCAATTCAGCCTCCATTCTCTTTAACATTTCTTCTGTCACATCATCTTCGTGGATAATATACACTCCTGGTCCATTGTCCACAGGGAAACAAATGATTATCTGATAACAACGACCGAAAGAAATCATAGTGAATGACACTTATTTAGAAAGAGAAAATGTAAAATCTCATTTTTTTATCTGAGTAGTCTGCGGACACCACCTAACGCCGAAACATCAGTGACTTGAGTATTAAAGAGATTGAGTGTGTGGACACCACCTAACATCGAGACATCAGCGACTTTAGTACTACTGAGAATGAGTGTGTGGACACCACCTAACGCCGAAACATCAATGACTTGAGTACCACCGAGTTTGAGTGTGTGGACACCACCTAACATCGAGACATCAGTGACTTGAGTATAACTGAGATTGAGTGTGTGGACACTACCTAACATCGAGACATCAGTGACTTCAGTACAACTGAGATTGAGTGTGTG
>SDBT01007152.1_pt1 | contig 18419 bp, 16 predicted proteins | sample 2277101 | NCBI WGS metagenome assembly SDBT01 (sample SAMN10404973, study PRJNA504765) | marine sediment metagenome | isolation source: marine sediment core GS10_PC15, 103 cmbsf | place: Arctic Ocean: Southern Knipovich Ridge | collected 2010
TTATGGTAGCGTGCAAGGATCGAAGACGACGGCGAACGCGGGGTCGAACATCGCCCTGATCAAGTACTGGGGCAATAGGGACGACGAGCTGCGGCTGCCCATGAACGGCAGCATCTCGATGACGCTGGATACCGCCCGCACCACTACTACCGTGGCCTTCGATCAGACGTACGAAGAGGATCAGGTTTCCATCGACGGGGAGGCGGTGCAGGGGGCGGCCCGCGAGCGGGTCTCGAAGTTCCTGGATAGGGTGCGGGAGATGGCCGATACCGATCTGCTCGCGCAGGTGGTCTCCCGCAATAGCTTCCCCAAGGGGGCGGGGATCGCCTCTTCGGCCTCCGGTTTTGCGGCGCTGGCGGCGGCGGCGACGAAGGCCCTGGGCCTGCGGCTCTCGGACAGGGAGCTGAGCATCCTGGCGCGGCTGGGCTCCGGCTCGGCCTGTAGGTCTATCTTCGGCGGTTTCGTGGAATGGGTAGCGGGAGCGCGGCATCTGGACTCGTACGCGTTCCCCCTGGCGCCGCCGGAGCACTGGCACCTGGTCGATGTCATCGCCATCGTCTCCGCCGGCCACAAGGAGGTAGGCTCCACCGAAGGGCACTCGCTGGCCAGGAGCAGCCCGTTCTACGCCGCGAGGCTGGCGCAGTTGCAGGATGATCTCCCCGCCATCCGAGGAGCGATCCTGAATCGAGATTTCACATTACTGGGGACGGTAGCCGAGCGCGAGGCGTTATCCATGCACGGCGTGATGCTCACGTCGTGTCCCAGCCTGCTCTATTGGAACGCGGGCACGGTCGAGGTCATGGAGGCGGTCCGGCGCTGGCGCCGAGAGGGGGTCGAGGCCTATTTCACCATGGACGCGGGGCCCAACGTTCACGTGCTGACCGTGCCGCCCTTCGCGGAGGCCATCCGCGAGTCCCTGATGCAGATCGAGTTGGTGGAGCCGTGCATCGTGTGTGGTCCCGGCGAAGGGGTGCAATACCTCGAATCTCACCTCTTCTGAAAGCTGAGGAGTTACGTATGAGCAAGAAGTGGCGAGATTTCCTGGTGAGGGTCGTCATCGGGGTGGTGGTGGCCCTGATAATCATGTTCGCGCCCCTGCCCTGGTTCACCCCGCGCTGGTTCACCTACTTTCAGGTGCCCGCCGGGGTCTTTCTGCTGGTTTGCTACATGGGTGTCCTGATCTATGACACTCTTTTCTTCGACCAGTATCGCCACTGAGAGAAGAGATGTGGGGCGGGAGCCCTTTGAGGCTGATTCTTGCGCTCCGGCCAGCGCCGGAGCGATTTTATTGGGAGGAGCGAAGTGATCGATCTGTACAGCGACACCGTGACCCAGCCGACGGATGAGATGTACGACGCCATGAGGGCGGCGCCCTTGGGGGATGCTGTCATCGGGAACTGTCCCACGGTGCGTCGGCTGGAGGAGATGGCGGCGGAACGTTTGGGGAAAGAGGCGGCACTCCTCGCGCCGGGAGGAATGATGGCCAATCAGCTGGCGGTCAGGGTGCAGAGCCAGCCGGGACATGCGGTCATCTCGGAATCGCTTGCCCACCTGTATCGTTACGGCATCGTGGGCTCGGTGGGCAGGACGTCCATTTCCATACGAGGGGAGCGAGGGCTTATAACCGCCGAGCAGGTCCGGGAGCAGCTGGATGCGGTGAACCAGACGCCCATCGATTTGATAACCGTGGAGAACACCCACAACTACGCGGGGGGCACGATCCTCCCGTTGGAGGAGATGAAGGCCATCGCGGAGGTGGCCTGGTCCAGAGGCGTCTCCATCCATCTCGACGGCGCCAGGATATTCAATGCGGCGGTGGCTTCGGGTGTCCCAGCCAGGGAATTCGGCCGGTGGACCAACTCAGTGATGTTCTGTCTGACCAAGGGCCTGGCGGCGCCGATGGGATCGCTGCTGGTGGGAGACGCGGCCACCATCGAGCGGGCTCGCGCGATCCGGTACAGGATGGGAGGAGGGGTGCGGAAGGCGGGGCTGGCGGCGGCGGCGGGAATCGTGGCCTTGGAGACCATGGTGGATCGGCTGGCGGAAGATCACGAGAATGCACGGGCGCTTGCCGAGGGGCTGTCAGGGATTCCAGGCGTTAGCATCGACATGGATGCGGTCCAGACCAATATCGTCATGGTCGATGTCTCGGGACTCGTCCCCGATGCGAAAGCGGTAAAAACCGCTCTGGGGGAGAGGGGAGTCAGGGTCTCTCAAACGCTGAGGCACGCGGTGCGCATGGTCGCCCACTTCGGAATCACGAAGGAGGACATCGAGCGGGCGATCGAGGCCTTCCGGGAGGCGGCGCATGGCCTGGCCTCCGCCTAGCGCGGCCTTGGATGATGACACCGTTCCGGATAGCGCTCGCGCTCTGGCGGAGCTGCACTGGGGCGAATTCCTAGGAGGATTGAAGTGATCGATCTGTACAGCGACACGGTAAGCGCGCCGACCAAGAGGATGTACGATGCCATGCGGGATGCGCCGCTGGGCGATGCCGTCGCCGGCGATTGTCCCACGGTGCGTCGACTGGAGGAGATGGCCGCCGAGATGTTGGGCAAAGAGGCGGCGGCGCTGACGCCGGGAGGGATGATGGCCAATCTGCTGGGCGTTATGACCCAGAGCGAACCCGGGCAGGCCGTGCTCACCGAGATGAACGCCCATCTATACAGGTTCGGGATCATCGGCACGGTGGGTCGCACCCCCATCCCTATCGAAGGCGAGCGGGGGCTTCTGACCGCCGACCAGATCCGCGAGCAGCTGGATGGGGTCAACTGGATCCCCTTAGGCCTGATAACCCTGGAGAACCCTCATAACTTCGGCGGGGGCGCGATCCTTCCACCTGAAGAGATGAAGGCCATCGCGGAAGTGGCCTGGCCCAGAGGCGTCTCTATCCACCTCGACGGCGCCAGGATATTCAATGCCGCCGCATCTACCGGAATCCCGGCCCGGGAGTACGCGCGCTGGACCAACACGGTGATGTTCTGCCTGTCCAAGGGGCTGGGGGCGCCGGTCGGCTCTCTCCTCGCCGGCGATGGCGAGTTGATCGAGAAGGCCAGGCGGCTGCGCTACACGCTGGGCGGAGGGATGCGGAAAGCAGGGGTGATCGCGGCGGCGGGGATCGTGGCGCTGGAGACTATGGTTGACCGGATGAAGGAGGATACCGAGAACGCTCGAACGCTGGCGCGGGGCCTGGCGGAGATTCCCGGCCTGGGCATAGATGTGGAGGGCGTTCAAACCGACATCGTCAAGGTCGATGTGTCCGCGCTTGGGGCCGGTGCCGAGGCGGTGGCGGATGCCCTCAAAGAGCGGGGGGTGCGGGTCTCGCTTACCGGCAGGGCGTTGATCCGAATGGTTACCCACTTCGGCATCACCCCAGAGGACATTGAGCGGGCGATCAATATCTTCAGCGAAGTGGCGCGAGATCTGGGCCCCGCTCAGTCAGATAGTCGGCGATGATGCGGGCGGCGCGTCCGCTCATGAGCCCACGGGGCATTGGCCTCCTGTTCCCATAGCCCCTCGATGAGCACGGCCACGATGGGAACTCCCACCGGATTGGTGCAGAACAGGGCGGCGAACACGTCTGGATCAGCCTGCCTCGACGGGAGGATCGATGTAGGGCAGCGACTGGCCCGTCATCCGCAGCCAGACCTCCCTGACCTCACCCACCAGGAAGAGGGAGCCGGTCGCGCAGATGACCTTCTCCTCTCTATCGTCCCTGGCGGCAAGTTTCACCGCCTCTTCCACCGAAGGAGTGAACTCCACGGGGACGTTCCATCCCTCGGCCAGCTCCCTGAGGCGCTTGGGCTGGACCGCCCGCTGGTTGTGGGACCGGGTGATGATGACTCGGTGGGCCTCGGGGAGGAGGGCTTCGAACATGCCTGAGATGTCCTTTCCGGCCGAGGCACCGAAGATCAGGACGATGGGGCGATGGCCGAAGTGCCGGCGCAGAGAGGCGGTCAGTTGGCGGGCGGAATGCCCGTTGTGAGCGCCGTCGACGACGAATAAAGGTTCGCGAGAGAGGATCTCCATCCGGCCTGGCCATCGCACCGACCTCAAGCCCCGTGAGACGCTGTCCCTGGGGACGCGAACGCCCTGCGTGGCGATCAGCTCGGTTATGGCCACGGCGGTGGCGGCATTGATCAGTTGGGGTTCCCCCAGGAGAGGGATCCACAGGTTCTCGTAGTGGGGCTCGTCGGCCAACAGCGAGTGGACCGACAGGGTTTGCCCGTGGAGGTCAAAGCCGTGAGGATCCCATGTCCAGTCCTGGCCCACCACGCGGAGGGTCGCGCCCCGCTCGCCGCAAACCTCGCGGATGACCTCCATGACTTCGGGGCGCTGAGGCGCGCTCACGACCTGAGCGCCTCGCTTGATGATCCCTGCCTTCTCCTGCGCGATGTCCTGGAGGCTGTTTCCCAAGACCTGGGTGTGATCGTAGCTGATGGATGTGATCGCCGCCACCAGTGGCTCGATAATGTTGGTGGCATCCAGCCTGCCGCCCAGTCCGACTTCCACGACGGCTATGTCGATCTCCTCTTGGGCGAAATGCGCGAGGGCCAGCACGGTGGCGATCTCGAAGGTGGTCAGGCCAGGGATGCGGCGGACGGTGGGAGCCAGACGATTGACGCCGGCGACGAGGTCCTCCGGGGCTATCATGGCTCCGTTTACCTGGATGCGTTCTCGAAAGGAGTGAAGGTGGGGCGAGGTGAAGAGGCCAGTCCGATGGCCCGCCGATCGCAGGATGGACTCCACCATGGCCGAGGTGGAACCTTTGCCTTTTGTTCCCGCCACGTGGATGGTGAGATAGGGCAGGGATGGGCCGTGGGCTTCTCCCAGAAGCCGCTTCACCCGGGCCAGGTCGAATGTCTGAAGCGTCTCGGCGGTGATCGATTTCTGCTCGTAGTTGGCGTAGCTGTAGAGGTAAGCCAGAGCTTCCTGATAGGTCTGGGCCGGGCGAGATTCGGCGGGGGCCCGATGGATTTTCGGTATGTCGACCATGAGTTCTTCTTTGGGTGACCTCGCGTTCGTGTCGAGTGCTTTAAACGACGGGGCTGATTCTATAAGGTTGGCCTGCGGAAGGCAACCGAAAGAAGGGAGAAGAGAGGCTGTCTTGGATACCGCACAGCTTCGATTTGACAACAACTTCTGAAGCGTGATATACTTCTCCAGCATCGCATCGTCGATGGGATCCTTTTACAATTGAATGTTCAAAGCATCTCCGACCTGCTTGACCCCTTATAATTTCGAGGCGAGCAGGCGATAGGGTATGGCTGGGAAACCGCTGTGCCTCCCGTGTTTGGAAAGGAGATGGCAAGGACCGCCCTTGGAACCGGCGATTCTTGTCTCGGACTGGACTCATACCAGGAACGTTCAGCCATCTCCTGAGCGGGAGAGACCCGATTGAGAGGAGGTGGTGACTGGAGCGAAATGGTCTGAGTCCTTTGTGTTTCTATGGCGTTTTGAAGTTCGCGAACTGACCTGAGAGGGGGAACCATCAATTGCAGCGGCACCATCGACTTCTGCTCGGCCTGGTGGCTGCGGCTCTGTTGCTGTCACTGATCCCTGCCGCGGTCATCGGCGCTGGGCCTCTGGGCCAAAGCGGTTCGGACTATGCCGTACAACCTGGGGACACGCTGTGGGGGCTTGCCCGGGAGCACCTGGGCGCGGGTTCCCGGTATCTGGAAATTGTCGAGACAACCAACGGCGTGGAGGGTGACTACGCATTTATCGAGAACCCCGACAAGATCTCGGTCGGATGGCTGCTGAGAATCCCCGTTGCCGAAATCACGGTGGCGACCGACGAGCTTCAGCGCCTGGTCCTGGCGACGACCACCAGCACGGCGGATTCCGGCCTTCTGGACGCCATCCTGCCCGATTTCGATAGCAAGTACAACGCCTCGGTGGAGGTGATTGCTGTGGGGACGGGCCAGGCTCTGGCGACGGGAGAGGCTGGCGATTGCGACGTGTTACTGGTGCATGCCCGTTCGAGAGAGAACGCCTTCGTGGAGGCGGGCCACGGCGTCAACCGCAAAGACGTGATGTACAACGATTTTATCATCATCGGGCCTGAGGACGACCCTGCTGGCATCAAAGGGATGACGGATGCGGCGGCGGCTTTCACTAAGATCGCCGAGGCTCAGGCGCCCTTTGTATCCCGAGGCGACGATTCGGGGACGCACACCAAGGAGAAGGCGATCTGGTCGGAGGCTGGAATCGAGCCCTCGGGAGACTGGTACATCTCGGCGGGCCAGGGGATGGGTGCCGTACTCACCATGGCCGACGAGCAACTCGCGTATACGATGAGCGATCGAGGGACCTATCTGGCGCGGACGTTGGAGGGGATCGATCTGAAAGTCCTGGTGGAAGGCGATCCGATCCTGTTCAATCCCTACGGGGTGATAGCGGTCAACCCGGAGCAGCATCCATCGGTGAATTACGGCCTGGCGATGAGTTTCATAGATTGGCTGGCCTCGGTGGAGGCCCAGGCGGCGATCGGGGAGTTCGGCAAGGATAAGTTTGGCCTGCCGCTTTTCTACCCCGACTCCGAGTGGTGGCAAGCTGTCAATCCGTAACTCTCCTTCCCTTTCGCGGAGGCTCGTTCGGCCCAAGACGGGCCTCCGCGCACAACCGAAAGGAGGACAAGATGGCAGGGAACGCGAAGTATCCGATGGTATCCCCAGAGGAAGCGCTGGAGATAGTGCTGGGCCACGTACAGGCCCTTTCTCCTGCTGAAGCGGCTTTGGGAGACTCCTTGGGTCGCGTTCTGGCGCAGGACATCCGCGCTCAGGGGAACGTTCCAGCCACACCCACCACGTCCCGAGATGGCTTCGCCATCGACTCCCGGGGGGCGGCGGCCCGGCGGAGGGTCGTGGGCGAGCAGTTGGCGGGGCGACCTGCGCCGGTGGAGGTGGATCCCGATACCGTCGTACGGATCACCACCGGAGCTCCTATCCCTCCCGGCGCCGACGCCGTGATAATGGTGGAGGACACCGAAGAGGAGGATGGGTGGGTCATCTTGCTTCGCCGGATGAAGCGGGGAGACAACGTCCGTCCACTCGGGCAGGACATCGAGGCGGGGAGCTTGGTTCTTCCCCAAGGCACGCCCATAGGCCCTCCGGAGATCGGCCTCCTGGCTACCTTGGGCCACACGCGCCCGATGGTCTATCCACGGCCCCGCGTGGCGGTCATCGCCACGGGGGACGAGGTGGTGGAGCCGACCGACACGCTTTCTCCGGGCCAGGTTCGGAACAGCAATGGCTACGCGGTGATGGCGGCGGTGCGACAGGCGGGCGGGGTTCCCGCCTCCATTGGCATCGCCCGCGACCAGGAGGACGATGTCCTGGCGAAGCTTAGGCAGGGTTTCGACCTTGCTGATGTGGTCATCACCTCGGGGGGCGTGTCGGTGGGGAAGCGTGATTTGGTGAAGTCCCAACTGGAGAAGCTGGGGAGGATCCATTTCGGGCGGGTGGCGGTCAAGCCCGGCAAGCCTTTCACCTTCGCCTTGGTGGACGGGAAACCGGCCTTTGGCCTTCCGGGATTTCCGGTTTCGTCGCTGGTGACGTTCGAGCTTTTCGTGCGTCCCGCGTTGCTGAAGATACAGGGCCACAGCGAGCTGCTTCGCCCGACCCGCCAGGTCATCCTGGATCACGGCGTGGATCATTCACCCGACCGCACCGAATTCCAGCGAGCCTTCGTGGAGGAGCGCCAGAGTGGGTTCTACGCCCGGACCACAGGGGATCAGGTCTCGGGTCGACTGCTCTCCATGGTGGGGGCCAACGCGCTCCTGCGACTTCCGCAGGGCAGGGGACGTTTCGAGGCCGGAGAGCGGGTGACGGCCATCATGACGGGGGAGATCCCCGTTGGGGGAGTCGAATAGCGGATGGAGAAGATTTTGGAAGGCTTCATTCAAGCCGTTTATCTCATCGCGAATCAGGATCCGGAGTTCGCCCGGATCGTGCTGCTTTCCCTTCAGGTCTCGGTGGTGGCGTTGATCTTCAGCACTTTGGTGGGCATTCCCGTCGGCAGCTGGCTGGGCCTGACTCGGTTCCCAGGCCGCAGCGTGGTCGTGGCTTTGCTCTACACCGGAATGGGCTTTCCGCCTGTGGTGGTGGGACTTTTCGTGTATCTGGTGCTCTCCAGGAGCGGCCCCGTCGGCTTTCTGGGGTGGTTGTTCACCCCCAAGGCCATGATCGCTGCTCAGACCGTCATCTCTTTCCCGCTGGTGGCGGGTTTCACCATGGCTGCCGTCATGGGCGTGGATCCGGGTTTGAGGCAGCAGGTCCGGAGCCTGGGAGCTACGACCTGGCAGACGACCGTGGCTATCCTGAGAGAGGCTCGCGTAGGGGTGGTGGTCTCGGTGATCGCCGGTTTCGGGAGCATCATATCGGAAGTGGGAGCGGTGATGCTTGTGGGGGGTAACATTCAGGGCAAGACCCGCGTCCTTACCACCGCTATCGTCTTGGAGACCCGAAAAGGCAATTTCGACTTGGCCATCGCCCTGGGGATCGTGCTCTTGAGCATCTCGTTCATCGTGAATCTGATGATGTTGCGCTTGCAAGGCGGGATCAGGGGGGCATGAGCGAGGCGGTTTTCCGATTGAAGGGGATAGAGAAGGCTTACGGCGACAGGCAAGTGCTGCACGTCCCGGAACTGGAGATTCGTCGCGGCGAGATATTGGGTGTCGTCGGACCCAGCGGCGCGGGCAAGAGCGTCCTCTTGCTGCTGCTCAATCTGCTCGAGCCCCCTACTGCTGGGGCCATCGAGTTCCTCGGCCGTTCGGCCGATGGCGGGCCGGAAAGCTGGCCTCTCCACCTTCGGCGTCAGGTGACACAGGTCTTTCAGAAGCCTTTCCTGTTGAACACATCGGTGCGGGGAAACGTGGAGTATGGACTTCGGATCCGGGGGGAAAGCGATGCCGGGACGAGAGTGGCGGAGGCCCTGGAAAGAGTGGGAATGACCGCGTTCGCCGATAAGCTAGCACACACTCTTTCGGGGGGCGAGGCTCAACGGGTGGCGCTCGCTCGTGCCTTGGTGATCGACCCCCTGGTTCTGCTGCTGGATGAGCCCACCGCCAACTTGGATCGGCACAACGTGGGAATCATAGAGGATATCGTTACGGAGCTGAACCGAGCGAGGGGCACGACCGTCGTGTTGGTGACGCATAACCTTTTTCAGGCGAAGAGGATGGCCGATCGCGTCCTCTTCCTGTTGGATGGCGAGGTCGTCGAAGTGGCGGAGAATTCCTACTTCTTCGATACCCCCGCCGATCCCAGGACCGCCGCCTTCATCCGCGGCGACATGGTGTATTAGATGCTTCATCCGGATAAGTTCAACCGTCCCATAAGTTACCTGCGCATCTCGGTCACCGATCGTTGCAATTTGCGCTGCATCTATTGCATGCCCTCCGGGGGCGTGTGCCCCATGAGTCACTCGGAGCTCTTGACCTACGAGGAGATCGGCATGGTGGTGCGTGGGGCCGCCGGACTGGGTATCAGCAAGGTCCGGCTGACCGGCGGCGAGCCCTTGGCCCGTTTGGGCCTGCTCGAGCTGGTTCGCATCATCAGCGCGGTTCCGGGCATCGATGACCTGTCCATGACCACCAATGGCATATTGCTGGCACCTGTGGCCGAGGAACTGAAGGAGGCTGGGCTGGACCGAGTCAATATCAGCCTGGACACCCTAGACCCCGAGAAGTATCCCCGAATCACGAGGCGGGGAAATCTTGAGGACGTCCTGGCGGGCATCGAAGCGGCGACGGAGGCGGGCCTCACCCCGGTGAAGATCAACGCCGTGCTTCTAAAGGGGGTGAACGACGACGAGATCGTCGAACTGGCCAGGGCCAGCGTAAGGCGGGGCTGGAATGTTCGCTTCATCGAGCTGATGCCGCTGGGGCCAGCCGGAGAGGGCTTCCCAATAGATGGCCCGACGGCGCGGGATGCGAGAGAGGTCATCGAGGCGGCTTTGGGGCCGCTCGAGGCCGATCGAAAGCTGCGGGGCAACGGGCCCGCACGCTACTACCGGCTTCCAGGAGCCTCGGGGACCATCGGTTTCATCAGCCCGGTGAGCGAACACTTCTGTTATCAATGCAATCGCCTTCGGCTGACCTCCGATGGGAAGCTGCGGCCCTGCTTGCTCAGCGATCACGAGGTTGACTTGCGCAGGCCTCTTCGCAAGGGTGCGAGCATGGAGGAGATACAACGACTGCTGATCAAGGCGATAAAGGAGAAACCCGAGGGGCATCAGTTGGGCGACCATACTCATCCCAAGGATCGGGGCATGTTCCAGATCGGGGGGTAGTCCGCATCCGTTCCCTGGCCTGCTCGTCTCCGATTGCGAGCGCCGAGTCGTCCGTCGGATGCTCTCTGCATGGTGCGGCTTATTGGACCCTGCCGATGAATGGCGTCGGTGAGAGTTGGTCGACGTGAGCTGTCACACTCGCTTGGCGTCTGAAATCTTCAGGATCAGGCCCACAGCAAGAAGGCTCGTGACCAAGGAGCTGCCGCCGTAGCTTATGAAAGGGAGTGTCACGCCCGTTATGGGGATGAGCTTCAGGTTCCCCCCCAGGATGACTAGGGCCTGCCACACCAGAAGCGTCGTGAGGCCCGCCGCTAAGAGTTGATGAAACCCTCCCTTGGCCAGCAGCGAGATGCGATAGCCCCGATACGCCAGGAGAACGTACAGGCCGATGGTTCCCAGCGTTCCCACCAGCCCCAGCTCCTCGCCGATGGCGACGAACACGAAGTCGGTGTGGACGGCCGGGACGAAGGTGGGCATCCCCGATCCCAGCCCCTGGCCCGCCACACCTCCTGCTGCCAGGGCGATCAGTGCCTGTACGATCTGGAAAGAGCTTCCCCTGGGGTCCAGCCATGGATTCAGCCAGATGTCGACCCGAACCTGGACATGGTCGAAAATGAAATAGGCCGCAGCAAGGCCTGCCAGCAGCAACACGGTGCCCCACAGGACGTAGATTGCCCGAGAGGTGGCGATGTAGACCATCGCTAGGAAAGTACCGAAGAAGACCAGGGCAGCACCCAGGTCTTGCTGCCAGGCCAGGAGCGCCAGCGACAATCCCCACATCAACAGCAGAGGCCCCAGCTGTCTTAGGGGGGGCAACTTGAGCCACCCAGACGACGAGGAGGTGCAGGCGAGCGACAGGCGCCTCTCGTGCAAGTAGCTAGCAACGAAGATCACCATCACCAGTTTCAGGCTTTCCGACGGTTGGAAGTACCACTCGCTTCGCTCGAGCCAGAGCTTAGGCCCGTAGCCGGTGGGGCTGCTTCCGATCAGGAAGGTCAATCCCACCAGCAGTATGCCCAGTATGCCCCAGATATAGCGATACTGCTGAAGCCAGCGGAGATTGCGAACGAACACCAGGATAGCAAGCACGAGGGCCATTCCCAAGAGCGCCCCCACCGTTTGGCGGGGAGCCGACCCGGGGGCGAGACGGTGGACCATGACCAGGCCCACGCCGGTGAGCATGCCCACGATGGGCAGCAGCAATCTGTCACCTCGGAAATCTCTCCGGCATAGAATCAATCCAGAGCCGAGCAGGCTGACCGAGAACGCCAGGGAGGGCCAGAGATGAGATGGATCGAGGTTCCCAGACCCCATTCCTTCGGCGATGGCGGCCATTCCCACCCAAACCAGGACGCAGGGGAGCACAAGAAGCCCCCATTCCCATCTCCGGCCGGTTGAGTGGAGATGGGAATGGTCTGAGGACGAGGCTTTGTCCGGGATGTTCTTCCCCGCTGGGCTGGTCTTGGCCGCCTTCTCAGACATACCTTCCGATGAGAAGAGCCAATTTCTTCTTGGCCTCCGCTGGGATCATATCCCTTTGGGTTACGATGGCGTTCTCCAGCGCGTTTGCGCACTCGCACTCTCTGACCGAGGGAATCTGAAGCACGGTGCGTCGGATGACGCGCTTGGCCATCTCGGAATTGGTCATCAGATTGTCGATCACCATCTCTATGGTCACCGTCTCCTCGCTGACGTGCCACACGTCGTAATCGGTAACCATGGCCAGGGAGGCGTAGCAGATCTCCGCCTCCCGCGCCAGCTTGGCCTCGGGAAGGACGGTCATGCCGATGATGTCCATCCCCCACCGTCGGTAGATCCTAGACTCGGCTTTGGAGGAGAACGAGGGCCCCTCTATGCAGACGAAGGTCCCTCCATCGTGTACGGTCGCCCCCTCGGCCTCACAGGAGTCGAGGAGGGCGCGGCGAACCTTCGAACAGAAGGGGTCGGCGAAGCCGATGTGGGCCGCTATCCCATGGCCGAAGAAGGTGGAGACTCGCGCTCGGGTTCGATCGAAGATCTGATCGGGGACTACCACGTCCAGCGGCGCGATCTCCTCTTTCATGCTGCCGCAAGCGTTGGCCGAGATCATGAATTCTACCCCCAGGCTCTTCAAGGCGTAGATATTGGCCCTGGCCGGAAGTTCCGAGGGTATGATGCGGTGGCCTCGGCCGTGACGAGGCAGGAACGCCACCTTCTCGCCCTGCAGATCGCCCAGGATCAGCGCGTCGCTGGGACTTCCGAACGGCGTGTCCACCTCCACTTCACGCACGTTCTCCAGGCCCTCCATTTCGTACAGGCCGGTGCCCCCGATGATTCCGATTCTGGCTTCCGCCATGTCTCCTCCTTTGCATGTTTTGCATGTAGTGTGGAGATTCGCAGGCGACCACATGGCATCGCCGCTACGATCTCATGCGGAATCTGGCTCGCCCGATCCGAATGACGTCACCTGACCTGACCACCCGAGGCGCCGTCAGTCGGCTCTCGTTGAGGTAGGTGCCGTTGGTGCTGCCCAAGTCCTCCAGCCACCAGATCCCATCCTCCCGTCGGCGGAGCAACGTGTGCTGGTTGGATACGTGCGAATCCGATACCGCGATGGTGTTCTCTTCGCTTCGACCGATCCAGGTCTCAGAGCTTAACGGGATCTCGCGGCCGAGTCCGGCGAACCGGCTGCAATCGTCCAAAGGGATCAAGCTTCCCTTCGTCGTGTGGTCTGACCCCTCGGGTCTCGAGCCGCGAATCAGTTCGTACGTCACCAGGATCGAGACGGCCACCAGAAACAGGTAGATGATGCCGGAAAAGGCCAGACTCCACCAGTGGGGATTCACGAAACCATCGTCGAGGGCTCGTTGCGACCCATGGAGCTCAGTTGGCGGACTGCGAGAGCCCGTTCGCCCAGGTGCAGAATGTCCCCGTCCGATAGAAACGCTCGCTCGATCCGCCGCCCGTTCAAGAATGTGCCATTACGGCTGCCCAGGTCCGACGCGAGGTGTTGCTCGCCCAGGCGTTCGATGCGGACGTGATAACGAGAGACCGTCTGGTGATCCAGAACCACATCGTTGTCCCGGCTGCGTCCCAGGCAAACCATCGGGCTCTCCAATGGGACCATGCGTCCGTCCAGCAGCAGGGCCAGCCTCCCCTGTGATAGACGGGCAAGGGTGGGGAAGGGGAGGGTGTCCCGGGCCGCGAAGGCGTCGGCCGATTCCATCCCGAATCTGGCTGACACCTCGATTTCTCCGGCCCAGAGGGCATCGTGTGGCTCGAGCCTAACGTCCACCGCATGGATCGAAGATGCTCCATCTCTCTGCGCCAACTCCTCCACTCGCCTTCCCAGCTCATTTTGTAGGGTCTCTACGTGGGAGGATGCCGCATTCCAATCGGATAGATTCAGGCGAATGCGATAGCGATGGGGAATCAAAAGGCGATCTCCTCGGCGAACCTCGCCCTCGATCGCTGCCGCCATCAACTGGCGCACGACCTCCATCCAGTCGAGTTCATCGGGGTGCCCCCGGAAAGGGGTTTCGAACAGGTTCCCCAGCCAGCGCTCCAATTGAGATAGTTCGGGCAAAGCTCGTCCTTCGTGGTTGGCTACGGCCGAAGAGAAAAGAGGGACAGCCTGGACCGCTTCAAGCCTGTCCCTCTTCGAGTAACTGCTGGACACACGAATGGTGGCGCATCACCTCTGACTGTAAGCAGCGAAACTCTCAGCCTAAGCGGTTTCCTCCAGGGTTCTACCCTCTTCTTCTTCCGTGTGGAGCCTTGGAGGAACGCCATCCGACAACGTCTCGGGAAGGATCGTGCAGCGCCGGACGTCCTTGCGAGAGGGAATCTCATACATCACGTCCAGAAGGGCTTTCTCGATGACGGTGCGCAGTCCTCGAGCGCCCGTCTTCTGCTCCATAGCCTTCTCGGCAGCCACCGACAGGGCCTCGGGTTCGAAGGTCAGATCCACCCCATCGAAGGCGAAGAGCTGCTGGTATTGTTTCACGATGGCGTTCTTGGGCTCGGTCAGGATTCGGATGAGTTCCTCTTTCTCCAAAGGATCTACGCTCACCACAACGGGAAGCCTCCCGACGAACTCGGGGATCATCCCGTACTTCAGCAGGTCGTCCGGGACCACCTTCCGCATCAAATCGGCCGGAGTTGGCTGGTCGCTTGCCCCGGTTTCATGTCCGTGAAACCCGATTGGCGCTTTCTTCCCCACCCGGTCGGCCACGATCTGGTCCAGTCCCTGGAAAGAGCCACCGCAAATGAAGAGGATGCCCCTGGTGTTGATCTGGATGAATTCCTGGTGAGGATGCTTGCGCCCGCCCTGCGGAGGAACGTTGGCCACCGTTCCCTCGATGATCTTCAGGAGCGCTTGTTGGACTCCTTCCCCGGATACATCCCGGGTGATCGAAGGGTTGTCGCCCGCTTTGCGCGCTGTCTTGTCGATCTCGTCGACGTAGATGATGCCCTTCTCAGCCCGGCTCACGTCGAAGTCCGCAGCCTGGATCAGTCGAAGGAGGATGTTCTCCACATCCTCCCCCACGTAACCGGCCTCGGTGAGGGCGGTCGCATCTGCGATACAGAAGGGAACTTTCAGGATGCGGGCCAGCGTATGTGCCAAGAGGGTTTTTCCACAGCCGGTGGGGCCGATGAGGAGGATGTTGCTTTTCTCTACGTCCACCTCATCATCCTGGTTGAGGATGCGCTTGTAGTGATTGTAAACGGCGACCGCCAGCACCTTTTTGGCGTCATACTGGCCGATCACGTATTGGCTCAGCTGCTCGTAGAGCTCCTTGGGTGGGGGAATTCTCTCCAAAGGGATGGCGCCATCATCGAGCTTGATCTCTTCCTCCAAGATCTCCTTGCACAGCACGACGCACTCATCGCAGATGTAGACCCCACCGGGCCCTGCTATGAGCCTGTTGACGCTCTCGGGGCCCCGCTGGCAGAAGGAGCAACATTCGCTCTTTCCCCTAGCCCTTGTCGCCATTCAGCTTCTCCTTTTCGGGAGGGGTGGTCAGAATCTCGTCGACGATGCCATACTCGACCGCCGCTTCTGCCGTCATATAGAAGTCTCGGTCGGTGTCGTGGGAGATGGTCTCGATGTCCTGTCCGGTATGTTCAGACAAGATGGTGTTCAATTGCTCTCTCAGCCGTAAAACCTCCCTGGCCTGGATCTCCAGGTCGGTGGCCTGCCCCCTCATGCCACTGATAGGCTGATGAATGTGAATCATGGAATTAGGCAAAGTATAGCGCTTTCCCTTGGCGCCTGCCGCTAACAGGATCGTGCCCATGCTGGCCGTCGAGCCCACCGCGATGGTCGAAACAGGGCAACGGATCAGCTGCATTGTATCATAGACGGCTAGCCCGGCATAGATGGCTCCGCCGGGGGTGTGGATGTAAAGGGAGATATCCTTGTCTGGATCCTCGCGATCCAGGAAGAGCATCTGAGCCACCACAAGGTTGGCCACGATGTCATCGATGGCTGATCCCAGGAAGATGATTCGCTCCTTCAGGAGAAGCGAGTAGATATCGTAGGTGCGCTCTCCCCGCCCTGTAGTCTCGATCACGCTTGGAATCACGATGTTCATACTTATGCTCCTTCCTCCATCCGCCGCCCCTTGCTGGAAAGACGACTCCGATCGGAACCGCTTACAGCTACGTGCTGGACATGGTTTTATCGCTCGGAGGCGCCTCGGTCTCGAGGTTCTGGGAGGATTCGTCTTCGTCCACGGTGGGTCTCTCCTCGACCTCTCCCTTGGCGATGTTCACCAGCCGATCCAGCGCCCTGCGCCGAGCGAGGTCATCCGAGACGGAGGCACGGAAGGCTTCCGAAGAGAACGCCCGTCGCACTTTGTCGACTTCATTTCCATAGCCCTTGAGCATCGCCTCGATCTCGGCGTCGGTCTCCTCAGATTTCACCACGATGCCTTCAGCCTCGGCCACCTCGTCCAGCGCCAGGTCCCTCTCCAGTTGCTTTCGAGCCTCGACGCTCAGGTTCTGGCGGAGCTGGGCTTCAGTGCTTCCGGTGACTTGCAGGTACTGCTCCAAGGACAGGCCCTGCCCCTCCAGGCGAGCTCGATAGGTTGCCAACAGGCGATCGGTCTCCGCTTCGAGGGCTGACGGAGGATAGTCGATCTGCGCCTCCTCCACCAACCGATCCAGGACGAGGGACTCGAAGTTCCGGTCGGCCCGAATCCGGGCGCGATCTTCCAGGTCTTTCCTGATATCGGCGATCAGTTCCTCGGCGGTTTCGTATTCGCCGAGCTCGCTGGCTATCTCGTCGGTCAGTTCGGAGAGTTCCCTCTCCTCGACGCTCTCCAATTTCACCTGGAAGTCCATCTGCTTTCCGGCCAGGTTCTGGTTGGGGAAATCTTCCGGGTAGGTCAGGCTCCAGCTGGCCTCGCCCTCTTTTTCCATACCCACGACTTTCTCGCTGAAGCCGGGCATTATGGGCGAGGGTTCCAGGGAGAGCACGATCTCTAGGTTGTCGTCGTTCACCACGACCTCGCCTTCTATGCTCCCTTCGATCCGAAGGGCCACCCGATTGCCCATCTGGGCCGGAAGGTCGACGGCGGACCAGGTAGCCCGGCTCTCGCGGAGGGTGTTGACTACCTCGTTCACATCGTCGTCGGTTACGGTTAGGACCTCGTACTCCAGCCGGATCTCCCCGTAGTCGCCCGGCTCGACGGAGGGCTGAAGGGGAACCAGGAACTTTAGCACCAACGGCTCCAGCTCCTCGATCTCCAGATTGGCCTGACCGTACGGTTCGATATTCTGTTCCTCGATCGCTTCTTCATAGATCCTGGGCCCCAGTTGTTCCAAGGCTTCCTCATATAGGGGTCCCTTACCCGTGAAATTCAGGACCACCTCGTAGGGAGCCCTGCCTTTTCTGAAACCAGGGATAGCTCGCTTTCTAGAAATTCGGCCAGCCGCCTGACGCAGGGCCTTATCGATTCGATCCTGGTCCACCTCGATGCGGAGAGCCAGTTGGCGGTTTTCCAGATCCTCTGTCGTTACCTGCAACTTATCCCCCTCATGTTCCTTTCGCGGCGAGGATTATATCACAAACCAGAAGTGGCTACTGAATCTGCGAGGGAAAAAGGGGAGACCCTTTATGAGGCCCCCCTGGCTTTCGATGGAGCGGAAGACGAGATTCGAACTCGTGACCCTCTCCTTGGCAAGGAGATGCTCTACCACTGAGCCACTTCCGCATTCGATGGCCTCGGGCTTGGCCTAGGAGCTCGGGCCCTGGCCGGTTGTGGTGGGGAAGGAGAGATTTGAACTCTCACGGATTTCTCCACGTGATCCTAAATCACGCTCGTCTGCCAATTCCGACACTCCCCCACCGTCAGGTTTCCCTCGTACGAGGAGGGAGAACCAAGCTTGAAATGTTGGTGAGCCGCACAGGAGTCGAACCCGTAACCCGCTGATTAAGAGTCAGCTGCTCTGCCAGTTGAGCTAGCGGCCCACGGTGAGTGTGCCTGTGCAGCTCTTGAGTCCCCCAACCTCTCCCTAAATTGTAGAATCAGTTGCTCTAATTCAACAAATCCCTGATGTTGGATCTGGATTATACACAAGTTGCTGGAAAAGTGGCAACAGGCTTAGAGACTCCAAGCTAGAGTGAACTATCACCAGTATTACCCCGAAACCAGTTTTATTCTTGAGTTGACTAATCTCTTTTCATCACCAGTGGCTGACCTGCCCCAGATAGTGGTGCAATTATCCGGGGCGGGTTAATATACCCGCTGAGTCGTACATGTCAATCTGTCTCTAATCGCTCTCCTGACTCTCCAACCTTGTAGTGAACCCCTGAACTTGGACAGGTGCGATAGATAAGTAGAATCAATCCAAGAAGGGGGATCCACTCGGCCCTGGGCTATCTCACCCCGGTCGAGTTCGAGGGACAATGACTCTACAGGCAAGCAGCGGAGCTGATTGTTATCTAAGAAACGCTCTAAAAGTGTCCGGTTTTAGGGGTGCAGTACACTTCGAACCCGCTGGGGGTTCTCAAGCTGTTATCCATAGTGGTCATCGAAATCCCGGTGGCGGGGCGACGAAATGGAGCAGGGGCGAACGGCCGTTCGCCCCTGCATCAGGAACCTATGAATCTTCTCAGCACACGAGACTCCAACCACCTC
>SDBT01007153.1_pt1 | contig 18417 bp, 17 predicted proteins | sample 2277101 | NCBI WGS metagenome assembly SDBT01 (sample SAMN10404973, study PRJNA504765) | marine sediment metagenome | isolation source: marine sediment core GS10_PC15, 103 cmbsf | place: Arctic Ocean: Southern Knipovich Ridge | collected 2010
TTTTCTCCATTATCACTAATCGCATAATTATTATTAATACTATGATCAACTCTATCGTCTTCTAATAATATTTTAACTATCCCCAAATAACCATTTTCACTGGCCACAGCAATAGCCCAATTATAATTGTCGCCAGGATCAACCCGGGGGTCTTTCAACAACTCCCTCACCACGGCCAAATGACCCACATCACTAGCATCACCAATAGCTTCATTGTCATTAGCACTAGGATCAACCCGCGGGTCTTTTAATAACTCCACCACCACCTCAAGGCGCCCATTTTTACTAGCCTTCCTAATCGCATAATTATTATTAACACTAGGATCAACTCGAGAGTCTTTTAACAATTCCTTTACTACTCCGAGGTGGCCATTTTTACTAGCCAGCCTAATAGCATGATTATCTATATCACTGGGATCAACTCGAGGATCTTTCAATAACTCCCTCACTACCTTTAAGCGTCCTTCTTGACTGGCAACTCTAATAGCATAATTATTGTCAGCACTGGGATCAACCCGAGAGTCTTTCAACAACTCCCTCACCGTCTTTAGACGTCCATTTTGACTAGCTATCTGAATCGCTTCACCATCCTTATCGCCGGGGTAAACTCTTTCGTCGTCCATTAACTCCTTTACCACCCTGTGATGCCCTAACTCACTGGCCACTCTGATTGCATAATTCTTATCCATTCTAGGATCAACTTTAGAATCTTTTAACAATATCTTTACTTTGTCGGCTAATCCCCTTCTAACAACGCACTCAAACAAACCTTGTCTATCTAGATTCTGATTCTTCATCAAAACATTAAAATTAGAATCAGAGAAAGCTTGGCACACTTTCTCTTTACTCAGATCAAAAGGGTATGACAAAAGACTTTGTCTTGGTTTCTTAGCAACTTTTGAAACTTTTACCATTTCTTTTTCAGGTAAAAACCTCATCACGCCGCCTAAAACATCACCATACAACCTAGAAGGTTTAGGTTTTTGAGTTTTAGTTTTCGGAGTTGGAGTTTTAGATTTTTTAGATCTGGTATCTACTCCTCTGGAGTCTAAAATTCCATCTCTAATTAATCTCTTGTGAGTGGGACCATTCAAATTTATTTTCTTTCCGCTTATTGGATTTACTATTTTGGTAGTTTTTAACTTACTAGATGACTTACGTGGCGTCTTTCCTACTTTTGGAACCTTTATAACTCGACTTATCGTTCGTTTTGTAGGCAAAACGCTCCAACCCGGCGATTTTCTTCGTCTGATCAGGCTCATCGTTTACTTTTTTTTAATACGTTTTTTTTAAACTTGTGGTCTCACAAGTTTACTACTTTTAAATCCATCTCCACCCCACCCAACCACCAACTACTAATCTACAAGTTCAATTTCCAAAAGAGATTCATCGAACAGAACCTGGTAAAGATCGTAGATATCCAAAACCTTATCATTTCTCTCTTCAAGAGAGTCGCCTTCCACAAGTGTGTATTCATTCACAAATTCTTGAACCTTACATCCACCTTTACGAATATCATATGTACACTCTTGCGAAGTTACACTTTCACAAGCACATCCCCCAGATCCACCAAAGTGGTACAGCTCACCGCGAAGACACGCAAGAACATTTATCAGTTCGTCATCTTGATTGACTTTTTCAAATTGTTTTACCATATCATACAAATCAGTACCCTTCATCTCAACCAGTCCATCTTTAATGGTTTCATACGAAACTTTGTAAGTGGTTTTGTTAACGTCAGAAGTCATAATTATCTACTAGGTATGTAAATATCTTAGCATCAGATGGTACACGCAACTTGTTTTTTTTCCTAAAATTTTAAGTCTCTTTCATTTTTGGATCTTACGTTTTACCAGTATATTTCTCAAAATATTAGAGACTTCATTTATTCAATTTTTTTTCAAGATCTGAACATCGGATATAGACGAACCTCTTAAATACCTGGCACACCGTTTTTTTGCTTGAGATGTACATTAAAGTTTTCATGAGATCTTTGTAGGTTTTTAATAGTATATAAGCATATGGTTCTTTAAATTTAAAAATAATCATTGAATTAAAGTGGCTAGGTAATTCTTGACAGCACCCGAGTGTGTCAACTTCTCTGGACCACAATTCCTTCATCAATATCACCATTTTATTGTCTATTTTAACTTTTTGATCTTTGTGCGAAAGAATCGTGTATTCATGTTTTTGTATGACCGGCATTTTTTTTGATTAGGAAATACAGGCATTCGTTTTCCTCAAAGATGGTTAGGTCTAAGATCTTCAGTGGTCAGTATATACTTGGACATTTGTATATTTCTAGTTTAAAGTCTTGTTTTTTTCTAAAATTTTCAAGTATCTTTCATTTTTATTCCATCACTTTTTTTTGACTTTTTCACAAATGATTTGTGTATAGCTACCCACAAATCAAAACTCAAAATCACTTATAAAGTTTGAAAAGTCAAACGTTCAAACCATAACCAATCATCAACTATGCCCAAGAAAACCGCTAGAAAAACTAGAAGGAAAAGTCCAAAAAAGAAAATGGACATAGAGCTAGATGATATGAATAGACACGACTTGGCTTTGGCTAACCCGGGTATGCACATCGGCTCTGTGACGGCTAATAAGAGAAATTTCTATATCTATGATGCAAATCAGAAAAAAGTTATCAAAAAAGACATTATGATTGCCAACGGATTAGAGCGTTTGTTTATGGAAATTGTTGCTAACGCTACAGACAATTCAATTAGATCGAGACAAGTTCATGTAGACCCCGGTGAGATTATAGTAACGGTTGACAAAACAAAAGTTGCAGTTACAAATACAGGTAAACCATTTGTTATCGAAAAATATAAGAAAACTGGAAAGTATAAACAGGAAGTAGCCTTTGGTCAAATCGGAACATCTACCAATTATGTCAAAACTATGAGAATATGGGTAGGTGGTCAAAATGGCTATGGTGCCAAGTTAGCTAATATATACTCTAACAAATTCGGGTTAGAATTAGTTGATGCTACTACCGGTCAAAAATACGAACAAACTTGGACTAATCATATGTACGACAAAACTGAGCCTAAGATTACCAAAAGCTCAGAGAAATCATACGTTAAAATTACTTATCACGCCGATTTTACTAGATTCAAGGGTCACTCTTCTTATGACGACGACATCATAGGGTTGTTTGCTTTTCATTGTGCTAATTTTGCCTACAATTGTAAAATTCCCATAACTTTCAATGGCGTAAAGTTTCAATTCGACAACATCGTCGAGTATACTAAATTCGTTAAAGGTAATGACATAACTTTGGATAACTACATTCATCACGTAGAGTGGGGTAAAAACAAAAGTCTAACCAGTTTTAATTCCATTGCCGGAAGTGGAGGTAGGGGTAGTCGAAAAAGTAGTCCCAAGAGTAGTAGTGATCCTAAAGATAACGGTAGTCCCAAGAGTAGTAGTGATCTTAAGAGTGACGGTAACGGTAGTCCTAACGGTAACTCTAATCTAAATTCCAACCCCAACTCTAACCCCAAAAACAACCTAATTCCCAACGATATCAAAACTACTGAGCTGCTGATCTATGACTCTCCGGACCACGGCGATGTGATTTCTTTTGCCAACGCTATGTATACTTTTGAAGGTGGCATTCACGTTGAATCAATAATGGAAAAAATAAGAGATGTTGTTATTTCTAACTTAAATCAAAAACTCATTCAAAAGCTTGGTCAAAAATCCAAAGATAATGCTAAATATAGACTGACTATGAGAGATCTCAGACCCCACGTTTCTATAATCGTTTCGTGTTATGTAGTTGATCCAGACTTGACTGGTCAGATGAAAAGTCAATTCAATGGTCCTGATCCAAAGATCAAACTAAAGAAAAAAGATGTTGAAGTTATGATGAAGTGGGATTTGGTTGACCGACTAAATAATACAATCAAAGCTAAACAACTTAGTCTTTTGACAAAAGGTAGAACCAGAAAGGGTCTACTTTATGATGGTAAAGGTCTAGATGCTAACAAAGCAGGCGGCAAAGAGTCACTGAAGTGTACTTTGTTCATCACTGAGGGTGAAAGTGCTTCGTTGTATGCAGCTGAAATGATCAGACACCTCCCAGATGGGGTAGACTATTATGGTTATTTTCCACTCAAAGGTAAGCCTATCAATGCCATCAAAGCTACTATAGACCAACTAAATGACAACAAAGAATACAATGGTTTTAAAAAAATATCAGGATTGAGAGAAGACGTGGACTACTCCCCCTCCGGAGGTGAGAAGAACATCAAAAAGGCTAGATATGGTAGATTTTGCATCCTAGCAGATTCTGATATTGATGGTAATCATATAAAAGGCTTGGATTTGGCTAAATACCACAAAATATTCAAAGGACTCATTGAAAGCGGTAGAATCGAAATGATCCGAACTCCTATTATTAGAGCTTTCAAGGGAAAAGGTAAAAATAGAAAGATTGAGAAATTTTTAATGGACCATGAGTACAGAAAATGGGCTGATAATACTAACACAAGAGGTTGGGTCATCAAATACTATAAGGGATTGGGTTCTTCAAATAACGACGACATCAAACTTGACTCAGAGGACATCAAAAAGGTTGACTTTGTTTTAGACGAAAATAGCGAGAAATCTATCAACCTAGCTTTTGGCGGTGGTAAAGGAGACTCAGACGCAAGAAAGAAATGGATAGCCAATTACAAAAAATACGAAGGAATAGAAAAGATTAAAGAACTCTCGGTTTCTTTATTTATTAACTCTGAGGTTATTGAATATTCATTGGCTAATATCATAAGATCTATCCCTTGCGTTGATGGTTTAAAACCCGTCCAACGTAAGATTTTGTGGACTTGTTTGAAGAGGTGGGGACCTAAAGAGAGTTTGCGAACTGGTGATTTGATTAACAAGACTAAGAATTTTACTCACTATCATCACGGTGATGCATCCATCGCAGAATCTATAAACAAAATGACTCAAGAATTTCCAGGTTCTAATAATATGGCATATCTGGAACCTGACGGTCAGTTCGGTGTTAGATTTGACGGTGGTAAAAAGTGTGCCGCTCCTCGTTATACTTCAGTTAAGAAAAAGGGTTGGTGGAGAAACATCTTCGTACCCGATGATGATGTTATACTTGAACACACTTATGAAGAAGAAGAGGTTTGTGAACCAAAATTTATGTTACCTATAATTCCTTTGTTTTTAGTAAACGGAGCCAAAGGTATTGGCACAGGTTGGTCGACCTTCATCCCAAACTATAACCCATTGGATCTGTGTAACTACATCACTAAGATGATTAAAAGGGAAAATTTGCCTAAACTAATCCCTTGGTACAAAGGTTTCAAAGGAAAGATCAAAGTAACTGTTCGAATTCAAACTAAGAAAACTAATGATAAAGGTGAGCAAATCGATGCTCATATTGTCAAGAATGTTCTCGAACCAGACTTAGTTGACCATGATACGGAATCAGCTGTTAAGCGGAGAATGGTTGTCACCGGTTTGTATAGACGTTTCGGTCCCAACAAGGTAGTCGTTGATGAATTGCCGATTTGGCGAAAGCCTAAAAATTATAAGACGTGGCTCTACGATATGGCTAAGGATAAAAAAATCACCGGATACAAAAGCAGTTCTATTAAAAATGACGTTGGTTTTGAAATATACGGATTTAAGAACCCATCCATTGCAAATTTGAAGTTAGAAAGAATTTTTGGCATGACTAACATGACTATAATTGACCAAACCCACAAACCAAGACATTTCAAAACGGTAAAAAGTTTGATGGTGTTTTGGTTCAACTGGAGATTGGGATTTTATGGGTTACGTTTGAAAAAGTTAATTGAACTTAGAAATAATAAAAGGAAAGAATTGTTGGACAAGAGAAGGTTTATTGAAGCTGTTATTTTAGGAACTGTAAAGGGCAAAATCAAGGGGCGGAGCATCGTTATTATGAAAATGGATGCCCTGGTCGTCAAAGAACAAATGGACTATATGAAGTTGGATTACGAGCTATTAGATAGTGTAAAAACAAAGAGCTTTACTAATCAAGGTTTAGAAAAAATCGATGCTGCTCTGGTAGACATTGCTGAAGATATTAAGCGTTACCAACGAACCAAACCCGAAGCTCTATGGTTAGAGGAACTTGGAAGGTTCGTAACCGAGTATAAAAAGAGACTTAAGAAAGAGTAGAGACGGTAGAACCAAAAAAGTTAGTTAAATAAATACTATAAAATAGTATTTAGTTGTGTGAGGGGTTTTGAGCTTAGAGGTGTGAGGCTAGGTCGACGAAGTCAACGATGGCGAGAAGAAAATTTATTCTTCGAGTACATATTTTTTTTACATAGTTTTCTCTGTACTTTTTTCAGATTTCGTACTTTTTTCGGCTTTCGTAGTTTTTGCGTTTTTCGGAGTTGATGCGACTTTTGTGTTTTTAGTCTCATTAACATAGGTTTTAGACCACACATTGAGCCTTCTGGGGTTTCAACGATACAGGGTATGTGAAGCGAATGAATAGAGGTTGGTTTGAAAAGAAGATGTCTGGTATAAAAATAATCTTCAGGTATAATACCCTCATCCCCATCAAAATCAAATAGGGTAGGACATGTTGGAACCAAAATAAATTTGGGAAATAGATTTGGAAACAGAAGAAATTGTGGAAAATCTGGTTCACATGACCCAATTTCTTTGTGTAACCAATCTCTTTTAATATATTTTGGTAGCTCTAATGTAAAACTCATATACTTGCTGGACTTATTATGCTCACTAGACCCGACAGTGAGTCTAGTTAAACATCCAAAGTATTGACTGAGAAATTGTTTCCAAAATAGTTCAGCTTCAACGTATTCTATTTTGGACAAATGAACCACCCCGTCATCATGATCTTGCCAAGTTTCAAATTGTTTCCAAACAACATCTCGTGAGCCATAACCCTGGAAGATTTTACAAGTTCTTGACAACTGTAGAATACCCTTAGGTTTCAAAAAACTACATATAACTTGATAAATATCTGGGGACGTAGAAGACCACATCTCACCAGGTTTTACTACTTATTTTAGGTTTCCCCAAATAACCTATTTTTTTCACAAAAATAAAAAAGAATTTCATTTTGATGTTCCCCAAAAGTGATTTTATATATCAGGTATATATAAAAATGGAAGTTTATGGTCGAAAGTGGTATTTTTTCCTCCGGGATACTAAACCGAAGAATGAGTCTTTGGAATCTATTTTTGGGTTAGAACTACTTAAAAAAAAGTTGGTGGTGTGTTACCAACTAAAGTACAGACTCTATTCTATGTTTGATAGTGCAAGTGAGTTTCTTTTTTATGCAAAAAAGATACCAATCGAGAAGCGTCATTTTTTCGAAGTAGTTGTTACCAGAAAACAAAAACCCCACTTCGATGTAGATATCCCGATTACGGGGGCCATCAAAGATAATCCAAACATACATAAGGAAGTACTCAATGATCTGATAAAGTCAATTATCTATTGTCTCAAAGAAGAAAACATTAACGTTGATCCAATAGAAGAAATTCTCGTTTTCGAAAGCCATGGCCCGAATAAAAAAAGTTACCACGTTATCATCGACGGTTATTATCACGAAACCAACATTGAAGCTGGCTGTTTTTATCACAACGTTATAGATATGATGCTCCCGTACCACAGTCTATACATAGATTCATCTGTTTATAAAACTGTCCAACAATTTAGAATGTTAGGTAGTAGAAAAAACGGAACCAACAGAATAAAAAGATTCCTCAGGCGAAAGGATTACATCCCCAAGGACTTATTTTTGAGATCTTTAATATCTTATACCGGTAGATGTAAGGTGTTGCCGAGTTTTGATACTAGTGAGGAAGATATGAACTTTAGTACTAATCAACCTTCCATTAACATAGATGATCAAAGTGATTTAGTGCAAAAATCTTTAAATATTTTAGCTAGTTATTGCGACGCCCCATATAATAGTTCAAAGTTTCCATTTTCCTTAATTAGTACTAAGAAAAACTTAATGATCTTGAAGAGATTATTTCCAAGTTTTTGCCAACGATGTGACAGAGTTCATGAAAAAGAAAATCCATATCTCTATGTTTCAAACATTGGTAATTTGTATTTTGATTGCAGACGTGACTCAAAAGTTAATAACAAAATATTAATCGGCAAACTCTTCACCAACCAAGATTTTGTCGACCAAGAATACGAAAAACTAGAACTTGAATTAGACAAGGACCTTGATTTCAGTATCGGATTAAAAAATGGGGTGGTAAAGAAGGTAAACGTGGTAAAGAAGGTAAAGAAGGTAAACGTAGTAAATAAAGAGAATAAAAATAGTGTAGATGAGTTAAAAAAGGCAGATAAAGTAAAAACTAAAAATAAGGTAAAGAAGGTTAAAAAAGAGAAAACTAAAAAAGAGAGAACTAAAAAAACTAAGGTGAAGACTAAATTAAAGGTGGAACCCGAAGACGATCAAAATTTTTTGGGCAATCTTTTGAAGTTTTCAAAACAAACTCAAATGAAAATTAAAAGAAGTAAAAACTAAAAGAAGTGAAAATTAAAAGAAGTAAAAACTAAAAGAAGTAAGAACTGAATTAATCTAAGCCTTAAATTCTTTTAATACGTTTAATATGTCTTTTCGACATATTAGAAAAATGCTTGGTATAGATTCTTGGTACCCCCGTATAATAATACTAATATTGGAATTATGGGGAAACACAATACCATCATATAACTTAAGAGTTTTCCGATAAAGGTGATACCATCATCTGGTTCATTATCATCTGGTACAGGTACATTTACGGTCTTAAAAATTCCCATCTTCTTTTTTCTGAAAACTCGATCAAAAAGTTCATTTTTATTTTGCTTCAAATAAAAAGAATTGAGAAAAGACATGAAGATTCCTGCGTATTTTATTCTTGCATTTTTGGTTGCCCTAAGTCATCAAAAATGTTCGGATAGTGAATATTCGGGACAACGTGGCGTTAGATTTTTTTTTAACATTACATGTGATGTTCGAAGATTTCTTATAGATCTACCAGCGTGCGCAAAAGCAAATCAAATATCTATTGTTAATGAAGGTTGTGGTCGAAGAACAATAATGCAGAAAAAAGACTTGTGTCCAAATGGAGGTAGTTCGGGGTTTGCTTGCTCATTCAATAATCCAATCGAAGTAGATTTAGAGAAATGTGTTAATATGAATGACATCACTTTATCATTTGACGGGGCTGATGTTGATGTTATTGATGGGGAAATACCCATCTATATTTTCCAAACCGAATATTCTTCTGAAAAAACAAAAGAACGCTACAGATGTAAAAATAAATCTCCCGTCGGAAAACCCGGAGATAGTCCGACGGATAGTCCAGGGGAAGGGCCGACGGATAGTCCGGGGGAAGGGCCGACCACTAGCACTCCGACAGATAGTCCAACTACTTCGCCGACTACTTCGCCTACAGGTGCACCCACCAATGCACCGACCAATGCACCAACTTCTGCGCCAACTTCTGCTCCAACCAATGTACCAACTTCTGCACCAACCAATGTACCAACTTCTGCACCAACTTTCGCTCCTACCTTCGCTCCTACCAACGCTCCTACCAACGCGCCTACCAACGCGCCAACTTCTGCTCCAACCAATGCACCCACCAACGCTCCAACTTTCGCTCCAAATAATGCACCCACCAACGCACCAAATAATGCACCCACCAACGCACCAAATAATGCACCCACCAACGCTCCAACTTTTGCTCAAACTTCTGCTCCAACTCCTGCTCCAACTTTTGCACCAACTACCACCCCACCAACTACTAATCCAACTACCACCTCACCAACTACTAATCCAACTACCACCTCACCAACTACTAATCCAACTACCACCTCACCAACTACTAATCCAACTACTAATCAAACCACTACTTCGCCTACTAACTCTCAAATTAATCCAACTACCACTTCGCCAACTAACCCAGCAACTGACTCGTTTACTAAACCGCCACCAACTAATCCATCGCCAACCGAACCACCAACTAACACTACTAAAACTGAAGGTGTAAGTGCTACCACTACTGGTTTGGTCATAGCTGGCGCTGTTTTCATGGGTATAGCCGGATTCATTGTACTTTTGGCGAAAAAAAAGAAAAGAAAAGACAGGAGTACCACCGGAAAAGCTTACAAAGTAAATAATGAAGACCTTAACATAGAAATGAATGAAACATCTCCGGGGATGACTTCTGGGATATCGCCCGAATTATTACCGAGCCAACTAAAAGCCGACTAAAAGCCCACTAAAATCCACCAACTTAGCATTAATATATTAACAATAATATATTAAAGATCCTTTGGGTAAAAAAGTCCTAAAGTTTTGAAATTAGAAGTTATGACATCGTGATGTTTTGAAACTAACATGTACAACGAGTCCACACTATCATCGATGTCTATCAAACCATCATAATTAACGATTTTTCTATATATTTTATCTCTGAGAAGAGAATTGTACATAACTTGTGTTGGTTTTTTATTCTTAACTTCAACTATTGTATTTATATCCGAATTTAACTTAGATAAGAACCTAACAGTGTTGCTTTTGAATATTTTGAGATAACCTTTCAATTTTTTGTATTTATATTCAATATCATCAACTATTTTCATATAATTCTTTTCATGGGTTCGTCTTAAACACTCCGTTGCTATTTTTGCATTATCGAGAGCATGTTTTTTGTTAAATAAGAAGTTAGTATAGTAGATTACTGGGTAGGGTAGCACCGAAGTCTCATATTTTTGATCTTCATCTTTCAACACATAATAGGTCTGTTTGATTTTATTTTGAGGGGTTCGGATGATAGTATATATTTCAAGAGCATTTTCAAAAATAACACCTTGTACTCGATTTGCAACACATTGGAATCCACCTTCGATTATTGATTTTGGCATAGGAATAACTTTTTTAACATCATTAACATAAATTATCGGACCTTCGGTTATCTTTTTATGTTTTTTGTCCAAATAGATATAAAAGATAACGCCTGATGGATCGATAACTTTGATATAAGTTTCTTTAACTTTGGTAGCAGTACCGTCAATCACATTAGATAAGATTTTAAGACCGCTTTTAGACAACTCCACTTGCAAATCTTTTTGATCCACAGTTGGTTTCAGATTTATAATCGTAGATCTAGCAGTTCGACCAGGTTTTTTATTTGATCGACTCATCGTAGATGGTTTTCGTAGATTTTTTTAGTAGATCTTTTGGTAACTTTTCACGCTATTTTTAATATATTAATTACTTTTGATACTAAAAGTAAATTGGATGACTTTTAGTTATTTTCGGTAAACTTTTTATACTTTTATAAAAATAACCTACGAACCCACGAATTATGAGTGATGAAAAATCGTCTTTAGATGAAATTCTGGATCCAGACTTCGATCCAAATAGTGAATTTGAAAAAGGTATAAATATGTTCTTCTTGGCCATAGTAGCTTTTATAACTTATATCGTACTAAATGTAAGGTGTGTAGACCGATGGTTTACTGTACAAATCCCAAGAAAGAATTACAGAATCGTTGGCAAAGCTTTGATTCTCTTCGTAGTCGTTTTTTTGGTAGATTCCATCATTCACAAAAAGAATTAAAAAGAAAATAAATAATACTTGACGCCAAGTATTAAAGATAGATGATGATTTTATCGGAGTAAAAGTAAAGAAGAACGGATTAGTTCAACTTATACGTTGGTGTTAATACGATGACTGATGTTGGAGTTAATATGACTGATTACACATCCAAAACAAGACAGTCTATTCTCTAATTCTTCTTTGAGAGTTTTCTTTTCATGCTCAGTTAGAATAAATCGAGTTATAATCTGAAAGTAATAGTCGATGAAATCTCGATTACACACAAGACACTTCATGGTCACTTTTAATCGTTTTTGATCGTTTTAGTCTCGTTAGTCGTTTTAATTACTTTATTTCCCAACCATTTTCATTTTCGGTTAATATGTTTGTAAACACATATTAAAAATCCAATTACGTTCTTTTATTATTAAGTTACCACTTTAAGGATCAAATCAAGAGAATAGGGTTTAGTTACTTCGGTTTCGACACCGTTGCTGACCATTGTAACTTCAAATACAGCTCTTTTTTGTTTCTTGGTCCTCAAAACAACGACGGGTTTTCCAAAATTACTCACTTTTCCGGTAGAACTTACACTGTAAGAGGAAACGTTAAATGCATCAGTAGATTCAACAGAAATAGTGCTAACACCATTATTAATAGTTTCTAAACGTGTTTTTACATTAGCCAAACCACCGTTGCCATTGTTTAGTAAATTAAGGACTGTCCCGTTGAAAGCCCCGAGTTTGTTTTTTCTCAAAAATACAGAAAAAGTTGAGTACGTCATCATGGAATCAAATCAAAGTAATATCGTTTTTATTGGAATTTTATTTTATTTTTTTATTTTTAGAGTCTGTACTTAAAAGTTAATTCTTCATCCACGCCAGTGTTGGTATTAGTAGTCGTAGTGGTAGTTTCATTATTCTTGACGAGATTTCCATCAGTGGTATAATCACCGCCGTCTGGGTTTTCTTCGGTTTCACCACCATCGCCTAGTTTTTCTCCATCACCATCACCACCTGGAACCTCATTTGAAAGTGGCAAGGGAGCGGGAGTTGTGTAAACAACAGTCGGTAAATTTTCGGTGGGATTCAAGATAAATTTGAATCCAGATTGAACATTATCTTGGAGAAAATCATCAAAAAATGAGACAACCAGCCCATTGGGAGTGACATTATATTCAGTTTCCAAGCTGGCATCGTCTGGGACTATCGAAAACGATTTAGCAATAGCCCTGCCACGGAAAATGTAGAAGTTATCTTCGTAAGTAACAGATAAATCTTTTGAGGTCAACCCAGATGGATTGTTCGAAAAAACAGAATCGCCGTTGGATGAAATTTTAAGTTCGGTCATTATTTGAGTTGATTTTTAAATAAAAAAAAATTAAAAATCAAATAAAAACAATGACTTCTAAAAAATCAAGTATTGGTAGACGTCTCAAGGGTATTTTGATTCCAATTTCTTCCGGTAAAAGCAAACTGTCAGATTTAGTTCACGGATTAGACTCAAAAAAACACGATGTTATTTTCATTGACATTGACGCTAGTTTGTTACCAGTTGAAGGTGGCAGTTCCATTGATCTTTTCCCAAGAGCTAAAGAGTTAATTCAAAAAAAATATAAAGAGTATCCTAAACACACAGTTGTTGTTTTGTCATCTAATGAGCAACTTTTCAAGTTCTTAAAGATAACGGGCACGAAAACAACTGTTTTCGTGCCCAAGACTGCTTTCTTCCTCAAAATGTTGATCGTTAGAAAACTTTTGTTACCCGCTGTTCCAGGTACCGGGTTCTCCCAACCTGAGGTTATTACTGAAAATTTGTCAAGTGGAAATGAGATTAAGAAAAAGAAGAGCTTTTCTCTGGGTAAGGAAACCGGTGCCACCCAAAAGGTCAAGGATTTGACTAAAGAAAATCTAAAGGAGCTTTTTGATAATGAACTTGAGGTTATTTCCGAGTCCCGAGACTCTCTTCTCAAGAGAAAGCACATCAAATATGAAAGTTTTGCCGATCTTAAACTAAAAGTCCAAAAGACCTTGCTCAGATTAAAAGCCACAGAGTAAAGAGCTAGTAAGACGTGGATTAAAGATCTTAGTCGGAAACCTCGCCTAAAAGATTTTAGTCTATTAAATATTATTTTTTATAATATTTAGTGTAGAATTAACAAAGGGATGCTCCCTCCGTTCTTTCTGTATATATCAAAACATTTTTTATAGAAGCTAGGGCTTTTACCAGCCTTTTGTTTATCAACTTCGTATTTTACAGAATAGAATGGATTGATTTCATATAAATAAAAGTCCATTTTCTCTAGTATTTGATTTTCTCTTTTGAAAACGGTATGGATAAAGTTGTTTTGAAATTTGTAATAACCTGTTATAATTTTCATCTGTTTACCCGTTATTTTGTTCTCTGGATCTGAAAGTTCTGGCCACGTTAGATTCAACGAATTCAAAGTTTCAACTAATTTGTGATAATTATTTTTCTTGATGCATTTCCTTAAAATAGTTCTAAATTTATGTGAGTTCTCCCCGACAAATCCATTTTGATAAGTGTGTATTAAAAACCTGCTGAATTTGGGGTCATCTAATTTCAAGTACATAATTGAAAGAGATGCCTTTTGTACGACGCTTGGTAAAATCAAATCCAATGTGCCTAAAACCTCTAGAACAAGTTGGTGTTTTATTTTGTCCGAAAATATCATTTTGCATTTTTAACTAATTTCTTTTTTTAGTCCCAGTGTTTTGGGATTTTCATTTTAGATTTTGGGAAACCCCAATCCCAAATCCAAATCTAAAATGAAATTTGATTATGTTTTCTCAAAAAAAAACATGGGTTGGGACGGTTCAGGAAATAGTAAAATTCTTCTCGTTTTCGATTACGAGAAGGTTTCCAAAAAGTTGGGCACTCGTAAAATAGTATTTAAGAAGTTCAAGGAAGAGTTTCCCAAGGCCAGAATACTTTTTTGTGATCGAGAAACCAACATCAAATGTAAAAAGTGTGATAAAAAGATCAGAAATGAAGAAGTGTGCCAAGTTTGTGGTAGATTGATGATGTTTTGTGAAAGTTGTTGTGGTAAAGATTGGAAGAAGAACTTCTGTAGGAGCGGTCACCTCGTTGATGATGAAAAGCTCTATCCAGAAAAAGGCTCCGATCCGGACACCATCGAGATCAAACTGGGTGAATGTGAAAGCGGTGGTTACAAACAGAATGAGGACGAAAACTTTCAGCTTTTTGACATCCCATCGTCGTTGATTTCCAAAGCTAAGGAATATGGAGCTAGATTCAAGCTTACGAGTTCTTTTTCAGTTTACTAGTTTTCCTTCGTCTTCGAATTAAATACGTAAAAAGGTACGTATTTATATTAGACTTAGCATATATTTCCTTAATTTTAAACAAGATCGTTTCTTGTTATTTCTTTTACTATTTCAGTGGAAATGTCAAATATTGTGCCTATTTGCAAGAGAACACAAATGCCTACCATTACTATTACAAGCATACTTCAGTGTTCTACTTCAGGGTTTTCTTTGCTAATATATTTTTGTGTAAATATATTCTTAGTTAATCGTTTTAATCGTTTTAATCGATTTAGTCCTCGAAAACGCAGACTTCCTCAACGCAGACTGGTTTGTTGTAGGCCTTGAAACCGTGGTACTCTTCGACGCAACCGGGCTCGACACGACGGAAGGCCAAGATGGTACGATCGACACCAAGTTGGACATTGCACCAACGGAGAGAATAGGGGTTACCTCTTTGGTCCTCGTGAGTTCTCCTAACAAACTGAACATCGAAACCTTCAATGCAAGAGACGCTACGCTTACCGCAAACTCTAGTGACGCATAATTCATATTTGACATCACCGCAGATGTTCTTATCTTTGTCGCTTTCGTTGAAACCAGTGCTAATGTTGAAAACAACATCAACGCACATGCCAGCACGACGAGGAGAACCACACAACATAACAGTGTAAGTATCATAGTCAGTTCTGGTTTGGCGAATGTTATCCCAATGGCACAAATAGAATCCACACTTTTTGTTGTAAAACTTGGCCTTGAGAGCTTTAGGGACTGGCGCAAGAGTTATATCTCTCTGGCAACAGCACTTGTCCTTGCATTTGCCTTTTCTACCGTTGCAGCAGACAACTACTTCATCTACCTCAAGACGAGCAATTCCTTTAGCATTGAAGTTGTCGAGAACTTTACACTTGTAAGAGCGGTGAGACCTTGTACGGCACTTGCAGTCATGTTTAGGGTAATAGCACTTGCTGCATTTATCATGATGAAAGACTTCTTTGCTGTCACATCCACATTTGTTCTTGGGATAATAACATTTGTTGCAACGATCTTTCTCATAATACTCCTTTTTGCAAGTACATTTGTTCTTGGGGTAGTAGCAAGTCTTGCAACCATCGTAGTTATCATACTTACTGTGATCATCATAACCACGAGAGCTGTAATATTTCTTTTTGTCGTATTTTTCGACTTTATATACATTTCTCTTGTCGCCGCAGCATCTGTGTTTGCACTTTTGGCAAACACTTCTGTGGCTGTATTTTTTGCAACTTGGGCAATTGTGATGAGACATGTTTTTAATAACCGATAATTTTAAATTTGATTTTCTATTTTCTATAACAGAAATAAAAAAATGTCTGTCAAATTTGCACTCAAAAACATTTCTCAAAAACAACAAATAACCATAGCCAAACTCTTAACTTTCAAAGAAAAAGAGAAGGTCCAGTCCGGCTATGGTTATCAAAAGCAAACTTTTTATCCTAAAAAGATGTTGAAGATGTTTTATAAAACTGATACACACTTATATCTACCCTATGATTTCGTAACTCGTCATATAATTAAAAAACCAAACCCAAATCCATCTATGATCAAAGCGTCTTTTGATTTTGTTAAAAGTCTTTGGGAACGTCAAAAACCAGTCTGCGATGAAGCTGAGGCTATATTGAGAAAGAAAAACAGTATTATTTTGGAGTTGTATCCATCTTTTGGAAAAACGGTAGTAGGAGCTTATTTTACGGCCAAATTTGGTTATAAAACGGCGATTATGCTAACTTCGACTAATCTATTAAAGAGTTGGAGAGGTACATTGAAAACTTTTATGCCCAAAGCCAAGGTTTTTCTAATCCAAAACAAGAAAATCCCTCCTCCAGACACAGATATATACATTTGTATGGATGGCAGAATCGATCATTTTCCCCAAGATCACATCGATCAAATAGGAACTCTTATTATCGATGAGTGTCATCAATATGGAACCGAAAAACGAGCCCGCATTCTTCTCAGATTCAGACCCAAATATAAGATAGCTTTATCTGCCACATTTGAAAGATCAGATGGCTTCCATCGAGTTATTGAAGAAATTTGTGGTAGTAAACGTATAGTTAGAAAAAATCCAAAACCGTTTAAAGTATACAGAGTCCCGACTAAAATAAATACACCAATCGTTTCAAATAATGGCAGAGCTGATTGGCAAGCTCTTAGAGATGCAATCTCCCTTAATCCGGTCAGAAATAACATCATACTCAAAATAACAAAAATATTACTTGGGTTAGACAGAAAGATACTTATTTTAACTTGGTTGAACGAAAATCATGTCCACGTTCTCTTGGATATGTTTAAAACCGAGAAAATAGATCACGATTACTTGTCGGGGAGTAAGATAGAATATAAAGATTCTAGAGTTTTAGTAGGCACAATAAGTAAAATAGGCACCGGGTTTGATGAAAAAGAGACTTGTGATGATTTTTCCGGAAAAAGATTGGATGCTCTAATTGTGGCCGGTAGCGTAAAATCAACTAGTTTGTTAGAGCAGATGGTGGGTCGAGTTTTCAGATCTGAAAGTCCGTTGGTTGTCCACCTCGTAGATGATGACAATATTAGTACTTCTCATTGGCGGGGGAAAAAAGGCCAAGAAGGTTGTCGTCAATGGTATCTAAAGAGTAAAGGGGATATCAAACTAGTTAGAAAAATAGATATCAAAAATTTCAGCAAATGATCGGGGTGGGATATACGGGATATACGGGTGATGAGAAATGAAAATGAATTTAGTTTTGGAAAAAAAATCGGTTTCTGATAACGTTATTCAAAATGAGCGTAAAAAGACTTAATGAGATATTGGATTTATTGAAGGACATAAAGGCTAATTATGACTATTTAACTAAGAATTATTCACAGATGACACAGACAAGATGGAGTGATTATAGTAAATCCGAACTTCTATCGATGACAAAAACAAAGCGTATACAAATCCACAAAAACGAGTACAGGGGTCAAATTTACGGAGAATGTATAATATGCGATAAAATGGTACCTGAGAACTGGTCTGGTTGGGACAATGTCTGTCAGTTCTGCGAGTGAATAAAGTGAATAAAGTAAAGGATCAAAAACGGGAGTTGATCATTTATTATCGTATACTACGACCGGAGTTATTATCTAAATAAATACAATCAAACTAGAAAAATAGACATCAAAAATTTCAGTAAGTAAATGACGAGCGAGTAAGTGAAAAGATAATGAATATCGATTAAGTATTTATATTCAACCAAAAAAACAAATGAAATAGGATTTGTGCGGTGAGAAAAAAACCAACTAACCAAAAAAATCTGATTTCATTTGACGATACTCTAACTATGTTACTCAAAAACAAGAAAAATAAGTCTTTGTTTTTACCTTTGCCTTTGCTCAAAGAAATTAAAAAAGAAACTGAGATTATACGTAATCTGTTAGAACCTAGTGATGGTAGATTGGTTGAACTACCCGTCGATAAAGAAACTGGAATAACATTTACAACTTTTGAAGGTTCTGACAACTGGATAGACGAAAAAAAC
>SDBT01007154.1_pt1 | contig 18415 bp, 17 predicted proteins | sample 2277101 | NCBI WGS metagenome assembly SDBT01 (sample SAMN10404973, study PRJNA504765) | marine sediment metagenome | isolation source: marine sediment core GS10_PC15, 103 cmbsf | place: Arctic Ocean: Southern Knipovich Ridge | collected 2010
TGTTTCTTTAAGCCTTTACCAATTTACCAACCTCTTTCATTAACTCATCCACCAATGCTTCTTCCCTGACCTGTTTAATCATTTTCCCTTTTCTGAATATAGTTCCCCTCTTTTTTCCTCCGGCCAATCCAATATCTGCCTCCCGGGCTTCACCCGGACCATTGACTGCACAACCCATTATCGCTACCTTCATCGGCCGGGCTCCATTTAATCCAAACTTAAGCCTTTTTTTTACTTCTTCCGCTATCTTTGCCAAATCTATTTCAGACCTGCCGCAACCCGGGCAGGAAATTATCTCAACACCTTCTCTGCGTAGCCCCAGCGAAGACAAAATCTGCTTGGCTACCCTCACCTCTTCGAGCGAATCTCCGGTCAGGGAAACCCTGATAGTATCGCCCAGGCCATCGGCCAATAACGTCCCAATGCCAACGGCTGATTTCACAACGCCGGCAAGCGCGCTTCCGGCAGCCGTAATCCCCAAGTGAAACGGATAATCACAAACCTTGGCCATCAAGCGATAAGCATAAACCGCGGACAATACATCCGAGGACTTAAGGGAAATGATTATTTCCCGAAAACCCAATTTTTCAAAGATTTTTAGATAATCCAACGCGCTCTGTACCATTGCCGAGGCCTGCGATTTGGCCTCAAATACCGGTCGTCTGACGGCATCAGGCAGTAAACGGCGGCTGGGAAGAGAACCCGAATTCACTCCAATCCTGACCGGAACGCGAAACCTTCCCGCCATCCTGGCTATCTCCCGCACCTCAGCAGTTTTTGCAATATTGCCGGGATTCAACCTTATAGCATCAGCACCGTTATCAATCGCGGCTACGGCCAGTTTCCAATTGAAATGGATATCCGCTACCAGCGGAATTTTTATCGCCTTTTTTATCTCTCTCAGGGCCTGGGCCGCCTTTTGATTAACAACAGCCACCCTGACAATATCGCATCCCTCTCTCTCCAGCGCCCTGATTTCTTTCACTACCCCGGATAGATTGCGGGTATCAGAGGTTACCATCGACTGGATAGAAACAGGCGCCCTTCCGCCAATCTTTACGCCGCCAATTTTAACCTGTCTGCTCTTACGCCGCTTAATCGTCATCTTTTACTTTCCCACCAACCTCAAAATATCATTATAAGAAACAATCAACAGCAGGACGATAATAACGGCAAAGGCCGCGTTCTGAATATTCTCCTGCGTCCTGGCGTTCAACGGTTTTTTCCTCATCTTCTCTAAAATTAAAAAGCCGATATGCCCGCCATCTAATATAGGAATGGGCAGAAGATTGAACATGGCCAGGGCTGTGCTGATAACTGCCATTATTGAAAACAGGTAGGCAACCCCCATCTTTGCCGTTTTCCCGATAATAACAGCGATGCCAATCGGGCCGGCTATCGACTGCTTGAAAGACATCTGACCGGTTACCATTCCCCACATTCCCCGTAAGGTAAAAACACTTAAGGTCAATAATCTCCGGCCGGCCTGATAAAAAGCGCCAAATGGTCCATATCTTAAAATTGCTGTCTGGTCAGAAGCAGTAATGCCAATCAGGGCTATACTCAATGGCTGGCCCCAGATATTTTTTATCTCTCTCACGCGGGGAGAAAGGACCACCTGAAATACCTCTCTGTCTCTCTGAACAGTCAGGGTCAACTTACCCTCAACCTTTCTATGGATAATCTCGGTCAATTCATCCCAGTACTCCACCGGCTTGCCATCGATAGCTATAATCTTATCACCTTCTGCCAGATGATGAAGCTGGGCCGGAAAACCTTTCATTATTCCTCCAATCCTGGAAGTCACAGTGGGGCTGCCGACCATAAAAATGAAAAAGAAAATTAAAAACGCCAACAGATAATTAAAGACAGGCCCGGCAACTACTATCAGCAGTCTTCTGGAAATCGGCTGAGATAAAAATTCGCCTTTGGTCTTTCCTAATTCTTCCCGCGGGTCATCGCCGGCCATCTTGATATAGCCGCCGAAAAGGATCAGGCATATCGAATAACGGGTATCTCTTTTTTGAAAACCCCAGATTTCCGGGCCAAATCCCACCGAAAACCTCTCCACCTTAACCCCGCATTTTTTGGCCATTAAAAAATGACCTAATTCGTGGGCCAGAATTATGCTGCTAAATACAACTATTATGGCTGCTGCTGCTAACAAAATTTCCCGACCTCCTGGCGCGCCCACTTATCTATTTCTAATATATCGCCAACTGTCAGGTCATGCCGGACAGTATGGGACGCCGTTAATTTTCCTATAATCCTGGGAATATCCGTAAATTTAATCTTATTATCCAAAAAATAACCAACCAGTTCTTCATCTGCTGCGTTTAAGACAACCGGCATACTCCCCCCTGTCTTCGCCGCCTGATAGGCCAACCCCAGGCAGGGAAATCTATCCAGGTCCGGAGAACTGAATGAAAACTGTCTTAGCCGGCTGAAATCAAGGCTGTCTAATTTGGTAGAAAACCGGCGGGGATAACTCAAGGCATATTGAATGGGTAAATACATATCAGCAACTCCCAACTGGGCAATTATCGAACCGTTTATAAACTCTACCATTGAATGGATAACTGCTTCGGGATGAATGACTATTTCTATTCTGTCTATATCTATACCGAAAAGCCAGTGGGCCTCGATTACCTCAAAACCTTTGTTCATAAGAGTAGCTGAATCTATAGAAACCTTATTGCCCATCTTCCAACGGGGATGTCTGAGTGCCTGCCGGGAAGACACTGAAGAAAAATCGGAAGCCTTCAGGTCAATTAACGGCCCGCCGGAACCGGTCAAGACAATCCTTTTCACTTCCTGCCGCAGGCTCGCTCTTTTATTTGCCGGAGGAAAACCATTTGAGCTAACATTCAGGCATTGAAAAATAGCGCTATGTTCTGAATCAAGCGGTAAAATCCTTACGCCCTTTTCCCTGGCCTTTCGGATAATCAGCTCTCCGGCCATAACCAGGGCCTCTTTATTAGCCAGGGCTATTTCTTTACCCTGCTCAATAGCAGACAAAAGAGGGAGTAACCCCGAACTGCCAACCAGCGCCGAAACCACCATCTGGGCTTCCTGATATCCGGAAATTTCGGTCAGGCCTTCTTCGCCGGCTAAAATCTTCACCCTTGCGCCGGAGGGAGAACTTACTTTCAGGGCCGAAATGAGCTGTTTAAGCCGGCCGACTTTGCCTTTATCGGCAACCGCTATGACCTCCGGCCTGAATTTGCTGGCCTGTTCGGATAAAAGTTCAACATTGGACCGGCAGGCAAGTCCGACCACCTTAAACTCATCGGGAAAGTCCTCTATCACCTTCAATGTCTTTCTGCCGATAGAGCCGGTCGAGCCTAAAATAACTATATTTTTCATATTACCTTCTCAAATTTCAGTCTTAGATTCGCACCATCGTCAGATAAAAATAAAGGAACGGGACAGTAAACAATAGACTGTCAATTATATCCAGCACTCCGCCGAAACCCGGTATAATACTGCCTGAATCCTTAACCCCTACATCCCGCTTGATAAGCGATTCAGCCAGGTCTCCGAGTTGGGCCAAAATCCCCAGACAAATTCCCAATATTAAGATATGAACGACCGGCAAACCGGGCAAAAATGGACCTAAAATAAAAGCCGTAAGAATACTGAATAAGAATCCGCCCAGCGCTCCTTCAACAGATTTATTAGGGCTGATACGCTGAATCAAACTGTGGCGGCCAAATCTATTACCGATTAAATACGCGCCAATATCACCAAACTTGGAAACTAAAATTACAAAGATCATCCACAACCGGCCATTGGGAAGATATTGCAATTTAATAAAAAAACTGAAAAACCAGGCTATGTAGAATAATCCGAACAAACTGACAGCCATGCCTATAAAAGCTGATGACTTATCCCGCCTTATAAATTGAAGCAGAAACAGGCCGATAATAGCCGCCGCCATAATCTGCGGTTCCAGCGGTCCTATCCCGGTCACTCTCTTCAAAAAGAAGCTGGCCGGAAATAATACTCCAAATACCAGCCCCCAGTATTTATGGACAAATATGCCTTTCTTCCGGGCCAGGGCAAAAAACTCAATCAGCCCCAAGACAATAAATGCCGCGCACACCAAAGAGCAGACCCATTCCGGCAGAATGAAAATAACTGCGCCAACTATTAGTAATATGATTATCGAAGTTATTATTCTCTTAATTAACACGTCCAAAACGCCTGGTTCTGCGGCCGTATTCGGCAATGGCCTGCATTAAATCCTGTTTTTCAAAATCCGGCCAGAATTTATCCGTAAAATACATCTCGCTATAAGAAAGCTGCCAGAGGAGAAAATTACTTATTCTCATTTCGCCGCCGGTCCTGATTAGAAGGTCGGGGTCGGGCAGGTCTTTTGTATAAAGATATTCGGCAAAAAGGCCCTCTTCAATCTGGTCGGGACTGCGCTTTTTATTCTGAAACTCTCTAATTAAGGTTTTGACCGCCTCGACAATTTCTGTCCGGCCGCCATAACTAAGGGCGAGGTTAAATCTCAGGCCCTGATTATTTTTAGTCAGACCGATGGTCTTATCCAGCTCTTTTCTTACGCCGGCGGGCAGCCTTTCAAGCTGACCGATGGCGCTTAATCTAATATTGTTTTTACTGAGTTCGCCTCTATATTTAACCAGGAAATCTTTCAAGTAACCCATTAAAAATTTAATTTCCTGTTTGGGACGCTTCCAGTTTTCGGTAGAAAAGGCATAAATGGTCAATATCTTTATCCCTTCCTCGCTGCATGCATCTACTGTCTTTTTCACCACCTCAACGCCCGCTTTATGGCCGACTGCCCGGGGAAGCCCTCTTTTCTTGGCCCAACGGCCATTCCCATCCATTATAATAGCAATGTGCCGGGGTAATTTCATACGAATATCGTCTGCTCCCTGTTTGACCCGACTGAAACAATAGAAACTTTAATCCCCAATAATTCAGATATTCTCTCTAAATATTTACGGGCGTTTAACGGAAGATTATTATACTTTGAAACCTTAGAAATATCCTGTTTCCAGCCCGGATGCTCTTCATAGACGGGTTCTACCTCGCTCAGCACTTCCACCTCAGCCGGGAAATCCTCAATTACTTTACCCTTGTGTTTATAAGCGGTGCAGATCTTGATTGATTCCAATTCATCCAAAACATCCAACTTGGTAACCACTATCTCTTTTAGGCCGTTTATCATTACAGAATGTCTTGCCAGGATACTGTCAAACCAACCACAGCGCCGGGCCCTTCCGGTGGTAGAGCCGAACTCCTCGCCTTTGGATTGAACAACATTAATAAGTCCGGCGGGAAACTCTGTGGGAAAAGGGCCTTCTCCGACTCTGGTAGTATAGGCCTTGACCACTCCGATAATGTTGTCTATCTTGGTGGGGCTGATGCCCGTGCCAATACAGGCGCCACCCGCCACTGAGTTCGAGGAAGTAACAAAAGGGTATGTGCCGTAATCTATGTCCAGCAATGTTCCCTGCGCGCCTTCAAAAAGAATATTTTTACCTTTCTCTACGGCTTTGTTTAAAATGCTCGAACACCGGCAGGCATATTTTTTCATCTTCCCAGCATACTCGCTGTACGTATCATAAATCTTGCTAAATTCAAATCCTTTGAAATTATAGACTTTACTCAGAATCTCATTTTTTTCATCCAGAGTATCCTTCAATCTCCTGGCGAAATATTCCGGGTTCAATAAATCACATAACCTGAGTCCTACTCTGGTCATCTTGTCGGCATAACAAGGGCCGATTCCCCGGCGGGTAGTGCCGAGTGGTGTGCCGCCTTTTCTCTCTTCCCGCAGATTATCCAGCATCCGATGGTAAGGAAAAATAATGTGGGCCCTCTCACTTACTAAAAGATTACCGTCTATCTTCAGGCCCTTGTCCTTCAGGTACTCGACTTCGCTGATAAATGCCCGAGGGTCAACCACCACTCCGTTTCCAATCAAGCAAACCTTTTCGGGGTGCAAAATACCCGACGGAATCAGATGGAAAATGAATTTTTCGCCTCCAACAACTACCGTATGGCCGGCATTGTTTCCGCCCTGGTATCTGACTATATAGTCAGCCTGTTCGGTCAGGATGTCTATAATCTTTCCTTTCCCTTCATCACCCCACTGGGCACCAACGATGATCGTATTCAAGAAATCTCCTTTTAAATCTCTGGCACTGCCCTTACGGTATCATACTAAAAATCTCTCTGGCGATATCGGGATATTTGGCAATAAACCTGAGCTCATCGTCGATAAGCGGCTTCTGGGTATGAACATTGGCATATCGGACCAGATCCAAAATATCGCTCGCCTGTTTATCATCCTTAAATCTTATTTCCAATTTATCATATACATTCCTGAATCCCTTGATGCCGCTGTATTCTCCGGCTGTAATGCTCCGGCCGGTTTCAATTATCTCCGGTTCACCTCTGCCCAGCTCCTCAAAGTCATAAAGCTCATAATTTCTTCTATCCTTGAGCGCGCCGTCAGCGTGAATGCCTGATTCATGGGCAAAAGCATTTTCTCCTACTGCCACTTGATTCTTGGAGATAGGAATACCAAAGGCATAGGAGGAATATTTGGCTATCTTCCACGCCTTTGAAAGGTCCACATTTTTGTCCAGAACGTACTTATTTTTAAGTCCACTGGAATATTTTACAGCTACAATGACCGAAACCAGGTCGGCATTGCCGGCCCTTTCTCCCATAGAATTAATAGCCGTATTAATATAGGCATCCTGTCCCGCATCAACAGCTCCCCGGGCGCCGGCCAACGAACAGGCCACCGCCATCCCCAGGTCATTATGACAATGCAGTTCAATCGGCAACCTTACCGCGCTGGCCAATTCCTTGATTCGCTCATAAATAGTAAAGGGGTCGTCATAACCCAGGGTATCGCAATACCTGATTCTATCGGCCCCGTGTTCTTTTGCGGCCAGAGAAAACTCTATCAGATAATCCATATCTGTCCTGGACGAATCCTCAGCATTTACCCCGATCGTTTTAATCCCTTTCTTTTTGGCCAGGTCCACTGCCTCGATCATCATATCTATAATATCCCGTTTTGTCTTTCGGCCCCGAAACTTGCCGTTTATCATCTGCTCCGAGGTTGAAATAGAAAGATTCAAATGTTTTACTTTGGTCAGCTTAACCGCTGTGATTACATCTTTGCTAATAGCCCTCACCCAGCCGGAAAGTACTATCGGTTTCAATACCCCCTTCCTGACCAATTTAAGGTTGGCATTCAGATAATTGGTTTCATGACGGGTAACAGGAAAACCGAATTCCGACTGATAAATACCCATTTCGTTCAAATACATATTTATCATTGTCTTTTCCAGCTTAGCCAACCCCAATCTTGAGGTCTGGACCCCATCACGATTGGTTACATCCAGAATATATATTGTATTTTTTTTCTTCGTTGACATACCGCCCTCCACCTTGCTTACAGTTTAACCAACTTTGCGCTGTTAATATACTTAAGACTCCTGATCTTCTCTAAAATCTTATCCGGAACAACACTATCCACGTTTATTACGCTAACGGCCTGGCCTTGTTTCTTTTTTCTTCCAAAGGTCATACCGGCAATATTTATATTATTTTCACCTAAGAGTGTTCCTATCTGACCGATTATACCGGGCTTATCTTCATTAGAGGTTATAACCATATAGCCGGAAGGAACCGCATCTACATAATATCCATCAAGCAGGACAATCCGTGGCTCCTTTTTGCCAAATAAGGTACCGGATATGGCGGATTTTAATTTATCTGTTTCAATCTCCACCGAGATGAGAGTGGTAAAATCCGCATTGACGCTTGATTTTGACTCAACAACCTTTATCCCTCTTTCCCTGGCAATCAGGGGAGCATTTACATAATTAACCATCCCGGGCAATATCGGTTCCAATAAACCTTTAATCAAGGCCGTGGTAATCGGCGTTAAATCATAGGCGGTTACATCTCCGCTATATTTAATTTTGACTTCCCGGGGATGCCTCTTAATCAATTGTATCTGAAAAGAGCCCATTTTCTCAGCCAGAGTAATATAGGGCTGAATATTTTTCAGGACTTCACCCGATAAAGCCGGTATATTTACCGAATTTTTAATACCTCTGTCTAACAAAGCATCGACCATCTGTTTGCAAATATCCACGGCCACATTTACCTGGGCTTCTTCCGTGGAAGCGCCCAGATGGGGCGTAAAGATGACGTTGTCCAGCTTTAACAAAGGGTTATCCTTGGGGGGTTCTTTCTCAAAAACATCCAGGGCAGCCCCTCCTATCTTGCCGCTTTTCAGCGCCCCTAAAAGCGCGGCCTCATCTATCAATCCACCCCTCGCGCAATTCATAATCCTTGCGCCTTTTTTCATCAGTTTAAACTGTTTTTCGCCAATCAAATGCCTGGTCTCTCCTGTCAAAGGCACATGGATGGTAATATAATCGGCTCTTTTAAGCAGGTCGTTCAGTTCTACTAAACTGACATTTAATTCTTCGGCCTTTTCAACTGAACTATACGGGTCATAGGCAATTACTGTCATACCAAAGGCCAGAGAACGCTTGGCTACCTCTGAACCAATCCTGCCCAATCCGATAACTCCCAGCGTCTTTCCATAGACTTCCATCCCGATAAATTTCTTTCTGTCCCATTCATTTCTCTTTAAGGAAGCACTTGCCTGGGGGATATTACGCGAGAGGGCCAACATCATACTCATTGTGTGTTCGGCAGTGGATATAGTATTGCCGCCGGGAGAATTCATAACAATAATACCTTGCTTGGTGGCCTGCCTTACATCCACGTTGTCCAGGCCCACTCCTGCCCGGCCGATGACCTTCAAATTCTTTGCCTCTTTTATAATATCAGCGGTAAGTTTTGTCGCGCTCCTGACAATAATACCCTGGTAGTCCCCAATAATGCTTTTTAGTTCTGTCGGGGGCAATTTTGTCTTTACGTCCACAGCCAATTTCTTTTCCCGCTCCAGAATTTCCAGGCCTTCTTTACTCAGTGCATCGCTGACTAAAACTTTCATCTCAAAAAACCTCCCGATAAATTTCTATACCTTCAATAAAAAAGCACCTAGTGCCGACTAAGTGCTTTAACACCTGCAAGTACCGCAAACCTTAGCTAGTCGGTACTATACTACGTTACCCCCTGTTCTGTCAAGCCGTTTCGCTAAATATCTCCTCTGCCGCTACAACCCCGGCCCCCAGCTTAAATCGATACCCTAATTCACCAAGAACCATCTCCAGGCCGGAAATTCCGGCTATTAAATCAAAGTCTGTAATATAGCCGAGGTGGGCTATCCGGAATATCTTCCCTTTAAGAGACCCCTGGCCGCCGGCAATAGTAATCCCGTACTTTTCGCGTAGAATCTTAACCAGGGCCAGGCCATCTATTTCTTCCGGTACCTTGACAGCCGTAACTGTATTGGCGGGAGAACCCGGCGCTAATAATTCTAATCCTAACGACTTAACCGCTGCCCGAACTCCCCGGGCCAGTTTTTTATTGTTGGCCAGAAGATCGTCTATCCCCTGGTTTCTAATCAATCTTAAGACCTGCCGCAAGGCAACCATCAGGGATGTAGCAGGGGTAAAAGGATTATTAAATTTTTCAAGAGATTTTTTTGTCCGGCTGAAGTCAAAATAATATCTGGGCAGGCTGGCTTCTTCTACCTTTTTCCAGGCCTTTTTGCTGATGCTGATAAAGGCCAGGCCGGGAGGAATCATCAATCCCTTCTGGGAGGCCCCTACCACAACATCCACTCCCCATCTATCTGTCTCCAACTCATCTCCGGCTAAGCCACTGATAGCATCTACCACCAGGACCGCCTTGTGCCTTTTTACTATTCCGGCGATGGCCTCGATGTCATTAACTACTCCTGTTGAAGTCTCGCAAAGAGTAGTGAACACAGCTGATATACCTTCGTCTTTATCCAGGGCCTCGGCAATTAAATTTGGATTGACCGCCTCTCCCCATTTGACATCAATATTTTCGGTCTCTACGCCGTATGCCCGGCAGATTTCCTCGAACCTCTCTCCAAATTTACCTCCCCTGACCACCAGTGCCTTATCCTGAGAAGACATAAGGTTGACTACCGCTGCCTCCATCGCCCCTGTGCCTGAAGAGGTAAAGGTCAAGACATCATTTTTGGTCTTAAAGACATATTTGAGAAGTTCGGTAACTTCCTGAAATATCTTTTGATAAGCGGAGGTGCGGTGATGTATTATTGGCCTGGCCATTGCCTCCAGGGCTGCCGGTGGAACAGGCGTTGGGCCGGGAGTGAGCAGATACTCTTTCCTCATAAAATCTCTCCTCTCTAAGGATTTTCCTGATTTATCTATTTCTTTTTCACACCTTTCATCAAGGTAATTACTTCATCCGCCAATCCGTATTCCTTTGCCTCTTGAGCAGACATAAAATAATCACGGTCACAGTCATTTTTTATTTTTTCCATAGTTTGGCCGGTGTGATCTACCAATATCTGATAAATCTTATCCCGCAACTTCAGAATTTCCTTAACGTGAATATTTATATCCACTGCCGCACCTTGTATCCCTCCCCAGGGTTGATGTATCATTACCCGGGCATGGGGAAGCACGTAGCGCTTGCCCTTTGTCCCGGCGCTCATAAGCACCGCTCCCATACTGCTAGCCTGGCCAATACAAAAAGTACTAATCTCGCATTTCACGTATTGCATCGTATCATAGATAGCCAGTCCCGAAGTTACTATCCCGCCGGGAGAATTGATATAGATACTGATGTCCTTATCCGGGTCTTCCATTTGTAAAAATAGTATCTGGGCCATTACCACGTTAGCGATTGCATCATCGATCGGGCTACCGATAAAGATGATCCTGTCCCTGAGAAGCCGGGAATAGATATCATAGGCCCTTTCTCCCCGGGCTGTCTTTTCTACCACCATGGGCACTAAAGTCTGGTTGTACATTTCAATTACCCTCCTTTATTAACCACTCACTACTGCTTTCTCCACTAAAAAATCCAGCGTTTTGGCTGTCCCTATCTCACTCTTTAAATTATCCAGCAGGTCCTCTTTTTCCAAATGCTGTTTTAGCTTATCCCGGTCCTGCTTGGAAGCAACAGCCATCTGGTCTATGCGCTGTTCTACCTCCCGCTGGTCAACTTTTATGTTTTGAACATCGGCGATTTCTTCCAGAATAAATGCCAATTTTACCTGACGTTCGGCCTCCTCTTTTAAATTATTCCTTAATTCCTTTTGCCGGGATTCTATATCTTCCTTCTTAATTCCCTGATAAAGAAGATGGTTCTTCCTTTCTTCAACCAATCTATCTGTCTGCCTCTTGACCAAAGAATCCGGCAGGGCAAACTTGGAATTTTTTAATAGTTGTTTTATAATCTGATTTTCCAGGTCCATTCTACTTTCAATCTTGGCTCTCTCAATCAAGTTATTTCTTATAGCTTTTTTAAATTCCTCTAAATTCTCATATTTGCCGAAACTCCCGGCAAACTGGTTATCAATAGCCGGAAGCCTCCTCTCCTTTATCTCATTCAAAAAGACAACAAAGGTAGCCTTCTTTCCGGCATATTCTTTTTTGGGAAAATCCGCCGGCAGGGCTAAATCTATGACTTTTTCCTGACTGCGCTTCATCCCCACCAATGCCTCACCCAATCCCGGCAGATATGACTTTTTACTAACCAGTATCGAAAAGCTCTCTTTTTTTTCAATGACCTTTTTATCGACAACGCACTCAAGGTCTACCGAAACATAATCATCCATCCTGACCGGCCTGTCCTCAATAACGGCGTACCGGGCACTGGCCTGCTGTAGGTCAATCAATCTTTTTTCTATGTCTTCGTCTTTAACCTCTGTCTTCTTTTTAATAACCTTCAACCCGAGATAATTCCCTAATTTAACAGCCGGTTTTATATCAACTACAGCCTTGAATAAAAGCGGCGAGAATTCTTCAAATTTGACCTCGGTTATCTCGGGATAACTTACCGGAATGAGCGAAGATTCCTTTATTGCCTGCTGGTAAGAATCAGCGACCAATTTCTCCAATGCCTCCCTTTTAACCTCTTCCTTATAGTGCAATTCTAACACACGGCGAGGGGCCCGGCCTAATCTAAAACCAGGAATCCTGGCCTTCTGGCCAAACTCTTTATATACCCGTTCTATCCTGTCCGCTACTGCTTCCGGCGGAATTTCTATCTGGAATAAGCTCTTACACGGGCTTAATTGTTTAATATCTACTTTCATAATTTACCACCTTACAACCGCTTGGGGACACTTTCCCCTCCCATTTCTAAATTGTGGGCTCATTGGAGCGGGCGGTGGGTCTCGAACCCACGACCTTAACCTTGGCAAGGTTACGCTCTGCCAACTAAGCTACGCCCGCATAACCTCTGTGTAATCTGTGGTCCTGGTTTTGGTGCGGACGGAGAGAGTCGAACTCTCATGTCAAAGACACATGGTCCTAAACCATGCGCGTCTGCCAATTCCGCCACGTCCGCATGCTGTGATTCTGGTACCCGCACGAGGACTTGAACCTCGAACCTCATCCTTAAGAGGGATTTGCTCTACCAATTGAGCTATGCGGGCATGGTAAATTGAAACTTTATCACAAAAAGTAAGGTGTGTCAACGATAGTCCACAGTCCATAGTCCACAGATTGCTAAAAACATCTTGTTTTTTCGTCTATAGACTATGGACTATCGACTGTGGACTTCTTTTAAAAAGCGTCCCGAGCAGGACTTGAACCTGCGACCTGCTGGTTCGAAGCCAGCCGCTCTATCCAACTGAGCTACCGGGACAAAAAGCATGTTCCGACCCCAAGGGTAGAAATGGGGGGTGTGAAGGTAAAAAAGTTCAGAGGAGTAAAATTTCTGAAATTGATATCTCGGCCTTCAATAGAGAAGCCTTCTCTTTTTTAGGAACCAGATGAAATTTTCCCACCCTCAGCAGCCGCGGCGATTTTTCCAATTGGTAAGCAAAGTCAATCAGGCTGCTTATATCTGACTCCGTCTGCAACTCAACAAAATATTCCTTATAGTAATCAATTTTCTTTACCGGCAGCGGCTTTATATCGCTGAGAAAAACACCTGAGCTTTTCGCTATTTTTTCTATTTCACTAAGTAATCCCGCAATCTCCTCCTCGTCAGAATGGGTCTGTTTTAGATTCTGAACGTACTTTTTATAATTAGTATTTATCAGGTCTTCGTGAAGCAGAATATTCAAGGATTTTTCCAGTTTATTTTCCTGAATAATAATTTCCTGATTCAAGTCCTTCAACTTATCGACAATCGGGCGAAGCATCACCCTGTTGAAAAAGAACAACACAACTATTACTGTCGTAACATAAGCTATATATCTTTCCCGTTTAGATAATCTTGATAAAAACAATCTTAATCTCCTATTGTTCCAACGGACAAACTATCTCAAAATCGGTCATTTCCTGGTCCTTTACCTTCCGGGTAGTAGCATATTCGGTCTTAACATTTTGAAAGTATTTTGTCTCTTCCAGGTCGTTGACAAACCTGAACACCGCAGACATCGTCTTGGAGCTGCCCCGGATTATCAAACGGCCTTTTCCGTCAAAGTTAACCGAAAACAAATGAATCTCAGGCAAAATAACGCTCTGTATCTCATGGAGAAGATTAAGCAACAGATTTTTCTTCTGCATTCGTCCCTTTACCAGGCCTATTTCTCTTGTCATAGCGTCCAATTTATCAACCTTGCCCTGAATTTCATTCAATCGCTGCTGCACCTGCTTGAGATAGTGCTCCTTATTATACATTCTTCCCAAAAAGATAGCTGAAATGATTGCCAGAATAAATGCCAGTAATATACCAAAAAAGTATATATCCCTGCCCCTTTCCTTCACTCCTCTTTCTATAATCAATTCCTGAGGAATAAGATTAATCTCCTGCTCTTCAGGGGCAAGCGCCAGCCCGATAAGCCCGGAAAAGGATGTATTTCTCACCCCGGATTTATACGAAGCCAGGGCCTCCTTAGTTGTGGGAATATTTTTAAATTGCTCTATAATTTCCACCGTCAAACCGAATTTTTCCCGCAGGGCCTCTTTATCCAAATCGCCGGTCAGTCCCTCTGCTCCGCTGATTATAATCCTGTCTATTTCCTTGCCCAGCCTTTCATTCTGATAGGCGTAGATAGACTGACTCACTTCTTTAATAAGCCTCGCCTGCCACTCCTCTTCTTTCTGCGCAACATGCAAGAAACCCAAAGAAATACTCCGGCTGAATATCAACTTCCCCTTCAGGATAACCTCAAAATCGCTGTTATTATAATCTACATCGACCAGCACATAAGGCTTGTCAAAACCTTCTTTTTTATAGGCAAAGCGGCTCCAGCTCAATAATCCTTCCGAACTCATTCCAATCTTCTCAGTAGAAAGACCGGCCTTTTCCAGTATCTTAAGGTATCTTCTCACGATATCCTGATGGACAATCACAATCATTACCCTGCTATATCCTTCGCTGCTATAATCCAGTATCCGGTGTCCGCTAATCACTTCCTCTTTTGTATAAGGTGTCTGTTTGCCGATCTGAAGGCCGACCATATTTTCTATCTCGACAGGATTTGTGGAGGGGAGCTCAACGTTCCTGGTAGTCGCGAAATGACGCGGGACAGAAATAATCAGAGAGCGCGATTCGATCTTTAGTTCCCTGGACAAGTCCCTGACAAGTTCACCAATTGCCTCCGGAGATGATGAACTAATCTCCCTTGCCAAAACCTTAACAATCTCTTTTCTCCCCCCCCGTGCTGTTTTTATCTGGATTATTTTTAATAAATGGTCATCTATTTCTAAGGAGGTTATAATTTTCTTTTTTCTCTGAAGAAATTTCATATTTACATTCAGTTCTCGTGCCAGTACAAAATATTAGGCGGGTCTTTCTCCTGCCTCTCAATAACGCAAACAATATTTCTCTGTAAACGCCGCTGGCTGGTTTCAAAAATTCCAAATGAATTAATCCGGAAAACGTCTGACTTCACCGCAAGCATACCAAGAATATAATTGAGCTGAGTAGATTCCTCCGTAAACAAAGGACCGATGTTCCCCAATTCTCCTATTGTCTTAAATATATTGTCATCGTCTGTCCCCATTTCGCCGTCACTCCCCTGGCGAAATTCAACTATCCGTTCGGCCAACCGCGTATCCAGGCCTAATCCATAGAGTGTATTTACATCAACAGTATTGATGTTTACTTTCCCTTCACCATAAATGGTAATCACCTTCTGAAGTTTCGAAAATATCTCGGGAGTCATTCCCTTAACCAGCAATAATTCTTCTATTACCTGAAACTCGCCATTCTTGCATTCATAAGGTGCCTTCAACCCTTCATAATGCGCACTTTCAGCGCCGTCCGGTGAAACAATAATATCCTTATCCCGCCAATCCACAATAGCGTTAGCTATTTCTGTCGCCTCGTCGCTGTCTAAGCCCCCGATGCGCTCCAGTAAAATCTCCAATATATCGGCAGAGACCTTGTTTATGTTCACCCTGCTGCTTTCATCCATTACACCATACAATGTCACCTCTTCAGCTTCGCTACTTTCATCGTCTTCGCCCTCTTTAACCTCCGCGGCCATAACATAGCTAAGAGTTATATATCCGTCGCCAACCGGCGCTTCTTTAAAAGATTCCTCATTGTTAGCCCAGGTCTCATCTAAACTATCACAGTCAAGGGTTTCATCTGCTGCCAACTCAACAATTGCCTTTTCTATCCCGGCATTGGCTAAATAGTATGCCTTTAATCTATCCTGAAGATGTGAAGCCAGGCGTAATTGAGCGGAAACTCTGGAACTAAGGCTGACGGCAAAGATGGCCAGAAAGCTTAATGTCCAGAGGGTGAGAATCAGTATACTTCCCTTTTTAGAATTCATTTTCTCGCAACCTTCTCAATTGCTTGTCTTACTCCAATGTTATCTCCTGCTCGAAGGTTATCTCCTGCTCGAAGGTTATCTCCTGCTTCCCCGTTCCTATCGGAATAAATATTATGCGGTTGAATTCGCCCTCTTTAATAAAATCATCTTCAAAAGACATTTCTATCTTTACTGCCTGCGGAATAGTGTCCTGTTCTTCCTTTTTCCAATCATCCTTCCAGTCATATCTACCGGTTGCGTTATCAAGATAGCAATAACTGAACTTCAAACTACTGAGGCCCGTAATCACGGTTTCTTCAACTAAAGCCTCGCCCTCACCTATTTCTTCTTCCTCAAAGAGTTGTTGATAGGTCTTTTCCTCTTTACGGAGGGAATTTGCCTTCTGGTCATAAAAATAGGCAATTCTGCCTACTTCGTAATGACTTTCGATTTCTTGCTTGTTACTCTCCAAACCGACCAACACCAAAGTCGGGAAGCCGAAAGAATCTTCTGTGCCCTCAAAGGCGATATTGGAAAAACTGAAAGTATTTTTCAGGTCTCTGGACATCTTTTCCGAACCAAACCGTATATTGCGCAGATAGGTCCTGTCAATAACTCCCCTCCGCCAGGCACTGATCCCGTTGACAAAAACAGAATATACTGCCAGGCCAATCAGAGAAATAATTGCCGTGGTTACCAGAAGCTCAATAAATGTAAATCCGGTTTGCGGTTTGCGGTTTGCGGTTTGCGCCGGGCGCATGATACGCGGCGCCTGCCTTGCCGGCTCGCCTCTCGGCGAAGCCGAGGGCAGGCAGGCATGACGACGCGCGATGAAACTATTCATTTTGCCCCGTAGAACTAGTCATATATGTAACCAGGCCAACTTTACCCTCTCTCTTGCCTTCCTTCCAGGATAAACAGGCGCTGACTTCGTTTAGGACCTGATGGGCTTCGGAGACTTCTTCCATCTCCCACCCGACAGGCTCCACCTCTACTTCCCAGGTATATTCCATATCCCCAAATTCAAATTTTTCATCTAACCCTCCGGAAAGCCCATCCTTGTTCTCTTTAGCCTGAATCTGCAACTCAGCCATTTTGTTTTCAGCCACCAGTGTTGCCCTCAGATTATCTTCTGAAATACGCTGAACATTAAGTGAAAAAGCAAATCCCTGCAGAATAAAGGCCAGACCCACGGCTAAGATGGCTACGCTGACCATCAATTCGACTAATGTAAAACCTCTAGTCTTCCCAGTTAGTAACATCATCAGTGCCTGCTATTCCATCCGAACCTAATGAATATAAATCATAGTCTTTACCATGAGCCGAGGGATACCGATATTGATACTCGTTCCCCCAGGGATCGATGGGATTTTTTTTGATATAAGGCCCGCTCCAATAGGTCAGTCCGCCGGGATTGGCGAGAAGGGCCTGAAGGTTGGGCGGATATCGGCCGTTATCCAGCTCGTAGAGGTCTAATGCCAGTGGGAGGTTGGATGTAACGTCCGTCTTGGCAATAGCGACCTTTGCCTGTTCAGAACGCCCGGCAAGCCGCGGTACTATCATCGCTGCCAGGGCACCGATGATTACCACAACCAGCATTAGTTCGATAAGCGTAAAACCTTTCTTGTTTCTCATTACAATCTCCCCTGTTAATTCGTATTGTGTTGTGGTTACCCCAGACCAACATTTATCTGGAAAATCGGCAGCAACATAGCAAAAACAATAAAACCGACCACTAAACCCATTATCAAGATTATTACCGGCTCAATTAAAGAGGTCATTATCTTGGTGGTCCTGTCCACCTCTCGTTCGTAAAAATTAGCCACCTCTTCTAATGTATCTTCTAAGTTTCCTCCCTTTTCTCCTATCGCAAGCATATTGGTTACAAAACGGGGAAACAACTTAGATTTTTTCAAACTCTCACCTAACTGCATTCCGCCAATGATATCTTCGCGCACCCTTTCTAATTCTATTCTAAACACCTGATTATTTACTGTCAGGGCGGCTATTTCTACTGCCTGAAAAACCGGAATACCGTTTGCCAAAAGCACCTTAAAAGTCCTGGAAAATCTTGCCAGTTCCGTCTTTTTGATAAGCATTCCCAGCAAAGGCAATCTTAACTTAACGGCATCGCCAGCCAAGCTTTTCCTTTGGATGGTTCCCCGGAGTGCGAGTATGAGCAATACAATTATGATTATCAGCCAGTACCAATAAGTCTTCATGCTTTCAGTTAAGAAAACCAACATCCTGGTGGGCAACGGCAGGGTCTGGCCAAGTTCGCTAAATAAAGAAGTCAAGCGGGGCATAGCAAAAATCAGCAAAGCCAAAACCGTTAATATGCCGACCAACACGATAAAGGCCGGATAGGCCAGGGCTGAACCTATCTTTGCCTTAAGCTCCTCTTCCTTTTCCCTGAAATCAGCCAGTCGTGCCAAACTCTCCTCCAGCACTCCGCCGGATTCTCCCGAACGGACCATATTAATATATAAAGGGGGAAAGACATCAGGATAGGCATTCAATGCCTCTGACAGGCCCTTGCCCCCTTCCAGTTCTTCC
>SDBT01007155.1_pt1 | contig 18414 bp, 28 predicted proteins | sample 2277101 | NCBI WGS metagenome assembly SDBT01 (sample SAMN10404973, study PRJNA504765) | marine sediment metagenome | isolation source: marine sediment core GS10_PC15, 103 cmbsf | place: Arctic Ocean: Southern Knipovich Ridge | collected 2010
CTGGATATCTGTTTTCTCTGCAAGACTACTAAATATAACATCAACAGCATTTTTTTCAAAATTCTCAATAAAGAAATTTTCTCCAATCCCAAGATGTTTAGCAATTAGAGCTTCCATCTCTTCTTTAGTAGAATCTTTTGGGACACAAAGAGTAAAACTACTTGAAGAACTATTTGATACAAATCCTATTCTAATCTTCATAATTAATATCCTGCATGATTTTCCATAAAGAAATTATCTTCTTCAACTTTGAATGGAGTGTAGCAAAGCATAAATTGGAGAGGGCCATCTCCATTGTCAGAAAAGCCACCTGAGTAGTGATCAAATTTATCATCACACATTACCTGCAAATGGTCCTGCTCTTTTGTGTCATGGTCTGGATGATCTTTATTCCATTCCTTTTCAAACTTCAAATCTCTAATGCACTCGTTTTTATCGCCTTTACATCCCATAATAGTGTCGATAAGTTGTTGTCTAAATTCAGGGAGAAAAAATCCTTCCATCTTACCAACTTGTTTTTCTATCACAGCTCGTATTTCTTCTTCTGTTGCACCTTCAAAAATACGAAGAACAAAGCTACTTGTAGAGCTATTGCTCACAAATCCTGTTCTAATCTTCATCTTTCACCTCTATCTCAAATTCCCCATCAACCAGTACAATTTCACATCCTGACTTTTCTATATCATATTTTATTTCTTTTAAATCTTTTAACCTTAGTTGTGCCCCCTCAGGGATAAGAGGTTTTGATGATGGCACACTAAGATGGTCATCTTCAAATTCTCGAATAGTGCTGCAAGAATGATGACAAACTTCTATAGTGAATATGCTAAACTCATCTCCTTCTATATCACTTTTTTTAACCTTCCCATCTTCAACCATTTTTTGAACATCATAAAAAGATATAGTACTTGTGTTATCATATTTTTTATAAGACTTCCACATTCCTTTAGAGATAGGGAAGAAATTAGATGCATCCCAACCATCACCACATTCGGCGTACAATCTGCCTTTCTCTATTAATTTTTTTGCAAGAGAATCAGAAACATTTTCTCCAAGATTTTGTCCGATAATTACGAAACTAGTGCTTGAGCTATTTGATACAAAATCTGTTCTAAACTTCATTAGTAATTCCCTTCCAAACCAGACCATACTCCAAATTTATCATCGTCCCATAAACCAAGGGGTTCAAGAACACTCTTCATGTTTTCTTTTATCTCATCCCAGTTTTCAGGGATTTCCACTTTATTCATTGCATAGTCATCATCTGTTTTATAAGTTTCTGGGATAGATATAATATGACAATCATTAATGCAATGGACATGATATCCTCCGATTTTATGATTTGTTATTTCAGGGATAGGAGATTCTGCCTCTTCCATGACAGGCTTCCCACATTTAGAACAATAGGTCATACTTTCAATATTTTCAACTGCACAGCCACATCGTCTTTGTTTTTTTGTAATATATAATTTATCATGATCTACCATAAGCCCAATAATCACAAAACTGCTTGTGCTTGAGTTGCTTACGAAACCTATTCTAAACTTCATAATATTATCTCCTTAGTGATAACTTGTCCTAATGTGTTCAATTCTTCTAAAGATATCAGAATGTTCTTCTACTGCTTCATCATCGTTGTCTGAGAACTCCATAACAACAATATATTTGTCATTATTCACTCTTCTAAAAGCTTCAGCAATAGCTGCTGCCCTTTTCTCATCTTCTTTCGAAAATTTTTCCCACAAAACATCCCTTTTCTTTTCGTAATCTTTATCATTACGATTAAGAGCTTTATATTCTGGATTATCCCAAGCACCATCATTATGTCCAGGCAACCCTATATAGCTATCAAACCATCCATGTTGGATAGAGTCAAGAATTTCTTGTTTGGTAGCTTTCTTCTTTATCTTTTTGAATACGTTTTCAGCAAGAACTTGAGTAGATACATCAGTATCTTCCTCACTACAGTATGAAAGCCCAGTGTAATGCCATTCTTGTTTTCCAAAAAGCATTTTCTTAACATCTGCAACATCTTTTGGTTTATGCAGAAAAGCAAGAACAAAAGAACTTGAAGAACTGTTTGATACGAATCCTGGTCTAATCTTCATTTTTTTTATCCTTCATATAACAATAGGTTTCTTGATAATCATCTTCTGGTTCTGGTTCATATCGTAAAGTATCATCACCATACGGAGATTCAAATTCATCATCACTAAGAGAGTAAGGGCATATTGAATTGGGTCTCATACCCATTGAAACATCAAATTCTCTATCTTTATCTGATAGTTCTGCCCAATGTTTTAACCATTGCTCATGCAACCATATGTGATGCTTCACTGCTTCAGGATGAGTAGCCATATGGACCATATTATGTCCATCATTAACAATTTCTATCATTGTAGGGTCTATCCCAATTTTCTCCATAAATTTTTCAATAGTCCCATTCCACATATCGGTTGCACCACTTATGGTTTTATATTTTTTATTTTCTCTCATTCCCCATCCTGAATCATGCCACTCATCTGCTTCTATCATTTCTTTATAGATGCGATGATACTCATCATTTTTAGGATAATCATTTTTTGAATCTTCATGGTCGATATTACTATCTGCTCCAAGTAATTTCTGAAGCTGAGCTTTAGTCTCTTTCATATCGTCCATGCTAAGTAGCATTTCTTTTTGTTCGTCCGTCAAAAGAAAAGACGGAACAGAAAAAGAAGTAGAAGAACTATTGCTAACATATCCTAATCTAATTTTCATTTAATACCCATACTCTCGAGTTTGAACAGCAGGAATCACGATATCTACTTGTTTTACCATTACCGTTTCCATATCTACAGGATGAGTATAGCCTGCTTCTTCCGCCCAATTGAACGTCCTCGTCCAAGCACCTTGGGCTGTACTTAATTTAACATACAAACTTCCACGCTCCATATTCGTAAAGGACGTGTTCTTGAGGTATAGCCATTGCCCTTCTTGAAAATTGTTTCGCCTTTTAAAAGATTCACTGGCATTTACTTCAGAGTATCTTGCTCTTACCATCCATCTGCTCATTCTTTGATCTTCCCCTTGCAGATCCATTAGATTCATTTCAAGTCTTTTTGTTATACTCTCACTTGTACTTTTTGTCATTACACTGCCTCCACTTCATTTTCTTCTCCTGGTATTTTGTTTATATCGGCGATGTCCCTCATCATTTGCTCTATGTCTATTCCCATAGATCTCATCACAGATCCCATAGGAATTGGCATATCTTCTCCGTTTAAACATTTTTCAGCAGTCCATATATTATTAACAGCTTCATGAAGAAAGATAGCAGCATTCCCCCTATCTTGTTCTTCTATAGCAAAAGAATTCGCCATGTCGAAAAGTTCAATTGCTATTTCATTCATTCTTTCACGTCTTTTATCATCTGCCATTTACCGTCTCCATACTCAAATCATAGATAGGACATGCTCTTTCTTTTGCTAATAATCTTTCTCTCCAAGCTTCAAGCCTTGGATGATGCCATATATCTTTCAGAAAATCATCACAACCTAAAACATCAAGACCTACCTTCCAATCATCTTCATCTTCTGCAAAAGAACAGACGAAGAACTGACCATGGCAGTTAATATAACTGCTGAATAGACCACTCTCACAAGGCTCCACAAATAACTCAGTGAATGCTCTGTTAGGAGTATCTAATAAACTCTCTATAAAGATTGGTCCTGAACAAGAATCGAAACCATATCTTATGCCCTTGCTCTCACAATAGTCTGTCAATGCTTTGTATTTCTTTATATCAAGCACTGAATTAAAACCATCAGGGTTTCTTCCTTTTGCTTTATATTGCAAGAATACAATAGCATTAAAATTTTTCATCTCAGGGTCAGCAGTAATCTCATCAACTATTTTAAAAGCCCTATCATATGTTTCTTCAGAAAGCATATAGTGGATATTAACCTGTCTCATACCTTCTGCAAGGAGCATCTTAATAGTATTGAATGTTTTTGTCTTATTGACAAGACTAACTGCAACTGCTCCACAAAGACCTGCTGTTCTTTTAGCCAGTTCAGGAGTCATATCAAGACCATGACAAGTATAATTAGGAGCAACACCGTTCTCTCTTGCATATTCCATCATTTTGAAAAAGTCAGGATTAGTTTGGATGTCCATAATACCAAAAGCAATCTGTGTCAAAGTTTTAGGCATCTTATCAAAGATAACCTTAAACTCATCAAAAGTCATATTATGAGTGGGATCACCATCTTCTCCATTACATTTATAACAGAATGGACATTTTCCCTGACAATCTCCGCCTGAAGATATCTCAAGGTCAAGAATTTCTGGTCCAAAAGGAGACATTTGGGGATCTTCATCTGAAGTCTTTCCCCATCTCATAAAAAATCCTGTTTCCTTGTTGAATCTAAAATTATAGTCCTTGGAAAGCAGACATTTTTCTTCCTCACTTTCTAATATTACACATTTTTTGTTTGTCATAAATATTCCTTATTAAAATCATTCCGAGCATTATACTACTTTTACAGAAACTGTCAAGTAGAAAATAAAATTATTTTCATTTCATTTTAAGTCTATAGAGTTTTCTTCCTTTAGCAAAAACTACTCTTACTCCATCTCTAAATAGCTTCATATCACCAGATATCACAGGGCTGTCAATAACTTTTACTTTATTAGCATCTTTTTTATTAGAAAATATTTCAACTTCTTCATTCTCATTAATATGGATTACAATACCATTTTCTAATACAGTAAAGTTAATACCACAATATGTTATATCATCAATTTTTCTCAGAGAATAAGAAGAGAATTTATCATCAAATTTCAAAATAAATTTATCATATTTTCCTTTTTTGCTGCCTATGACGATCAAAACGCTGCTGTCATATTTAGCATCTATTATCTGATACCCTTTGAACTCAGGACATTGGAACTGATGGTGTGTTCCTGGAGCAGGAAAGATTGATGCCATAAATGTTCCCATAACATTCTGTATCACTACTCCATCAAAGAGCTTGGTAGCATTCTCCATAACATTAGCAACAAGACGAGGAACGACATGAACATTTGTCCCCATCTCAACAAATTCTAGTTCTGAGAGTTGGTCTTTATTCTTAATAAATACTCTACCCTTGTAAGACATCATATCTTCTGCTGAAATTTCTCCAGTAGGAGAAGTTCCATCACTAATATTTGTTAATAGCAATCTATCATCGAGTTTTTGAGCCGTAATAATTTGATTAGTTAACGGAGTAATTGCTATATGCGAATTTTTAATATCTGCCCAACTTAAAGATTTACTATTATTATCAAAATATATACTTCTAGAAGTTAGGGTCACTCTTGTCCCATTAACTGACAAAAATTTAATTACATTAGAATTATATTCAAACATTTCTGTTATCTCGAAATTTTCGTTTCCAGTAATAGTTTGAACTGCAACAGGGATAATAATTGTTTGGATAGCACCTGTCGGCGGCGGCAATCTCTTCCCATTAAAAAATACTGCTTTATACCAATCTTTATACTCTGGAGGGATTACATCAAAGGGTAAGCATACTTTAGGAAATTTAACGTCCTTATGAAATACAGGGATATTGGCAAGCATCCTATCTTTTATACCTTTGATAGAAGGGTGTTTACCTTTGTACGGATGTATTCCAATAAACATTTGAAATGACACAACTGCAAAAGAATACCAATCTGTCAACTGACTAAAATCAAGGTTATGCCAGTCTTTGATTGACTCCATGATAGCTGTAGCAGGGAAGCTGGGAGTTTGATAACTATCCACATCTATAAAATATAAATCTTTGAATTTTTTATCAACAAGAAAATTCATCTCATTTAAATCAACGATCAACATCCCGACTTTGTGAATGTCTCCAACAGTTTTTTGCATTTTTTGTACGAGCTTAAGGACTGTATCCGTGTCCAATCCAGTTCTATCTCTAAAAGCTTTAGGAAAGATTTGGCAAAGGGCATAAGTATTAGTGACATGCTTCATTGTATAACCAATGGGCTTTTGTCTTTTGTCCAGCACCATCTGCTCTGGTTTAATTACATTAGGGCTGGTGATTGCAAATAACTCTTGCATCTTGGAATAAGAGATCATAGCTTTTGGATTTGTGTATATTTTGAAAGCGGTGTGACCCTTAACGTATATCGAACCTTCCCCCCCAGAGCCGATGAATTGACTCTTACCTAATTTTATCGTTTTATTACTACCTTTTATTATCACATCCATTTTTCATCGTTTCGATATAAGTATAGTTTCTTGTTTCAGCATGTATTTCTCTATGACAGTTACTACAAACAAGTATGCATTTATCTAATTCTTTTTTTAGTTTTTCCCATGCTTTACTTAAATTTGTACTTATTTGAAAATCTTTTTTAGAAGGATCTGTATGATGAAATTCTAATGCTCCATAATATTTTTTATAACCACACTTAACACATTCTCCACCTTTGTACTCGATTGCTCTTTTCTTTTTAGAGATAGCAAACCCTACTGTTTTACAAGAATTACAAACAAATCTTCTATGCCCTTTCTTCTTATCATAAATAAATATTCTACCACAAAATCTGCACTCTCTAGGAGTCGGTTGATTCCAAGGATTATATTTAGAACCACCTTGTATCCCACTTTTATATGGAATACATTTTAAACAATATGATCTTTTAACAAGGTACTTGCACTTATTATCAACCTTTATACTTAAAGGAAATTCTTTTTTACAATTTTTACAGATTTTAGTTTTACATTTATTTCCTCTATACGGGGAACATTTTAAACATAATTTTCTACTTCTTAATGATTTTTTCTTGCCATCTACAATAATATCAACAGGAAATTCTTCTTCACAATTTAAACATTTTTTTGTTTTATTCATAAATATACTCCTAGTAAAAATAATATTACTAACAGTATATTCTATATCTTTTTATGGATACCTTTATTTTTCTCCATTTTATGCTATAAAGTTTGTTATTTTTCCTTCTTTCTGTGCTTACAAACTGGACATATAGGTTTTGTCTCACATGCTTCAAGCATCTCACCACTAACAACAGTTGCTATGCCTATCTGACTCTCGCAAGGACATCGACAATACATCACAATATTAGGTGGGGATGGATCATCCACATGACCAACTATTTTATATCCTTTGCTCTTAGCATCAGCTTCTGCCTCTTTCCACGTATCTCCATAAGCAACTATCGAGTTATCATTAAAACCTTTGATGACTACCCACTTACCATAGTGCTCAGGATAAGCATCCATGATATCATTTTGTGATAACATTGGAAATGTCATTTCTTTTTTTTCTTCTTCCATCTTAAAATCTCTCTCTTAAAATTTTAATCTTTCTAGTAGGCATCACTCATTTCACTATTATGCCCAAATTATTTTCTTATTGCTCATTATTCTCCCAAATAGATTGCTGCTATTGAGATATCATCAGAATGACTCCATTCTTTTTTTGCGCAAGTTTTAACAAATTTGTTCATTCTTCTTTGTACAAATTTACCAGTGTAGCTTTTAAAACTAAGCAAATCTTTAAGAACATCATGATAAGGTATTTTTTCATTTTGACTAGAATATCCAGTTATAAGAGTATGATAAAAACTTTGCACACCATCTGATATTATAGAAATAGATTCAACATCAGGAGTCATAAGTTCAACCATTACTTTATATTCAGTTGCTCGAAGTAAACCAACCTCTCCTTTATCATAACCAATTCTTGGGGTTTTGTGGCATTCGGAAGATATAATTTTTATTTCTCCATCAGGTTTTATTATAGAGAAAGTAATTTTTCTGTTATTATGATTTTCTTCCCAGTTCTTAAATCTGTTTGTTTTATCAAAAAGATAATTGATGTAAAAAGGATAACTATCAGTATACTCAACACAGATAATAAGGATATAGCCATCTTTCATTTTGATAGCGATAATTCCATCCCCATAACATATTGCTTCGGCAACATCTTCTTTTTTCGCTGCACAAAGAAGAGTGGCATCAAGACACTCATTCGGTAGATTCAAAACCTTAATGGAAGGTCTAGCAAGTAAGATAAGTTCTTTTTCATCAAAATCATGGAGAGATTCCAACTCAATCATTTTATTCATTGCTGTTACACTTAGAACTCTTGAGCCAATGTCAGATAACACAGAGCCAGAGCAACCGTCTGCTATAGACACTGTGTTCTTTCCTGAAAGGGCGTAGTCCTGGCAGACTTCATGGGTTGATCCAATACGAAAAGCACAGTCGCAATTCATTTCTATCTCCTTACATCAAAAAACCCTACCCACCCTTAACAGATGGGTAGGGCTATTCCGCAACCACAGCACCGATTATTTGTTAAAACTGCAATTTTTGACTTGTGCCGCCTGAGCCAAGTGATGCCGACTGACTTGAAACACTTCTAGAGATAAAGTCGGCGAGTTTTGCTAACGTCTTTGCATCAGCATCTTTCAATTCCACATACTGACCCATTCCCGACTCATTTTTGAAATCGTCGAGATAAGTGCTAACACTAGCATAGCTCCCAACACCGACACCAACAAGTATCGACATAATGGACTCAAGATGTTCGTCCCTCATTGCTGTCTGCAATGATTCTCCGACACTTTTGGCATCAATGCTACCTGATTCGTTGTCCATTCCATCAGTGATGATAACGACTATGGCATTAACCTCGAACTCATTTTCGTTCAAGTCTTTACCGTAGGCATTTGTAGCATCGATTGCATTAACCGTTGTTTCAAACAAAAGTGTTGAACCTCCGGGGGCAAGACATCCATCATAATCTGCTACATCGCAATCAGTCAATTGCTTGAAACCATGAATTTCCCTCATACTATGGTTGAAAGCCACCAGGCGGATCATGAGGTAATCCGAACGCGGGCTAAATTTACATGACTTAACGACTTCCTGAATGCACTTTTCCATTTCATCTTTGAAACCGGCAGTGCTTCCACTCTCATCTACTACAACAGTGACGAGGGTGTATTCAGTTGCCCCGAGGTCTCCTAGGTCAGCAGCGGAGAAACCAAAGTGCTGTCCTGTGAGGCTGTGCTGAACTAATACAGTGCTACTGTCCATTGTACCGTCTCCTTAAAAATCGGTTGTAACTGCTGTTTGCATTCCCCTGGACTTCATATCAGTAATGAACTGAGCTTGAATTGCAGGGAAATCGACGAATGGGCTGAGGACAGGGCTAACCCCGTCCGTAAGCATTACCATTTTTTGAACATAGGTATCGTCGCCAAAACCATCGGCGATATCTTCTACCGTATTCTTCACACAGTGACTACCAGCTTCTCCAGCGATCAGAATCTTATCAGCATCCATCAGAGTCTGAATAAGTTTAGTATTTAACTGTGTCGTTGGATCGGTTGGGTCTTCTACCTCAGCTTTAACAGCAGAGTAATGCTCTGTGAAAGGATTTGACCCTTTACTAACGTAGTCTACGTTTTCGCGTTTGGCCTCTTCCCAACCCCTCAGAGCATCAAACAAAACTGGAAGCACTGAATTGCCTTCACTACCAATGAGGCAGTGCGGAGGCCATATGCAGAGTGGGAATTTTCCTGACGCTGCAAGCGCATCGCAGTAATCGATAAATCTTTGTTTATGCTGAAGCAGGACAGGAGTCCATTTACCATCTTTCATTTCCTGAGAAGTGATAATCGTAAATGGATCAGGGTGCTTTCCATCACTGTCACGCCACAATTGGGGGTGGGCGACATCAAGCAAGTGATGACAATCCAATGTAACATGAATCTTTCTGATTTTGTTCCCAAACCTTGTGACCAACGCAGCTACATTCGCCATGTCGTTTTCTGCATTGTCCACATACAAAGCCCCTCTTAAAGGGTCTGTCAGATCTTTGGGATCTGAACCTGGACGGCAGAAGTCAACTTGGGGATCGCTGATTAACAAATCGATACGTTCCTTACTCATGACTACTTCCTTTCAATTAATACATTATTATTTATTCAGAAAATCTGCCACTTCTTGCAGGTTCTCACATACTGTTGCACCATTCTCTTTGACCATCTTTTTAACGGAGTTGAGAGACTTCATATTGTGTTTGTCGAATTGGAAGGTCTCTCCCCTATCAGGATAATCGACATGTTCGATTACACAAAAAATTGTTTTTTCAGGTCTTTTGTTGCTGTCATCCACAACCTCTGCTATGGGATACACACCTGTCATTTCTGGGGTAATAACATATAGAACAAAATCGCACATATCACGTTGGCGAATTTCTTCATCCATACATTCAGGAGTCCAATCTTCTACAACTGGATTAAAATAGTCAATTTGGAGAAGGGAAATAAGCTGTGATCTCCATGCTGATTCATTACATGTCCCCCCTAAAAATACCCTCTTAGTTTTTGCTTTGGTCTCCATATCCACTTTTCCCTTCAATTATTAGATATCATTTACTTCACTTGTGGCATTATACCACTTTCACTTTCTCAATGCAAGTGAAAAATCTTTTCTCTGGTAAATAATTGAAAATTGATATAAATAACGGTATTGACAGCACTTAAGGTGCTCATCCATGACAATCTACTAACATAAGTGGTGTATCTTCGTGCATATTTTTCAAAAAAATGGGCAAGTCTTTGGCTATCTTGCCACCTTTCAGCTTATTGCTTTTGCATGTATAGTAGCCATCATTATCATGCTCAAACCACTCACCGGCATGGACAATAGCTGCTACACCAAAAGATTTGGTCCTTTCGATATATTCTTCTCTTGTCTCATCCTCAGTAGCATTTATTATTTCTCTGAATCTTTTATCTATCTCTTCTTCGCTTTTATCTTTGCTATCTTTAATTATTTTCCACATCTTATCCCACTGATCAGCACTATGTTTTTTGGAATTTTCTTCCATAGCATTGAAGTCTATGTCTCCAACTTTTAAAACATCTGCTCTTTTTTTGAGATATTCTATATCATCCTCTCCAATTTGTAAATTCCAAGCAGGATCTCCAATTTTTGCTTCTTCTCTTTTTTCTTCTTTTATAGCGAAGAAACCAACCCATCTACCTCCGACCTGGTACCAGTCCCAGAAACCATTCGGATTGCCATAGTAACCATACCCTTGCAATTCTTCACTCCATATATACTCTGATCCTGAGGCAGTCATAAAGGTATGGGCATCAGGATATTTTTCTACAAATTCTTTTTTGGTTTGACCGCTTTCCAAATTCCAAAACGAAATATTATGTTCTTTTGTCCACTCTCTGAGTTTTGTCATATTTTCTTCAGAGATAAAAAAGAAATCAGATTCTCCGTTTGCCATCTTATAACTTCCATAGGCGAAATCATCCCCTGAGTAACCATTGGGAGCGTGATGATTATTATGCTTCTCTTTATATATCTCACGGCAAGTATCTTCATCAGAAGGTTCTATAAAATTGTCGCGAAAAAAGGCAAGCTGTTCTGCGGTAGGGCATTTTGCTTTATCTTCTTTATAATCTTTTTCTGCTTCTTCTTTAGTAAAACTAATCTCAAGCTCCGCACGAGGGTCTTCTGCTTGCTCTTCTTGGCTCATGGTGCAACCAAGTTGGAAGAAGGGTTCCATAGCTTTTTCTAATTCTTCACGATTTGAAACACCTATGGCTAATACTGAACTATGCATTGTTACGTCCTTAAAAAAATTATTATAAGCTGAGGGAATTAAATTATTTAGAAAAATTATCCATATTGAGTCTTGCTTTTTGCAGATTGTTTTTTGATCCCTTGGGTCTTGAGTTTTGATAATCAGAATCATAATCTGCCGTGTGGCAATCCAGTATATAGTTTTGACAATCTTTCTTTTCTTCTAATCCCCCCAACTATTATATTTCTATTTCAGTTTTGTGGTTAAAAACATCGAGTTCATCTTGTAGTTTATCTATTTGTTCTTCACACTTTGTTATTTCTGTTCTTACCCACACTATATCGAAGGCTGCTGAGAATGCAATATCAGCATCAACATATCTTCCTCCTCCAATATAGTCAGTTGATTTACCTTTTCCTTCGTGAGTGTCAATCCCTTTTAAGAAAGAGATTCTTGACTTAGCTTCTGCTAATATCAAAATAGTATCTCTTACAGGAATTGATGCTGTAAAAATAATAATCTTCAATCTAATAAGATTATGGACAGCTTTTTCTAGCTCCTCCATCATTTTATCAACATTAATTTTTCTTTCCTGATCAGAAGGGATGCTATTGTATCTTTGTATGTCCGTCTGGAGCGTCGCTATCTTCTGAACGTACCTGCTTTTTGTCTTCAATGCTTTTGCCAAATTCATTTTGCTTCTCCTTTTCAATTTCTATTAGTTCTTTTCCCGATACTTGTAATATTTTCCTATCCAATGCTTTGAGCATATTTTCTAGCATCCATTTTAAAGACACAAGAGAATCTGATCCTGTGTCTCCTGTCATGATTTCATCTATTGTCCATTTCTCTGGAATACCATGTTCATCATAATATACTTCATGTATAGCAAGATATTCTTCTTCTTCGAATTCTTTTTTCCCTACCATAAATTTATATGGAGGATGATATATTATTCTATAGTTCCAACTCATCAATGTTTTCCAAATCTGATAATTTTTTAGTTTCTATCATCAAAAGCAAAGTTGTCATACATATTCCTAGAGTAATTAAATTAATAGGAAACGGGACATAACAAAGGAAAGCGAGCCCTCCCCAAATTATTGTATTCCCAACTATTACTACTATCAAATATTTTGACCGCTTCATTTTTTACCTCTTATTAGTTTTTCCTTCGCACATCGCGTTCCAGTTTTTGAAAAATTTTTGACGATGTTCTTTTTTCCATCCAAACCAAAATGGAATTTCATCGTCTTTGACAACCCATACAAAAAATACTATTAAAATAATATTCAGTGGAAAAGGACAATATGCTCCGATGGCAATAAAACAAGCTATTATAAGTAATGGTGTTAACATAGTTATTGCTTGCATCGGATACATTAATAATTTAGCCCACTTCATTTTTCTCTCCTACGATTTTGATTTATTAAACCACATCCACACTTTAACACCAAGAAAATCCTCGTTGTCTAAAGCAACAAGAGCATCATATAAAAACCCACTTCCATCTCCAACAGATGTCATCTTAGTATAACCAGGACCTAATAATGCTCTTTGTATTTTTGTAAAAGGAAGACCATTTTTAGTTCTTACTGGAGAAAATTTTCTCATCCATTCATAATCTAGATACTTTCCTTCTCTAGGCGTATGATATCGTGCTGTCCATAATTTTACATCTTGGGTGAAGACGAGAACGGGAACACACCAATAATGGGTATATTTATTATAAGGGCATACGTATTCAACTTGTTTTTTAAACTCTTCGCATTCTACTTCAAGTCTCTTAAGTGAGTCCCAAGGATTCTGGAATATTGCTGATAATGGATAATAAGGTTGTGTATCATAATATCCATCTGTTACTTTACTATACCATCCTCCTCCAGTTGTAGTATTTTCCCATCCTTCGAATGGTCTTAAAATATCTCCATATTCTTTTAAAGGTACTGCTAATTTATGTTTAATTATTTTAATTGGAATCATCGTTGTCTAACTCCTGTAATATTTCATTAACTATTCTATGTTTGTCATTTTCATTGATTGCATCCCAACATTCGGAGTTATTATATAGGAAAGTAATTTCCTGAATAATTTCTTTTTTATATTTTAGCCATATGTCAATACCTGGGCATGGGGTCCCTGGTCGTGCTTGAGACAACATATCGTCAGTTTGTTCCTGAACCCATTGTTTAATTGACATATTTTATCCTTTTAGCATTGTTTCCAATTCTTCTTCTTCTAAAATAGGTATGCCAAGTTCTCCTGCTTTTTCGGATTTAGCACCAGAACCGGGACCCGCTACAACATAATCAACTTTTTTACTGACGCTACTCTTTACTTCCCCCCCATTGTTTTCTATTTCTGTTCTCCAGTATTCCTTGCCCATATCCATCGAACCAGATAGAACAAATTTCTTTCCATCAAATTTGCCACTTTTTCCCTTTGGCTCTTCAAGTATAACATATCTTAAGAGTTCGTCAACTTCTTTTTCATTTTTATTGAAAAAATCTACAACGTTATTAGCAATAGTGTTGCCTATACCGTCCACAGACTCAAGCTCAGCTATACTTAAGTTCCTTATCTTATCAAAATCACGATATTTTTTGGATAACAACCTGCCTACCTCTTTCCCCGCCCCGTCCATACCAAACGAAGCAAAAAATTTATCCATAGGGATCGAGAGCTTTTTTATTTGTTGTAGCTTAAATTTATCTGCTAAAATATCATTGTTTTTTTCTTGTTCGGGAGAAGAGATCATCCAAATTCTGGCAAGAATAAGAATTGTTGTTCTTTTAGTAAAACCATTTGCATACAAAGAAACTTCACAAAGATTATAGAAATCAGACCTTTTCTGTACTAATCCGGTATCCATAAGTTTTGAGATGGTGCTTTCGGCAATACCTTTAACTCCTAATATTTTAAGATAATGATTAAGATTCTTAATACCCTGAGCAGGACATTCGGCATTATCACAAAACAATGTTAAAGCTCCTGCTGATCCCTTATCTTCTAATAAGCTATCCCCACATGAAGGACAATTTTTAGGAGGATTAACTTTTCCCTTTGCCTCAACTACCTTATGAAGTTTAGGAATAATTTTTCCGGATTTAATAATTTCTACTTTAGAACCAATGCCGATTTTAAGATTTTTAATTATGCCGACATTATGAGCAGTACATTTTGAAACAGTAGTCCCTTCTAGTTTTATTGAGTCAATAATCATAACAGGTGTAACATTGCCCGTCCTGCCTGTTTGCCATATTATATCTTTGACTGTTGTAGTTTTAACTTCATCTTTGAATTTCCATGCCAATTTGCCTTTGGGATTGCCTGTTTCCTTATTTCCACTTTGCCCACAATCTTTTTGGTAATCAAGATTATTAATAGACAATACTGCTCCATCAACCATAAAATTTAATCTACGATGTTGATTTTCAAATAATTCAAGCTGTTTTAATGTTAATGGAATAGTTTTAACATAGTTGAATTTAAGAACTCTGGTGGCCCAGTTAGCCCTCTCAATTTCTGTAGTATAAGGAGGATCTTCCAAACAAAGAATATTATATCCTATAAATTCTAGTCCCCTATCTTTCATTTTGTCTGCTGTTTTTTGTCCCATTGACCCAGTGGAATGAGAACGAGGATTAGCTTTGGCATCATCTCCAAGAATTTCACATTGTCTTTTGAACTCAGATACGGGAGTTTCAATTTCCCCTCTTATAGTACAAGTAAGAGGCAAAGGAAGTTGTTGTAGGATTCCTTTAATGTGTCGTGTTTTTTCTGTAACATCTGTGCCATCCTTGCCACTTTTCGATCTAAGACCTGCTCTTTTCAATATCCCATTTTCATATTCTAATGATAGGGCAAGTCCATCATGTTTAAAAGACATACAGAAGTTTTTTTCGAGAAAAGCATTAAAGTTTATAACTATTTCTCCAATAGGTATAACCTTTTTAGCATCTTCAATCCATTTGTTAAAAATTTTCTTCTTCTCTTCCTCTGTCCCATTGCACTTATTAATAGAAGTCATAGGGGGATCATGGATAACTTTCTTCCCTGTTTCATCTTTTGAGGAAGTTACAGTTGTAAAGATTTTTGACTTTGGGCAAAGATTAAGTAGCTCTGCTTTTAAAGCATCGTACTCATTATCTAATACTACCTCTCCTGTGATGGGGTTAATACAATCATCACCTGTTATATGAAAAGCAGTATCTAAAGCTTTAATTATTTTCTCAAGTTCTTTTATTCTTGTGTTTTGTTTCGTCATTTTATTCTACCTCATTATTAATATTATTATCCGTTCATATCCATATAACAACCCCAATGTACCATTACTTCTTTAGATTTGCAAGGTTTTCCTCCTGGCGTTTCTCGTTCAGTTTCAATAACAGTATTTGCTCTTCCCTTTCCGCATAGCCAACATTTTCTTCCATTGGCGATAAAACTTTTAATAGAAGTTTTGTTAGCTTCGATAGTTTCCCTAACTGCCCAAAAAGTATCTTCTGGTAAATCAAATGGATCATACCATTCCCATCCAGCACATTTTTTTGGCTCTTTTCGTTCAGGTTCTCCTTCAAAATTCGAAGTAATAAAAACTAAACTTACATAATGCTTATCTTCTTCTGGAAAATATTCGTTTTTATAATCAACAAACTTAATTTTTTTTGGGTCAAGTTTTAGACCTGTTTCTTCATCAACTTCTCTAATGATGCCTGTTATTGGATCTTCTCCAAAATCCATCCTGCCTCCAGGGTAGGCTCTCATGCCTTCTGCTGTTTCTGTGTTGATCCTCTTTCCAAGAAGAATCTTTTCATCACGAATCAACATCATTGTTAAACCAACTCTTACAAATTTCTTACTCATCACTTTCCTTATTTTTTTTCTGAACCCATTTAATCATTTCTTTTATATTCACTGCTTCTGGCTCGAATATCTCGAAACATTGCTCATCAGAGAACCTTCCAAAAATATACCTGAAAGCATCTTTTATTCTTCTCGTTGTCTTTCCATGTATAAAATATATTCTCCACGCAAGCGTTATCATTCCTTCTTCATTTAGATCTTTATCAATCTCAATTCTCATTACTAACTTGTCATTGCTAAGGTCAACATAGAATTCTTTATCAATTCCAAACGATGGCTTGATATCACTTGTATCGAGTGATATCTTTGTCATCATTTCATATATTTTTGGGAGATCTTGCTTTTGGAATTCAAAAAAAGAAAAAAGAAGAGGACTCTCCAATATGGTATAAAAAGGGTTTTTTATGTGCCTAAACCCTATAATAACTCTTTTGAACCAGTTGTAATAAAAAAAATCTTGCCATGTGTACTTATCGAAAATATATCTTATAGATAAGAATATTCTTGTAAAATAATTCTCTGTCCTAACAGTTAAATAAACGGGATCTTCTTCCCCCTCATCTTTCTCTTTTTGAGTAAGAGGGTGATGGCTAAATTTGGCGATATGGTCAAGTCCTCCACATCCACACCCTATATACAGTTCTTTTAAGCTAAGCTCATCGCTCATAAGTCATTATCCTATAATGGGTTATATTATTACTATCTCATCTAAACAGCATTATACCACAAAAGTCTTTCACTTTCAACTATTTTTTGCTATTTTTTTTGATGTGGTCAGAAAGCTCTTTACAGAGCAAAACCCTGTTTTTGGCTTTTTCTGGGAGATGTTCCATAGGAATAGCAGCGATTGTGAATTCCCAGAAATGCTGATTTGTAGCTTTTAAATAAGTTGTTATATGTTCTGGTGTGAGAGTTTCTTTAGATTTTAGAACCTTTTCAATATGATCAGCAGATACATCCATAAATTGTGCTATTTCACTAACAGAGAGATTCTTCTCCTTCTGAAGATATTGCACAATGTCTATGGCTATAGTCTTTGAAATCATATTCTGTATCTCTATGCGTAAAACCTACCTTACAGCATCGCTGAGCAGGAGGTTCAGAATCTAAATTTTCAGTTTCTTTTTCCATGTTTTTTTCTTTAAAAACTACCCTACTAGGATTTGAACCCAGAATTGCTGGACCAGAACCAGCCGTGTTGCCATTACACCATAGGGTATTATTAAATGTCTCTATCATCTTATTTATGCGTGTCCTACGCATTATCCTTTTTATTTTTCGGCTCAGAATCAGGTTTTTGAGTCAACATAGCTTTCAGGTTGTCCCTGAAAGTTATCGCCTGTTCCGTTTTTCCTGCTAGAAAACTGTTTTCAGTAGTTAAATTTTCAATTGTTCTGCTATTCTGTTCTTGTTTTCCTTCGCACAAAACCACCCCCTTATCCAGACCGTCCACGATCCCTTGAAACTTTCCAACCATCGTGTCGATGATTACAACTCCATCTTTCTTCATTCTTGCCATTTTTACTATCTCTCTAAAATAAGGTCAACTAATCTAATAACACCACATACTCATATCTTACCAGATTAACTTTCACTTTCAAGAAGTTTTTTAGAATTTACAATAAATTTTCTTCTGACAACTGCCTCTAATGAAACAGGGAGATACTCTAAATCTTCCAGAATTAGTAGATAATGGTTATCTGTAATTTTTGCTGCTAATTGTTTTTCCCATTTATTTGAGGGGTTATTGTGAAAGTGCCCATGGACATTTATAATACCTCTCTCAATCTCTTCTTCTGTCATAATGGAAGGGAAGTGGGAAAGTATAATTCCACTAATTTGTGCCTTCTCAAGCACAGCAGCAAATCCTGTCTTAATAAACCAGTTATTAGAGTGATTCCTATCGTGATTTCCCCTAATAAGTATTTTAGTT
>SDBT01007156.1_pt1 | contig 18414 bp, 24 predicted proteins | sample 2277101 | NCBI WGS metagenome assembly SDBT01 (sample SAMN10404973, study PRJNA504765) | marine sediment metagenome | isolation source: marine sediment core GS10_PC15, 103 cmbsf | place: Arctic Ocean: Southern Knipovich Ridge | collected 2010
GAGGATGAAGAAAATTGAGGGTCAGGCGAGGGGCATTCAGCGAATGATTGGAGACGACCGCTACTGCATCGACATCGTTCAGCAGCTAACCGCCCTCTCTGCAGCTATTGATGAGGTCTCCCTCCTCATCTTCCAGAACCACATTGAGGGCTGTGTCGCTGACGCCATTCGTGAACAACGTGGCGAGACTCACATCAGAGAGCTGATAGCAACGATACGCAAGGCCATGAAGCGGTAATTCTGCCAGTGATTTCAAAGGTAGTTTTGCGTAAGAGAGGCTCACAAAAGAATGGCTGAATTTTTTGAAAGCAATGCCATCTGGATAATCTGGATAATCTTCGGGCTGTTCTTCTTGATCTTCCTGGCCACGGCTCCGTGCCATGCGGTTCTTCTCCTGCCTTTGGTGGGGCTTCCGCTATTCTGGCTGCTGCCGCTGGGATATGCCCTCCCCATTAACATTGCTACATGGCTGGCAACACCTTTTCTCTACCGCGCGATAAGGAGAGCAATGATAAGACCAGTAAAGGACGGATTCCAGAGCTTAATCGGCACTGAGGCTGAGGTAGCATCGCTGGCATCAGGTGGTTCTGCCAAATACCTGGTCCGCTCTCAAGGAGAACTATGGCATGCCTACTCCACGGATGTTCTGGAGATTGGAGAGCAGGTAAATATAGTGGCAGTAAGGGGGGTTGGTGTCGTTGTTAAGCGGGCGGAGAACAAATCCCGCCCTGGCGAAATAGTTGGAGGAGAGAGTAACCAACGGCATTGTCATTAACGATGAGAGGCAGTTGCGAAACCGACTATTCCGAAAGGAGGGAGCAATGAATGAGGTAGGTAGTCGAGAGTGGTGGGCAAGTTTAGTAACTTTGATGCTGTTTGGGTGGTGTCTAGGATGTGACCGTTTTTACCGAGGCCAGATTTTGTGGGGCGTGGCAAAGACTATCACGATTGGAGGAGCTTTAATTTGGACCATTGTCGACTTCTGCCGCTATGCATATCGTTTCGGAAAGACGGGACAGTGGGAAAAGTCGCCTTTAGAGATTAGAGCTGCATAAAACAGATTACAGCGTTCGGAAACTACCTGAAGATAAAGATGAATAAGCACACGCTGATTATGGTATTGTGCTGCCTAATACCGCTAGCAATTTTAGCGGTTTTGTAGGCAATTGGTGTCTCAGGCAACTATCTGATTTTTGGGGTGATATTGCTGCGCCCTCTATTGCATTTATTCATGATGCGGGGCAGTCACAAAGGGAGTGGAGAAGGTGGTGGCCATGCCCATTGAGTCTGTAGATACATTGAAGGTATGATGGAGGCTTAAGGATGGAGGGACTCGTTGACATGGAATCATATGCTTACGGAATGTGGCCGGCTGTAGTGATTAACGTGGGCATATTCCTCTTCTTTGTTTTAAGTTACCTGAAGCCCAAAAAGAGATGGGAATGGCGCTCGATGGGGGCATTTGGTGCCTTTCTGGTAGCCCTGTTTACTGAGATGTATGGTTTTCCACTCACTATCTACATTCTCACCTCGACGCTGGGGAGCAAGTATCCCGTCATTGACCCCTTCGGTCATATCAATGGTCATTTATGGGTAGCTCTCGCCGGCGGCTCTATGTATGTCTGGGGATTAGTTATGCTGCTCAGCTGGGTAGCTATAATTGGTGGGCTGGTAATCATGGGTAAAGCCTGGAAACAGATTCACAGAGCCAATGGCGAGCTGGTAACTTCAGGACTTTATCGGCGGGTAAGGCACCCCCAATACTTCGGCCTATTCCTAATCACCGTAGGTCTCCTCATTCAATGGCCAACGATTATCACGATAGTTATGTGGCCCATTCTGATGCTGATGTACTACCGACTGTCGCGTAGAGAGGAGAAGGAAATGGAAACCCGCTTTGGCGACCAATATGTTACCTATAGACAGCGGGTGCCCATGTTCTGGCCACAGCTGGTAACGGTATCGCGGGCAGCAAAGGCATCAAGCTATCTGGAGTAAAAAATAATGAATGGCATTGTCATTAACATAGACCCGGTAATTTTCCATCTCGGAGGTTTTGAGCTTCGCTGGTATAGTCTGACTATGATGCTGGCAATAGCAGCGGCAGTGTTGATAACAGCGTACCTAGGCAAAAAGAAGGGAATTGCCACTGAGGAAATCTATTCCCTCGCTCTCTGGGTAGTGATTGCCGGGATAGTGGGTGCCAGACTGCTCCATGTGATTGACCAATTCGACTACTACATCAGTAACCCGCTTCAGATATTGCAGTTTCAGCAGGGAGGTCTGGCTATCTGGGGTGCGCTGGCTGGGGGAGGGGTGGCGGCAATCATCTATGCGAGGATAAAACATATACCACTAGGTCGCCTTGTTGACGCTCTAGCTCCAGCCTTACTTACGGCACATATCATCGGTAGGTTCGGTTGCATTATCAATGGGGATGCCTACGGCGGTGTTACAAGTCTGCCCTGGGGCTTCATTTACACCCATCCTAATGCCCTGATTCCGTCACACTTGCTTAACCTGCCAACGCACCCCTACCCGGTATATGAAATAATCTGGAATGCACTAGCCCTGCTAGCAATTCTATGGCTTAGCCGCCGCTTCAAGAAAGCTGGCCTGCTGTTCCTGAGCTATCTGTCGCTCTACTCCCTGGGGCGTTTCGTTCTTACTTTTGTGCGGCAGGAAAACGCTACACTTTGGGGATTGCAACAGGCTCAAATAATAGCCCTGCTTGCTTTTATAGCCGCCCTACTGTTAATGGCATATTTAACTTGGAAGCGCCCACTGTCTGAGAAGCTGACCGAACCATGAGAAAATAGAGAAGACCTTAGTATCGAGTAAACCTAGCTCCGAGAACGGGGTGAGGTATTTTGTAGATAATAGACAGGTGAGAGTTACAAAATTAGCTATGTTGACAACAGTATCAAGCCAAGGAAGGAGAAAGTTAGATGAAGAAATTGCTATTGATAGGCTCGATTGTATTGGTTTTAGGGCTGCTAATTGCCGGTATCGCTGCCCCCATATTTGCTCACGTCCCTGATGATGGTGGCACTACACCGACCGACGAGACAGCCTGGGAAGCCTTGCACGAAGCCTGTGAGGACGGTGACTGGGAGGCAATGGCCGAAGCTGCCGAGGAGGCACACGGAGAGGACATTGACGATATGCCCTGCCATGACGAAGATGACGATGCCCCCAATCGCTGGGGTGGTATGGGTGGCCACATGGGCAGAGGCATGATGTAGCCAATGCATTAGAGTAGGTGTCGGCCCAAACTAATAAGAAAGGAGGTTAAAAAAAATGAAGATTGTGAACTTGTGCGGCTCAGGGCATTGTCCAGTAGTCAAGATAGATGATGAGCGTGTAGAGATAGGCGAGAAGGACAACACCTGTGTTTTAACCAAGAGTGAGTGGGAAATTCTCAAGCAGAAGATACTAGATAAAGAGATTTGAGACAGAGCTACAAATTACAATGGGGAGGTGATTAAGATGGCCAAAGACCTGGTTTGTGGCATGGAGGTAGATGAGAAGACCGCAGCGGCCAAGTCCGAGCACATGGGCAAGACCTATTACTTCTGTTCCCCTGGCTGCAAAAAAGCCTTTGATGAAGACCCCGCCAAGTATACCGAAGGCGGGGGAGATGAGATGGCCGGGCACGGTGGTCACCAGATGTAGCTTGCGTCTGGTACTTACCTCCTAGGGGAAGTGAGCGGAGTCACTGCTCCGTTCCCCGACTCAATGGTCCTACCAAAAGAACTTGTTTAGAGAGACATTCCCAGGAAATAAGTCAGGTTAAAGGTAATTATCTAGAGGACTAAGGAAGTGTAATGGTAGAATATGATGCCATCATTGTAGGAGGTAGTTTCGCTGGGCTGGCAGTGGCCAGCCGGCTCAGGGGTAATATCCTTCTCATCGACAAGAAGGAAATCGGAGCGGGACAGACCTCCGCTTGCGGCACAGTCTTGAGCGTGCCCGAGCGGCTGGATTGCATGGATAGCGTACTTCAAGTATACAACACTGGTTCCATCCATACCTCTTCTAAAACTGTCGAATATGACCTACCATACCCCTTCTGTACTTTTGATTATCAGAGGTTTTGCCAGACCCTCCTCAAGCGTGTAGAGGCAAAAATCATTAAAGCTAATGTTCGAGGACTAAGGGACGGTTGTGTAATGACCGATGAGGGATCGTTTCGTGGGACATGTATTATCGATGCTTCAGGGTGGAGAGCGGTTTTGGCCAGTTCTCTGGAAAGGGGCTTTGTCGACAGGTCGAAGCTGAGTTTCGGCATTGAAACCACTGTCAACTACGAGGGAGATGGTCTGCAGTTCTGGTTGGACCCGCGGTTGATAAAGTGGGGAGTTGGGTGGCTCTTCCCCTGCGGGTCGCAGGCCAGGTTCGGCGTTGGCAGTTACGTCGGCGAGACCAACCTGGGGCCAAGGTTAACATCTTTTTTGAATGGCTCCCATCTTCAGTTGGCTGATGTCCACGGTGGCTTTTTGCCGTGCCGGTTGAGAAGACCTACCCAGGGTAGGCTTTTTCTAGTAGGAGATGCTGCTGGCCAGTGTGAGCCATTTACCGGGTTCGGTATCAGGCCGGCACTATACTTTGGCCTGAAGTGTGCCGACATAGTGCAGAGAGTGATAGACAAAGAAATCAGCCTCGAGGAGGGGCTGCAGCATTACAATGAACTGGTGAGAACCTATCACCGCCATTATACCTTCCTTGGGGGGCTTCAGAAGCTCTTGCTGGTTTTGCCTAATTCATGGCTGACGCGGCTTCTGGAGCTCATAAGCTACCAGCCCATCTGGAATTTCATACTAGAATGGCACCAAAGGCATACTGCTCTTGAGGAGGTTCTGAGACCTGAACTTGCCCCGGCAAATTCAATGGTGGTTTTGGGCAAGAAAGATACTCACACGTAAAATGCCAGTAGAGACTACACTTTTTATGGAGAGGAGATGAAAAAAGGTGAAGATTGTAAGCCTGTGTGCCCCGGGAGAACATTGCCCGGTAGTCAAAATAGCTGACGAATATGTTAAGATAGGCGAGAAGGACAACATCTGCGTTTTGACCGAGAGTGAGTGGGAAGCTCTGAAGCAAAAGATAGTAAATAAAGAAATCTAGAACCTGAGAAGCCGAAACTGGGAGCTAGCAGCTCCTAGTCGCCAGGTGAAATCTGGCCTGGCGAGGTCAGGACGGAGATCGACGACAGATGTCAAACGAAACCAAGCAGACAAAAAAGATAATCCTTCCGGTCACAGGCATGACCTGCGCTTCTTGCGTGGCTACTATCGAGAAGGGACTTTCTAAGCTACCGGGGGTATCCCAAGTCAATGTCAATCTGGCCAGCGAAAAGGCATCCATTGAATATGACCCAAGCAAAGTGGATACAAGGGCATTGATGGATACCATATCGGATGTGGGCTACGGCGTGGCGATAGAGAAAACAACTGTCAGCGTAGGTGGCATGACCTGTGCCTCCTGTGTGGCCAACATTGAGAAGGCTCTGGCGAAGGTGCCGGGAATAATCTCCGCCAATGTCAATCTGGCCAGCGAGAAGGCAACCGTCGAATACTTAGCGGGCGAGGTCAGTATAGTTGACTTCAAGCGAGCGGTGAAAGGCGCCGGATATAGTATCCGGGCTGAGGGCATCGCTGAGCCTGATGCCGTGATGGCAGCTGCCCGCCGCGAGATTCGCACCCTGATGAACAAGGTAATCTTTGCTGGCACCATCGGTCTTTTCATGCTCCTTATCGCCATCTCTGAGTTCTCTGGGGGATGGTCTTGGCTGCCTTCATTCTTGGGCAATCACTACCTTCTCTGGGCGCTGGCCACGCCGGTTCAATTCTGGGCCGGCTGGCAGTTCTACCAGGGTCTCTGGGCAGGCTTAAAGCACAAGACAGCCAACATGTTCACCCTTATTGCCGTGGGGACATCGGCGGCCTATTTCTACAGCGTGGCGGCCATTTTATTCCCCGGGTTCTTCGCCGCTGGCGGTCGTGAAGCCAGCGTCTATTTTGATACTGCGGCCATCATTATCGCCCTTATCCTGCTGGGGCGCTTCTTGGAGGCCAGGGCTAAGGGTCAGACTTCAGAGGCTATCAAGAAGCTTATCGGTATGCAGGCCAAGACAGCCAGGGTAGTACGCCAGAGTCAGGAATTGGACATCCCGGTGGAAGAAGTGGTAGTAGGGGACATCGTCATCGTGCGGCCGGGAGAGAAGGTGCCGGTGGATGGCATCGTCAAAGAGGGCTATTCCAGTATTGATGAGTCCATGGTTACTGGTGAGAGCATGCCTGTGGAAAAGGGGATTGGCGATGAGATCATTGGCGCTACCATCAACAAGACGGGTAGCTTTCGTTTTGAAGCCACCAAGGTAGGCAAGGATACCGCACTGGCCCAGATTATCAAGCTGGTGGAGGAAGCTCAGGGAAGCAAGGCTCCTATCCAGAGGCTAGCCGACATTATCTCAGCCTACTTTGTACCTGTGGTCATCGTTGTCGCCACTATTACCTTTATCTTGTGGTACGTCTGGGGACCAGCCCCGGCGTTGACCTTTGCCTTACTCAATTTCGTCGCCGTACTCATCATCGCCTGTCCCTGCGCCCTTGGTCTGGCTACCCCTACCGCCATCATGGTGGGCACAGGCAAGGGAGCCGAGAACGGCGTCCTTATCCGCAGTGGCGAGGCCCTGGAGACCGCCCACAAGATAAGAGTTATCATCCTGGATAAAACCGGCACCCTCACCCAGGGGCAGCCGGTGGTAACCGATGTAGTAGCCGCCACCGGCTTTAAAGAAGAGGAACTGCTCATGATGGCAGCCTCAGCGGAGCGAGGCTCGGAACATCCCCTTGGGGAGTCTATCGTCAATGCCGCCAAGGAAAAAAAGCTCTCTCTGGTTGATGCCACTGAGTTTAACGCTCTCCCCGGTCATGGTATTGAAGCCAAAGTAAATGGGCAGGAGGTGCTTTTGGGCAACCTGAAGCTGATGCAGGAGCAGGGGCTATCCCTGAATGGTCTGGAGGAAAGGGCTGCCCAGCTCTCCAATGAGGGGAAAACCCCTATGTTTCTGGGCATTGATGGTCGAGCCGCCGGAATAATCGCCGTGGCTGATACCCTTAAGCCAAACTCAAAAGAGGCAGTGAGAGAGCTACATCGTCTCGGGCTTGAGGTAGTGATGCTCACTGGAGACAACCAGCGCACCGCCGAGGCTATTGCCCGAGAGGTAGGCATTGACCGTGCCCTAGCCGAGGTGCTCCCCGAGCATAAGGCTAACGAGGTCAAGAAGCTGCAGGGAGAGGGGAAAGTGGTGGCGATGGTGGGTGATGGAATCAACGATGCCCCGGCTCTAGCTCAGGCGGATGTGGGCATTGCCATTGGCACAGGGACAGATGTGGCTATGGAGGCAGCCGATATTACCCTTATGAGCGGCGACCTGAGAGGAGTAGTTACTGCCATCTCCCTCAGCAAGCGGACCTTAAGGACCATCAAGCAGAACCTGTTCTGGGCTTTTGCCTACAATACTGCCCTTATCCCGGTGGCTGCCGGGATACTATACTTCATTTTTGGTCAGAGCGGAGTGCCACGAGGATTGCAGTTTTTCCTGGGCGATTATGGCTTCCTCAACCCGATACTAGCCGCGTTTGCTATGGCGATAAGTTCGTTGACCGTGGTCTCCAACTCGCTACGTTTAAGAAGGTTTAACCCAGCCAGATTCACAGACTAATAGATTATTTATTTACCTCTTATTTAATTTAGAGGTGATACAAATGATTATCTTGAAACATGTGGAATACAGAATTAAAGAATCCGAAGAATTGGGAAATCTCCTGAGTCATTTGAGAGAAACTACATCCAGGGTTGACGGTGTAGAATTCAAAGATATTTATTTTCCAATAGGCAAAGATGAATTCATATTAGCAATAGATTGTATAAGTGAAGGCCAATATTTGGAATGGAGAGACATTTGTCCACCTCCACCTGGAGCTAAGGATTGGTACGAAGTTTTGCTATCAAAAGATGAATATTTTTCAAAATAGGTTGGCTTCCGGCAACATCCACTAACAGGGGACAAAAGGGTAATCAAAGATTTCCTCAAATTGTCTTTGGCAATTTCCTTCAGCCGCAAAATGTTAAACGGGAGTAGTAAAAATGTCTAAGCCACGGAATTATCAGACGGAGGCTATCATTATTCAGAAGGTCGTTTCTCAAGGGTAGAGTGAAGGGGCGAAGCCCCTCTCTTACCTACTCCCCCCTTCCCTTAATAAGGGAAGGGGGGCAGGGGGGATAGGTTGCTAAATAGTCTCATTAATCAAAGGAGGTGCTCAAATGGCGATTGACCCTGTTTGCAAGATGGAGGTAGAGGAAAGTAAGGCAGCAGCTACATCAGAGTACAAGGGAAAGAAATACTACTTCTGTGCTGTCGGTTGTAAGAAGGCTTTCGACCAGGACGCGGAGAAATATCTCGCCGAGGAAAAGAAGTAGGCCCAGTTTTAGAGGCAGAACGGGGATGACAAGCGGCTCAGGGGCTTCCTTCCACCAAGGCTCGTCCTCAGTGGAGGTAGTTAATCAAGACTTCCAGTGACATATTAAGGAGAAAGAAGCGACGCGGCCCGGCTCTATTCCAGCTATTCATTGTTATAGGGCTCCTGGCCGTGGTGTGGTTCAGCTTTGGACAAAACGTCCTGGCCCCCCAAAAACAACTGGAGGTGCCGGAACAGCTAGGGACGCTGGAGCTCATCGGCAGTATTGAAGGCTCTGAGGCTCTAACTCAAATTGGGAGGCTCCACGGCACCGATATCAAGCTAGTGGACGCCTATATTGCCGAGTATGCTCATGGTACTGAGCGGGTCACCGTCTGGGTCGGTAGAGCGGAAAGTAGTAACGCTGGAGCAGAACTCATTAAGAGAATGCTCCAGGCTATAGAAAAGGGAGGCTCAGGCTTTACTAACCTCCAACGGTTAACCATCACTGACCACGAGGTTTTCCGAGTCGAGGGCCCTGGCGGGGAACATTTCTTTTACAACTCTAGGGAACCGAGGGAGGCGGTTGTCTGGTTGACCGTAGAAGCCGCCGATGCCTTACCCATTTTAGAACAGGTACTCAAGACTTTCTGAAAGGACAGAGAATGACCAGATTTGTCAAAAGCTCGGTATTAGCCATCTCCATTCTTATGGTAGTTGTCACAGTTGCCGGGTGCTCCTCACGTTTTGTGCCCCAGCCGGAAGAAGAAGCTTATCCCGCCTCCCCCTCGTCTGGTTCTTCTCGGGATTTCCATGGACCTGTCAACGGACCAGTTCAATCTAACACTGGGGGACAGGTGACTATTGATGTTGAATGGATTAATTGGATTAAGGTAGAGGACGACTCCCTCATATTTAAGGTGACCATGAATACTCACTCGGTAGACCTGGACCAGTATGACCTGGGGGAATTGGCCATGCTACGCGATGATGCGGGCTATGAATATCACCCTGCCTCCTGGGACTCCGCTCCCGGGGGTCATCACCGCCGGGGCACTCTGGCTTTTCCTAGTCCTGATTCCCTGAGCCAGGGGAAAGCTAGATATGTGGAGATGGTGATTCGAGATGTAGCCGGCATTGAGGAAAGGGTTCTCAAATGGGAGCTATGAAAAGGCATATTATAATCGGGTTAGGCGCTGCTGTCTTACTAATTATAATTTATCTGGGCATTATCTCCCTGGCGCAGGACTGGACCCATGCCCTGGAGCAGACCACCGAGTTATGGTACTGGGTATTGGCCCTAGCCGGCGGGTTTGGGATTCAAGCTGGACTATTCTCTTTTATCAGGCAGGGCATCCGTGAGCGCCGAGCAGTCACCACTGGCTCCGTAGCCGCCTCTGGAGGCGTCTCTGCTGGTTCAATGGCGGCATGCTGTGCCCATCACCTGAGCGATGTCCTGCCTCTCCTGGGTTTGTCCGGGGTGGCTATCTTTTTGGTTCGCTATCAGCTTTTTTTCATCATTGCCGGTGTTCTCTCCAACATTGTAGGCATAACTATTATGCTAGAGACTATCCAGCGCCATGGCCTGTCTGACAGGTTGGGACGCTGGAAATGGAACATGAACTGGGTCAAAAAGGGAGCGATGGCTTCGGCGGTGCTCATCATTGCCGTTACTTTTTTTCTTGTTTCCTGATACAAGTAAGGAAATACTGCTTCTATGCTGCGGGCTGTAAGAAAGCTTTCGACCAGAACCCGGAGAAATACCTCGCTAAGGAAAAGAAATAGGCCCAGTATTGGCAACGAAACAGCAAAGCTGGTGGTGAAACCTGACCAGCTTATTCTGCTGGGCTACCGTGTTGGGTAATCTCCAGGTTACAACTTTGGTGCTGTTGGCACCACTGCTGGCATTTCTCCGCCCACTCTTTCTGTTCGTAGACAAAACCACATTCTTCACAAACGTAGTATGTCTTATCGTCCTTGTGCAGCTCTTTTACCATCTCTCCTTGTCCTCACTCCCATCGTAGGCATACCTACTTTGGTCTCACGTTATTCTACTGGCACTGGTGAACTAACTAACCTCGGCTAACCTTACCTACTTTATTATAAATTGGAACGAAGACGATCGATATATAGAATCCATAGGCAAAGCTCTCCACTAATCCCAGGAGAAAGCTGGCAGGGCTCAGCCAAGTAAACCCAGGAAGAAGAGCTTGCCAGGCAGTGTACATGCGGAACTGCTCTGGGGCTAACAGTCCAAAGGTTATACACAAAGCATAGGTAATAACCAGAAACAATCCTAGGGCCAGTCCTGTTCTCCAAATACTTAGTCCCCTCACTTCATTTACCTCCTCTTTATTATATGTTCATTAGCTAATAATATACGTGTAGTTACAATTTTGGAGATGAAGTGATTCCCGCAAGCCTGCAAATCGTCAGTAACACTCATGATGTATACTTCTGCGGCTCACCCTTGAACTTTTCGTGGCAGGCCGCTGAGCAGAAGTGGTATGTCTTTCCCTGGTACTCCTCTGTGGCCGTCGCATTTTTCGGGTCAATGTCCATCCCGCACACCGGGTCTTTCACTGTTGCCATTGCTTCCTCCTTCTTCTGCGTTTTCTGTTCTCTAACCTCAACCTTAGGCGCTACCGCCGGCAGAGTTGCTCCGGCTGCTGCCAGGGTAACAGGTTTGTAACCCCTTAAGCGGTTGGCGTTGGTAACCACAGAAAGGGAGCTGAGGGCCATAGCGGCGGCGGCAATCATTGGGCTTAATAGTATACCAAAGGCGGGGTACAGCAAGCCGGCAGCTATGGGGATGCCCACGATATTGTAGAAGAAGGCGAACACCAGATTTTGGCGAATGTTCCGCATGGTAGACCGGCTCAAGGTTATGGCCGTTATCACCCCCTCTAGTTCACCCGAGATAAGGGTGACGTCTGAAGCCTCAATGGCCACATCGGTACCGGTACCGATGGCAATGCCAACATCTGCCTGAGCCAGAGCCGGCGCATCGTTGATGCCGTCGCCAACCATACCGACCAGTTTGTTCTCTCCCTGTAGGCGTTTTACTTCCAGGGCCTTATCCTGGGGTAATACCTCAGCTAGGACCCGCTCGATACCTACCTGCCGGGCTATCGCCTCGGCAGTACGGCGGTTGTCTCCCGTAATCATCACCACTTCAATACCGAGACGCCGCAAGGTGGCTACAGCGGCGGCGGAGTCCTCTTTAACTGTGTCAGCAACGGCCACCACGCCGGCTGGCCTGCCCTCTACCGCGACGAACATGGGAGTCTTCCCCTCCGCTGCCAGGTGTTCTGCTTGCTCCTCCAGCGCTTTGGTCTCTATGTCAGCGTCCTCCAGCAGGCGACGATTGCCTACCAGTACCTTGCGTCCATCCACAGTTACCTGAATGCCTTTGCCCGTGACCGACTGGAATTCGGAAGGTTCAGCCATCTCCAACCCTCGGTCTTTGGCACCCTGGATAATAGCCTGCCCTAGAGGGTGCTCTGACGAGCGCTCCGCTGATGCTACCAGCCGCAGCAACTCGTCTTCGGCAACACCGTCCACGGCAACCACATCTGTCAGCGACGGCTGTCCTTTAGTGATGGTGCCGGTCTTGTCCAGAACTAAGGTATTTAGTTTGTGGGCCGTCTCCAGGGCTTCGGCGGAGCGAATGAGGATGCCGTTCTGTGCCCCCTTCCCCGTACCCACCATGATGGAAAGAGGGGTGGCCAGGCCCAGCGCACAGGGGCAGGCGATAATGAGCACCGCCACCGCATTGACCAGGGCGAAGATAAGGGCTGGTGTGGGTCCGAAGTTAAACCAGACGACAAAGGTGCCGATGGCGATGAAGATAACGACTGGAACGAAACGGCTGGCAATCAAGTCTGCCAGCCTCTGTATAGGAGCTTTCGAGCCCTGCGCCTGCTCCACAAGCCGGATAATTTGGGAAAGCATGGTGTCTTTGCCTACCTTGGTAGCTTCGAAGTGAAAGGCACCGGTCTGGTTAATGGTAGCCCCGATTACAGTGTCGCCCTCGCCCTTGGTAACGGGAAGGCTCTCCCCGGTGACCATGGACTCGTCTAGTGTGGAACGCCCTTCAATAATCTCTCCATCCACAGGTATCTTCTCACCGGGACGCACAACCACAATATCGCTTATCTGGACCTGCTCGATGGGGATGTCTTCTTCCTGTCCATTGCGGACCACCCGGGCGGTTTTAGCCTGGAGCCCGATGAGCTTGCGGATTGCCTCACCGGTGCCTCCCTTGGCAATTGCCTCCAGTAGACGCCCCAGCAGGATGAGGGTAAGGATTACCCCGACCGCCTCGTAATAGACCTGACGGAGACTTTCAGGCAATACTCCCGGGGCTGCCGTAACCACCAGGCTGTAGCCAAAAGCAGCCATCGTTCCTATCGTGATTAGCGCATTCATGTCGGCGGTTCGATGGCGCAGAATGAGCCAGCCGGTGCGATGAATAGGCCAGCCGGTGTAGAACATCACTGGGGTGATTAAGGCAAGTTGGAACCAGTGGTTGAGCAAAATGGAAGGCATCCACGGCGCATCAAAGAACTCGCTGGTCATCACCGCGAAAACTACCGGGGCGCTCAGGATAGCCCCGAAGATAACTCTCCGAGTCAGGTCTTTGCGCTCGGCGCGCCGTTCAGTGGCTTCGCGGTCCTCCGTCTCCGGCGTGCCGGGTTCATCTCGACGGTGAACCTTATAGCCGGTGTCTTCAATGATTTGCTGCATCTGCTCTGGTAATACCTGCTCATGGTCATACCGGGCGGTAATCCGCTCAGCGCCAAAATTAACCTTAACATCATCCATGCCGGGAAGGTCCTTGAGAGCCGTCTCGATGTTGACCGCACAGGTGGGGCAGGTGACGCCGCCACCGATAATGGCAAACTCCACCTGCGCCATCTTCCCCACCGGCATGGTGGGGCCAACACCTACTGCCTGTGCATGCTCGTGGACATGTTCGTGGGCCGGCTCCGGCGCTTTTTTGGCCGCTGGTTCCTTGGCTCCGTTGCCCTCTTCCACAATAAGAGTGCCATGCACCATGTTCATCCCGCAGGCAAAGCCGAACTCACCGGCTTTATCCGGGGTGAACTCCAGCGTGGTCTTGGCAAAGGCGGGCAGCGTCTTGCTGGCGCGGAAATCGGGGAAGACTATCCGGGAGCTGCAGTCACCGGCTTCCTGGCGGTCGAATATCAGACGAAGCGGGACACCTTTTTGAACCCGAATTATGCTCGGTGAGTAGCCGCCCTTAACGATGACTTCTATCTCCTGGACATTTCCCTTAGCTCGGGCTGCCTGAGCCTGCTTGGGGCCGAAGAAAAACCAGGTCAGAAAGGCAATAGCCCCCGCCCCACCCAACGTAACTGCTATTTCGGCCATAGTCATGGCACACCTCCTGTTTTAAGAGAGTCATGACCCTATTCCAGTGTCATAATGAACTCCACCAGGTCATCCAGATCCCGCTCTGACATCCGCCAGCGAGGCATTAGCTCGTCAAGTGGCTCACCGGCGGGGTTAATCCCCCTGGTGATAGCTCTCTTCAATGTTTCCTCAGTATAGGGTGGGTGTTCCTCGTGTTCTTCCTCTTCCTCATGATACTCTTCTTGAGTTAGCTTGTCCCAGGTAATGTCGGGAGTATCAAAGCGCCACATCATCATGGTAACTCGACCACCTCTGCCTTCCGACCCGTGGCAGCTGACACAGGCAATGCGATGGCGCATCATCGGGAACCCGCCTGAATAGGTAATCGTCTCATCAGATGAACTTTCTGCCGTGAAATAGACTCTTTCTCCGTTGGACTCGAACGAGCCATATCCGTAGTCCCCTACCCACCTATAAGGCACAGAGCAAGAGGTCGACAGGATTGCCAAACCAAAAACGAGCGCCACTGACGGTATCGCCAGCAGAGCAAAGAAGTTCAGCCTCTTCATCACCTCTCCTTAAAGTTACACCTCTTATACCAAGTATACACCAAATTTTGAGAAGTTGGGGCTTCCCCTGAATTACTGTATAATGAATCGAGAGTCAATATCAAGAGTTTGTAAAGTTGTTAACCCAAGACAAGGCTACTGAGCTTGCTAAAAGGCGGTATAATCGCATTGCTCCTCTCTATGACTTTATGGAGGGTCTTGTTGATAGGTTTCTCTATCGCAAGTGGCGGGCGCTACTTTGGAGCAGGGTGGAGGGCACTCGCATTTTAGAGGTCGGGGTCGGCACCGGTAAGAATTTCCCCTACTATCCGCCTGATGGCGAAATAACTGCTATAGACTTCAGTGAGAAGATGCTGAAGCGCGCCAGAGATAAGGCCAGCAAGCAAAAGGTGAAAGTCCGCCTGGAACAAATGGATGTGCAGAACCTCGAGTTTCCAGACAACACCTTCGATACAGTAGTAGCCGTTTTTGTCTTTTGCTCCGTTCCCGACCAGATGCGTGGTCTAATAGAAGTTGAGCGAGTGTGTAAATCTGGAGGCAAAGTGGTCTTGTTGGAGCATGTCCTCAGTGCCAGCCCTATTATAGACTGGCTAATGAACCTTGCCAATCCAGTGGTAGTGAGAATAATCGGTGCCAACATTAACCGGCGCACAGTAGAGACTGTGACCAAGAGCGGGCTGGTAGTAGAAGTGGTTACTGACCTTGCAGTGGGAATCTTCAAGTTGATTGAAGCGAGAAAGAAGCCGTCATAGAAGAGCCTGGCTGCTGCGAATAGCAAAATAACTCTGTGATTCAGTAGCAACCAAATTCGGTCTTTGAGAGTTTATGAAGATTGTCATCAATTTACTCAGGAACCGAAACTTCATTTTTCTCTTTGCTATTGCCGTCGGTTTTGCCGTTGGTGAAGGGGTGGCCGTTCGGACACAGCCAGTAGTAATACCGGCGCTGACACTGGTCATGACCCTGTCAACTGCCACCATAACATCCCGTGACCTCGCCTCCATCAAAACAATGCCCCGCACGATACTCAGTTCATTGCTGCTCAATTATGTTGTCATGGGGGGCATAATGATACTCCTGGCAACATGGCTGATAAATGATAGCGATTTATGGGCCGGATTAGTTATCGTTGCCGCCGTGCCCCCAGCAGTGGCCGTGGTGCCCTTTAGCTACATGCTGGGTGGTAATACAGTCTTCTCACTAACTGGCCTCATCGCAGCATATCTGGCCGCACTAGTACTTACCCCCGCCATCATGATGTTGTTCCTTGATGTTGGTTTTTTAAATCCAGTTGAGCTGCTATCTATCTTAGGTCAGCTGATAGTAATCCCACTGGTAATATCTCGGATATTACTGTTCACCGGGTTAACCCGTAATATTAATAAATGGCGGGGAACTGTGGTGAACTGGAGCTTTTTCATAGTGGTTTTCACCATTGTCGGGTTAAACCGGCAGGTTTTCTTTGGTAATTTTGATGTTTTACTTAAGATTACCATCATAGCTATTCTCGTCAGCTTTATTCTCGGATTCGCCATTGAATTAATCGCTAAGGCGCTGCACATTGACCGGGCGACTAACGTCAGCCTGATACTTATGGGTACCAAGAAGAACTATGGTCTGGCCAGTGTAATCGCACTTACCCTTCTCAGCAAGAAGGCGGCAGTCCCCGGGACCATCTGCCTTGTTTTTGCGATATTGCACACCGTATGGCTAAGTTTCCATTTTAAGAAACCAGCCTGAATTTCCTGCGTCAAACAGAATATTCGTTGACCAGCAGACAAGGCAGTACTTTACCAGAGGAGTTAAGTGGTCAGAGAATCTAAGACAGTATAGATGATGAGAGGGCAACCAATCGGTTATACCACCAGCCGTTGTAGGTAGCGGTGAGCCTGAAGTACCGCTTTGGCCCCTTCGCCAGCAGCAATAACTATTTGCTTCTCAGGTATATCAGTCACATCTCCGGCAGCATAGAGTCCAGGGATAGTAGTTTCACAAGAGCAACTTATCGGCACCTCCCCCCACTTGTTAAGTTCAATAAGTCCTTTTACCAGTTCGGAGTTAGGCACCAGACCAATCTCAATGAAAACTCCGCCAACCTCAAGCCGTTTACCCTCGCCACTCTTCAGGTCTTTTACCAGCATTCCCTCAACCAAATCTTTGCCTTCAATTCTCTCTGTTTGATACTCAGTGAAAATGCTCAAGTTTTTAGCATCGGATAACTTATTAATAAGAATGGTATCGCCGGTTAACTGGGTTAGTGACACCAGGTTGACATACTCAGCAATTTTCACCATATCCAGCGCTGCCTCAAGTGCTGAGTTGCCTCCTCCTACTACTGCCACCCTTTGCCCGGAGAAAACAGGCCCGTCACAGATAGCGCAATAAGATACTCCTCTCCCGGTCAACTCTGTCTCACCGGGTATATTTAGCTTCTTGGGTCTCTTTCCAGTAGCGAGGACTACCGCTTTTGCTTGATACCTGTCACCTGTTTCAGCGATAGCCTCAAAGCCACCTTTAATCTTCTCCAGCCGAGAGACCTTGTCGCCAACCTTCTGGTCTATGGGATACTGGCTCATCTGGGTTTGGAACTTATCTATTAGCTCTGGACCCTCAATAAATTGATAACCCAGGTAGTTCTCGATACCCAGAGTCAGGTTCACCTGCCCGCCAATATCACCGCTAACCAGCAATGTTTTCAGCCGCTTGCGAGCCGCATATACGCTTGCGGCAAGCCCCGCCGGACCGCCACCTATTATCATCAAATCATACATCGCTGCCTCCTGACACAAAACAATTCGCCCAGAGACTACTGTGCGAGCAGCTTGTCTAACTTGGCTTGGTTAAAACCCACCAGAACTTCACCATCAATAATGATTACCGGAACGCCCATCTGCCCTGACTTCTGTATCATCTCCTTGACTTTTTCCTTATCTTGAGCCACATCGTACTCAACAAAGGGAATTCCTTTTCGCGAAAGATACTCCTTCGCCCGATGGCAGAAGGGTCAGGTGGGGGTAGTATAGATAATCACCTTTTTATCAGCCATACTTCTCCTCCAATAAATAGTAGGGTGAGTCTCATTCTTCCCGATGGACGTGTTCACCCACTACAGGATTGCCGCATGCCGGGCAGCTAGCTACCAGTGGCACCTGGCACTTCGGGCACAAACCAGTGGCTTTGGCTTCAGAACCACATTCCGGACAGACATATTTAATATCTTCCATCAAATCACCCCAGAACACTTATTAGCAAAATCTTATACCCAGTTACATAAAGATGTCAAGGGCTGCTCAGTCTGAAAAATTGAGAGCGAACCAGAAATTGTTTGTGTTATAATTCGCCTGTGAGAATATACTTTATGCAGAAAGCGGTTGGAGAAGGGGAGTTACTAAGTTGCCGTATCGTGGTAAGGCTCAGATTCTAAAGCATTCAGCTATTTTCGGCAGCCTGACTGACGACGAACTCAACGAACTGGCTAACCTTGCTACCGAGCGTAGTTTTATGTCGAACGAGTTCATCTTCTGGGATGGCGATGCCCCCGAATGGTTCTACGTCGTTGCCGAAGGGAAAGTGAAGGTTCTGAAACATTCCTCTTTAGGAAGAGAGTTTATCATAGCTTTTTTCGGCCCCGGCGAAATGCTTGGCGAGGTAGCTGTCCTCGAGGGCAAGCCCTATCCCGCTTCAGCCCAAGCTGTAGCTGCAACCAGAGTAGTCGGAATTAAGAGAGAAAGCTTCCTGTCTTTTCTCGCCAAACATCCCCAGGTAGCCCTGAGGATTATTAATGTCCTCGGGGGGCGACTCAGAGATGCACAGAACCGCCTTAGAGACCTCGCCGGGGAGAGAGTTGAGCAGCGCCTGGCCAGCGTGCTGCTGATGCTCTCTTCAAAGCTTGGCCACACCCTCCCCTTTACCCGACAGGAAATCGCTGATATGGTGGGCACCACTATCGAGACGGCAATCCGGGTGATGAGCCACCTGAAGGAGAGGGGAATCATCCGTTC
>SDBT01007157.1_pt1 | contig 18413 bp, 18 predicted proteins | sample 2277101 | NCBI WGS metagenome assembly SDBT01 (sample SAMN10404973, study PRJNA504765) | marine sediment metagenome | isolation source: marine sediment core GS10_PC15, 103 cmbsf | place: Arctic Ocean: Southern Knipovich Ridge | collected 2010
CTCTTAGGTATTCTTGGTGATCGTCTAGGACAAGGAGCTGGTGCTTCAGGAAGAAACTTTGATATACTACTTCGTAATCTTCGTACAAATGCCTTTAAAGCTGAAGGTGCATTAAATCAATTTGGTCAAACATTATTCACCGTTGTAGACGGTAGAAACCAAATGAAAGACTTTAGAGGTGTATTAGATGCCTTAAGAGCAGCCTTTAAAAAAGCAGGACCTGCAGCAGGTGTATTAAGAATTGCACTAGAAAAACAATTAGGTTTAACATCTAGAGCAACAAGGGCTTTAGATATTTTCTTATCTGTTGAAAATGAAGTAATAGATGCAGCTACAGAGTTTGCAAAGTCAGGTCAGATATCTAGTTTATCTGAAATATTCACAGCGACCCCAGAGGCTCAATTTACTAGACTTAAAAATTCAATAGAAGCTTTAAAGGTTCTATTTGTAGGATCTTTCTCACCAGCAGTAATACAAGCCTCTCAAGCTTTGCAAGCATTAGTTAGAACTAATGATGCTCAAAGCTTTATAGTAGAACTTGGTAAAGCCTTATCTGAAGAGATTATTCCTGTAATTAAAATAGCTGCCCAATTGTTTGGTCTATTTGCAAAGTTTCTTAAACAGAATGCTGCGCTTACTAAAGTCTTAGTTAAAGCTTTTATACTTCTACTAGGACTTTTAGCAGCTATGTTTATTGTAGGTGTTGTAGGAACACTTGTAACTGCATTAGGTTCTGTATTTATTAAACTTGCAGGGGCGATGGGAATTGCTTCTCTTACTGCTAAAACTCTTTTAATAGCTATGTTAAGATTAGTTTTCGGTGTAATTGCTATTGCAGGTATTATAATCGGTGTAAGACAACTCTTTAAAACTCTTATAGATGGATTCCAAGACGGAGAAGAAAGTATTATAGCTTTATCATTACTACTTGTAGGATTGGGACTTGCACTGTCATTTGCAGTTGGTGGTGTACCAGGTCTTATAGTTGCACTTGCTGCCCTAGCTGCTACAGGAGGTTTTATCCTTGGAAAGAAATTTATTGATGATGGCACATTTGAGGAGCTAGGAAAAACTGCAGTAGAACTAAAGGATCAGTTTGTAAACCTGTTTGCAGGATTGAATGTAAATGCTATAGCCGCCTTTGCAAGCAATCTAGGCAGAGTAATAGAAGAAGATTTCAACAATGCAACTACTGCAGTTGGAGAATTCTTTGAATCTCTACAACGAGACTTTTCAGCTCAATTAGATCAAGAACTTATAGGAATATCCCTTGCTATTGATGGTGTGGTTGATAGTATTAACGAAGCTATCTCAGCATCTAGTAAATTTGCTGGAGAATTTGTGGAGAACTTAGTAAATACTATTTTAACTGGGGCTGCAGAGGCAACTGCAGCAATGGCTACTCTTGCTGAAGATTTATCGAATGCTTTTATTAACACTATAAAAGCTAAAATTATGCTATTATTTAGAATAGTAGAATGGATCACAGAAGGTATAGATCAAGCACTTAAAGATATGTTTGCTTTTGGTGAACAACTAGGAGAACAAATTGCAGAAGGTATTCGTTCAGGAGTAGGAGATGCACTAAAAATTGGAGAAATAGAGGAGGCAATTGACTTTGAAATTAACGCCGACGAAGGTTCACTTCATAAACTAGATGCTTTCTTTAATAATCTAAAGACTAACGTTCTTACAATCGTTGCAGAAGTACAAAGGGTTAGTAAGTTTGCTCTTGTAGGCGCTGTACCTGCACCATTTAATCCTTTCCCTGGTGTTACTGGGCCTCCAGAACCTATAAAGCAAGACCCAACACCACTTAACCTTGGTTTAAGTGACATAGAGATATCTAAGACTATTAGAGATACAGTAAAAGACAGAGATGAAGATGCTCCTTTACCATTAGAACCAGGTGAAGGAACGATTGAATTACCAGACGTGAAAAGTATTATAGGTAATTTTGCACCACTCGGTAAAGAAGAAATTGGAACTTCAATACTTGAGCTACTTAACTCCGCGGGTCTAAAAATATCATTTGCAAAACTAGCTGAAGGAGTTGATGAACTGGATGCTAAATCAGTAGAAGAATTTAGTTTAGCAATGTTAACAGTTTCAGGAACATTATTATCATTAAGCGATGCACAATTAGCATTAATTGGTTTGAACCGAGAACAATTACAAGCAGAAGCAAGATTTGCAGCAACTAGATTAGGGTTGGAAGATGAGATGTTTACTAATATATTATCTCTTAAGGGAAACAGTGCCGAAGCAGATAAGCTAAGTGATTTAATTAACATGGAAGCAAATGCAGTACAAGACACACTTCTTTCTCAAGCTCGATATAACAAAATACTAGATAACTTCTCTAAAGATGTAGCTAACACTATAGGTACTTTACCTGAATCTATAAACTTCGTTGATAAACTTCTTGGTAATGTGGATGAAGACATTTTTTCAGAAGTAATAGGAATAGTAGATAATCTTAAAATTACAGTTCAAAAAGCAGGTGAAGACTTTGCAACTGTAGTCGTTGATACTTCCAAAAATTTCGATACCGTTGTACAAGAAGGTGCAATTAAGATAGGCAAATCAGCAGTTGTAGCTTCTAAAAATATAAAACAGATAAGTGTGGCAGCTGTGAGTTTTGCCAAACAGATAGACAGTTTAAGCTTATCAGAATTAACTCGAGCCTTAGATTTAATTGATCTTACTAAATCTATTGAGATAGATGCAGGTAAGGTTGAGATAGGTGACATTGATAAATTCTTCGAACAACCTATTGCACAAGCTTTGGAAAGCTTTGATCTAAGTGTTATAGCTGCAATATTTGATGGCTTAGGTGAAGTTACACAATCTAATTCTTTCCAGATGTTAGAATTAATAGGAGCTGTACAAGGTCTAACAGATGCAGAATTACAACAGCTTGGAATAACACAAGCTGAAATAACTGCTTTGATAGCTCGTGTTGCAACTATAGAACAATTAAGTGCTGCCGATATTGCCTTAGTCCTTAGCACAAATAGTACTGGCAATGAACTAAAGACACTTAAAGATCGATTAGCACAAGTTACAAGTTCACAAAGTAATCTAATGACAGCAGCTGATGGTGTCACTCTTACATTTGGACCTTTAAATCTAACATTAGCCCAAGTCGAAACTGCAATGCAAGGTCTTAGAGATCAAGCTGTTGCAACTACAGTAGCTCTTGGTAATGCAGCTGGACAAGTTATACAAACTGGTGAAGGTGAATTTAAGATAACCTTGAAAGAAGATTTAGCAGTAACTGCAGGTATTATAAATGATGAAACCGAAAAAATTGCAACTAGCATGGGTGGTATAAGTAGAGAGTCAGATGCAATGGCTGCAGCAATAAAGGCTGAAGCTGATAGAGTAGCCTTAGAATTCCAAGCTTTGTTTGATAAAATTAACGCAGATCCTTTTGCAACGACTGGAGGCTTTGAACAAAGAGAAGTAATAGATCCAGAGACTGGTGAGAAGACAATGGAAAATATAGTACCTCCAGGTGGATTCGTATCTGCTGACGCATTAGCAATACGAGACAAGATGTTACAAGACCTTGCAGACTCTGGTCAACTCTTAGTTAATTCTAGTATGGTTGCAGCTGAGGCAATAGATAAAGTTGCTGCTGAAGTTACCACTATAACAGATAGTGTAACTGGCTTACAAACTAAATATATAAAATTAACAGAGGAAATAGGTTTACAAGCTAGTGCAGTAGATGAAGGAACCACAACAATTCTAACTAGTAACTTTACAATGGGTGAATTGCATACAGCAGTGCTTAACACTATACCTCCACTTACGGATTTGGCATCTGGAGTGGTTGACACTCATAATAATCTCAGACTTATGGACAGGGCTATCATAGAGGCAATAGAAGAACTTCAGGCTGGTTTGGCTGGTGACGTTACATTAGGTGGTCCAGAAATTCCAACAGCAGGCGGTGATGAGGGGTCAGTTGAATCTAGTATTGCTCTAAATGATATTACTCAAGCCTATATAACAAGCTTAACTACACTTGTTGATACATTCAGAGAGAGTGCAGAACTCTATTCAGCATTAAATGAAGCATTATTAATAATGCTTGAAACGATGGTAGTACAAAATGAAGCGGCATTAGCGTCAAACTTTGCACTATTAGAATTAAATAATGTTGTAAGCAAACAAATTCTAACATTCGGAGAAAATATAGTTGCAGTTATAAAGTTAACAAAAACTGAAACAGAGAAATTAATTAAAGAAAATGATCAAATATTACTCATTATAAAACTATCAGGTATTTTAACTGAGTTGATTGCTACTGAAATAAGGAAGAATGAGTTAGAAATAATACAAAATGCTTTGCTAGATAGACTTAATCAAATTTATACTGCCCAGATGATACCTACAGCATTAGATGTAGTTGCTGAAATGGAACAAACTGTATCAATATTAAATAAAGTTCAACTAGCCTTTGATGAATTAATTCAAGCTATTAGAAACTTAACAGCAAAGATTGCAAGAACTCAAGTTAAATTTGAAAAGAATGATGAAGGTGATATTATAGGTTTTGATCTTGTAGGCGGAGTTAGTAAACAAGAAGTGTTTGAACTTGCAAGTGATACATTTGGTCCATCACCACCTCCTGCACCTAAGGTCGTAGCACCACCGGTAGTAACATCAGACAGAAGAAGACCTCCAGCAGAGTCAGGAAATCTAACACAATTTGCAACAGGTGGAATTGTAGATAAAGAAATGTTAGCTCTAGTAGGAGAAGAAGGACCTGAAGCAATCATCCCATTATCTCGACTTGAAGAATTCCTAAAGCCTGCATTAACTAAACTTCTACAACCCCAAATAGATGTAATAGTAAAGGCTATAACTCCTGTACAACCTCCAAATGTAAATATGCCAGACATAATAATTCCTCCTCCAGCTGAGATTTCAGTTCCTAAAGCTAAGGAAACGACTACTGAAACTAACGTCACAAATGAAATTAATATCAATGTAGATGGAATAGCAGATGATACAAGTGCAGAAGAAATTGCAGAGAGAATTGCAGAGGTCCTAAATGATCAAATATCTAACAAGTCTATAGTATTGAGGAGCAGATCATGACCTGGGAAATAGGACCAATAGTACTTCCAATAGATCCTGAATCTATTGAAAGACGAGTATTAAGAAAACAAGAAGCCAATAATATTATCGAGCAATTTGGTATTCCAATAGATGTAGGACCTGATGCTTTTGAATTTACCGTAAAGGGTAAAATCTGGCCCACCCAGTTATCAAATCAATTATGGGAAACTACAAAGAAAGCAGAGCAAGCTACAATACAAATACTTGTTACCAATGATCCTCAATTTGAAGTGTACACAGACCGTTATGCTGTAAATAAATCTTCCGTTAAAATATCAGGACCTAACTTTGTCAAACAGGGAGGTGTAGATGTACCAGTTTATAGTTACAATATTACCTTTGTTCAGTTTGCTGGACAAGGAGATACAACCGACGGGGATTCAGGTGACATAGACCTGGATGAAGATGGTGTAGGATTTGATATCGAAGATGTATTCGGTTCATTCGATTTCTCAGACTTTTTAAATACCATCAACGATTTCTTTACTATATAATGGCTCACTTATCTTTATCCCCTCCAAATAGTGCTGATACTCTTAATCCACTAGCTGTAGCATATGAACGCGAATCAAAAGATGGTCTTATTCCTGTAATAAACTTCCTAGTAGGTAGTCATTATAATGCTCGCATAGGAGGAGAAACCTCTATTACAACACTAGGAGATATAACTGCAGATACTGCAAAAGCGATTTCAGGTAAACTAGAGATCGCAGCTGATGCCATTTCTGGTGAAGTTGAAAAAATAGTTACATTTACCTCCTTTATGTACTTCTTCCCTGCAGTTAGAATTGTAGGTCATAGTGAAATTGAAGATGATGACGTAGGCTCAGGCCCAGTACCAGTACAAAGAATGCGTTATGAATTTGAAGACTTAGCCACTAACGATAAAATTTTAATAGATTTAGAAGGTGGGGATGGTAATGCCCATTTAAAATTACGTGAAGTTGTCGATGGAATAGAAACTACACTTGTAGATCAAAGTCTAGGAGCTGGTCAAAAAACAGTCTTTTGGGAACTAGACTTTATACAAGATGGTATTACACAATTTCATTATAAAGAAGCCTCTAAAGATAAGCTTAGAATATTCAATGGAGTACTAGGTGTTGATATTGGTGAGGCAAAAGCTAGTGCACGTCTTGTTCTAAATCAAACTTCGGTGAAGACTGTAAAGTCAGATTTCTTTTGGATCTTCTATCCTAATATCTTTGCCTCTTATGATGTAGCAATTGTCAATAGACTTAAAGGTCGTATTAGAGTTTTCGATACTGATGGGGAACCCTTAGAGGCTGACTGGATTGAAGTTCATGCAGGTGACCATGCCTTTACTGGTGAGCGTGTAGTTGAAAATGGTCTTGTAAGAATACGTTTCAAAGATGACCCAGCGATGGAAGTATTTGGATGGAATGGAAGTACATGGATATCTGTTGGTGATGTAATAGCTAAAAATAATGGTGGTTCAGAGGCAAACGTTTTACATGATGTTATCTTTGAACGTTATAATGATGCTGCAGTTAAAATAATTGCCAAGTATGGTATTGTAGATCACACAGTTGTAATGAGACGAGGTAATCCTTACGTACGTGTCAGGTCTAATTCTAAGAGACTTAAATTTAATATATCTAGGGAACGAGTAGCTTTATCTACTGATGTCAATACTGATATTCCAGACTTTAATCAAGTGAATACTGATGATGCTAATCGAGGTAACCCTCTCAATCTCTCTCCCACCAACAACCCCTTCGTGTTTACTGATGATAATGATATAGATACAGGACTTGATAGATTAGATGATAATTGGATATCATGGTATGATGATATAGCAAGTGATACTGTTGGATGGGCAGGCTTTGGTGCAAGACCCACAAGTATGGAATTTGAAGCAGTATCTTCTACTGAAATGAAAAGAATAGATGTTGGCTTTGCTAAAAATGCAATAGTAGGGGTAGGAGTTTTAACTTCTACGCCATCTGCAGATATTAATGGAATTCCAACTCCTTTCAGTATACAAAATATAGACGAATACGTTAAATGGAGAGCAAATGAATCTGTATTTTCATTCGAACAGAAGATGTTCTTGAGGAAGAAACGATGAGTAACATCTGTCAATGTTCTCAATGTTCATGTGAAAAGGTATTAGAGTATCAAGGCGTTTGTCCAAGGTGTAAAGATCATGGCAGTTGAACTTAGATTATCAGGTGGAGAATTTAATAGTAATCCTAATGGTGCATTAGGTGGACAAAGATCTGATACAGTGATTACAACAGATGTATTAGAAAATTTATTTGATAATATCAGTAGATCAGAGGCCTTACAAATTAGAACAGAATTTAGATGTCTGTATGTCTTTAACACAGGAGGAGGTCACATCAGTGGTGCAACTTTAGAATTCACTGCAAATCCAGCTTTATCATTTATATCAATTGGTCATGACCCCGCTGGCAAAGGTGATGGTCGTACAGGTGGTATTGCAACCTCTATTTCAACAGAAGATGAAGCTCCCACTGGAGTTAGATTCTTTGGTGAAGATCTAGCATCAACTGATGGTCCTTTTGATCATGTAACAATGCCCTTAGGTCTTCTTAAATCCGGTGAAGGATTTCCAATATGGCTTAAAAGAGTTACTGAACAAGGTTCAGCTCAAATCATTACTGCTACTTTAACTATAGAACATGATGCTGTTACATTACCTGGTGATGATATTGATGATGGTGGTGCAATAGGAGAATTGATATCAGCAGTCGCAACACAAACTGGTCAATTTAAAATTGGAGTTGCAAAAATAGGATTTAGTGATATAGGATGAAAAACGTATTAGCGTACTATCAAAAGCTAGGAGATGTAGCTGAGCAAATGGAATCTGTTATGGCGAGAATGAAAAATAAAAAACCCGTCAAGAATGTTGGGTTTCCACGGGACTACTCGCCAGAAGAGTTATTAAACTTTCACAAGGAAAGAATACGTATACTTGAAGTTGCCATTAGTGCCCGCGAAGACACCATCAGAGATTGGATTGGATGCGCTACTAAAAGACTTTCAGGAGATGCAAACCGAGACTTTGAAACAATTATTGAAATCAAATTATTGGAGGTGGGATTAATTGACTAAAGTATTTATTACAATTACACGTGACGCGCTTTCAAGATCTGGAAGAGTTGTAGAAATTAGTATTGATAAAACCGATAATGAGAGCATAAATGACTTTTTAGCTACCCCTTTTACTATAACAAAGACATTCCCGGTGCAAGCAAAACAAGCTGCAATCCGCAAAGAATTTAAGACCGAATTGACTTCTTTAATAAATGGAGTCAAAGATACTATTGAGAGTGACCGTCTTTTGAATAAACAACTGGTGATTGATGTATAATGCTTAAAAAATGGACAACTGGGGATACCATTACAGAAAGAGCTGCAAACAATAAAGGTATTAGAAAAGGTACCACAGCTGATCGTGATGGAATAGGTTCTGCAGATCTAGAACCTGGCGATCATTTTTATAACGAAGACTTAGAACAATTACAAATTTTAATTTCAGAAGGTCCTAATGTATGGAAATCTTTACCCAAAGCTTTAATCTTTGCAGATGAAACTGAAGTCACAGTTGTAGGAACTACTGCTACTAAAGTCAAAGAAGGAGGTTTTATTAAAAGTAATACTACAATTGAAGGTACGCAACTTTCTATTGCAGTTTGGATTAAAGTTGATTCTGGCACAGGTACAATTAGAGTTAGAACAGATGGTGGAGGTTCAGATGATTTAGTATTAACAACAACTTCAGCCTCGTCTGAATTAAAAACTGGTGTTATAGATATAACTTTAGACTCTAATGAAACAAGACATACTGTTGAATTTTATATGGATGCACTCGTAGGAGATACTGTTACAATGGAATTAACAGAGGTCTATGTAGAATGAAGTGGACAACATTAAAGAATCATCCTTCTATGAAAGTAGATGAAGCAGGTAATATTTTACAAAGAACTGGAGCTATTGTACCTAAGGCATGTCAGAAATGTGGAAGAAAATTTATAGCTATGGTTAAAACAGAACCTAGAACCCAAAATGTTCCATCATACAAATGTGAGGATTGTAAATGGACAAATAGTTCTGCAGAGTTTGCATGGGATCATGAGAAAGCCCAAAGCCATAAAATTACAAAAATAAAAAGAGAAAGAATTTCAGGTTATATAACTTATCTGTCAGGAGCTTTAGCAAGAATAGATAACACTGGAGTGAAACCAAAAATCCTATGTGACAATTGCTTGCATGGTGTAAATGGTTAGAAACTTTAGAAAAGACGTAATTTTAGACAAGTCTATTATTATATGGGATAAGACTGGAACATTACCGCCCGACTTTACAGATTTCTGTCCTCTATTTTCTACATATCTTAAAAACGTTCTTGATTGTGCTACTAATCCTGGTGGTAATCCAGGTGCTGCAGATCATCTTCATGGATGTAGTGGTACTCACCTTCATAGTGTATGCCCCGCTACTAATCCACATAATCATGGTGGTACTACTCCTTCTGCTACTGCACCGACCTCTACTGCAGGAAGTGCATTGCCCTTTCTTGGTGGACATAATTTAGGGTCACATACTCATCCATTTGCTGTAACAACACAGCCTACTGCTCCTCTTACAGCTACTGCCACTGATACTCATACTCATGATACTGTAACTAATGTTCCTGCTCGTGTAGATGCTAGGTTTATTCAGAAAGGATCTCTTATTGGTTTTAGACATAAAAATATACCATTTAAAGGCACCATATTATATAATAATACTATAACTGGTGGAGTGCTTGATCCAAATTTTAGTCCTCATACTTCTTTTCTAAATAGATTTATAAGAGGTGTTCCTTGCGGTAGTGCTTGTCCATTAGCAACAGGAGGTTCTGATACTCATACACATAGTTGTGTAGGTCACACTCACTCTACTTCTGGTGCTCCACATGCCCATGTTTCGCCAGGTGTTGTTACTGGCCCTCATGGTTCTACTCCAACACAACATGTGCCTGGACAACCAACATCACCACACGGTTCTCCTGTTGGACATCCTGTGCCAAACACAGGTACGGTGGGTGCTGCTGGTGTAGATTCAGATACTACAGGTCACACTCATGGTGCAGAAGATTACAAACCTCCTTTTGTTGATCTAGCTTATTTACAATACAATACAATTAGTTTTAGAAAACCTGGAATCATATCAAAAGGTATTGTAATATGGGATTGTACATTAGCATCTATTCCTACTGATTATGCTTTAACAGATGGCACAAGTGGAACTACAGACATAACAGATAAATATACAAGAGCCATTGTAACAGCAGGCACTGACCCAGGAACTACAGGTGGAGCTACTACCCATACTCATGCTAATACAGATCACACTCACACTAGTCAAAATATAATTCATACTCACCCAATTGGAACATTTCCACCTCAAGGTTCTACCATACACTTTAACACTCCTGGTTCACCTAGGCTTAATGCTCATTCTCATCCTGGAGGTGGATTAAGTCCTAGAAGTTCAACTCTCAGTCTTTTATCTCCTGGTAGTGGACATACTCACGATGCACAAACTAGTAAACCAACAGCTAGAGAAGAAGCTTTAATAGAAAGAATTGCGTAGTGATAATTATGGCAACACAGAGTATAAAGTATTATGACAAACCTGCACCCCACATAATAATCGATAATTTCTTATCCAATAAGTTAGCTAACAAATTTATTGAGGAAGCAACTGAATTAAAACCAAAATTTGAAGGTGCTATGGTTTCGGGCGAAGACAGTATGTTTGATGATTGCCCAGCTTGTCAACAACAAAAGAAAATTCTTAGAAATGTAACAAGACAAAATGATGTAGCTTATCTTGAAAATTTAGATAGTACATTTATCAAAGAGGCTTTATTAGAGGCTACAGTTCATAGTGATAGCTTTATGGAGACAATGAGAGGCATGCCTTCAATGTTTCCTATAATACTTAATACAGATAAGACAGAACAGATACTATCAAGATATGGTACTTGTGACTTTTATGGATGGCATTACGATAATTTAGGTCATAAGGGTTTACAGAAAGCACGAGTATTAACTTTAATTTATTATTTTAATACTGAACCACAAAAGTTTGAAGGTGGTGAATTAATGATCTCTTATCCCACTATTAAGGATACTAAAAAAATTAAACCAAAACATAATAGACTATTAATGTTTCTTTCTCACACTATGCATAGTGTAAGTTCTGTAAAACTCAATAGTCCTGATTTCAAAGACGGTAGGTTTAGTATTAATTTTTGGGTGGGATTTCAATAATGCAATCCACATACAAACCAATCAGTTCTACTTCTAACGTTAAAGAAATTAAAGTAACAAATGAGTTAGGATTTGAAGAGACTTATGCCGTACGATTTGCAACTTATGTAAATGCAGATGAGTATGATCCAAAACATTGTAAATATTGCAAACAAGGAATTCCTGAATTACAGACTTCATTCACATTTGCATTAAAGAATGTCAAGAAAGGTAAGAACGCTATACCACGAAAACAAATAATAGCATTAATGAAAACTAAAAGTATTATACATCCTGATTTAATCTTTGATCACATATTACTAGGTTTTGTATTCGGTGAGGATTCAGATCCAAACAATCATAGATGGTGGTTAGACTTTAGAGATAAAAATAATCAAAATGTTTATAATTACTTTGGAGATAGAGTTGAAATTAATTGTCCTATTACAACCAAATCGTGGCATGAAAATAGCACCTGGCATGGTAGAATGGTCTTTGCTAGAGATCAAATAAAAGAAATACAAGAACCAGCTCCTGGCAAATTAATTATAAAAGGAAAACATGTAAAATCAAAAGCGAAAGGTTTTCCTGATTTACCTCCTGACACTGAAAATTTAAGATTACGATATAACATCCGTGAGGATCTTTGGTTTTGTGATATACTAGATAGAGATGATAAACCTCTAGGAGTTATTCCATGTAAAAATATTATCTGTGAAGCTAAAATGCTAGGTGAAACAGCAGTTATAGGTGGTAAGCCAAAGGTAAGTACCAAGGTACATATAAAGCATGTAGCTGAGATTGGTATTGCAATTAACAATCTTATAATCAAAGGGAAATGACTGAACCATATTTTATAGTAAAAGGTTTTATGAAGAATGTAAAACCACTTTATGAATATGCTAAGAATGCACAACACAATGAACAGGCAATATTAACTGATGGTCAATGTCTAAATACACCTTCTTTTTATAATGACCGAGAGATGAAGAAACAACATTTTAAATTGTATAGTAAAATAGAGAAGTTGTTTAAGAAAAAGCTATTTCCAACATATTGTTATCATAGAGTTTACAAAAGAGGAGATGCTATTAAGGAACATATTGATAGAGCAGCATGTGAATATAGTATAACTCTTTGTCTTGGATATGATAAAGAACCTTGGCCAATATCAATTCAAAGTGCTGATGGTAAGATAACAGTAGCTATATTGAAACCTGGCGATGCATTATTTTATAAAGGAGTTGATTGTAAACACTGGAGAGATGCTAACACATGTAATGATGTTCAAGCACAATTATTTTTACATTATGTAGAACAAGATGGCCCATTCGCATGGGCTGTAGGAGATTTAATAGAAATTGCACCACAAATGGAAACATAGATTTAGAACTGCTCTAAGAAATAAGAATTGGAAAAAGATTCTAGCTCATGAAGCTATTGAATATACTTGGCTAGCTTCTTGGATTGTAGGTTTAGGAGGTACTTGGGAAGCTTGGGTCATTGGCATATCCGGAGCATTTTTTATACACCTTATTGTATTTGAAGCTATAGATGCCCTCCACAAAAAACTTGAAAATAAAGTATCCTGATAAACTTAGAAGTGCCTTAGGTGGTACTTTTACTGTTGAAGTCAAAGACAATGGCAAAGTAATCAATAAACAAAGTATTGATAATCTTATCGTGGATGTAGGTGTAGCACAACTTGGTGATGTACTTGCAGCTATAGAAACTACAGATATTGACTTAGGCTTCATAGAACCTGGTTTTGGTAGTACAGAGCCTGATGTCACTGACACAGATATCGAAGACTCTATTGTTCCTGAAGATAGACTTGCGGCAACAGCCCAAACTAGAGCTGCAGCATCTCCTTTTGAAATTGAAATTTCAGCCTTTATTAACTCCACTAAATACACTAGACCTTTTACAATCAGAGAATTAGCAGTCTTTTTCACACCAGATGATACTGGAACTTTATTCGCTCATGGTAAATTAACCACAGCTATTACTATCACAGGTACAAATACTGTCACTATTACATATGGAATAGTATTTCGATGACCACTTTATCAACAATTATAAAATATGAACAAACCTCAGCTGGAGATATAAAGACTAGGGCAATCTTTAACTATGAGTTCCCTCAAAAGATATATGCTGTATTAGAGTGAGTAGAGCATGGGTATATTTACAAAAGAGGAAGACGAAGATGATACAATGCATGGATCTAAAGCCTTCTGTATAAAATACAATGTAACTCAAGCAGGCGTTTGTGATAAATGCAAAGAAAGATATATTGATGCTCCAGTTATTGATGGCAGAGCTCAATGTCCTAATTGCGATAAACCTTAATGACTACTGTAACAAATATTTTAAAGTATGAACTTAGCAGCGCTGGTGGCGTAGTAGGACAAAATCCCTTCAAAATTAAAGCTAAACTAGATCATATATCAAATTGGAAGTTCACCGATAAATTAAACAAACTAAAAACTTTCGAATTCACTGTACCTAATAATGAGTTTACAAGAGCTAATACCTTCTTAGAGAGAAAGACTTTTGTACCTTTAATAGAACCATTTCGTGGTATTGTATGTAAAAAGGAATCAACTAAGAGTTCAATCTCAATGATGAGTTGTGAACTTGCATTTCATTTAACAAGACAAGTATTTAGAGTAGATTTTGAACCCAGACCAACTTATACTAAAGATAAGTGGTTTGATCCTGCTTGGAAATTCCGTAAAAGGATTGTAATTAACAAATCCTTTGTTGGAGGAGCTATTAAAAATTTTCCTGTTGCAGTACACTGTGACTCTGATTTTTTGGATATTAATTTTGATTGTCTTGCAGTTGGACAGAATGGATCTTCACAAGATATACGATTTACAGAGGCTGATGGTGTTACACCATTAACATTTGAAATAGAAAGATTTGTAGACTTCTTAGGTGCGTTAATTATATGGGTAAAGATTCCCGAAATCAGTCCTATTTCTAATACTGAGTTTTATATATATTACGGTAATCCTGGTCAACAACCCGCAAGCGATATACCCGGTGTGTGGAATGACATTTACACTATTCGAGATTCAGGTACCGCTGGCGATGTTCATTTTCCATTAGAGGGTGTCTGGCATTTAAAGGAAAGTCCAGCAGCTACTCCTCCAGAATATGAGAACTCTGTAAGTCCTGGAACACATGATGGTACTGAAACTGATGTAACTATAGCTACTGCACAATTAGGAATTGGTGCTCTTTTTAATGGTACTACAAGTGAAATAGATTGTGGTTCTGGATCTGGTCTAGATAATCTTTGGTCTAATGCTGATGCTTGGTTAACAGCTGTAATTAATCCAGCCAGTGATGGAGAAGGAGATGAAGGTGTTATTGTAAGTAAAGCAAACACAGCAACACCAACTCTAGGATGGAAATTCTATGTAAAAAGTGAAGTAGATGGATTTTGTAAGCTAGCATTTCTACAAGATACCTCTTCAACCAGTGGTGTATGGGAAACAACTAATGCTATAATTCCTATAGGTGAATTTACTAATGTTGCAGTGTCTTATGATGATGATTCCCAAACTACAAATCCTGTCTTCTGGGTCAATGCCGTCAAGCTTACTGTAGGAGATGGATTAACAGAAACAGCAACACCTACAGGAACTGAGACATCTGATTCTGTACAAAATCTTATCATAGGTAATGTAGTAGATGGTTCGGGTGCTTTTGATGGTATTATAGATGAAGTGAAGATAATGCATGACGGTCCAGGTGTTACTACAGAACCTGATGAACCAATAAAAGATGGTATAATTAGAACTATACATAACAATCAACAAAGATCTGAAGATTTTATGACTTTCTTCCACCAAGAGCAATTTGAGAAACCTGCAGACCTTATAGCTCAAGATATAATTGATAACGTTAACCTTGACACAGCTCCGGGTATTACTTGGACTTTAGGTCAAGGACTATCAGCACTTTTTGTTAATGGCCCAGCACTTTATATTGACTTTGATACAGATGTAGTAGATGAAACTCTTACTCCTTATACAGTCACTCAAGAGGTTACCGATGTAACATTTAGAAACAGTATTGATAGTCTTGGCAGTGCAGGTCTATTTGATGAAAGTAGATTTGTTAAAGTCTTAGACAATAATGCACTTGACAATGGTGTTTCCTCTTATGGTTATGGTTGTGTATTTAAACTAGAGACATTACCAAGTAGTGGTTCAAATGACTATGCACTTATAAGTAAGAATGAAGAGATTGCAACTCCAACACTGGCCGACTATGGTCTTTCAGTTTTAAATTCAAATGATAAACTTAGAGCAACTATTATTGAAACATCCACTACCAATGTAGATAGTATTCAAGCCTTAAAGGTAGGTAAATGGTACAAAGTATGGGTTAATGTAAATACAGCCACTCCTGATATTATAGAATTGTGGTTAGATGGCGTCCTACAAGGTACGGGATCTATTGCTGGTTTTGGTGCATCAGATAACGTAGGTGATTTTCTAATAGGTGCTAAACAAACTACAACTACAATTAACAAATTCAGAGGTTTAATTGATGAAGTAAGAGTTCAACCAGGATCAATAGGTTCAGACACCAAAATACTGTTCTCTACTATCACAAATACTGGATTAAATAGGGTTCGTAATGACGATATTTCTACTAAAGTGGTCACAGGAGCCTTCCATTACAAAAACCACTTCGATGCATTACAAGCATTAGGTGAATTAGTTGGCAAAGATGTATTCTTCGATAATGAACAACATATTGTATTTCTCAGGACAAAAGGAAAGACTTTGGCACAAGAACTAGATATTGTAATTACTTCGAAACCCGAAGTTGATAATGAAAATTTTGCTAATATAATTAATGTTCTAGGCAAGAAAGATGAGGTTGGAAAACCAGTAGAAGTCTTAACAAGTGTAGAGAGTGTTTTAAGATTTAGTTATGAAAAAACAACTAGTGATAATCAATTATCCACAATTGAAGAAGTAACAGCTGTAGGTGATCAACTACTAAAAGAATTCCAAAAGCTTACACCTCAAATCAAAGGAGAGTTACCTTATGAACAATTTAAAAGACTTAATTTAGAATCTGGAGATGTAGTAAAAATATCACAACCAGAGAAACAAGTATCAGGCTCATTCCGTATAATGCAAATTCAAGTAACTTCTGGCAAAGCAAAACTAGCGCTAGAGAGTACAGAGACAGGCTTTATAAGACTGAGAAGTTTATCATTAACAGATGTTATAGGAGGAATCCTAAAACGATTAGAAACACAATCGATTGACATATAAAAAGGTGAAACATGCATGTTTGAAGATATAGCATTACCAGTTATTGCGGCCGTTCTAGCTGGACTCGGATGGTCTACTGTGGGTATATGGTCTCGTTGGAGATCAGGTATTGATGCACAGATTGATCTTGGTAAGCTAAAAAAGAACATAATCATCGGTACTGTTGTAGGTGCTGCAACTTGGGGATACACAGTATCTCAAGGTGACGTAGCTCCTATAATTGGAACCGTTGAAACGTTTGTCGCTGCAATTGGGGCTTACTTCCCGATAATTGTAGTAGTTGACAAATTACTTGTTCGAAAAGATACAGAAATAGACGACGAATTCGAAGACGAATAAAACCAAAGGGAAACCCCCTTTCTATTTTTTTCCTAATAAAATATCGCGACCTTCGCGATGTATATTTCCATAAGCAATTAAATTCATTATAATATTTCTTGAAGTATCCCAGTCTAGACTAAACTCTAATAGATATTCTAATAGCTCTTTTTCATCCCATCGAGGCTTATCCTTAATCAAAGCATATACTTGTTCAGTCTGTGTACCTTTCTTCACTCTTTTTCTATGCATATACTCCAAGTCCATAATTCTACCTAATTCAGGCTCCATTGATATATAGATAGTACCTCTTAATGCCTCTGCTCTCATTAACCAGTAACCAAGTGCAATTCTCTCGTATATAGGTTCTTCGTAATGTATTACATTTAGCTTATCCATCTTTACATAGAAATCTTGAGTATACGTTATACCTGTAATATTATTCCTTATCTCCTTAAATCTAGTATTTAACAGCTTTTTAAATTCATTTAATACCTTTACATCAACTCGTACATTCTTAGCTGCTCTTCTTCTCTTCTTAAATTCAGCTACATCTTTACCTGTAGGAGTAAAATCAAGGAAGAGAAAACGGCGTCCGAGTCCACTTGATAGATTATATCTTGCGGGTTGAACTCCAGCCCACATTGTAAGATTTGTTTGATACTCTAACTTACCATTCGCAAGACGCTTTCTGACCATTCCTGAATCAAGTGCTGTAAGTAATGCAGCATCGAGTCCAGCGTTGTGCTCTTGAACTGCGGCATTGGTAATAGCACTAAACTCTTCAATACCAATAATTGCATCTTTCTCCGTTCCCATAAGTCCTATTGTCTTTACAGGTTCTCCGCCTGGTTGTGAGTTGGGACGAATACTGCCAACCATTCCAGCTTCTGTCATAGAACTCTCGAATCCACATTTTACATCAGTACCATTTACTAAACTATATTGTGGGGCGTCCAGAAATTGACGTAAAAGAAAAGACTTACCGAAACCAGGAACAGTAACAAAAAGAATATGCTGTCTAGTATTAACCGGTATCCCCGCTTCCACAAAAATATGCTTAGACTGATTGACAATATTGAAGACATGAGTAGCAAGAGAAGAAATGTAGAATGGAGCGAATTCTCGAACATGGGCTATCTTCCGTCTTTCAAGTTCATCAATCGCTTCCCTGTATAGGTTTACCATTTAATAACACCTTTAATTCTCCAGTATCTCTAAGATAGATAGTGAGATCATCAGTTTCAAAAAACAATTGAATTCCTTTTATTCTTTTCTCTCCAAGTAGGTTTACTCCTACTAGTTTTTGGTCTATTAACTTACCTGGTGTTTCATTTTCTGTCATTGTTCACATATC
>SDBT01007158.1_pt1 | contig 18412 bp, 51 predicted proteins | sample 2277101 | NCBI WGS metagenome assembly SDBT01 (sample SAMN10404973, study PRJNA504765) | marine sediment metagenome | isolation source: marine sediment core GS10_PC15, 103 cmbsf | place: Arctic Ocean: Southern Knipovich Ridge | collected 2010
AAGAACCTCTTCCTTGAAATAATCTTGTATTTTGTCTACATTCACCCTATGAGTATATTCCTTATCAATAGTTATTTTGAGCATCACTTGGACAATATCGCCAAATCGAGCGAAAGTTATAACTGCGCTTTCATCCAAAATTTCCTGTAACTTTCCTATCAATTCAATATACTCCTGCCGTCTTCAATCCTCGATAGTATCTCCATCTGACCGGCCATTATATCGCCCATATTAATCTGCTTCGCACGAAAATTCAAAAATGCCATAAATTCGCTGAACTGCTTCGCCAAGCCCTGTGCCTCCTGCGGGTTATTAACGGCCAGCAAAACCTTGCGACCGTTAAAAACAATACTTGTATCAGCCATTATTAACGGCTTGCCCTTTAACTGCTTCTTTATCCGGTGTATGCCGCCCATATATCCTCTCGTCGTTCAGTTAACGGGTTTCCAGACGACTTCATCTTTTTCCTCCAACTTCAAAATCCGCTTCGATAACTCGGAATCCTTCCTTTGTAATTCCTTAATCTGGGCATCGCCGGCCTTCACCTCCTGATTCAATAACTCGCGGAGAAGAACAATATTGTAATGCTCAATAGACTTAGAACCGTCGCCGTACTCCTCAACCCACTTCTGGGCGAATTCAGAAACCGGCACAAAAGGCCGTAATAGCTGGTCGCTCGACTTGGGAAGATTACCACCGCAACCAACTGCCGATAATGCCAATAAAATCGTCATAACTAAACACAATTCAAACTTTCTCATTTCTTCTCCTTGTATCAAGATTATCCATATTAACATCTTATCTTAAAAATCTAAAGTAAACCCAAAGGTCAAACAAAAAAGCAGTCGTAGCTCCAATGATAAAAGACATTGCCCTTTCAACCATTTTCTTTCTCCTTGCCTAAATTAACACAAGAGACTGCCTGTATTGCTTGCGAAATAACTCACATTTACGAAAATCCTCATATTCGCACGGCTTTTGTGTGGTAATGCACCTATACTCAACTTCTTCATCAGATATAATAACCTCAACAAAATAACAAGTCTTCATTATCTTGCCCATATTAACATCTCTAAAATTGAGCTACTCAAGCTTTTCGCTAAACTCCTTCTTTTTTGCGGGAACCTCCCTCGTAATTGATATAGCACAACCTTCGCTGTCTCTTGCTTTAAATGTCATTTTTAATGCCACCCATTCAGGCTTATTCGCCCCAATCTTGCCCATAGCATTCAAAATCGCATCTATAGGGCTATCCTTGTTTTGGTCATCTATCACATTACTACCTAAATTAACATCCATCAGGAACTCTTCTTGATTTTTCGTAAAAGAAACCGCCATCTGCTCATAAAATCACGATAAGCAGAACGAAAACTAAATTTGGTCGGCGAGTATAAATAACCAAAATGCTTGTCAAAACCCAATGCCATAAATTCCCAAAATTCAGCGACTTCGTTACCATCAACAAAAGCACCCTCCCTTATTGAAATACTAAAATCGCCAAAATTATATCTATAACAAGGACTCCAAGGCAACATAACCCTATTCACAGCCATTAGACGCTCCCGTAGACCCAACCGCCAATAAGGGATGACTCAACTTCTCCCACTGCTCGCAAATGTTCAGTAAGGTGTAAGCCTCGCCAACTGTTATATTTATTTGCACCGCCTCCTCACCAGAACGAACAACTCTACCAGGAGGATATGTGTCAACAAAATCTTGCAACATCTTAACTGTATTTCTTTGCCAACTATCCATTAGGTTCTCCTGTTAAAATGGGTAATACATACATTAGGTATTCCGTTTCTTTGGCCAAAAAGACCCTACGAGAGCAAATATCAATAAAACCCACAACCCGATTATTCCCCATATACCAAACATACATATAAAACTAAGGACAGACTTCACCGTAACATCTAATATTCCCCAACATATTCTAAAACAAAACTCTAACATAAATTACTCCATACCTGCATCCATTAGGTACTCATTTACACCTTTTTTCTAAATTCACCGCACCAATCATTTGCTCTGGAATCAGGAAAATGAGAAATATCATCGTCAAAAACTATAGGAGGATTCCTACGACAAATGCCTGTTATGACACCGTCAACCTTCTCTGCGGAAGCTAAGTCCCAAAATCTACAGTTCTGGCAAGTTCTGGTTATATTAACATCCATCAGCTAACGCTTCCGTCCTTCCTCAAAACCATCCTTCCATAAAACATAACTAAATAGGGCAAGTAATATAAGCGGAATCACTAAAATGCCCATCAAAACAAGAATATCAACCACACTTAAATCCATTAGGTACTCATTTACTCATTCCCGCATCGTTTCCGATGGTGGGGGGTCGTCGATAGAAAGGAGTCTCTCATCAGCACGCCCACAGACAGGGCACTGGTTTCGGACTTCCCAGCCCAAGTCAAAACCACACACACACCTACAATGGTCGAAATACTCTCTTAGTTCTCTACGCCCTTTGAGTTTGGCCTTGTTATTACTCATTGAACCCCTTTCGGCTTGTCTGCTTCTCTTTGGTGAGCGGACCTAACCAGCCACCCGCCGCGAGGGTAAGCACACCTCTATTGCTGATAGGCTTAGGCGATACCACAGGCGTTACATCTTGGGCGTTACGCTTTGGCTTGTGTGTAACGCCTTTTAGCTTGGCTCTGTAACGCCTGACACGCTCTCTGGTCGTTGTTCTCTGCTTGTCCTTGTCCTTATATGCCATCATTAGCCCTCACAACCCCACTATCACCGTCCAGGACGCTCTCAATCACCCTGTCGCCCTCGGCGACCTGACTTAACCGCTTATCAGCCTTAATCTCAGCCATTCTCTTAGTCTCTAAACTCATACGAGCCAGACGCTTAGCCTCTTTTTCTTCATTAGGAGCTAATTCACGCTTGAAACCTAAAAACTCGCCCGCCAAGGCCATCGCTTTAATCTGATTGTTTTCGCTTGTTGAATCTTCAATGATATTCTGTAGCTTTTCTATGAGATATTCTCTCGAAACACTGATTTTTTCGCCTATTATCTGCCTTTTTGCCCCAATAGCCGCTTTTATATAGTCCTTTGCAAGTATTCTAAGTGCATTTGTCTTCCAGCCTTTACAATGACTATAGCCAGCTCTAAGGTATGATTTACACCAATTATTGCGTGTTTCTGAAACAGGGTCAACGTAATACTCTGTCGCTGCATTTTCTTTAGCTGTTAGTTCTTTGAGTTTTGGGCTCATTATCAACCCCAAATAGCCATACACTGTTTTCGTCAGGCATAAGAATAGGACACTCTTGGTGATTATTAAATTTATGTACGTCAATAGGCTTTTCTTTTTTTCTTTCGGGCTTTAGTATCACTTTTTAGCCTTCTTCTTTGCTTTTCGTTTCTTTTGGGGTTTCGGCTTTGTTATCTTAAGCTCCAGCGGCTTAACCTCATCCAGCGTCGCCGTCTCTGTTACTGGCTCATCCAGTACAGTCGGAGCCTTGCCTATTCTACCCACCGCACCAGTCGCTATTTTTGTTTTACCCCTGAGTTTTCGTCTTTGGCTCATAATTAGTCCCCTAAATCAACCCTAACTTCTTTAATACCTTAGACTTATAATAGTTTTTATCTTAAAGCTTTGATAATCTTTTCATATTGCCAAGAAAGTAAATCAACACATAAATGCGCGATAAGACAACCAACTATTAAGCCACAACAAAAACCAACTATTCTGCCCGTCATAACTTCATATCCTTATCTGTCTTTCAACAGGTTACTTTCAGCCCTTTAGTCCGGTAAAACTAAAAGGCCGTTGATATACGCCAATATATAAGGCCGCAACGAGTTTAATAGGATTTTATCCGTTTCACGCCTGTGGGCTAAAGCTTTTATATCATAACCCAAACAATTAAGCGTTTATGCTCACCAAGCCAGCTTTCGCAATCCTATTTGGCTGGACACCGTGCAGGTTCGCACGACTCTCGTTATGTCCTATTGTCGTAAGCATAAAACACCGCCTTTTTTACCGGCGCATATCAATATGATGTTTATAAAAAAAGACTGTTTACTTTTTGCAACATTACCCTTTTTATGTTCTAAACTTATATGTTCGCTGAGTTTATGCAAAAGTACCAGCCTTTCTGCGTGGTATTATAACAACATTGCCTACGAAGTCAAGATAAATCTTTCCCTAACCTCGAATTTATTGAAAATTTTAAGTCCTTATCTCGACTACACTTGTAATAATCTCTCAAAGTTTCTTCAGTTTTAGCTGATTTTTTTCTCGACTGGATTAAGGATTGCTCTATTATAATGTCGATAGAGTAAATTGTAAAAGGTATTGTGAAAGGGTTAAAAATGAGAAAAGAAACAGAGCATTTAGTATTAAACTCCAAAGCTGATGACAAAGGCAATATGTCATTAAACACAACCGACCTTAAAGAAGCCTTTAATTGGCTAATTGGAAGCACAGCAAGGTCAGTATCCGATGCTGAGATAGAGACGGCGTTTGATGCTGGTTTTGCTGAATGGCGTCACTAACAGCCGACACCACCGGCCAGCGGTCAATAGGCTTCTGGTCGGGCTTGTATGCTGTTTAATAACGAAAATGTTAATCTAAATTAACGAGGTGGAATTATGAAGGTCGAAAATATGATGACAAGCAGTAGCGGAAACAAAGTGGCGAATCAGTTTATTATCACGGACGATACAGGCACAAGATTTTTCCAGTCTTATCGTAGTATAGTAGCTGCGATATTCCCAAATGGAGTAGTTCAGCTTGACCGCGAAACTTGGGACTATTCTACGACCACCGGCAAGTATCGCAACCTGTTTTTGGGCGAAACAAAAGCCGAAACCCAAAAGAAAATCGACAATGGCGAATATATCTTGACCGACTTAAATTAAACAACCTTTTACAATAGAGGCCGCTGTTAAGCTACACCAGCGAAATAGTGGCCTCGCTTGGAATTATTTTATTATTGTCTTGACAGATTAAAGTTTTCTTTGTAGTATAGCCGATAGAGTAATTGATAAGGAAATTGATAAGGAGAATCAAAATGGAACGAATCACAAAAAAACAATTACAAGCAGTCTTTGAGGTTTTTGCTGCAAAGATGGGACATAAGATTGGGCATTATGTCAAAGACAACTCTGGCAAAATTCACGCTCAAATCGGCAACTGGGCATTAGATAGCAACGCTGTTTATGGCGGTCATCAGATTACCGAAATAGTCAACGAAGGGGGCGGTGTGTGCTGCCCATTTGGCTTAACACGAATGTCAACTCGTGAACTTTGGAATACCTTGCATTTTGCCAACGATGCTCTCAGTTTTCTACATAAATAGCCTTATCAATAGAGGCCGTCTCTCGCGGCTCACTGCTTAGGGCGGCGGCCTCGTATTTAGCTCTTTGACAAATTAAGAGTAGACTGGCGGAAAGTAGCGGCAGGACTATGATAGTAAAACAAGTAATTGAAAAATATCACAAACTTGTGCCATTTCCTATTTCGTCTGCAAAAGTTAAGAGGGCGGGCTATACTGTGGAACAGTATCTTCAGAATATCACTACTGAACTTAACAAATGCAGCGACAAAAAAGATGGTAAAAATAAAAAACTGATTGCTTCTTTGAACAAAACACTTGCCGAATTGAAAAAAACGCACGAGGTTGAGCCGTGTTGAATTTGGGGGTAGTTTAGATACCCCTTAAAACATGGTTTTTGAGCCAAAAACAAATAACCCCTTTTTTAAGCCAGTCTCTCTTAATCTGCCACAGGGCAGAGTTCTTTGAAAAGTAAAAAGCGGCAAAGCGGAAAGGTAGGTGGATTATGGAACTCTATCTTAATTGTGCTTCAGATTACTCTATACGGGACGAGACAGGGAAAAAGTACACTCCAGCCGAAGCCAAGCAGTTATGTGAATCTGGTAATGTAAGCAACCACAATTTAGGCTTTCAGCGGCTAATACAATTTGACTTTGATATTGATGCTGTTAAAAAACACTATCAAGAAAACCCCGAATAAAAATAGCTTTGCCGCTATTTGGCCTCGGACGGCTCTGGCCGTAGCCTTCAATGGTATCCGAGGCTTTATGAGATACTTATTACTACTAGCTTGGTTTGCGGTTTCAGTTTGGTGCTTAGAATACTTTTACAGGAATGTGAGGTAAGAACGGCCTCGTAGGGAGCGAAAAAATGAGCAAAAAAGAATATCCGGACCCAGCACAACCAACTTGCAAAAATAGCAAATACCACCATATAGGCTGGTTTAGTGGAGTGTGTTCTGTTTGTCATAAACGCTTTTGGGAATCTTGCTGGCCGAATGCTAAAATTAAAACAGCAAGCAAATAACTAACCGCTCTGCTCCGGCGGGGCATAGAAAGAAAGGGTAGGAAAATGAATGAAACCCACAAGGGATTATGTATTAAAATCGCATCGCTCTTTTTAGACTGTGATTCTGTTAGTGTGTGTATAGATGAAGAAGCCCTTGATTCTGCCAAAAAAGCACTTGTTAAAATAGGGAATATCCACAACGCCCAAGAAAAGAAAATTGTAGCACAAAAAGCATATATCGAAGAATTAGAGGCTAACCAATAAGCCGTCTCTCGGCACTTTAGCCCTACGGCTTAGAAAGGATGAAAAAATGCTTAATTGCGAATGTGTAGATTATGGGAATGACATTGTGGAAATAGTTTTTACGGATTCTGAAAGCGATGAAGCTGTAAAAATATGTCTCTCAAAGCAAACTGCTTGCGATTTAGCAAAAACAATAATGATAAAGTGTAGTTACGCAGCAACAAAAAGCCCTGAATAGCCCTGCGGCTGTAAACTTAGATTGGAGGTGTAAAATGAATTGTCAAAGTCGAGGTTGTGAAAACAAAGCAACATGGCGAGAAGTTGATCATTATACTCAACAAGGCCAAGAATACACCTATTTTTATTATATGTGCGATGAGCATAAAGAAAAGTTTAGTCAAAAAACACTGGGGCACGAAAAACGGTTTCAAAGGATTTTGGCTTAACCCTTAATCGAAAGGATATGAGATGGAATATACGGAAGGGAAACTGGTAATATCATCAGGCTTGCTAATCTGTGATGAAAAAACGCGATTGGTTGCAAATCTGATACCTGTCGTAGAATGTCCAGAATTGAGCATTGGCCGGGACGAAGCAGCCGCCAACGCCGAACACCTTGTCAAGTGCTGGAACAGCCACGATGTTCTGCTGGCAGCTTGCGAGAATATAATGAAAAAAGCAGATGCAGCTTTACAAGAACGCGGAATTACACGCGATAGCGGAATCGAACACGGCGGAACCTTAACTGAAATCGGCATTATGGCCGATGCTGCTATCGCCGCCGCCCAGATTGAGCCAGATGCTAAATGATGATACATTAGGTCTCAGGAAATATTTTACCGCCCTGTTTTTGGGCTGAAAGCGAGGACGAAATGAGAGTGTTAGTGGCTTGCGAATTTAGTGGCATCGTCAGAGATGCCTTTCGTAGCAAAGGACACGATGCTTGGAGTTGTGATTTACTCCCTTGTGAATCAAAACACTGGATTGATTTTCATATTCAAGCTGACCACGATTTACATATATTCGACATTATTGATACAGGCAACTGGGACTTACTTATTGCCCACCCGCCCTGTACTTACTTGTGCGTTTCAGGAGCAAGGTATTGGGCAGAACGAAAGCAAGAACAGTATGAAGCTATCCAGTTTTTTATGGCATTTGCTAAGACAAAAGTCCAACGATATTGTATCGAAAATCCAGTTGGAATAATATCAAGAAAATGGCGCAAACCAGACCAATATATCCAACCATATCAGTTTGGTCATAAAATTAGCAAGAAAACAGGTCTATGGTTAAAGAACTTACCTTTATTAACCCCCACTAAAATAGTCGAGCCTGAATGGATATACTACAAAAGTGGTGGTAGATGTTCTCCCGACCATTACAAAAATGCTTTCTCGAAAGCCAGAAGTAAATTAAGAAGCATAACTTATCAAGGCATTGCTGAAGCTATGGCAGAACAATGGGGTGTGTGATACCAATTTCCCCCAAAAATCGCTCACAGACCAACCTCGTAAGCCTACGCAGCCCTAAAGCGAGGTAGCGTCCAGGCTTTTTAGTAAATCCGCCATTTCAGCGGGGTCAAGATAAATCATTGGCTTGCACTGAAGTCTTGACACTTTTTTAACATCCCAGCCCCAAACCTTCATTTTTTCGGCCAGTCCATCCAAGCTGAGACCTGCACCCTTCCGCAACCGTTTTAACTCTATGCCCTCCATGCACTTTTCCAAAGAATTGAATATTTTGGCTTTCTGCACGTTATTTAGCCCCTTCAATTAGCGTAGGGTTCGAGTGGATATTACCAATAACTTCAAGTCTTATGCGGCGCTCTGGACTCATAACTTGTAAGTTAAACATAGTTACTTCTTGTTTATATTTCATTTTATCTTCATAACATTCATCGAGAACAGGATTATAATGCACAACTATATCCCCCTCGAAAATCTCAACACCGTACTTGTCCTTGAGGCCAGTGAATTGCCCGATTGTTGAAACATCTACCAATTCATCTGCAACATTCATCCAAAATAGTTCAAGAGATTCTTCGCCTGTTCCATAATGGTTTCCATACGCCCATTCATCAATATTAAGTCGTCTACCTCTGAATTTTATAGGTCTGCTCATTTTTCCGCCCTTTCAATTATTTCGACCATATCCTCAAACGGTATACCGAAAACTATCAGACCGCCGTAAAGAAAAACCAAGATAAGCCAGTATTTACTGCTCATCGGTTAGCTCCTACGCCTTAAATTCACCTTGATTAGCTTTTCCCAAGCAACATTTTTTGAATTTTTTGCCACTACCACAAGGACAAGATTGATTACGGCCAATCCTGATTTGCCGAAAGGCATCTGTTCTTGGGTCTTGCAATTTGTGTTTGGCTGTGTTTGCCATTCTCGCTGAAAACTCTATTTGGCTTTCTCCCTTTTTTTGCTTGAAAAATTCCCTACACGAAATCTCAACTTCGTTTTCAGCTATTGTTCTTTCTTGCATCTTATTCTCCTTTCGTTAACTCATCTATTCACTTCTGCTTATCGGCAAGCTGGGACTCAAAATCTTCAGCAGTTTTTTTCCAGCTATCCGCAATTTTCCCTAATTCCTTAATTTGCTGCTGCTGGGCGTCGAGACGGTCGCAGGCTTTTTCTAATAGAATTGCCAAATCTTCTTTTGCATATTTCATTGTAAACTCGCTCGCTGGCGGCTGCTTGCGCTTTCGGTGTCGCCAATAACAAGCTGGATGTACTATCGGGATAAAACAGTCTTCATCGGCAAGCAATATATCACTACAAAGAAAACAAAATTGACTCCTCTTGGTTTTGCTTTCGGCAACTTCCGCTGGCGGCTGCTGGCAAGCTGGACAAGAAACTTTCTTGCGATGTTTTGGATTATCAAATGGAAAACCCCTTGTACTTACTTCTTCACTATCAGCCATTATTTCACCTCTTTCAGGGCTTGGTCTAAACCAAAGCCACAATTAGAGCATTTGCACTTTTTTACATTTCTTTTCATTTGCGCAATATCATTTACCGCCTCAATATATCTTTCTTTCAGCCGCTCAACCTCAGCCTTTAGGCACAAAGGACACAGGCCGTCTATGCGAGCCGCGTCTATTTCGTTAACGCTATGCGGACAATCCATTTTTAGCCTCCTGTTTCAATCGCTCAAACTCCTGCTTATAGTAATCGCGTATTTCCTCAAGGTCGATAGCGATATATTTGAAATTCTCGTATTTGGCTGCTTTTTCTTCATCGACTACTTTCTGACCGTACCTCTTTAGCATAAATTTTTCGTATTCAACCCAATTTCCTTTTAATGTATGATTACAATTATAGCACTGACCGTGTACTCCCTGCTCACGAAATAATAGCGCGTGACTTCTGCCAGGTATAAAATGCCCTGCTTGAGCACAACCTATCCCAAACGCAGGATATGGCTTGTTGCAAGTGCAACAAAGCAAAGTATCTTTTGTCCTTGTTGTTTTAATAGCATCACGTAATCTGACCCACTTGCTAAACTCGTTCCACGCCTTTTTCTTCCAATACTTTACACCTTTTTTCTTTTTCTTAGCCATCAAGCGTACTCCATACAGCTATCACTAAAATAATACCGGTGATGATGTTCAACCCAATCATTCCCAAAGTCCTTTCTGCCCGATTTTCTGCTCTTTCACTGAAACGCCAGTATCAACAGCCTTTAATCTCATCTCTGCGATTTTGCAGTATTCAGATGATACATCTATGCCGATATAGCGGCGGCCTAACATCTTGGCCGCTACACACACTGTTCCGGACCCACAATAAATATCACAAACAATATCATTTTCTTTTGTGCATAGTTCAATTAGTCGATAGGCAAGTTTCAAAGGGGTCATTGCGGGATGTCCATATCGTTCCTCATTAAAGTAATACCCCTCCCCAGGCCATCTTATATCTTCCCATAAATCAGGACTCCAAGTATGTGAGATGTTTTTAGCAGTAGTCAAAACAGTATGATATTGAAGTGAAAATCCCTTAATTCGATTATGACTAAAGGCTCCCATTTTAACTATTAGCAATTTTGCGTCTTTGAGGTGGGTCCACCAAGGAAGCAGGATTTTTGCTGCACTCCCCAAAATAATAATAATTTTACTATCTGATAATCTACGAGATTGTCTTATGGTATTTCTTATGAAGTTTTCATATATCAAGGGACCTAAATTGTCTTTGTAATTCTTATATTTGGCATTGACATTATACGGTGGGTCAAAAAACACCAAATCCACACAGTTATCAGGCCAATCTTTCATAACCTCTAAGCAGTCTCCGCAGATTATCTCATTCACCGGCAAGTTACTCATTCAAACAGCCCTCTTTGCCCTTGCTTCTGCTTGGTAACATTGGAAATAGCCCCCATCTCTTTTCCACATTTTAACCATACAACCAGCGGAACATAGCGGATGCCCCGACTGACTTTCGTAACCTTGTTTGCAATAATCAAACTTAATACCACATTCACAGCACCACCGTATTATCTCATTCACCGGCAGCATCATTTACACCATAGCATTTTAGGTCGATGAATCGGTTTATCGGACAAAAATTCACCAACGCTTACTTTGTAAATATTCGCAAGCCTTGAAAGCTGCGACATTTTCGGTTCCTGTGTGCCATTTTCAAAGCCATAAAGCATATCAGGGTTGATATTGCTTAACTCTGATGCCCTTAGGAGTGTATATCCTATGTACTTTCGTGATTCTTTTAGCTTTACCGGCAGCATCTACAACTCCAGGGATTCAGGAAATCTCATATTCCACCATTTTATAGCAAGTCTTTTGTCTGATGATTTTCTTGTTCTTGCCTTACATTGCGAACATTCAATCCAATGTTTCATACCCAAAAATCCCCACTGATGATAAAAGCGTAACTCTGTTTCACCGCAAAAGGGGCAAGCCTTTATTTCAGTTTGTGAATTAGGGAATCTCATCATTTTCCTTTCTCATCCATTTTTAATTTCCTGCTGATTTATTGGCTAAGTTTCGCTCTTTTTCTATTTGTCTTTTTATTGCTTTTTGTCTTTGATAATTTAATCGTTTTCGGGGTTTATCAAAGTAACCACAAAACTCGCAGCGAAAATCCACTGTCTCCCGCCCGCAATTAGAACAAGCACCCCTTATATCTTTTGCGGGATTGCAAAAAACACATACCCCGCTTTCGCCAATAGGAAACGTACATAGTTCACAAAATTCACTCATTTATCTACCTATGTCCTTAATCAGCTTCGCTACGACCGCTTGCCTTTTGTCCGATACAAGGCTTTGGTCTGCCTTTGTATGCGTGTTACAAATTTTTTTATTTGTTGCTCTGCCCATTCTTTTGGGCCAGTAAGCTCAAGTTCATAACCAGCTATTTTGGTCTTTATAGTTATTTCTTTTGCCATTTATTCCTCGCTTTCGGATTTTATTCTGTATAGTCTCGGTGTTTATATGACAAGCGACGCCATTTCTTAAATTGATTACAATCCACACAAGACGAAGGTGACTTTTTACAATCCGTACATGGATATTTTGTTTTTTTAATTTTCGGAAGATTTTCTCTGCGGCCTTTCTCTATCAAGAGCAAATCTTTTTCGCATTGAGCTTTTGGAGTAGAATTATTCTCTAAAGCAATAATTCTTTCGTCTAATGTTTCAGGTGATAATGCACTTCCAAAATTAACCATATCCATCCTATCCTTCCATACTATCAGCCACAGTGTTAGTCAGCTTCGCTACGAAAAGTCATCAAACATCCTCGCCTTTAACCAGCGGCAGCAATCAGGAACATATCTCCCCTTGACCTTGTCGGCTACACGCCAAGCCTCTCGCCGCTCTTCAACATCCAGTTTCTTCCATTCCGTAAACGCCTCAAACTTGCGTACCTTGATATATCTGTCGTTCTCAGGGTCGTGCCGACCTTTGAATCGTCCCCAAAAAGCCTCAAACTCAGGTGTGTATTTAGTTCTCATTGGTATCCGTACAAGACACAAAATCATTACATAATTCGCCTTTTGCGGGACAAGTTTTATACATTATACAAGTTTCACATATAGGTTTAGAGGTGATTATTAAGCCGCTTTGCTCCTTGCCCTCGGTATTTATTACATCGCCATACCAAGACATAAACCCATTTTCCTCAACTACGTTTAACACTTTTGCAAATTCTTTGTAGCCAACTTCGCCTTTTCGGATAATCAGCTCTATCCGTCCGTGCTTTGCTCTTGCCATACACTTTGCCATCTCATTCTCCTTTTTCCTGCCATACGGCTTCTTTGTTTAGCAATCACGCTTCTTGATTATGCGGTCGAGGGTGTCGCGGAGTTCGATGGCGCTTTTTATGTATATAACATCGCCAGGCAAACCAACAGAATCAGAATCTTGTGGGTAGTCATAAAAATCTCCCTTTTCTCTTCCGTGTTTTGCAGCTTCTAATATACTTATTCTAACAGGAAAATCTTTTCGCCCCGATTCGCTAATACGAATTCTATCTACTTGCACATCAATCAAATCCTCTTTCTCTTTTTTGCCGAATTGCTCCCTTAGATTCCGTGCTGTCTCCTCTGATATTTTGATTTTATCCTTGCCAATTTGAATAAAGTTTTCCATTATTCGCTCCTTCTGCTAAGTGTTCTTTTTTCGCCAGTTCGGGTCGGGGTCGGGCACAGCGATTGACCATTGGCTCGCCGACCAGTTTCTTATATCGTCAATAAACTTCATTGCCTGTTCAATCGTTGCCTTGCTTAATGTTATCCTGTTGCCTTCATCGTCATAAATGGGACAGACAATATAAAAGTATTCTTTCAGCAAATCCTTAGATACTGGTATTCCGGTCGGCAATTCCGTATTGAGGATTATCGAGCTATCCCAGCCATTATCCTCAAAGCTCTGTATAATCATTGCAATAACAAGCCCGAAAATGGTCTTAATCTGCTGATGGGTCTTGTTCCGGCCTTCCCTTACTATGGTCTCCCTTACGAGCGTTCCGTCCTTGATGGAAGCGAGTGATTGCCTCCGTAATCTTTCTTGCACGTCGGACAGAGTCAGCCGTCCGTTTTGAATCGTACAGTGGAAATCCATAAGTATCCTCAAAAAGGTACGTCATCGTGTGGGCTTCTTGAGTCTTCCGCTATATCATCCACAACATCTTGAGCAGCTTGTTCTTCTTTTGTTAGGGTTGGTGCTTGTACCGATTGCTGTGGGGCACGACAGCGAATACCACCGACAACTTCACCACCAAAGTCGACAGTTGGGTCTCGGTAAAGGACAATTTTCCGGCCAATCCAACCGTCAAATTCTTCACTGCCGGTTATTACTGCAATGAGTTGGCCATTTGTTTTATTCAAAGTCATTGGCTTGTCCAGTTCTTCAAAATACAACACAAAACGCATATCAGGCTCGGCTCTTTGCCTTGCCACATTCATTTGCTCGTAACCTTTAATGGTTACCAATTTTGGCGGGTCAACCTCGTGCTGAGTTAAAAATCTACTTCGTTTCAGGTCATTAACATTCGGACTCATTTTCTGCCTCCCTTTCTGCGTGTTTTCTAATTTCTTCTGGGTCATTAAACTGCTCAATCATCTCCGCCCGCTCGTCTTTTGAAGAATGGATATAATCCAACGCCTCTGCTAAAACATCCTGCTTTTTCAGATAGTCTATTTCCTCCTGCCGTATCTGAAATTCTAAGGCGTCTATGACTTCTTGACGGGTTTTCATTTTCTTCTCCTAAATCCCAAACCTACGTTTGAACCTTGCCCGCGCTTTTAGAAACTTCTCAAATTCAATCTCAATCGTATCACAAATAACTGGCTTGATATACCCGCACTTATTGTCGGTCTCACCAACGGGAAGAACAACAAGCTGCTTTATATCTTTCTCGCACTTGGCATAAGCAACAAGTTGTCGAAAGTCCCATCCGCTCTTACGAGCTTTGGTGTCCATTATCGACCTTATTTTGTCATACTCACCGAGAATGTCCAAAGTACCAGCGTAAAGGTACTCATCGTTAAAGACCGTTTTCTGAACCTGCTCAACTTTTATCTTGTCGCCGAATTTCTCCATAAAGGCTTTGTGCGAACAAGTGTTCCAAGTTAACATCCGAGAGCCAGTAGCAAGAATTGAAACATCCTCTTGCAATTCGGACATTGTTGTCGGGTCAGGCCACGTATCCGTTTCAAGATACGTTTCTATCATTTTCTCGACAATATGACCCCGACAAGCATACTGCATCATTTCGTCGGGGGTCATACCTGCTTGTTTTGCAAGGTCAACGTCCCATCCCAAAATAGCTGTTACGGAAGGGTACTTCTTGCCGTTTGCCTCGTAAAACCGGAGCTTGGCGTAAGTCTTGTCAATGTCGTCGGCTTTGGCTCGATTGGCCGCATTGTCAAACATCTGGTGGAGCATTATCTCGCACTTCGAGAATACCCTTTCCGGCACATCTCCATCTTTAGGCTCTACCGTAATTGAGTAGCCTGGCCTCATATTTTCATAAGAAGCTACGGGAATAACCCCGCTAAGGCTTACAGTGATTTCTTTAACTTTCATCTTTTCCTTCCTATATGGTAAAAGGCTTCAACTAATTCGTCTTTTAGTTCGCTCATTGTTTGTCTTTCAGGGCTTGGTCTTTTTCATAGCACCATTGACACTGTTCCTGTTCCCATTCATCATCAGAATATAATGAGCCTTCCAAATTGGGGTCGCCAGTATCTAAAGCCATATCTTTTGTTACAAGTTGCCTTGATGAAATCTGGTGTGGAATACTGCCTGAGCCATCACAATTTGGACATTTGGCCATTTCTAACAGCTTTTTCAGCCGCTTGTTCTCAGATTGGGGTTGGGCATTTTCTTCTTCCAAATCCTTAAATTCTACTGGGTAGGTAGACATTTATATTTCTCCTGCAAGAAAATCTTTTACATATTCATTTGCATAATACTCTGTTATTGTATCTGGATGTGCCCAACCCCACTCAGTTTCAACTTCATAATCAACTCGCTTTTCTATCCACATTCTAAATTTTCCCAAGTGGTCAGTTTTTGTATAATCTCTTGTTCTTTTTTCTAATTCGTGGCCAAAATGCTCGTGGTCAGCCAAGCATTGTCTACAATAAGGGTTTTGGCAAAATTTATGTAGCAGGCCTATATTACCCATCTTCATCATTTTTTTCCTCTTCTTCCTGTAATTTTTCAGCGGCCTTGCGTATCTGATACCAACTAAATTGACCAGCCTCACGCTCTTCCGGCGTTTCGGGTTGAGAATCGGGTTCTTGGAATCTATCCATCTTTTGCCTCAAATTCGCCACACCAATCATCTGAACGACTTATGTTATGTCTTTCACAAACAACATTTATGTTAAATTTTTGTGGTGGATATCGGCGGCACTCTCCGAAAGTAACTTTGTTAAATTCTTTTATGCCTTCCCACCATTTACAGTCTTTGCACACATCCATTTTTCACTTCTCTTTCGCTATCAATTTGATTAACTTACTTCCACACGAAAAAAGCGTATAGAACGCACAAATTGAACTTGTTATAACTACATAAAAAGGTATTTCTACTGTTTCAAATAACCACATTTTTCACTCCTATTTCGCCCCTTCCATCTTGTACCGAGCAACCCATTTATGCTTGCCGACCTTGATGAATGTGGTCGAAATATAATACAACCTTCTTAATTCGTGAATGATAGCACCTAATCTTAACGAGCCAAATAGCCTTAGTGCCGATAGCGGGGTTAGGGTCTTGCCTTTAAGCAAGTGATTTAGTATTCTTTCCTTTTGAGATTTCATTTTGCTCTCCAGAATTTCCACCATTTGCGGTGATATCTTCTACAAAGCTTGTCTATCTTATTAAACCAATTACAAGGATTTCCATAGTTAGTTCTACAAGCATAAAAAATATGAGCGCATCCACTTTCGTGTAGTATAGCTTGCTTGCAATCCTTGCATCGTTTCATTTCTCAATCCTCATCATCATTGCTTGGTCAAACTCCCGCACGTTACTGCACATAGACCATTCGGCCTGTTGGGTGTTGTGAGCAAGTTCGTATTTTGCTATCGTCTCCGGCCCGATTATGCCGTCCGGCACTGCCCCCACCTGCCGCTGCAAGTCCTCGATTGGCTTGATGTAGGCATAGCCGTCAGACCAACCCTGCGTGTACTGCTGGTTCATAGTCCAACTGTTAATTTGATAGCTTAGAACCATACCAAGAGCCGTAAAGGTCAGAGCGAATATCAACACAGATAAAGCTTTAAGAAGTTTCATCATTTGTATCTACGATTTTGTTTGTTTTATCGTGGATTGCATAAGCCCGCCCAGCTTCACTTGCAGACTTTTTCGCACATTTGTTACTACATACATATCCGCCAAAGCTGCTACCCAAGCCTCCTTTATCAAAATCAAATTGTTTGCTACATCCCTTACAAGTTTGCATATCCATTTTTCATCTCCTAAGCTGGCGGCGAAAGCCAGAGGGTACACTTATATATCATCTATTCTATTCAAAGTCTTGTTAGCTGTTTCTCCCTGTTCTATAAGGGAATGCAATCCCGCACGAAGATTAGACCTAAAAGCTTTTACCTCCGTTATTACAAAAGAGGCATCGCATTCCACGTTGGATACGATAGCGTCCAGTTTTTTAAGAAATTTACTTGCTTCTGTTCTTCCCATCATTCAATCCTTTCATAATTTATTATTGCAAAGCCAAGCGAACGGGCAGGATTTTAACCTGCTGTGGGCACTTTGCGCCTGAGAAGGCAAGTTTTATCCGTCCTCTTGGACTAACCCACTGTCTCAGTTACTTAGCGTTTCACACACGCCGCCGCAATCGCTTGGCAAATATACCAGTGGGCAGGATTAAGTAGTTTATTAGACTTGCACGTTCCAGCACTCCGTACTGATGGGCGTGAACCCTCTCATACACAGTTTACTACCTTGTGCCTTCATCGTCCTACCACAAGCGTCTGCCGACGCCGCCACTGGCATAGTTTGGGAGGGACGGGCAGGTTAATCCTGCTATACAAGGCTAACTTTAGGCAGCCTACGCCGCCGTCCCGTAACTATTAACTTGTCAAATCAGGGGGCTGTTCTGGGCCAGCCCCACGCCCTTGTTAGAGGAGGATGATGTTTAATCATTGTATATTTATTTAAGCACATAATAGACAATTAAAATAATGCAGTTCTCTATGACATTTGCCACATAACCAAATTACTTTTAGTTCTTGGGAATAATTGGGGTGATGAGCAAAAAGTTTTTGGGATTTATCACAAATCGTACAAACTTCTGGTTTTGTCAATTTGCCAGTTTTTAGAGCATATCTTACTGCACACCGAGCCTTGTTCAAAACCTTGACTATACTTTTAGGTCGATTTTTATGTTGTATTTTGTATTGACATTTTTTACATTCGCTTCGGTAAACACTTGGCCTGTCCGACCTTCTATTAAATTCTGAAAAGGTCTTTATTTCTTTGCACTTGCTACATTGCTTTTTCATTTCTTAGCCTCTTTAGCCTTGCGCTCAGTGAAAAATACATAAAAGTTAAGTGTTGCTAAACCACCATCCAATAACGCAAAGGATACAACAACAAAACTTCCGCCCATTATTGCCACAATAAAACAGAATAATGCAGCTATTGAGCATACGACACCCACAATCAGATTGATTATCATTTCTTCTTAGCCTTCCGCTTCTTGATTTCCTCGACCAACTCCAAGCCACCAATAATAGCTAAGGATTCGATTGTCTGTGCAACCGACCAATCTCTGTCCTCTCCAAGTATATTAGCAATCTTAAACAGTTCAGGGGCTTCATCTTTTGTGATACTGTAAGTTTCCGCTGGCTTGTATGGC
>SDBT01007159.1_pt1 | contig 18411 bp, 19 predicted proteins | sample 2277101 | NCBI WGS metagenome assembly SDBT01 (sample SAMN10404973, study PRJNA504765) | marine sediment metagenome | isolation source: marine sediment core GS10_PC15, 103 cmbsf | place: Arctic Ocean: Southern Knipovich Ridge | collected 2010
TTGAGAAGTATGAAGACCAGTTGCGCAATCCACCCACCGGGCAGAGATATCAGGAATGCTATGATATGGCTACCGGAAAGCCCAACAAGGAATTTATTGAGCTTTACCGGGAAGTCAGGCAGGGGATGACTGACCAGTTTGGCTTGAGGTTTCAGCATGCCTCGTCTTACCTGTGAGAGGGGCATTATCAGCTTCAAAATACTACGTGCGCCTATAGCTCAGCGGACAGAGCATCGGTCTTCGGATGATGAGTTGGTATGTTAGTACGTGTGGCCTGAGATGGGTGGCTGGACGCTTTTTCCCTCCAAAACTACGATGGGGCACAGCCAACCACAACTACTAACAGCGTCACGGGAGCGTCATAAACGAAAGGGGAACCGTCGAGCCTCCCCTTTCTTCTTGTCCATCTAACAGGTCTGAGATAGTAGTTATCCGCCAAGTAGCTCCAAGATTAAAGCGCCTCGTCATACTCGTATCTGCGCGGAACCAGTATTGACATTATATTCCCTTGGGAATATAATCCCCACGTGGCTAGTGGATACCTAAGCACCGAAGAAGTTGCACGACTCCTGGGATACAGCAGGCAGCATATCGGCCTCCTTATTCGCCAAGGTCGCTTGCAAGGTGACAGGATTGGTAAAAACTGGGCAGTTCCAGCCACAGTTGTTCAAGAGTACCAGGCGATGACTTGGACGCGGCCACTTTTCTCAAAAACCAAGAGAGGTCGACCGCGTAGAGGGACACACGATATCCGACGGAGTATTAAATAATAGGAAGAAGGTATGGAAACCAGCGATTCAGATATCATCTGCTCACGGCAACGTTTCATCGATGAGTTTGTGACAATCACGGGTTTGTCTCCATCATTCGACACTGAATATGTCGCTAGCCTGGACAGACTGGTGGTTTATCTACGCAGTAAGTCGATCCATCCCTTTGCTGAACGGCGCAAGGAGTTTCTAGGACATGTGAACTGGAAACTAAGGCTCAACAGAGAAGCTCTAGGCAAGTTTTATGCTGAGGCTTCGAAGATTGGGGTGACGTTAAACTACCACGAGAAATCTGCCATCCAACTCGCTTTCGACTTATGCGATGGGGACAAGCTATCGGATGTTCTTGAAAGATGTGGTGCTTCCGTTACTACAAAAGAGCGTCTCTTCCAATTCTTCATGCCAATCGACGAATCTCGCACGCTAGATCAGTTATCCAATGAATGCAGAGAGCCTTCGAAATTGCGGAAAGAGAAAGGAAATCGAGATATTTAGGCCGAGATAATCAAGGCACATTTCAGCGCTTTCATGTGGGTATCCCTCTCGGAGCGAGATATGCATCGTTTCTTCGATCCGCAATACTCTGATGCCGACTATCGCGGATCATTCTGGGAGCAACTTCATGTACGCTCACCAGGCCTGTTCAGCCGTGACAATTCGCTCCACGTGGTTCATATTGACCAGGCAACGATCTGCGGTTTTCACAATATAGAAGAGATCCGTGGGGCTGTCTCGAATATCCTTGAACAAACGTATAAAGTGATCAACAACTATGGTTTCCTTGCTTTAGTTATCGAAGTGTTAAAGTTGGATAGTCTTCGATTGGAATGGAACGTTGCGGCGGACGCGACACTCTTTGCAGAGAAACACCGACTACTACCGTCCAAGAAGGCATACTTCCGTTGGGAACGTGTGCGAGATGAAACCGTCGAACGCATCCCCGATCTTGATGTTACAAATGCACACTTTGAGCTGATGAATGAGGGCTTCACTTACCGAGATTGTTTCGTACTAGCCTCTGTAAAAGAAGAGGTAGAGCAACTACTATTGGTGTTCCAGAAGAATGAACGCGACGAGAGCCAGATCCCTTGTCCGACATGCCGGACAACGAACGTGGAGGGAAATTCCTACCCAAGCCTAGGCGTCCGAAGTTGGGAATGCAGGAATCCCCTTTGCCCTGACCGAAGTAAATACAATCGCGGGAAGCGGTACTCGTTCCGTGGACTTGCTATGCAGGCAGCTATTGAAGATCCCAGAAACGAAATTCCGGTAAGAAGTGCCAGACGGTGGATGCGCGACGTCGTGGTCGATGTGAGACGAGAAGAAGTCGCTGAGATGCTTGTTCGTCACTACTCAATGTATGGTGATATCGTGCACGTTCACAACTGGCCTGCGTTTGACGGAGCCGAATGGGGTCGTCGCATTATACATCACCAACTGATGTTAGAACGACGAGCACACCCCTTCTGGAATGGCCCGTTCTTCAAGCGGTATGTAATCCGTTCACAGAAACAGGCGGTAGCAGCAAAGAACCTCGGCGATGATGATTTCCAGGTATTATTGGGCGATTCAGCCAAGGTACTGAGGAGTATGCCTGAGTCGATCTATCACGGGGCGGTCACATCTCCACCATATTACAACGCGAAGGAGTATTCCCAGTGGGCAAATATGTACTGCTACTTACAAGAAATGTATGACATAAATGGGGAGGTGTATCGGACGCTAAAGCCTGGTGCTCTCTACATGTACAACGTATTTGACTACTTTGATAACGAAAATACTATTGCATTCTCTGCCATGGGGCAGCGTCGAATGTTGCTGTCAGCTTATACGGTTGATCTGTTCCGACGGATTGGTTTCGAACTCCTTGGAAACGTAGTTTGGGACAAGGGAGATATCGAAGGGAAGCGAGGGTTTAACGCTGGAAATTTCTCTCCCTATTATCAATCCCCTTTTAATTGCTGGGAGCATGTGCTTATCTTCAGAAAGCCCACTGATGCTAACGATTCCCGTAGGGTTGATGACAGTTCGATACCGCACGACTTAGTCGGTCGGGTTCTGCGCCAGCAGCCAGTGATTAAGATGATTCGTGGCCAGAACGTGCACGGGCATACCGCACCGTTCCCAGATGCACTGCCTGAGCTGCTCGTCTCGCGGCTCCCGTCTGGTGCCATCGTACTCGACCCGTTTGGCGGTAGCTTGACGACTGGACGCGTCGCAGAACGCTACGGGTTGCGTTCAGTGTGCATCGAGCGTTCTGAGGACTACTGCAAACTTGGACTGCGGTTGAGGCGTGAAGCGCGTGAATTCGAGTAAGCCATACGGACCGAACTCGTGTTGTTCTAGAGGCTCGACTCCTTGTCGATCGTGTAGAGTCCTTCCCGTTCGAGCCAGTGAGCCATCGCCCACGCTTCTTGGAAGCGGATGTTCGCCATTGTCATGCCGTACTCACGGCAAAGATCCTCGAACTCTTTGTACCTTGATGGCCGTTTAACGAACAGAATCCACATCAAGGCAGATTCAGCCGTTAGGAATGTCTCCCCTCCATGTTTATGAGAAGGCCTTCGAATGACGTTACAGCGACGACAGCGGAGCGTCATATTCTCGAGACGGTCAGCATCGTCACCAAGCTCCTCACGGGTGATTACATGGTCAGCCTGAAGCTCTAGTCGCGTTCCGCAGTCGGCACATTTCCCAGACTGCGCAAAATGCCAGAGTATCACTGCTCGCATGATCTTTCGTGGTGGGAAATGCGTTTGGAATGTAGTTTTCGACGCGATCGATGTACCTACTTGAGAAGGATTGAGTTGACCCAGCATTAAAGCAGCCAATTCTTTTGTAGTAAGAAGGCCGGATTCTAAAAACCAATCGATCATACCACGCCAGTGATCCTCGGTCCACTCGGAGTCTTTTTCAGGAAAATCAACAAAAGGTTCGTTGTTCATACTGTAAAGTGACCTGTGATTGTTCTTAGAAGATATCCAAGTTCGACACCAAGTGCCTCTGTACGGATCTTTTCTCCATTAATGACGATCAACTCTTGGTCCACATTTATCTCCTAGGGTAACTGTGAATGCTCAGTTTTTATGTTAGGCTGGCGAATAATGGAGATGCCTCCTTTTTGGGGCCACTTAGCGTAGTGGCAGTCTGAAAGGTCTCGTCAAGAACGAGTCCCTTAGGGTGTTGCATTGCCTCTCGTGATGAATCTTGCAAGTTCTCTGAATGACTCGCTCGATCCGGTATCCAGCATGCGAATCCTATCGGCTAGTATCCGAGCGTTCTCCAATGGTAATTCCTTGGCTAAAGTAAGTATCTTGATAACAATAGCCGCCCTCGAATCTTTCTTGACGACTCGAACATCCATACTTTCTGCTAGCCTGACAAGTACACTTCGATCCTTGAATGTCTCTATTTCCGTGAGTTGTCTCCAGAGACCAGCTATTAGATCATGTCTTACAGGGTCATCACTTAACTGGAGTAGCATCTCTTCTTGGGTCTGTTGTGCTGTGCCGCGTTGTTGTCGCCTCTTAGACTTTGCAGCTATCGTGCGCAGAGCATGAAGCGCTTGCACCAATTCAGCCCTTTTCTGGTCGTCATTAAGGTCGGAGATAAGTTGCGCCAGTGGCGCTTCACCGTGACGCAATAGAGAGGCAAGATCCGCTAGGAACCTTCCACTGTATCTCGACATCTACATCCCCATCCCGGACAGAACGAGATCTGCCAGCTGCCTGAACTCGTGCGCCACGTCCCAATGTGCATATCTCGTGTCAAAAATCGGGGTACCGGACCTTGAACCCCGCTGGTACGACCTAGAAAAGCGTATCTCAGGCGCAAGTAACGGCCATTTTTCGTTCTTATAGGTTACAACATCGTCCGCGAATGCCTGAGTCTCTAACTTAGTGGTGGCATACTCGGGTAAGGTCGTGTTCGTATTCTCTAATACCATACCAATGACATTCAGCGTGTGGGTGGTGTATTGTGCTCTGAAATTGGCGATGGACCTAGCCAACAGAGGAAAGCCAATTGTAGACAGAAACTCTGGTTTAACCGGAACCAAGACGTAATTGGATGCAAGATACGCTGCTTCAGTTGCCATAGAATCCGTCGGAGGTGGATCCACTATGACCAAATCGTAGTCTGCTGCCTCCCGTGCCAACCAAGACCCCAGAAGGTGTGCCTTACCTGCAGGATTTTTCAGAGTCGCAGATAACTCCAGTTGTGAAGGAATAAGGTGTAACGCAGCCTTAGCTCCATAAGGACGTCTAATCCCAGTGTATATTACAGTGGACGCAGTAGGATGTGGTCGTTGGGGATCTCGCATTGGACTAAATTCTTCGAATATGTCGAATACCGTGAGGCCTCCTGAACTCAGATGGCTGACGTAAGGCCTTTCCCGCATCAGATAAACGCTCGCGTTAAATTGCGGATCCAGGTCAACAAGCAACGTCTTATGCCCTTTCATTGTGGCAGCCCATGCCATATTTACGGCAACTGTCGTCTTACCTACGCCACCCTTCATGTTGAGTACGCACAAACCTTTATACACGATTGCCTCCTTTGTGACCGCATGACTCGTTACCGCACCACCACAAGAAAGTCCGTTTGATTAGGCATATTATACAACTATGTCAAGTTGCTAACAAGAGACAACCTTATTGAAGCTTCTCATAGAGTTAACTAAGAGCAAGCTGAAGGCAACAAGTGAATTATATAAAAGGGGGCATATGAGCATAGGCAAGACAGAGGGATTTCTCTACTGGCTGAACCGACTCCTGGGTGACGCTAGGCTAAGATTTGATAAGGCAGCCTAACTCCATTCTCTGGTCTTCGAGTTAGCAAAAGTGTAGAATAGAAGCATACTTGAGGAACATGCTACGACTAAATAGCACAAGTCCTATCAAGTAATGGGAGGTACCATATCTACTCTCATGGATAATACATCTCAAGTATGCATAGTGGGCCTAGGGCCAGCAGGATTGGGAGCCGCACTGACCTTATCGAAGTCCATGATTTCATCTCATGTGCTTTGTCTAGAACAAGGTGGCCTGGCAGTCAACAGAGCGTGTTCAGCTCTCCAAAATGATATTTGTGAACGTGAGGAACCTTGTCAAACCATAGCTGGATTTGGTGGCTCCTCACTGCTGAGCGGAGGTAAGATCAGCTCTTTTCCTGCCGGAGGTGGCCTTGCGACCATTTTAGGTAGTTCTGACCTCGCTGAGAAAAAACTTGAGCAATCTATCCAAGTGCTAAACACTTATTTACCTATGCAAAAACACAAAGAGAAACAGGCTGATATTGCCCGAGCAGCAGAGTTTTTCACGACGCTAGGATTTGAGTATAAGTATTACGATGTTTACCAATTTCATCCTGTCGACCTCAAAAATACATATGCTAACCTTCATCCACTCTTAGAATCTAGAGGTATGACTCTTTTACTCAATACTCGCTTAATAGACGTTGACTGCGAAGGGCACGGCTTTCGCCTGACAGTGTTGAAAGACTCTAAAACCTTCTCCTTCCTTACTAAATATCTCGTACTTGGGGTCGGTCGTTCAGGACAAAGTACTGTTGGGCAATTAAACACGAAGCTTAACTTGGGTGCAAAAGATGGCAAACTCGATATTGGGGTAAGGTTAGAATTACCAAAGATGCTGCTTCCTAAGTTATCCTGGCATCATCGGGACTTGAAACTTCTGTTTAAGGATGCTCGAACATTTTGTGTTTGCGAAACCGGACGAATTGCCCCCTATATTATTGATGGTGTGTGCTACGCTGATGGGAATCACAATCCCAGCAACAAAGACGAGCATACCAATTTGGGGATTATCATAAGATTGAAACCTACTTCTCAAAATCGAACAATCTTAGATGATATAAGGCAAATAGCTTTAAAGCATCGTAATGGTAGATTGGTCTGTCAAAAATTGTCATCGTATCTAGATAAAACTCCAAGAGTCCTTGGGGCATTCGTTCCGCCTACGGATGCACGCTCTTTCTGGGATTGGGGCAATGTAGATGACTGCTTCCCACTTTCCGTCTCAGCTATTGTTAAACAATCAGTATTGTATTTTGCTGAAAAACTGATACCCAGGGAGAAATGGGGAGAAGTGACTGCATTCGCCCCAGAGGTAGAGTATACTGGGGTATCTCTTCCAGTAGATTCAGACTTTTCGACTTCCCCAGGAATATTTATAATAGGTGATTGTACAGGGGAGTTTCGCGGTATAGCTCAGGCTTTCTGTTCTGGTATGATTTGTGCCGAAAAACTTTTAGAGAAAAGCCATTATGACAAAAACCGAAAAGAATAGGCCGTATATATACGATGCCCTCTATGGAAGATATCACCTACCAGATTTTGTGTGGGATATTATTCCAAGTGCAGAATTGCAGCGGCTTCGGGAAGTCCGGCTATGCAATATAAACTCATTCTGTCTAATCGGCGGGGCAAATATTAATCGTTACGAACATGCGATTGGCACATGCCATTTGGCTTTCGAATGTCTCGAATCATGGCCACTATTTAACCCTATCGACACTCAAGAACGGAATCATCTTATACTCGCTGCTCTATTACATGACATAGCAAGCGCTGCATTTGGACACTCTGTTGAATATGTCGAGTCCCAGGCTGGATTTGACCATGAACAAGCTTTTACTCATGTGTTGATAGGACAAATTGGCGGGCCTTATCAATACAGGTCAACCACTCTAGAACCTATATTCTTGGGAATGCCGAGAAGTATATCTTCTAAGATATCGCCAGAAGATTTGAAAGACATCGGTGAGATCATTGCTGGAAAGGGAAGATTTGGTCCCCTAATCAATTCGACCCTTGACCTAGATAATATCGATAATGTTTTTAGACTCGCTTATCACATTGGCCTAACCAAATCTGGTGAGACTCCGCTGAAATTAGCCAGATCAGTCTGGATTGAAGGTGGTGAATTAGTCCTAAAGAGAGAAAGCATAGCTCTCGTTGAACATTGGCACGCTGTACGGAAAAGATTGTACGAATTTCTATTGCTTAATCCGCAGGAATTCGCTGCCAAGTGCATGTTAACCGAAGCTATTGAGGTTGCAAAATGCAAACTCAAGCATCCTTTCAACTGGTATGATGTAGATTTCCAAATATTTCAAAAATTGGCAGACATATCATCAGAGACGAACACTATAATTTCCCGATTGATGAAAGGGGAGTTGTACGGTTGCATTACCATTTTTTCAAGTAAGAACATCAAGAACCAAGCAGTGTTATCAGATAGGACCAAAAGAGAGCATCTGGAAGACGAGTTAAGCTCATTGATACGGTCTAAGTTTCCTGCGCGTTTCAAGTCTGCTATGATAGCATTACATCTAATAACTGATATTAATAAAACGCAAAGACAGGTTAAAATTAAAACGGATGATGGAGAGACAGTCCAGATAGGTAATCGCTCCGAGCAGCTTCTTATTGGAGTATTTTTTAAGAATTTTGGGTTAAACATGTATGAAATTGAGAGTATCCCTGATGATATTATGGCTGCCATCCGTCAGGAGATTTTAATTTCGTTAGCTAATGCTCTCGATGACATCAATATTCAGGAGGTCACACTCTACAGTGAATCTACAGGATGCTAGTGTAGGCGATTTTAGCACCTTAGTAACCGACTTGCAGAATGCCAGAACTAATCTTAAGAATGTTAACTGGAATTTCTATGAAAAAAGTGCTTTCTCTCCAGGAGAAATGCAGCCCTTTAAGACTAATACGCATCATTGGGGTCCCGCCACGTTCATACCAGAGATTCCATTTACGTTGATAGAAATTCTAACACTACCAAATGCTGTCGTATATGATCCATTTGGCGGAGTAGGCACCACTCACTTTCAGGCGCTTTTACTCAATCGAAAACCGCTTTCTACAGAAATCTGCAGAATCAGCGCTGATTTTATGCGGGCTCTTTTTTACTTGTTTAATCCGGAGGTTGATATTGGCAGCATGAAGAAGAGGATCATCTCTATTATCAATCGTTACAAGCCTGACGTGGATTACTCCGTGAAGGTAGATGATACACAAACAGCAATTAGCAAATTAAAGCCGTGGTATTCCCACAAAACACTGAACGAACTAGCATTTCTATCTTTAGAGCAGATAAATTGCCAAGACGAACCAACAAAAGCAGCCATGTGGATATCAATCTCCGCAATTCTACAGACCACGAGTAGTCAGGATAGAGGTTGGGGGTGTATAGCTGACAATGTACTCCCCAAGCCAGAGAAAATCAGAGATAAAAAAGCTCTAACCTTGTTCGCCAGGCATGCAACAAGATTGCTTGATGATGTAGCAGAGCATCTAGAATGCACTATGCCTGGGTACAATGAGCTTTATAATGAACTGGCAGAGAGACAAACTATATTTCATCGCGACATTAAGGAAACCAATGAAATCCCAGATAATTCGGTTGACCTTGTAGTTACATCACCACCTTACCCCAATATGACGGATTACGTCACTTCACGAAGATTATCCTATTATTTTGTTGGTCAAGATATGACAGCTGATGCTTGCTTAGAAATTGGGGCCAGGAAAAGAAGAAAGAGGAAAGACGCTTTACCCCGCTATTATGAAGATATGCATCGTGCCAATGAAATTATCGCTGGGAAATTAAAGACGCATGGATATGCGTGCTATGTCATGCCAGGCTTCGATGCCGGTAGCGAAAATAACGAGAATCGTAGACAAATAGTTTTGAAACTCGTGTCGAAAATGCAAGAAGTTGGCCTTATTAGGGAAGAGGAATTCGAAAGGATAATACCTGCTGTGAGGCGGTCACATAATGCAAAATGGGCTACTTTAGAGCGAGAAAAGATATATTTGTTTAGGAAGGTGTAGGCTTGGATTACAGCGGCATCATAATAACTGGAACAAGTGGAGCAGGCAAAACCACTATTGCCCGGAAAGTAAACGAAATGGGCAAAGGTTTTGAATTAGTTCAAGCGGTGACTACACGAAAACAGCGAGAAGACGATAAGATGGATGAATATATTTATTTGAGCAAAGAGGAATTTACGAAATTAGACAAACAGGATGCCCTCCTTGTCAAAACCAAGTACAAAAATGACAGTTACGGGATCACCATTGATACCTTCCAGCAAGTCGTCAGTAGCGGCCTAGTACCTTTATTAATAGTAACTCCAGAATCGGTTAAGAAACTGGAGGAAGTCCAACTACGGAAGGAACTTCCTAAAAGACTAATATTCCTAACAATCTTCCTAGACGCATCTGATGACATACTCGACGATAGATTAAGGGACAGAGTTCAGGAGAATATAACAATTATCCAAGACCAAAGGCTAGATGATAGACAACATGAGCAGTCATGTATTTACTCTATTATTAATACAGACTTAGCTAAGACTGCCGAACTCATAATCAGTCTTTGGGAATTTAGAAATAAGAGTGGAATACTTCATGAGGCACTAATTAAGCTCATGGTAGATTGTGGCATGTTACTTGACAATGCCAAACTTGAGAATACCAGCGGGGCTTCGTATGACCTAATGCTTGGAGATGAGCACTATTACGGAGGTAAACAATTAACTTTAACTGAGCAAGATCCGTTTATTGTGATAGAGCCGTTCGAGTTTGCGTTTGTTAGAAGTAAGGAGATATGCAATCTCCCGAGAGATGTGGCCGCTCGATTTGATATCGCAGTCAGTTTGTTTTTCCAGGGCCTAATCATGTCTAACGGGCCACAAGTCGACCCAGGATTTCGAGGAGGACTATGGTGCCTCCTATTTAATACCTCGAATGATGAGGTACATCTTAAACGAGGACAGCACTATTCAACTATAGAGTTCAGTAAAATATTGCACCCAACGCATCCCTATGAAGGTAAATACCAGTATAAAGAAAATATCGAAGATTATCTCCCGAGGAGAGCTTCACGTAGCCCAATTTGTGACCTGAAGAATGAAATAAAGAGTCTTAAATCAGAGAAGTGGTTAATGAGGACACTACCAATCATCTTATCCTCACTATCCATAGTCGCTGCCATCATAATCGCTATATTGGCTGCTACCGGCTTTTTCAACGGTTCCTAAATACATTATTTTCCCCATTTCTAGCAATACTACCTTGGCTTTTCCGCTGTCCTGTTAGTAAGATAGGACGTTGTTTTGGCAGCCGGTAATGCTATTTAGAAAGTAGTATAATTCATGAAGGCAGACCACTAAACTCTAGAGGGGAGGGATTGTAATGGCATATAAAGAAGAAAAGAGACTCAGCCGAGAATTATATGAGAAACATGAATTCTTGAGACGTATTGTGGATATCTACACTGAGGGCGTAATCTGGAAAGGCTGTCGGCTGATATGCAATAGGGATGCTGGTTCACGGACTGACGAGCAGATAATAGAGTTGGGTGCTGATGAGTTAAGGGATGGGGTTCGTAATATGCTCGTCGATGGGAAAGGTAACTATCAACTGAACATCTTCGGGAATGAACATATGATTAGCATTGCTATGAGACCTGGTTTTCCTGGAAAGGAAGAGGGGGAACCCTTATTGTGGCCAGCGACACGTAATGCCGCTGTAATTGATTCAATTTTCTCAAATATTGGTAGGATGGATAGGGACCAAATGGCTTTCTCCCGAAGTTTATTAGATGATTTTAGTGCGGGTCTTGGTATACCCTATGCCTTTTTTGTGGATGACCCAAACACTTTTGCCAATACATATGCCCTAAAAATGACTTTAATGGTATTCAAGGGGAGAGTACAAAATATCAGGCGCAGCATAGAATTCGGAATAAGGACATTCCTCATGCATGCAGAAATAGAGAACCTTGGGAAGGAAGCCACAATTGACGTAGAATGGAATGAAGATTGGTGCTCGAATGATGAAAATGGAACACCTTATCAAATCTTCAAAGTTCAGGGAATTGACTTATCGACATTGCGAGATGAAACATTATCTGCATCTAAAATGGCATATGAAAATGGATTTATCTCTCGTGACACCTATTCAAGAATGATTAAAAACTTTATTTGAGGTCATCTTATATCAGAGGAGAGCAACTATGGAGCCACTCTCCTCGTATACCTTATTGGGAGGCATAATATGCGTTATCTAACGAGCTCTGAGCTGCATAGTTTTCATGATTCATTCCTACAAACCCTGAGAAAACATTCCTTAAGCCAGTCTAACAAAGAATGGGGATATCCGAGCGGCTTCCAAGTATTCGAAACGCACCTTTTCAAAACGAAATATGGAAACATGTATATTGGGCATCTGGATTCAGTAAAAGATTCTGGACGTTGGTGGATTCCTGTGACCTTAGAAGTCAACAATCGTGCACTTTCTCCTACTCAGTTGTCTATTGATTTTGAAATGTCAATTCCAGTACAACCTAACTTCTACCTATCTACGCATTATATCAAGGATGAAGAAGGCAATCTTTATATTGGCTCAAAAGGTAAATTCACGGCTGGTCCAGGTGCCATAAGCATGAAGGATTTTTTCGGGTATTATATGGCTCAGCCCAGTAGATGGCAGGTAATAAGATTCAATCGTTATAGATATCTCATACTTGCTAAGTTCGCATTAAAGTCAATCGACACCGATTTTTCTTATTTGCTTGATTCCTTAGCTGATTTCGCGAACTATATTCCGGATTTTAAGAACAGATATCGCTCTTGAAGAATCTAATTACTCTAACTAGGTTGGCGAGGTGTAAGCTCAGGTCTGCCAGTCCGAAGCTATCTAGCAGCTTCTCTATTGTGACGTTTATCCTGACGCTTCCTCTTGTCCGGTAGACCCATCCTCTGCCCCTGCAACCCTGACGGGTAGTTTATCCATAATGGCAGCGAGCTTTGTCCTTGCGTTCTCAACCACGGTCACACTGGTTACAGGTGCGACGGTCACGCTCATAGGCTTCTGTTTGTATGCTCCATCCAGACGGCATAACTCCGAAATCGCCTGAATCGGGTCACGAAGCCTTAATGACACGGGGGCAGGTTTCCTGTGGATAGGGTCATATTTATAAGTCACCTCTGCGACGGCTGAAGGGTTAGGCGTATCGTCGTCTAGAGGTCTCAGGACGCCGTCCTTATAATAATCACGCAGATGGGCACGACTTATTTGGCTCAATATAATACGTATCTGCGTCAGGTTGAGTATCGCCTTATCGCTGGCTGCCTGACGGAGTTGGGCTATACGATCCCGCACGTCGCTACGCCTGAGCAAGTACCAGGCCATAACCCGTGCATTCTTAGGATGAAGCGGGCAATATCCCGCCAAACGAGCACTATCTGCGCCAGAGTGACCACCTGCCACGTTCAGGCTGTAGGTTTCCCTGCGTCCGTTAAGGAGAGGTATGTTCATATGACGCCTCCAAATGGTCGCTATACAAATCATACAGGAGGGATTTAGACTGTGTAAATAAAAGGCAATAAGCCGTCAGACGCTCATCAGGCATAGTACCACGACCACCAGTGATGATGCCATAGTAACGGGGGTCACGACCAGCCATATTAGCCTCTCCATATCAGCCTCCTTTATATTAGAGAGCTACCCCTCTACATAGCCATAGTGGATAGTTTTTGATGGTTTGATAGTGGACAGTCAGTGGGTTTATAAAAGTACACCAAAGCTCAGCTGTGATTTGAAATACTCTTCGAGATTTGGAACCATCCACTATCAAACTATCCACTCTACTCCTCGGTTGTCATATTTATATATATCCCTCTGTCCGCCAGGTCAATACCCAGATAATATTTACCCTTAGCATCCTCACGCTTTTCGAATTTCTTGCCCATCTGGCGTCCAAACATAGTCTCACTTAATATTTTGCTCTTGTTCACCGTCCCTTCCGCCCACGTTTTATAGGTCAAATATAGTTGCCTCGCCCTAACTTCCTCACCCTCACCCTTGACACATCGGTCGGTGATGAAGCTGATTAAGGTGTCGGTCTCCCTTCGATATTCGCCCGTTGCTGCTCTGATGCATTGCGGTACTGGCGTTAGGCCTCGGCTTTGCCACTCGAGGCAACCTCTAACCAGCCATGCAAGGATACCCTGCGCCTCAGCCTTCAGCTTATCCCCCAGGCGCTTGTCCTCTGCCTCCCTAATAAACGTCTTGGTGAACGGAATCAGCCTCACCCTGCGCCATGTGGCGATGGTGTCGTCATTTATATCAGGTAAATGGTTCACGAACAGCCATAATTTCAGATGCGGTTGGTATGTCTCGAACTCTTGGTAGAGAAACCTAGCGGTCATCTTATCCCCGCCACTTACTGCCTTGATTCTCTCGATATTCAACCGTGTGCCTATGTTAGTCTCGGAGCTGGTAACGAACCTTCTATGCTCCAGCGCAGCCAGGTCGTTCGTAGACGATGGTGCTGGCAAGCCGAACGTAGCGAAAGGGGTATAATAGGCGTAATCTCCGAGGGCATTACAGACGGCCTCAAAGAACTTGCTCTTGCCGTTGGAGCCATCCCCATATCCCACCATGAATATCTGCTCGGTAGTCTCACCCATGATGGAGTAGCCGAGCACCCGCCAGAGCCAATCAATAAGCTCTGCATCGTCAAAAATTTCTATAAGGAACTGCTCCCATCGGGGGCACTTCGCACCGGGGTTGAAGTCCACGCCTGTAGACATGGTTATCCTGTCCTCCGCCTTACCCTCCCGCAGCTCTCCCGTGTGCAGGTTCATCACGCCATTCGGCGTCCCAAGCAGCATAATGCCCCTATCCCAGTTAGTACCATCGTCGGCTATTGGCTCCATGATCTTAGCCAAAGCTACGCAGGCCTCGACCTTACCCCGTGACTCGCTGGATATACCCCAACCAAACTCTTTCTTTCTTTCCTCAGTATCCCTGATGGCTAACGAACGTCTTTGCCTTTCCATGGCTATCTCTTGAGCCAGCCTCGATATGTGACCATCGTAATTAGTCTCCCATCGGTGCTTGCCCCACCTCAGCCACCGTTTCCTCTTATGGTCATACCGAAGCGTATCGCCATATATACTAACCATCATACTGGCGTTCCCTGTATCCGACCTGTGGACGCTAGTTGCTGGCTCTTTCTTAGATATGCTCTCGGCTATCGTGCGAACCTCTTTCTCATCTAAAGGTGGCTTGCATCGCTGGCGGTTCGCCACTATAAGCGCAGCGTATATTTCCTCGCTGGTCATACCTGGCCTCCGCATACTCCCAGCCAGACTGGTAAGCGTGGAGTTGCGCTCTCCTTCAGGTATCAGCGTCGCTGGCTCAGTCTCTTTAGCTGGCTTTGTCGCTGGTTTATCCATTACGTTCGTGATGGCCTTAGGTATCTTGTTCCACGAATAGATGGCCTCTGGTGTCGGTATGATCTCGATCCGGTATTCACCCTTATTCTTGGTATCCTTAGCCTTAGAGTTCGTGCCTACGATATTAACGAAGCTACCGTCACCCCTAATATCTATTTTAGATAATATGCCAATTGTACCTGTCACTCTATGCCCAGGGTGCTTAAAGTAGTAGTGGCCACCATCACGTGGTGTCCTAACGTGAGGAAAGAGCTTCCCCATTATGGAAGGATCTGCGCCAGAGTCTACATCAACCACTACCACGCCTGAAATCTTACCCGTGACGATGCCCCATAGGAAAATCTTCTGCTTGAACCAGGCCTGATACTCCTCCTCGGTCGGCAGTCTGTCTTGATACTGCTTCCACTTCACGAGCGGGTGCTTACCCTTTGATGGAACGACTGAGTAACCCAGGTCACGCAGAGTCAGAACAACGTTAAATAAATCAGTCATTCTGCACCGCCTTCGGTGCTATAGTTAGCTTGCGCCTAATTCGGCACGGCTTGCACCTCTTTGGTGGTGTGAGGCCCTTGCTGATATAGAAGGCCTGTTCTTCTCTGTTCCATGTGAAGGCCTTACCACAGTCAACGCAAATGATTTTTCTATCCTGTAGGTCTTTCAACTCATTCATTTTCTCTCCTAAACCATAATATTTGACCTAAGATTGAGAGTGCCACTAGCGGCTCTGTCTTACTACTGCGGCTCCACAGGCTGTCTGAGTGACTTTGTCGGCTCATTCATACCCAGGAGTGCTAAATGTAAGGTTAACCCGTCTGCTTCGGCTCGGCCGCACCCGCCAACATCTCCATTAGTCTGACCCTGGGGATTCTCGTTAATTTGCCCAGTTTGATTACCGGCAATTTCCCTTCGCTGATCATACGCCTAACCAGGTAGACGCTGACACAAAGCAGATCCGCCGTATCCTCGACTGTGAGCGCCAAGGAATCCTGCCTGCTCTCCTTAGTTAAATGATGAGTCTTCGTCATCTCAGCCTCCATTCGATTGATTATAGTATAACATAACCTTTATTGATAGTACAACTATGTCAAGGGATGTGTTAATAGCGTTTTTATTCGATAAAGAAACTTTTCATAGGTATTGACAACGGTTGTCCTGTATGGTACTCTGTTATCGAGCGTAAGCCCTGACCGACAGAACGGCAGGCAGTTAGGAGGAGGATACGGAAATGGAGAATGATGAGTTGATGTATGCGAGATTGTCAGTCCAGGATGCAAGAATAGCCAGCCTGGAAAGTCGTCTGGTTATCCTGGAGCAAGGTGGCAAGATACCCCTAAAACGGCGTCGGCGGGAACTCACACCAGAGGAAAGGAAGGCAATCAGGGAACGACTGGTGAAGGGTCAAGAGGCAGCCAGAGCCAGGAGAGAAGCAGAGGCCAAGCAGGCTGCCAAGACGGAGAAAAGGGAGACCACTAAATGAAGGGTAATATCAGAAAGCGAGGGGAGAACCAGGGTTGGCAGCTGACCATCTATACTGGTGGTAAGAAGCCAGACGGCAGCCCGATTCGCCAGTATGAGACTGTCAGAGGCCCTCGAGGGGATGCCGAAAAGCGCCTGAGGGAGATACTAACCAGCATGGACAAAGGGGTATATGCGCCTCCCACCAAATACTCGGTGGAGGTTATCCTAAGCCAGTGGCTGGAGGGCTATTGCAAGACTAACTGTTCGATGCGAACCTGTGATGGTTACGAGTCCGTAGCTCGGCTTCACCTAGTACCGGTACTTGGGCACGTCCTGCTCAAGGACTTGCGACCTCAGGTAATTCAGAGCCACTATGGTACTCTGTGCGAAACGCTATCAAATCGGACAGTGGTGCACGTACATCGGGTGTTGAGTCAGGCCTTAAAGTGGGCGGTCAGACAAAACTATATCGGTCGGAATCCCTGCGAACTGGTGGATGTACCACGAGCGGAAAAGACGACGATGAGTACACTATCGGCGTTTGAAGTTGGGGTACTACTGGAGGAGGCGAAGGATAGCTACTACTACCCTGTTATCTATACTGCTGTCTCCACTGGCCTCCGTCGTAATGAGCTTCTGGCTTTGAGGTGGAGGGATATCGACCTTGATTTGCTCTCTATATCGGTCTCCCGAACCCTATATAAGGGTAGAGGCCGTGTCGAGTTCAAAGAGCCGAAGACGAAGTATAGCCGTAGGCGTGTGGCGATGACGCCCAAGCTGGCGTTGTTCTTAAAAAGCTATAAGGTGGAGAGGGAGTGGATGTCCATGCCAGTCGCGCTTGATGACCTCGTTTTCGGTGATGTCGATGGGACGCTACTAGACCCCTCGACTGTAACTCACAATTTTGGTAGAATGATAAAGCGTACAGGGTTGAACGCCAGATTCCATGATTTGCGGCATACGTATGCGACCCTAATGTTGGCAGCTGGCGTTCATGCTAAAATAGTCTCAGAAGCCTTGGGGCACAGTACGGTGGCCATCACCCTGGACACATATAGCCACGTTACGCCCGGACTTCAGGAGGCAGCTGCGAAGCAGCTCGACTCCCTGCTACCAGTTGGAGTGGCTCAGCGGTACGGGATTAGCTGAATTGGAAGAGGGATGAAAGGTGAATGAATTAGTAGCCTTAGTAAAGGAATGGATTGAGCTCAGAGACAAGTTTGGACTGGGTGATGACCATGCTCTTTTTCGAATAGCGGAGATAGAGGAGAAACTCAAGGATCAATACAATATTGCAGAGCCAATAGAATGGCTATTGGCAGAAGAGAGAAAGTTAATATGACAGTTTATCCAGCAAGGGAGAGTGCTGACGAGCGTCACGGGGAGCGGTTTTTAGGTAGTGGCGGGGAGGTTTAGCTATGCGTGCGCCTATAGCTCAGCGGACAGAGCATCGGTCTTCGGAACCGAGGGTCGTGGGTTCGAATCCCTCTAGGCGCGTATCCAGCCCATCCGGCCTTGCCAATAACCCTAGCAGATACACTATCCTTGTTAGCTAAAACAAGCCAACAATCAAGACCAACTTATTAAACTACTTGATTCCCAGGCATAGCTTTGCAAGGCGAGACAAAATTTCGGTAGTCTTGTCCCAGGCGTCTTGTCTGCCTGGAAGCAGGTGAAGCCACTCAACACTACCTAGTAGCGTTTCATTATTTCGGAAACCGGGTATGAAACTCCCAAACTCATATTTTTGTTTTCCCATCTGGTTCAAGCCTGTATCACGCAGCGTAGTCCAGCCAATTTTCAGTTTCAACCCAGGAGTCCAAAATTAGTTGCGAGTTTTATAACCTAACAGCAAAAATAATCAGCTTCTCTCGTTCAGATAGATAGGTAACAATTG
>SDBT01007160.1_pt1 | contig 18409 bp, 14 predicted proteins | sample 2277101 | NCBI WGS metagenome assembly SDBT01 (sample SAMN10404973, study PRJNA504765) | marine sediment metagenome | isolation source: marine sediment core GS10_PC15, 103 cmbsf | place: Arctic Ocean: Southern Knipovich Ridge | collected 2010
CGCGGGCTCTTTCGGCTCCTCGGCAGGAGTGGCCTCCGCTGCGACCTCGGCCACAGGCGCGGTCACCTCATCAGGCACGACCGGCGGTGCCTCTACCTCCGGCTTCTCAGCCTCGACCTTCTCCGGCTCCGCTGCTTTGGCCGCAGCCGTCTTCTTCGTGACTTTCTTGGTGGCCTTCTTCTTGGTCGCCTTCTTCTTGGTTGCTTTCTTTGCCGTGGCTTTCTTCTTGACAGCCTTCTTCTTCGTGACCTTTTTCTTGGCCGTCTTCTTTTTGGCCGTCTTCTTCGCCGCAGCCTTCTTCTTGGTCGCCTTCTTCGCCGCAGCCGGCTTTCCCTCGAGGCTGGCCTTCAGGCGTTCCGCGCCGTCCGAGTCGACGGCCTGGAAGTTACTCGATACATCGACTCCCAAGTCCTGAAGTTTCTCGAGCGCATCCTTGCTCTCGATGCCAAGCTCTTTGGCCAGCTCGTGTACACGCATTAGTCTTGGGGAGCCTCCGGCTCGCTACTCTCTTCCGACTCGGCTTCTGCCGAGTCCATTACCAGCGATGCGAGCACAGCAGAAGCTTCACGATCTTCCGCGGTGCCCTGTTCATCGGACGCTTCAGCGCTTGCCTCCAACGCGGGAATCACTGCCTCCGCGCTGGTCTCGTCTTCCTCGATTTCAGCTTCCAGTGCCTCGAGCGCCGCGGCATGCAGCTTTTCCGCCGTCTTGGCACCAATGCCCGGTACCTCGACGAGCCCTTCGAGTCCTGCATCGGCGACCCCGCCGACCGTGCTGATACCCGCCTCCACGAGGACCGACGCCGTGTGCGGGCCAACGCCCGGCAAGCTTCCAACCTCGAGCTCACGAAGTGCCATGCGGGCCAGGGTCTGCTCTACTTCCTTGCGCTTGTCGTTCTCACTCTTGATGTCGATCTTGACGTTCAGCAGCTTGCCGGCCAACCGAACGTTCTGCCCGCGCTTACCAATTGCCAATGAGAGTTGATCCTCATCGACGATGACCTCGAGATGACCCTCCTCGCCCTCCACCGCGCTGACCCGATTGACACGTGCCGGCTTGAGAGCGTTGATGGCGTACTGATCGATGTCCGAAGACCACTGCACGATGTCGATCTTCTCGCCCCTGAGCTCACGAATGATCGACTGCACGCGGGCGCCACGCATACCGACACAGGCGCCAACGGGGTCGACGTCCTGCTCGAGCGAGTGGACGGCGACCTTGGCCCGGTCGCCCCCTTCACGCACGGCCCCTTTGATGAGCACGGTGCCGTCGTAGATCTCGGGAACCTCCATCTCGAACAAACGAACGACGAGCTCGGGATTGACCCGAGAGACGACAATCTGAGGTCCGCGAGAAACCTTCAAGACATCGATGATCACGACGCGAATGCGGTCGCCGATGTTGTAGTGCTCGGCTCGGGACTGCTCACGTCGCGGCAGCAGACCTTCGGTGCGACCGAGGTCGATCACCATATCGCCACGCTCGAACCGCTTGGCGATGCCGGTTACCAGCTCACCAACTCGCTCGATGAATTCTTTGAAGATGTTGTCACGCTCGGCATCGCGCACCTTCTGGAAGATCACCTGCTTGGCGGCCTGCGCGGCGATGCGACCGAGCTCCTCTGTGGACCGGTGGATGCGTACGACGTCGCCGACTCCGACACCGGGGTCGTGCTCTTGGGCCTCAGGAACGGACATCTCCAAGTCATCATCGGAGACGGTCTCGACGACCTGCTTCACCACATAGACGTCGACCTCACCGGTCTCCCGGTTCAGCTTCGCTTCGAGCTCCTCTTCGGTGCGGTAGTACTTCTTGGCAGCTACCGCCATCGCTTCCTCGATGGCATCAACGATGATCTCCGGGGCGATGTTCTTCTCCCGGCCGATTTGCTCGATTGTCTGGAGCAACATTCGCGTCATTCCAGTCGCTCCCTATGTCTCGCTCGTTTTATCCAAGAAACTAGACTTCCGGGTCGAGGCGTATGCTGGCAACCCGCTCCATGGGGATCTCGAAAATCTCCCCATCAGGCTCGCGGACCGTCAGTGAATCGTCGCTAAAACCGTCCAAAACGCCGCGGAAGCGGCGTCTACCCCTATGTGATGCGAAGGTCTTCACCTTCACCCGCTCACCAACGCTGCGCTCGAAGTCTCGCTCGTCCTGGAGAGTCCGAAAAATACCCGGCGAGGACACCTCGAGCTGATACGAGTGGGGAATGAAATCCTCCACATCCAACGAGACTGAGAGCTGCCGGCTCACGGCACCACAGTCTTCCAGGGTGACACCACCCACTTTGTCAATGAACACACAAAGGCGCCAGGAGCCCGAGTGGTTGATGTACTCACATTGCACCAACTCGCAGCCTTCCCTGCGCGCCACTCGCTCGGCCAGGTCGGTAGCCTGTTCCTGGATCGAAGCCTGTCCCATCACGGTCTTCTCCCCGGCACACACGCCGCCTGAACCGATTGTTTGTTGGTATGCAAAGAAAAAAGCGGGCGCGGGGCCCACTTTCTCGCGAAGCACCCAGTAATTGCACTGTCAAAGTAGCACCTGACTCTGGGTTGAGCAACGCCGAGGTCCCCTGATCGGACGGTTAGCGGGAGTTTGAGCGGAAACCCGGCAAGGAAGCCCCAAAGAGGCTCGTCATCGACCCCCAATCTATTCGTGCGAAGGCCGCGATTGTGAGAACATCGATCCTCGCCGGAAGGCCTTTGGCCTTCCCCTCGATGCTTCTCACCGGGGCTCACGCCCACCATCTACCGCCAGAGTGAGTTCGCCATGCTGGAATCCACCCTTACCGACCTGGAATGCACCCGTTGCGGCAAACTCTACGACACGGAACAGATCCAGACGCACTGCCCATGCGGTGGCCCTCTGTATCCGCGCTATGACCTGGAGGCGGCAGCCTCGGCCTGGAACCAAGGCAAGGGACTCGCCGGCCGACCGCAAGGGTTCTGGCGCTATGCCGATTTGCTGCCCGTCCGCGACCCGGAGAATCGATTGAATCTGGGCGAAGGCGGCACACCCTTGCTGCGGGCACAACGCACCGCCGAGCGGGTCGGGGTGAGCCGATTGCTGGTCAAGGACGAGGGCCTGAACCCTACGGGGTCATTCAAGGCCCGCGGCTTGTGCGCCGCGGTGAGCAAGGCCAAGGAACTGGGTGTGACTGAGCTCGCCATACCCACGGCGGGGAACGCAGGCGGAGCCATGGCGGCGTACGCTGCCCGCGGAGGGATGAGCGCAACCGTCTACATGCCTTCCGACACTTGCGTGGAGTTCATCGACGAGTGTCGCGGGCTCGGCGCCGAGGTGATCTTGGTGGAGGGACTCATCACCGACGCCGGCGCGGCGATGGTCAAGGACGGGAAGGAGCGCGACTTTTTCACCATCGCGACATTGAAGGAGCCCTATCGCGTCGAGGGCAAGAAGACGCTGGGCCTCGAGCTCGCCGAGCAGCTCGACTGGCAACTACCCGACGCGATCATCTACCCGACCGGCGGAGGCACAGGCCTTCTGGGAATGTGGAAGGCTTTCGCCGAGCTCGAGGCCATGGGCTGCATCGGCTCCCACCGGCCGAGGATGATCTCCGTACAGACTGAAGGCTGCGCGCCCATCGTGCGCGCGTTCCACGCCGGTGAAGAATACGCTGAAATGTGGGACAACGCGGAGACGTTGGCCAGCGGGCTACGTGTACCGGCCGCCTTCGCCGACCGCGAGATCCTCATGGTCCTGCGCGAGTCCGACGGAGACGCAATTGCCGTCAGCGACGCCGAGCTACTCGAAGCCACCTACCAGGTCGGAGCCGACGAGGGTATCTATACGGCCCCCGAGTCTGGAGCGACAATCGCCGCCGTGCGCAAGCTGGTCGAGGAGGGTCGCCTCGACCCATCCGGCACCATTGTCTCCTTCTTCACGGGCAGCGCCTACAAATATGTCAGTGGGATGAAACAGGGTGTTGTATGAAGGAACGTCCCACGGTTCTCGCCGTTTTCACCGGCGGCACCATCTCCTGCACACTTGATCCAGAAACGGGCTTGCCCTCGCCAACGCTGAGCGGTCAGGAGATTCTGGCGATGGCGCCACAAATCAGAGGCTTCGCCGACGTCATTGTCGACGACTTCGGCAAGTACCCCGGGCCACAGATGTATCCCAACCGGGTTCTCACCTTGGCGCACCGTATAGCAGCCGCCGCCGAAGGTGGCACCGTGGATGGTGTGGTGGTGACGCACGGCACCGACACCATGGAAGAGACCGCCTTTCTTCTCGACCGCCTCCTGCAGATCGACGTGCCGGTGGTCATGCTCGGCTCGATGAAGCTGGCTTCGGATCCGTGCAGTGATGGCCCGGCCAATATCCAGACGGCCTGCCAGGTGGCCATCCATCCCGAGGCTCGTGGGCGTGGCGTCCTCGTTGTCATGTCCGACTCGATTCACGCAGCAGCGCACGTCGTCAAGATCCACGCCGAATCGTTGGACGCCTTTGCTAGCCCCGAGACCGGCCCTCTAGGAGTCGTTGACCGCGGCCAGGTGATCTTCTTTTCCCCACCCCACGAATCGAGCTTGCCGAAGGTCGACATCGAGCGGCTCGAAGCCCGAGTCGACCTCATCAGGGCCTACCCCGGTGGGGATGGCCGATTCGTGGAGGCGAGCCTGGATGCCGGCGCTGAAGGCTTGGTGATCGAGGGAATGGGGAGGGGCAATCTCACCCCTGAGCTCGCCGCGGCGGTCGTCGCTGCCATTGACAAGATCCCCGTCGTGCTGACGACACGGTGTTTGAAGGGACGTGCGGCACCGATGTACGGGTACGATGGAGGAGCGGCCCGTCTTCGGACCGCCGGCGTGGTCTTTTCGGACTTCCTGGCCGGCAACAAAGCGCGCCTCATGCTGATGATGCTGATCGAGCAGGGAGCCGGCCGCGGCACTTTCCGTCAGGTTTTCGAGGCCGACCACTACGAATAGCCCGGATTCCTCGTTGAGAAGTCCGGCCAAAGACGTTGCCGTACGTCACCCCGCGCACGTATCATGCTTCTCAGGGGCAACAAGCAGCATTGGCAAAGGCGAAGCTCGGAGGTAGCAACATCATGTTCGGCTCGATCGGCGGTACCGAGCTACTGGTGATCCTCGTCATCGCCTTGCTCATCTTCGGCCCGCGAAAGCTACCGGAGCTGGGACGAACGATTGGCGGGGCTCTCTCGGAGTTCAGGCGCGCCTCCAACGATCTCAAGCGCTCTCTCGAGGAGGAGCTGACCCTGGAGGAACGAGAGAACGATTACTCGAAGGGCCCCGACCAAACCAGCTGACCCTGCCGCTGGGCCGCTGGCCCGGCCACACCTCGCTCGAACCCGATGCCCCCTTCCGAGACACCGAAAGGAGTGGGACGAGAGAATCTCCCTGAGATGTCTCTCGTTGCCCATCTGCAGGAGCTCAGACGTCGGCTATTCATCTCTGTCATTGCCGTTGTCGTAGGTGCCTTTCTCTGCTGGTTTGTTCACAAACAGCTATTCGCCATCCTGACCCTTCCCGTAACGCGCCTTCTACCTGAGGACGCGAACCAGCTAGCATTTCTTTCGCTTACCGAGCCCTTCATCCTCTACCTGAAGGTGTCGCTGGTCGCCGGCCTCTTTCTCGCCTCACCCGTGGTCATCACGCAGGCTTGGCTGTTCGTCGCACCCGGGCTCTACAATCGCGAGAAGCGCTCGGCACTGCCGGTCATCCTCTTTTCAGTGATCTTCTTTCTGACCGGCGCGGCCTTCGGCTATTTCATCCTCTTTCCGATCATGGCGAACTTCTTCCTCGCGCTCGGAGCAGAGTTTCGTCAGGTGCTGACCGTCAACAACATGTTCAGCTTCCTGCTCCGCACGCTGCTCGGCTGCGCCCTGGTCTTCGAATGGCCGATCGTCGTCTTCTTCCTCGCACGTCTCGGGATCTTGACGGCCGGCGCGATGTGGCACGGATTCCGCTACGCCATATTGGGAATTTTCGCGATTGCCGCCGTGGTCACGCCTACCCCTGATATGGCGACCCAGACGATCCTCGCCATACCCATGCTTCTCCTCTACCTGCTGGGCATCGCTATCGCCTGGGTCGTGCAACCGCGCGGTTAGCCTGGATTTCTCAACGGGTGGCTACTACGCGAGCGCGATGGCGCGCGACGCCACCCGTTGAGAAGTCCAGGCTGGCTTCTCGAACAGAAGAGGGGGTCGACCGGAGTCGACCCCCTCTCATGAACCTACTGGCTGGAAGCACAGGCAACTGCGGCCTGCCGATCCCTCACCATGCTGGGTGACGAACTAGAAGCCGCCCATTCCACCCATGCCGCCCATGCCGCCCATGCCACCCGGGGGCATCCCGGCAGCAGCCGGATCCATAGCCTTCTTCTTCTCTGGGATCTCAGCGACCAGCGCTTCGGTCGTAAGCAGCAAGCCGGCAACCGACGCGGCGTTCTGCAAAGCCGCACGGGCCACCTTTGCTGGATCGATGACACCGGCCTTGACGAGATCCTCGTACTCACCGGTCTCGACGTTGAAGCCCTTCGCGCCCTTGAGCTCCTTGACCTTCTGCACGACGATCGAGCCCTCCAGGCCGGCGTTCGCGGCCAGGCAGCGCAGCGGCTCCTCGAGCGCCCGCATGACGATCTCAGAGCCCACCTTCTCGTCACCCTCAATGTCGAGGGCTTCGATCTTGGCGAGGCTGCGCAGCAAAGCGACGCCGCCGCCAGGGACCACGCCTTCTTCAACCGCCGCGCGGGTGGCGTGCATGGCGTCCTCAACGCGCGCCTTCTTTCCCTTCATCTCGGTCTCGGTCGCGGCGCCCACATTGATCACCGCAACACCGCCGGCGAGCTTCGCCAAACGTTCCTCGAGCTTCTCCCGGTCGTAGTCTGAGGACGTATCCTCGATCTGGGTGCGGATCTGGTCGATGCGGCCCTTGATATCGGAGGCAGTACCGCCGCCCTCCACGATGGTCGTGTTGTCCTTGCTGATAACCACCTTCTTGGCGGAGCCCAGGTCTTCGATCTTGACGTTCTCGAGCTTGATACCGAGATCCTCGGTGATGTAGTTGCCCTTGGTGAGCACTGCGATGTCCTGCAGCATCGCCTTGCGACGATCACCATAGCCAGGAGCTTTCACCGCGCAGCCCTTGAGCGTGCCGCGGATCTTGTTGACCACCATCGTCGCGAGAGCCTCACCCTCGACATCTTCGGCGAGGATCAGCAGGGGCCGGCCGGAGCCAGCCACCTGCTCGAGCAACGGCAACAGGTCGTTGAGAGCCGAAATCTTCTTCTCATGGATGAGAATGAAGGGCTCTTCGAGCTCGACCTCCATGCTCTCGGGGTCGGTGACAAAGTAGGGCGAAAGGTAGCCGCGATCGAACTGCATTCCCTCGACAACCTCGAGGGAAGAGTCCATCGACTTGGCTTCCTCGACCGTGATGACTCCGTCGCGACCGACCATCTCCATGGCCTCGGCGATCATCGACCCGATCTCGGTGTCTCCGTTGGCCGAGATCGAGGCCACCTGCATGATTTCCTCTTTGCCCTTGATGCGCTTCGAGATCTTGCTGATGCCCTCGACGACAACCTCGACAGCCTGGTCGATACCGCGCTTGAGAGCCATTGGATTGGCGCCGGCCACCACGTTCTTGACGCCCTCGCGGTAGATCGCCTCGGCGAGAATCGTTGCCGTGGTCGTGCCGTCACCCGCTACGTCCGAGGTCTTGCTGGCAACCTCGCGAACCATCTTGGCACCGAGGTCGATCACGTTGTCGGCAAGCTCGATCTCCTTGGCAACTGTGACACCATCCTTGGTGATCACCGGGCTGCCCCAGGACTTACCCAGCACGACATTGCGGCCCCGCGGGCCAAGCGTCACCTTCACGGCATCAGCGAGCTGGCTGACGCCCTCGAGCACTTTCTGGCGTGCGTCTTCGTGATAGAGAACCTGCTTTGCCATCTTTGGAATCCTCCGTGAGCTATTTGCCCAAAACAGCGAGCACGTCGTCTTCACGCATGATCACGTGGTCGACGTCGTCGATCTTTACGTCGCTGCCGCCATACTTCGAAATGAGTACCCGATCACCAACCTCCACATCGAGTGGAAGTCTTTCGCCCTCGTCGTTGCGTCGGCCATCGCCAACAGCGACAACCTCTGCCTCGAGGGGCTTTTCCTGGGCGGTGTCCGGAATGATGATCCCACCACGAACAACTTCTTCGGCATCGAGCCGACGCAGCAGGATGCGATCTGCCAATGGCTTCACGTTGGCCATTAGTACAACCCTCCGTCTTGATTTTCAGGTGAGCAAAAGCGTTCGCCGACGTTCTCCATCCCCTCTAGCCCATCCGCAGGCCATCACAGGCGTGCTGATCGGGATTAGAGACGGGCTGCCCGGTACGCAGCGGCGGAACGCGGCGTGAGAGAACAACCAAAGCTAGAACTCAGAGTATGGAACTTGAGCCTTTCTTGTGCAGATAATATTAGCGAGAGGGTTATTGACTGTCAAGCGAGTCGGCTGAACGCTGCCTGATCACCAGCAGGGCGGAAATCCTCCAATACCAGTTGTGGGTTGTTCCGACCGCGCCAGCGTCGCATTTGCAGGCTGGCCACGGCATCGATCCGCCGGCAATCCGTGAGGAGAGGAGCGACTTGTGCCTGCCGCCAGGCGATGGCCTCGATGTCTCCACTGCAGGTCGAGAGCTTCAGCTTCAGGTGTGCCCCGTTAATGACGACGACATCGTCGCTGATCTCCATGTCCGAGCAGATGAAGCGAGGCTCCCGGTTGCCGGCACCGAACGGAGCTAGGCGACCAAGCTCGAGCGCCAAGTCGCGCAAAGAAACATCGGCCGGAAGCTCGGCATCACACTCGAGGCACTCCGTTCTTTGCAGGGCATCCTCCAGGTCAACTCGTCCGGTCGCCAACAGAGCTTCTCGGAAAGCGCCGACGTTTTGCGCCTTGAGCCGCAAGCCAGCCGCCTGCTGATGACCACCGAACTCCTCGAGATGCTCACCCACCTCGCGCAGGGCGGCCAGGATGTCGAAGCCGGCGATTGACCGGGCAGAACCATGTGCCTCGTCGCCTTCGATGCTGATCACGATTGCGGGTCTCCGCCATTGCTCCACGAGTCGACTAGCAACGATGCCGATGACACCGCGGTGCCAACCATCGTCCGCGGCCACTACGAAGGCATCCTCGGGCGACGGCTCATGTGCGAGAGCCGACTGCAGGATCTTCTCACCCAGCTCCTGCCGTTGCCTATTCAGCTTGTGCAGGCGCTTGGCCAGGCGCCGGGCGCGTCCGGGGTCGGCGGTGAGAAACATCTCGATCGCGGTGCTCGCGTCGTCGAGCCGGCCGGCCGCGTTGATGCGGGGTGCAAGACGAAACGCGACGTCGGTCGTCGTCACTGCCGTACGCCCTACGCCAGAGACATCCATGAGGGCGAGCAAGCCGGGGTTCACCGCGTCCTTGAGCGACTCGAGTCCGTGGTGGGTGATAATTCGATTCTCGCCCCTGAGTGGCGCGAGATCCGCGATCGTTCCGATGGCTACCAGCTTCAGAAGCGCGGTGCCACGACGTCCGCTGTCGTGACGCTGTAAAACTCCACGGCCGAGCTTGAAGGCCACGCCAACAGCAGCCAGGTCAGGCTCCGGATAGCCGGAATCGGGGAGACAAGGATCCAACACCGCCAGCGCCGCGGGGATCTCCTCCCCCGGCTGGTGGTGATCGGCAATGATGAGGTCGATGCCGAGTTGCCGTGCCCGTTCAGCGGCCGCGTGGGCGGTTATGCCGCAATCGACCGACACCAATACCCTGGCTCCTGCTTCATGTGCCCGATCAACGCTGCTCGGGTTCAGACCATATCCCTCGCGCAACCGGTGCGACACGCCGTAGCCGACGTCTCCTCCCAGAGAACGCAAGCATGTGACCAGCACAACGGTGGCCGTGATGCCATCGACGTCGTAGTCCCCGTGAACGAAGATGCGTTCGTCACGATCGAGGGCCGACAGCAGGCGGTCTACGGCCGCCTCCATTTGGACGAACTCGAAAGGAGAATGGAGACCATCGAGCGACGGATTCAAGTAGGCATGCACGTCCTCATGCTCGGTGATTCCCCGGGCCGCCAACACCCGCGCAGTGGTCGGCGAAAGGCCAAAGCCCGACTCGATCGCTGATGTCGCCTGTGGATCGGTCTTCCGGAGATCCCAATGGCGGTGCGGAACCGGCCACTCTGCGTCGGAGACGGCCACCGCCACGCCTTACTCCTTGCCGGAGTGTGCAGCGAGCGCGCCCATGCAGCGGAACTTGTCGTAGCGCTGCTCCAAAAGCGAGTCGATGTCCGTTGCGATCAACTCGTCAAGCTGCTGCTCGAGAACCACACCGAGGTTGTGGGAGATGGCCTGAGGATCGTTGTGAGCTCCGCCCAGCGGCTCAGGGATGACCTCGTCGACCAGACTCAACCCTTGCAGGTCTGCGGACTTCAACTTGAGCGCTTCCGCCGCCTCCTCGGGATGATCGGCATCGCGCCACAGGATCGAGGAGCAAGACTCGGGGGAAATGACCGAGTAGGTCGAATACTCGAGCATATTGACGCGATCGCCGACGCCGATGCCCAGCGCCCCGCCACTGCCGCCCTCGCCGATGATGGTGACGATGATCGGCGTCCGCAACGTGGCCATTGAACGCAAGTTGACAGCGATAGCTTCCGCTACCCCGCGCGCCTCGGCGCCCGCCCCCGGGTATGCACCCGGCGTGTCGATGAAGGTCAACACCGGGCGCGAGAACTTCTCGGCCAGACGCATGACTCGTAAGGCCTTTCGGTAGCCCTCTGGGTGGGGCATGCCGAAATTTCGGCGCAGCTTTTCCTTCGTCGAGCGTCCCTTTTGCTGGCCCACGACACAGATCGGCCTGCCGTTGAACTCGCCGAACCCAGCGACGATGGCCTCGTCGTCACCGTAATGGCGGTCACCATGCATCTCGACGAAGCCATTGAACAGCCTGCGCACGTAGTCCAACGTATAGGGACGCCTCGCGTGGCGGGCCACCAAGGTGATCTCCCACCGCGACAAGTTGCTGTAGATTTCCTGCCGCGTGCTATCGAGCTCCTCTTCGAGCTTGGCCAGCTTTTCGTCGCGATCGGGCGAAGAGGGGAACAGGCTGAGCTCCTTGATCTGCTTTTGGAGCTCGATGATCGGTTTTTCGAAGTCCTCGGCTTTCCGGTGCATAGCGCCAAGAGGTTAGCACGAGTCCGGGCCCGCGCTAGTGATGGGTCAAGAACCTCCATCTGGCATACTGCTCCCATGAAATGGCCCGTGCTCAAGCGTGCAATCTTTCTCGTTGTCGGTGTCACTGTCCTGCTCTATTTGCTGCGCAGCGCGGGCACCGGCAGCGTGCAGCTGTATCTGCGAAACCTCGGTCCGTGGATCGCGATACCCTTCGCATTCGTCGGCCTGCAGCACGCGCTCCGCAGCCTGTCCTGGTACGCCGCGGTCAAGGCGACCGGACACCCCGTCCCCTACCTGACCCTCTTGCGGGCACGCTTGGGCGCAGAGTGCTTGGGCTACTTGTCGCTCACGGGGGCGCTTGGGTCCCAAACCAGCAAGGTGTGGTTGCTGCGCGAGGGCGTGCCGATGCGGCGCGGCGCCGCTTCAGTAATCGTCGATGCGCTCGCTTCGGCCATCGCCGGTGTTCTCTATGCCGGCGTGGCCTTGCTGGTATGCCAGTACGCGCTCGGCCTCCCCACATGGACGTCAGCGGTCGGTGGTGGCCTGGTCGCGCTCGCGGTTGCCGGGTGGGCCATGGCTACCGTATGGAGCGAGCAACGTCGTCACCGGGTGGAGGACTACAACGTTCTCCTGGCTCATCCAGTGCCACCCGGATGGCGCGCCGCTGTGCGCGATTCTTTCCGCCGGGTGAGGGCCGCGCTCGTTCGATTGCGCGGTCTCCATCTCGCTCGCATGATTCTGATTCACTCTCTGGGGCACGTTTCTCTGACACTCGCCACATGGTCGATCCTCGCCCTGCTGGGAATCAGCCAGTCGTTCCTCATTGGGCTGTTGTTCGAGGTCGGGGCCAAGCTCGGCAATGTCATGGGAGCGTTCATACCGGCCCGCTTGGGCGTCTTCGAGGCGGGCATCACGGCCTCCTCGGGGATCCTGCATATGGGCGCCGCGGCCGGACTCGCGGTTGGTCTGGTGCGGCGCCTCGTCGACTTGATCTGGGTGGCGCTCGGACTCGTTATCCTGACGGTCGGCGGTGTGAACGTCCGACCGGACGCAAGCGAGAGCGCTGAAAGCGTGGCTTCTACCACGTCCACCGTAGAAGGGCACTGACGGGCCATGGCCTGCTACTAGCCCGGACTCCTCAACGGGCTAGCGCTTCAGCTTGACGCTACCTTCACCCAGCAGGGCCTCGAGATCTGTTATGAGGGCACGCGTGGGCTGCACCCACAGAAAGCGGTTCGGCATCAGCCGGGCTCGAAACCCTTCGGAGCCATGCCGCTGCAACCGAAGGGAGATGGGCACATCGCCACGATGCCGCTCCAAGACCTCGCGGAGCTGCACTGGTATTTCCACCGGTAGGCCTGTCAGGACCAAGGAAATGTCCACTGTGCGCGTCGCCTCGGTCGCCTTCTGGTCGAAGAACGTTTTCAGGGGCACGATTTCCGTAGCAATCATGCGACCGCTGTCCTCGTTGGGCTCTGACCGACCGCTGATCAGCACCGCCTCGTCTTCCCGCAAGAGGCTGAAGCAAGCACGGTAGGCATCAGGAAATACCACGACCTCAGCAAAGCCCTCCAGGTCCTCGACCTGAAGCACAGCCATGCGGTCTCCTTTGCGGGTCTTGAGGTCGCGAATGCCTATGATGATGGCCCCGAGCGTGACTTCCTTCTTCGAGCCCAGCTGTGCCAGGTCCCCTGTCGTCGTGCTCGCGTACTCGGCGAGCTCCTTGGAGTATTGCTGCAGAGGATGCCCCGTGATGTAGAAACCGAGGGACTCCTTCTCGCCCGTGAGGATCTGTCGCTCGGTCCAAGGCTCGCATTCCACCTCGAGGTCGCCGCGCACATCTTCTTTCTGGCCGCCGCCGGACTCCGACAAACCGGCGAACAGGTTCTCTTGCCCCATGTCGCGGTCACGCCTGCGCCGCTGGCCACTCTCCAAGGATCGGTCCAGCCTCGCGATCAAGGCGGCCCGCAACAATCCGGCCTCGCCGCTTCCTGCGTCACCGTTGGCAATCGAATCGAGAGCTCCTGCCTTGATCAGACTCTCGACCGTTCGCCTGTTGATCCCGCGAGATAGATCGACCTCTTCACAAAACTGGATGAGGCTATGGAAGGCACCTTCCCTTTCGCGGGCCTCCAAAATCGCCAAAACCGCCGTCTCCCCTACCCCCTTGATCGCAGCAAGGCCGAAGCGAATCGAGTCCCCCACGGCAGTGAAGGACACATCGCTCTCGTTCACGTCGGGGGGCAACACCGCGATTTCCATATCGCGGCACTCAGATATGTAGCGCACGACCTTGTCGGTGTTGTCGCGTTCCGAGCTCAACAGCGCCGCCATGAAGTGGACCGGATAGTTGGCCTTCAAGAAACCCGTCTGGTAAGCGAGCAACGCATAGGCAGCCGAGTGCGCCTTGTTGAAGCCATACCCGGAAAACTCGTCGACCTGATCCCAAACTTCTTTCGCCAGCTTGCGCGACACACCGCGAGACCTGCAGCCATCGATGAATTTCTGCTCCATCGAGGCCATGATCTGAGGCTGCTTCTTGCCCATCGCCTTCCGCAAGACATCCGCTTCACCGAGAGTGAAGCCTGCAAGCTGGGAAGCGATCTGCATGGCCTGTTCCTGGTAGACGATGACGCCGTAGGTCTCGCGCTCGATCTCCTCGAGCTCGGGTAACAAGTACTCGACCTTGGAGGGGTCCTGCTTCCTGCGGATGAACTCGTCGACCATGCCCGAGCCCAAGGGTCCGGGACGGTATAGCGCGTTCATGGCAATCAGATCTTCGATGTGCGTGGGCCGGAGCTTGCGCAGTGCGTCGCGCATGCCGGATGACTCGAACTGGAAGATGCCCGAGGTCGAGCCCTGGGAGAACAGATCGAAGGTGAGTTCGTCGTCCAGGGGAATCTCTGCCGCGGTGAACGTCTTGCCCTCTGCTTGGGAAATCGATTCGAGGCAATCGTGCACCAGAGTCAGCGTCCGCAGGCCGAGAAAATCCATCTTCAATAGCCCGATCGCCTCGACGTCATTCATCGGATACTGCGTCGCCACTGCATGATCGTCGCCGGAGCTCGACCCGGTGGCCGGTCGATACAGCGGTACGTATTCGGTTAGCGGCTCGTCGGCAATCACCACTCCGGCAGCATGTGTCGAAGCGTGCCGCACCTGCCCTTCGAGTTGCCGCGCCAAATCGACCAGATCGGCTACCTGTGGGTCCTTCTTGATCGCCTCTTGGAGCGCTGGCACCGAGCGCACGGAATTGTCGATGGTGGCGTCGAGGTCACCGGGGATCATCCGGGCTATACGGTCAACGTCACCGTAGGGCATATCGAGCGCGCGCCCCACGTCGCGAATCGCCGCCTTGGCTGCCATCGTCCCGAAGGTGATGATGTGTGCCACCTTCTCGTGGCCGTATTTGTTGGCGACGTAGTCGATCACCTCACCGCGGCGACGCATGCAGAAATCGATGTCGATATCGGGGAGGCTGACGCGTTCCGGATTGAGGAACCTCTCGAAGACGAGACGGTACTCGAGCGGGTCAATGTCAGTGATTCCCAGCGAGTACGCCACCAGGCTGCCAGCGGCGCTCCCACGCCCTGGTCCCACCGGGATACCTTGCTCTTTGGCGTAGCGAATGAAGTCCCACACAATGAGGAAGTAGCCGGCAAATCCCATGGAAACGATTGTCGACAGCTCATGCTCCAGCCGGCTCTCGTAGGCCTTTAAGTCGTGCTTCGCCCGCCACTCCCCCGCTACGCCACCGCCTCTGCCCAGCCCGCGCATGCGACCGTCGAAGCCATCACGGACGACACCTTCGAAGTAGTCGTGGAGCGTGTACCCCTCGGGCACCGGAAAGTGCGGCAGATGCGATTCGTCGAAGTTCAGCGACAGGTTGCAGCGGTCGGCAATGTCCTCGGTGTTGAGAATCGCTCGCGGCACCTCGGAAAAGATCTGAGTCATCTCTTCTGGCGACTTCAGGTAGAACTCATCATTCGGGAACTTCAGGCGATTCGGATCGGAGATTGCCTTGCCGGTCTGAATGCAAAGCAGCACGTCGTGCGCGCTAGCGTCATCCTTGCGCAGGTAGTGGCAGTCATTTGTGGCAATCAGCGGCAGGTCGGTCTCGCTGGCCAACCGGACCAAATCCGGGTTGATCCGACGCTGCTCGGGCAGCCCTTGGTCCTGCAGCTCGACAAAGACGTTGTCCTTGCCGAAGATGTCCACCATCTCTGCGAGGGCGGCGCGAGCACGATCCATATCACCTCGTAACAGCAGGATCGGGATTTCCGCGGAGAGGCAGGAAGTGGTGGCGATCAGTCCCTCTGAGTGCGCCGCCAGGATCTCCTTGTCGACGCGAGGCTTGTAGTAGAAGCCCTCGAGGTAACCGATGCTCGACAGCTTCATGAGGTTGCGGTAGCCGGTTTGGTCTTTCACCAGCAGGAGCTGATGATAGCTACGGTCGAGACCGGCGCCGGCGCCACCCCGATCGAAGCGCGAGCGAGGCGCAACGTAGGCCTCCATCCCGATGATCGGCTTCAACCCGGCCTTCCGCGCGGCGCGATAAAACTGCACCGCGCCGAACATATTGCCGTGGTCGGTTATCGCGATCGCCCGCATCTTCATCTCCAGGCAACGAGAGATCATCCCCTCGATTCTCGTGGCTCCGTCGAGCAAGGAGAAGTTCGAGTGGTTGTGGAGATGTACGAAGTTGGAGCGGGTCGCTGAACTCATGGCTCAACGAATATAGCGCCCGCCCCCGAGAGGGCCAACTAGAAAGCCGCCGAAAGCATGCCTCGCGATAAGAAACTTCGCGACGGGCCCCTGCAAAGTGCCAGGTGGTAACGTTGGAACGGTCCTGCGGTCCGAACCTCTCAACGGGTCGCGAAGCTCACCGGGAGCACCGAAATGGCACGTGAAGAGTATGACTTAGTGGTGATCGGTGGCGGCTCAGCAGGCCTGGTCGCAACCGCCGGTCCAGCGCTGTTCGGGGCCAGGGTGGCCCTGGTGGATAAGGCGCCGCGGTTGGGTGGTGACTGCCTGAACTATGGCTGTGTGCCGAGCAAGGCCCTCATCAAAGCAGCCAAGGTTGCCTACCACGGGCGCAGCGCCCCGAAATGGGGGCTCCCCGAGCTGCGCAGCGCCTCCCATCCCGAGGCTGCTTGGAAGGCCGACCTGGGCGAGGTCATGGGACGCGTGAGGGCTACCATCGACCACATCGAGGAACACCACGACAACCCCGACCGCTTCCGCGATTTCGGTGCTGACGTTCTCGTCGGCACGGCTCCGGAGTTCGTCGATCCACACACTCTCCGCGTTGGTGATCGTACCCTGACGAGCCGCCACTTCATGATCGCGACGGGGTCACGGCCGGCGATTCCGCCCATTCCCGGGCTGGCGGAATCCGAATATTGGACGAACGAAACCGTATGGGAGCAAACGGATCTGCCCGACCGTCTGATGGTAATCGGCGCTGGACCCATCGGCTGCGAGCTCGCACAGTCCTTCCACCGGCTCGGCAGCAGGGTAACCCTGGTCGAAACGCTGCATTGCGTTCTGCACCGCGACGATCATGAGCTTGCCTGCAACTTGCGGGATATCTTCATTCGCGACGGTATCGACGTGCGCATCAACTCCCGAGCAATGACGGTGCGTGCGGAGGGCGACACGAGCATTGTGACCCTGCAGACCGAACCCGACCATCTGCACGACCTCGAGAAGCACGATATTTCACCCGCCGGCGAGCACGAGGTTCCCGTAGACGCCATCATCATCGCCACCGGCCGCCGACCGAACGTCGAAGGTCTCAATCTCGAGGGCATCGGCATTCAGGTTGCGGCACAGGGGATCGTCGTCGATGAAAAGCTGCGCACGACGGTCCCCAACATCTATGCGGCCGGGGACGTCATCGGGGGCTATTTGTTTACCCACATCGCCGAGGCTGAGGCCAAGGTCGTGGTCGGCAACGTTCTGTTCCCAGGCTCCCGCAAGATGGACTACGGCATCGTGCCGTGGAGCACCTTCACGGATCCCGAGTTGGCGCGCGTTGGCATGACCGAGGATGAGGCGAGGCAAAAGCACGGGAGCTCCGTACGCGTCTATCGCTTCCCGTTTGCCGACCTCGACCGTGCCGTATGCGACGGCGAAACGGACGGGTCGGTGAAGGTCGTCGCCGATGCCAAGGGCAAAATCCTCGGCGCCCATATCCTAGGGGCGGCGGCCGGCGAGCTCATCCACGAGTTCGTGATCGCCATGAAGCACGGCTTGAGTCTCGCCGCGCTCGCCGAAACGATGCACATTTACCCTACCCTTTCACAGGCCGATCGACGCGCGGCCGACGCCTATATGCGCGAGAAGTACCTTGGCGATGAGGTCGGCTTGGCCGGCAAGTTCCTGAGATGGTGGGCCTCCCGCCGGGCTACGTAGCGCACGAGAATGGTCTCCGGTACCGCCGGGTTACACTGACAGCGTACGAAACCGGATACTGGATCACTCGATGGTTGGTGCCGAAATGCTATCTGCGGACCTCCAGATCATGAGGGGCAAGAGAGCCACTCACCCTGCGCTATTTCTCTCGGGATGTATCGTTTCGCTGGCATTCACGGCCGCCTGCGTCTCTCCTCCCCGAGCTGCCGGACCTACGACTCTGACCGGCATCCTGCCAGCGGCGAGCATCGGGGCCACGGCGAGCGCCGACCGGGCGCCGGGTGCCATCGATGGACCGCTTCAAATTCTCGAGCCACATTTCGCGTGGCGGCATGCCTCGTCAACGGCGGCTGCCTATGCCTGGCAGTGCATCGTCGACAATCCCTCTCAAAGCACCTTCGACGTGACCGTGGTCATGCAGCTTCTGGACGTCAACGGACGCCCGCTCACCTCCAGCAATCAAGCATTTCGGCTCGATGGGAGAAAACGCGTTCCCGTGGCCGGCGACGGGGCGGTTGACGGGGAAGTAGCCTTGCAGGTCGCATCTTGGCGCCTCGAGTACTGGGTCAAGGTCCCCCCGCGACCTCCGCGCGACGCCAGCCCCGTCACCCCTGACGAATAGCGAGCCCACGATGGCTCGTGCCGCCGCCGCGGTTCGCTAGCCTGGACTTCTCAACGGGTGGCGTAGCGAGCGGGCGCAAGGGTCGTGAGGATAAGCAGGGTGTTGAAGAAGTCCAGGCAGGCGGACAAAGAAGGGCCCGGGGGGACGGCGTTGAAGCC
>SDBT01007161.1_pt1 | contig 18408 bp, 22 predicted proteins | sample 2277101 | NCBI WGS metagenome assembly SDBT01 (sample SAMN10404973, study PRJNA504765) | marine sediment metagenome | isolation source: marine sediment core GS10_PC15, 103 cmbsf | place: Arctic Ocean: Southern Knipovich Ridge | collected 2010
CGCGCCGGCAGTCTCGTCCTTCCCTGGCGATAGCAGGACAGAGGCTGCGAAGCCGATACCGATTCCGATGAGCAGTCCGAGTATGAATCGCATGCTACTGTTCCTTCTTGCCGCGGCCGACAACTTTCGACGCGACGCCAACGAAGCGCCTGGCCCCGGCCGCGACGCCATATGCTTTGACCACCGGCTTGACCGCGTTGTCGGACACGAACGCGACGGTGCCCTTTACGTTCTCGGTCGTCTCCTTCACGTTCTGGGCCGCCGGCTGCACGTTGTGCTTGAGGATGCCGCGTACACGGTTCAGGATGTTCACGCCGAGAAAGCCGCTAACCAGCGTGAGGATGATGCCGAGCAGGAAGAGGAGCGTGCCCGCGACCATGAACATCATGATGAACAGGTCGCGCCATTCCTCTGGGGTGTCTATGTAGCCTAGCTCCACGGGTCAAGGCCTCCTCTTCCGTCGCAGTCTTGGGGCGGCGGACGGCGCTGATTATACCAAACGAATTCCGTAACGGCCCGCGGCCGCCTACAAGCGCTTTACGATCGTACCGCCACCGAGAACCCGCTCGCCGTCGTAGAGCACAACGGCCTGTCCCGGCGTCACCGCGCGCTGCGGCTTCTCGAACTGCACTGTGGCTGTTTCGTCTGCCACCTCGACCGTGGCCGTGGCGGGGACGCCGCGGTAGCGGATGCGTGCCTGCACATCGGCCCCCGGGGCGGGCGGCTTGCCGCTCACCCACGTCAGTTCGTCGGCGATCAGGGCCGTCGCCATCAGCTCGCTTTGCGGGCCGACGACGATACGGTTCTCGTCCGCGTCGACGTCCACGACGAAGAGCGGCTCTTCGCCGCCGCGCGCGGGAAGGCCGCGCCGCTGGCCGATGGTGTAGTCGACGATCCCTTCGTGCCGGCCGACGGAGTCGCCCGCCATGTCGACGATGTCGCCGGCCGCAACGGGCACGCGTTCGCGGACGAAGGCACGATAGTCGCCGCTCGGGATGAAGCAGATGTCGGCGGAGTCCGGCTTGTCGGCGTTCGGGAGCGACCACTCCTTCGCCAGGTTGCGGATCTCCGCCTTGGGGTATTCGCCGACAGGGAAAAGCGTTCGCGAAAGCTCCTCCTGACCCAGCGTGTACAGGGCATACGACTGGTCCTTGTCCGGATCGATCGCGCGCAGCAACTCCGCGTCCTGGCCGTGGCGGACGCGGACATAGTGGCCGGTCGCCAGGTAGTCGGCCTCAAGGGCGATTGCGTGCTCCAGCAGTGGCCGAAACTTGACGCGGTCGTTGCAGGCGAGACATGGGTTGGGCGTGCGGCCGCGCCTGTACTCCGCGACGAAAGGATCGACGACGTCCTCCTGGAACTCGCGCTCCAGGTTGAGCACGTAGTGACGGATGCCCAGCACGTCGGCGGCGGCGCGAGCGTCGGCGGTGTCCTCGACGGAGCAACAGCGCTTGTGGTGGCGGGCCGCCTCGGGGTCCTCCTCGGTCCACAGGCGCATGGTGATACCGATCACCTCGTATCCCTGCTCGACGAGGAGACCGGCGGCCACAGAGGAGTCGACACCTCCGGACATTGCGATGACTGCGCGCTTCTTGGGCATGGCTATTCCCATGTTATACTTAATCTCCCGAAACCAGGTAGAAATCAACTCTCAGGAGCGCATCTGCAAGCTGAACAACTGGCGCACCGAATAACTGACATTCTCTCCGAGAAACAGGCGGAGGACATCCTGCTGCTGGACATCAGCAAGGTTTCGTCCTTCGCCGATTATTTTGTCATCGCCAGCGCCGGCTCCGACCGGCAGATCGACGCCATCCTGGAGACGATCGACGGAGACCTCCGCAAGGCCGAGAAGATCCAGCCGCGGGGCCGCGAAGGCACGTCGAAGACCGGCTGGGTCTTGCTCGACTACGGCGACGTCATCGTACACATCTTCGGGACCGAAGAGCGCTCGTTCTACGACCTCGAACGCCTCTGGGCGACCGCTGTCCCGGTCGTGCGCATCCAGTAAGGGTCGCGCCGAGATCTTCCGCTAGGCCTAGTCTTCGAAGATCCAGCGGTCGACGTCGCGCTCGTAGTCGAACATCTGCGACTCATCGAAGAAAAGCGCAATCTCGCGCGCCGCGGACTCCGGCCCGTCCGAGCCGTGGATCAGGTTGCGGCCCAGTTCGATGCCGAGGTCGCCGCGGATCGTACCGGGCTCAGCTTCGGCCGGGTTCGTCGCGCCGATAGTCTTGCGCACTACCTCAATCGCTTGTGTTCCCTCGAGCACTGCGGCGATGATCGGGCTCGACGTGATGTAGTCGATCAGGCCAGCGAAGAAGGGCTTGCCTTCGTGCTCGGCGTAGTGGCGCTTCGCCAGAGCTTCGTCTACCCGCAGCATGCGCAGACCGACGATGCGCAGGCCACGCGACTCTAGCCGTGAGATGATCTCGCCGGCGAGGCCTCGCTGCATGCCGTCCGGCTTCACCAGGATCAGCGTTCGTTCTCTCATGTCGCGTCCGATTCTAGGCTGCGTGCCGCCTAGCCGCTACTGCTTCTGGGGGCCGATCGCGGGCGGCCGCAGGTACACCGGTGCGATGAGCGCTGGTTCGTGCGGTGCGCCCGCTTCGAGCCGGGCGTGCCCCAGCTCTGCGAGGGCGACTGCACGTCCCACTGTGGCGGGCGCTGCGATCTCGGCGAGATCACCGGCGCGCTCGGCGATCAGCGCCGCCAACTCTTCATCGATCTCGCCGGTGAGGAGCGTCCGTTCGCCCACGGCCTCCGCGAGTTCGCCGGGCTTCGTGAGCCGGGGCGGCGTCAGTTCGCGCCAGGGGCCGTTGCGGTACGTCGCCCAGGCCAGGTCGCCGCGCCCGGCCCGGTGCACGGCGGCGACGTTGCCCGCGAACGAGGCGTGCTGGTACGCGTCCAGCTCCAGGCGGCCGACGCCCACGAGCGGAAGGTCCGATGCGCGCGCCAACCCCTGCGCCGTCGCGACGCCGATGCGCAGGCCCGTGTACATGCCGGGGCCGACGGAGACGAATACCGCCGTAAGGTCGCCCTTCGACACGGACCCGTCGTCGAGCAACCGCTCGATCGCCGGCAGTAGCTCGACGGTGTGGTTGCGCTGGCAGCGCCACGTCGACTCCGCGATCACTTCGCCTCCGCGCGACAGCGCGACCGAAGCTAGCGCCGAGGCCGTGTCGATCGATAGTTCCGTCATCCGCCGAGCGCCTCCGCCAGCGCCTGTGCGCGCGCGCCCGTGGCTTCGGGCGTGATCCGTCGCGTCTCCGGGCCGGTCACATCGAAGCGCAACGTGAGGCGCTCTTCCGGCAGGACGGCGTCGCCGCGCTGGGGCCACTCGACGACGAGGACCCCGTCGCCGCTGATCTCCTCGAGCGCCAGCTCCGCGACCTCTTCCGGCGAGTCCAGGCGGTAGAGGTCCGCGTGGTACAGCGTGAGCCGCCCGGCGTACTCGCCGAGCAGGACGAACGACTTCGACGACACCGGCCCCTCGAACCCGAGGCCGCGCGCGATGCCCTGCACGAAAACGGTCTTGCCCGCGCCCAACTCGCCCGAGAGGAGGATCACATCACCCGCTTCCGCGGCGCAGCCGAGCGCTTCGCCCAGCCGCCGCGTTTCTTCCGGGCCGCTCGACTCCAGCGCGCTCACGAGCGGAACGCGTCCCAGCCCGTGCGCGCGAACTTGATCTCACTGCCGTCGCCGTCCAGGAGGGTCGCACGCGGCGGCCCGTCCACGATCTCCCCGACCACCGTCACATCCGGGACGCGCGAGACAGCCGCTGCCGGGCCGATCAGCAGCAGTTCGTAGTCCTCGCCGCCGGTGCAGGCCATTTCGAGCACGTCCTCCGGGAAGGCGGCGCGCAGGCCGTCGCTGAGCGGCACGTCCGCTGCTCGTAGCACTGCGCCGGCGTTCGACATCTCGCAGACGTGGCCAACGTCCTGCAGGAGCCCGTCCGAGACGTCGATGCCGCAGCGCACGCCGGCCTCGACGGCGGCACGTCCGGCCTTCACGCGCGGCATCGGCCGCGTGTGCCGCTGGACGAGGGGGCCGTCCGCCGTCCCACCTGCCTGCAGCCGCCTGAGGCCGGCGGCCGAGTCGCCCAGCGTGCCCGTGACGGCGATGACGTCTCCCGTCCGGGCGGCGCTCCGTCGCAGCAGGAGCGGTTCGCCGTCGCGCTGTGCGGCGCGTCCCATGAGCGCGACGGTGACGCTGACCTGCGGCGCTCGCACAACGTCTCCGCCGGCGATGATCACACCGTACTCGCGGGCCGACTTACCGAGGCCGCGATAGAGCGCGTCCATCGTTTCGGCGGGCGTCTGGGGCGGGAGGGCGAGCGTGACAAGCGCGAAGAGCGGTGTGCCACCCATCGCCGCGATATCACTCAGGTTGACGGCCAGCGCCTTCCAGCCGACGTCCTCCCAACGAGCGCGTTCAGCCAGGAAGTGGACGCCCTCGACCATCGCGTCTGTAGTCGCGATCAGGTACTCGCTTCCGACGCGCCAGACGGCGGCGTCGTCGCCGGGGCCGACGATGAGGTCCGGCGAGCCTTCGGCGCCAACGATACGGGTCAGGCGCTCGATGAGGCCGAATTCGCCGAGGTGTGAGACGTCCACGAGGACATTATAGGAGCGGGTGAGGCGTCAGGAACACACGAACAGAGAACGTCGCAGCAGTCCGGCCTCGATGGCCCTCGATTGCACGTCGAGATCGCTCTGCCGTTCGTTGAATGCCGCCTCGCCCTCTACAGCGATCATCTCGGTGGCGTGCTTGTTGCGCTCGGTCTGCCAGGCTCTTGAGGTGAGTGAGAACTCGGCGGTGAGATCGGTCTCTTTGATATGGCTGAATCTTGCGCTCGCGATGAGTTCGACGTGATCCTTGCGGCGGCTGCTGACGAACGTTGGTCCGGAGCGCAGGGCGCGGCGGTATTCGGACGCGGTCAGGCCGGGCGCCACGAAGATCGTGAAGAAGGCCATGCGGCCGCCTGATCGCAGCAATCTCCGGCATGCTCTCAGCACGGAGAGCTTGGCGTCGATGCATCAGAGCGTGTCGGCGTGGCAGATCGCGTCGAAGGAGCCGGCGGCGAAAGGCAAGTGCGTCGCGCTGGCGCGCGCCACCGATACTCGATCGGACGCGTCGGCGCTTCGCAGCTGCGCGGCCCGGACTGCGGGCTCCGGCACGTCGGTAAGCACGGCGTGGCATCCTGCGCGGGCCGACACGTGCAGCCCCGGCCAGCCTCGCCCGGATCCTAGATCGAGGAGGCGGCTCTCCGCCGAAAGGTCAAGCGCCTCGACTAGCTGATCGGCCTGAGCGACCGTCGTGTAGCCGTTGGCGCCGACGTTCGCTCCAATCACGCGGCGCTCGACCAGCCGGCCGGCGGCTGTGCCTTCTTCGGCGTAGCGGTTGGAGAAACGTTCGAGAATCTCGCCGCGGCTTCTGCGTCTGCTCATCTCGCCTCCGACAGTAGTCCGCCAGAGGCGTCGTGCAGGGCCACCATTACGCGCCTGCGGTGGCTACCGTCGTCATCACCTGCGCGTACCCGTCGAGCGTCTTCAGCGCTTCGTCCTCGCCCAGGCTGGGAAGCCAGAAGATGCCCTCTTTCACGCCCGCCTCGATGAAGTTGTTGACTACGCCGGGGTTTGGCGCGACGCCGTAGATCGTGACGGGGATCGGCCCGCGACCGGCATCGGCCGCCATGCCGTTCAGCTCCGACATCCTGTCCTGGATCGAACCGCTCAGGCGGAGGCCGATCGGCATCCAGGCGTCCCCGTAGCTGACGACCCGCTTGAACGTGCCCCTGGCGTCGCCGCCGACGTAGATGGGCGGGTGCGGCTTCTGGACCGGCTTTGGCCACGACCAGATCGGGTCGAAGTCCACAAACTCGCCGTGGTACTCGCCCTCGTCCTCCGTCCAGATCTGCTTCATCGCCTCGATCCGCTCGCGCATCACCTTCCAGCGCCGTTTCGGATCAGTGCCATGGTTCTCCATCTCCTCGCGGTTCCAGCCGCCGCCGACGCCGAAGAGCACGCGCCCGTTCGAAATGTGGTCCAGGCTGGCGACTTCCTTCGCGAGCGTAATCGGGTCGTGTTCGACGACGAGGCAGATGCCGGTGCCGAGCTTGATCCTGTCGGTCGCGGCCGCCACGGCGCTGAGCCCGACGAACGGGTCGAGGACGTGCGAGTACTCCCTGGGCAGGTCCGGGCCGCCGGGCCACGGCGTCTTGCGGCTGGCCGGGATGTGCGTGTGCTCCGGGAACCAGATCGAGTCGAAGCCGCGATCCTCGCAGGCCTTGCCCAGCGTGACTGGATCAATCGAATAGTCGGTGGGGAACATAACAACGCCGTACTTCACGAGAACCTCCTTCGTAGCGCAACGGATGATAGCAGACGACAGCTTCGAGCGACCGGGGCCCCTCGCTGTCATTCCGATCAGAGTCCGGAGGACGGAGCAGAGGAATCTTGCGTTCGATTACGATCACGGTGGCCGTGTGCTGAGCGCTCTCCGCCCAAAGGTCTCTCCGCTCCGGTCGAGACGACAGAAGGGCGTGAGGGTAAGATTGGGCGAGACCGTAAGGAGACGCGAATGGACTTCGAACTGATCACGTACGACAAGAGCGACGGCATCGCCACGATCACGCTCAACCGGCCCGATCGCATGAACGCGTTCACGGCGCAGATGATCGAAGAATGGTACGCGGCGCTTCTGGACGCCCACGAGGACCGCGATACGAAAGCGGTGATCGTCACCGGTACCGGGCGTGGCTTCTGCGCCGGCGCGGACGTTGGTGGAAAGGGGCCGCTGGGCGGTCTGCAAGACCAGAAGCGGACGCCCGCCGAGAACCGCAACTTCCTGCGTGACGGTGTTCAGCGCATACCCCGCCTCGTCGCGCTGATGGAGAAGCCGTACATCGCCGCCGTCAACGGTGCGGCGGTCGGTGCGGGGATGGACATGGCCTCGATGTGCGACATGCGCTTCGCGGCTGAATCCGCTCGCTTCGGCATGACGTACGTGCGCATGGGCATCATCCCCGGCGATGGCGGCGCCTATTACCTGCCGCGCATCGTCGGCCTGGCGAAGGCACTGGACCTGATCTGGACTGGCCGCATCATTGGCGCCGAGGAGGCGCTGGCGATGGGCTATGTGAGTGCCGTCGTCCCGGACGGCGACCTGATGGAGCACACGCGCGGCTATGTATCGAAGCTCGTGAGGGGCCCGGCGGTGGCGATTCAGCTTGCCAAGCGGCTGGTGTATCGCTCGCTGCACACGGATGTCGACGGCGCGCTCGATCTCGCCTCGCAGGCGATGTACATCGCACAGTCGACGGAAGATGCTGTCGAGGGTCCGCGCTCGTTCTCGGAGAAGCGCGATCCGCAGTTCAAAGGCCGCTAGGGCAGCGCGGCGGTAGACGGTTCCGATAAACTGCGCTAGCCTCTTAGCGAATGTATGCTAGCCAGCGAGCGGCGAGCGTCTGACTTGGCTCGTCGCTACTCGTTCACTCCACGACGCGCACAGACGGCGCGGCGGGACGCATCGTCCCTCGCCATACTCATCCCGATCGTCGCCGCCGTTGCGCTAGTTGGCTTCGGACTCGCCGTCGCCGGCGGCGAGTCCAGCGCGCTGCCCGGTGAAGGTTGCGCTGGCGACGAATGCGCGCCGATCGTCGCCGCGGCCACCGTCGCGCCGATCGTCGCCGCGGCCACCACCACGCCCTCGCCGGCTGGCAGCTTCGCGGCAGAGCCGGACGATCCGCCCCTCGTCCCCGCCTACGCCGCCGCTGTCATCGAGGCACCCTGCGGTGCAACCGTGTACACGCTCAACGAAACGCTCCGCCTGGCGCCGGCGAGCCTGGTCAAGATGATGACCGCGATCATTGCGCTCGAGCGTGCGGAGGCGGACGAGATCGTGGAGATCGGGATCGATGGCGCGGGGCTCGCCCTGGCGGTGGACGCCACGGCCATGGGGCTAATGCCGGGCGACCGGCTGCCGCTGATCGATCTCATCTACGGTCTTCTGCTGCGTTCCGGCTACGACGCCGCATTCGTGATCGCGGAGCATATCGCCGGCGACGAGGCCGCGTTCGTCTCGCTGATGAACGAGAAGGCGGTCACGCTGGGCCTCTCGGACACCACCTTCGCCAACGTGAGTGGCCTCGATGACCCCGATCAGCGGATCTCGTCGCTCGACGCTGCGCTGCTCGGAGCGGAGTTGCTGAAGGAGCCGCTCCTCGCTGAAGCGGTGGCCACGGCCGAATACCAGCCGGCGTGGACGCGGGGACCAATCGAGAACCTGAACCTGCTGCTCAGCAACCTTCCGGGCGCGATCGGAGTGAAGACGGGATTCACGACCGACGCCGGCCAGACGATCGTCGCCGCCGCTGACAGGGACGGCCGCCGCCTGGTAGCCTCCGTCCTGCACAGCGAGGATCTGTACGTGGACGCCGCCGCTCTTCTGGATTGGGCGTTCGCGAACACTGTCCCCGCCTGCTGATCGCGCGTCAGGCTGAAGCCTTGAACACGCGCATGAACGCGGCGATGTAAGTCTTCCCGTCGTGTGTGAACGTGACGAGATGCAATCCTAGATCGCCCCCGCGTGCTTGCCGGCCTCCCAACCGTGAGAGGACAGGTGTTGCGAGGCGAAATCCAGGGGCTCATCCTCCAGTTCCGTCGCCATCGTGTCATTCCAGCGGTTGAGCCAGCCCATCAGGGAAATCGTTGCAGTGATCTCGATGATCTGTGTCTCCTTGAAGTACCTGCGCAGCTCTTCGAAGTGCGCAGGCGTTGTGGCATTGGGAACGACGGCGGCGTCGCGTGCGAAGCGCAAGGCCGCGCGCTCCATGTCGGAGAAGTGATCGCTGGTCTCAAAGTCGAATACAGCGGCGACCTTCTCTGCGCTAACGCCGAAGTGTGCGGCAGAAGCCGAGGTGTGCGCCTGGCAATAGCGGCAGCCAGCCGAGACGCTTGCCACCATCGCGACGAGCTGTTTGAGTGTGGGCTCGACCTCGCCAGGGCCGAAGACTGACACTACGAGGCCGTTAAACGCCTTCAGAATGTCGGGGCGGCGGCCAAGAGTGTAGTGGCTTCGCGGGACGAAGCCGACAGCACCTTCGATGATCTTGAAGAACGGCTCGAACTCGGCCAGCTCTTCTCGCGAAAGCGGTTCGACGTTGGACATGGACCTATCCCTTCGCTGTGTGCACGCCGGCTGACGGCTGCCGTCCGTCGGGGCAGGGGAGAGGTGGTAGGGTGTTGACGGGAGGGCACATCGTTCAGTATTAGACGTTCAGGACTCAACGATCGTCAAGAACCGAGGGGGATGAGATGAAGATTTCAGACGAGCAACGCGAATTCCTTGAGAGCCACCGCCTCTGCGTGTTTGGCTTCAACCGCCGCAGCGGCCCGCCGTCACTCTCGCCCGTCTTCTACTTCATGGACGGCGACGAGATCGTGATCTCGACGACGGACTCACGCGTCAAGGCGAAGGCCGTCCAGCGCAATCCCGAGGTCAGCGTCTGTGTGCTCGAAGAGAAGATGCCGTTCGCGTATCTGACGGTCTACGGGCACGCTCGCATTGAAGAGGATGGTGCTGCCGACGTGATGAGGCGCATCGGCGAGGCGATGACCGGCACCCCCATTGCTGAGTCAGCGCTGCACGCGATTGAGCAGCGCGCGAAGGACGAAGGGCGCGTCGTAATCCGCGTCAAGCCAGCGCAGGTCGTCTCGACGCGCCCGCTCGCCCGGCGCGGCGAGTAGCACGCACGGGCGTGGCGCGCTAGAATTCGCGCCACATGACGGCCGCCGCGTTTGCCCTGGTCCTGACCTCGGCGGTGATGCACGCCACCTGGAACTTCCTGCTCAAGCGCAGCGGCCACAAGCAGGCCTTCTACTGGCTGATGTGCGGCTTCAGTGTGCTCTTCGTGACCGGGCCAGCCGTCGCTTTCGCGATCGTCGACGGGTTCAGTTGGACGATGCTATGGCTCGGCTTCGGCACCGCCTCGATCCACGGTGTCTACGCTTACACGCTTACCCGTGGCTATGACCTCGGCGATCTGTCGTCGGTGTACCCTATCGCGCGCGGCATAGCCCCGGCGCTCGTTCCGCTCCTCGCCGTCCTGATCTTTAGCGAGCACGTTTCGGTGATCGCCGGCGTCGGCATCGCGTTCGTCGTCATCGGCATCTACGCGACTCACATTGACCGGCGCTTCCTGCGCGACCTCACGCATCCTCTGCGTGCACTGGCGACGCCGGCGACGGCCCTGGCGCTTCTCACGGGAGTCGTCATCGCCTCTTACACGCTGTGGGACAAGGGCGCCATCGATGAAGACGTCAACCCGGTGACCGTGAACGGGTTTGCGATGGCCGGCAACTTCATCTTCCTCGCGCCGTTTGCACTCCTCCGCGTCGGCCGCGAAACGCTAGCCGAAGAGTGGCGAGAGCAGCGCAGCAGCATCGTCGCCGCGTCAGTGTTGGCGCCGCTCGGCTACACGCTCGTGCTGATCGCGCTGACGACGAGCCGCGTCAGCTATGTCGCGCCGGCGCGCGAAGTCGGCATCGTGCTCGGCGCGGCGCTGGGTGTGTTTGTGCTGCACGAGGGATACGGCACGTCGCGCATCTGGGGGGCGGCACTGATCGTCGTCGGCTGCGTCACGCTCGGCGTAGCGCCCTAGAGGTCGTCAACCCGACGCTGCTGGCCGAGCATCGGACAGAGCTGAAGCATTGTCCCTGCGGAAAGTGGCTGCGTCACGCCTGGCGTCGCGTCGTGACCCCGTTTCGCGATAGGCTTGATGCGACATTTCCCGGACGAGCGTACCGCCTCGTACCGACGAAAGGACGAGAGCTTGAAGCGCATACAAGAAGGCATCTACCAGATCGTTAGCCCTTTTCCCGAATTCGAGCGCAAGGAAGCCTATCACCTGCGCGACGACATGGAGGAGCACCCGCGAGTGACCAAGGGGCTGCCCTACGTCATGCCTTACGCGATCACCAGCCGCGGCGAGACGCTCCTCGTCGATTGCGGCTGGGCGACCGACGACTCGTACGCTGCTCTTTCCGAGCAGCTCAACGAGATCGGCATCGGCATCGATGACATCACGAAGCTGGTGCTGACGCACGCCCATCCGGACCACTGCGGCCTCGCTGGCCGCCTGCACGAGGAGTCGAAGTGCGAGGTCTACATGCACGAGATAGAGATCGACTTCCTGCGCACGCGCTACACGGAGCCGGAGGAGATCCTGAAGCGGATGGCCGTCTGGTTGAAGGAGCACGGCGTCGAGCAGGATGACGTCGAGGACCTGGAGCGCGGTTCGATGCCGGTCCGCTTCTTCGTCGCTACTGTGATGCCGGACAACCCGGTAAAGGGCGGCGAGACGATCGATGTCGGTGACTTCACGTTCGAGGTGATCTGGACGCCGGGACACTCGCCGGGCCACGTTTGCCTCTACGAGCCGAACCACCGTCTGATGATCAGCGGCGACCACGTCCTGCCGATGATCTCGCCCAACGTCAGCCTCCACCCGCAGCAGCGCGATAACCCGCTGCAGGACTACATCGACAGCCTGGAGAAGATCGCCGATATGAAGGTCGACCGCGTGCTGCCGGCGCACGAGTGGGACATCGACTGGTTCAAGAAGCGCGTCACGGAGCTGCTGGGCCACCACGAGTCGCGCCTTGACGAGATGGTCGAGGCGGTCGGCGTCGAAGCCGAGGCTACGGCTGCCGAAGTTGCGCGGCGCATCCGCTGGAATACAGGCTCCTTCGATTCGTTCGCCGCCTGGATGAAGCGCGCGGCGATCGGCGAGACGGTGGCCCACCTGCGCTTCCTCGCCGGCAGGGACCGGCTCCGCGAATACCAGCGGGACGGCATCACTTACTTCGCGAAATCTTAGGCGCTCAAAGGTCGACGACCGCCGCCACGATCTCCTCGGCATCCGGGCGTGAGGCGATCGCCAGGACGCCGTCTTCCCACGAGGCCCCGGCGCGGCCCGTGTTTCGCGAAACGCTTGATAGCCCCTCTGCGTACATGTCCTCGAAGACCGCGCCGACCATCATCGCGTTGACGCCGTAGCGGATGTTCTCGCGGCCCTGGATGATGGCTGGGCAGCCGGCGCGCAGCCAGGCCTCGCCCTCATTACGCTCCGGGTCGTAGGTGCTCGGCCCTTCCCAGGCGTGCTGGTTATACGAGGGCTTAAGCAGAACGTCCACGCCGAGCGAGTCGTAGCGTTCCACCAGCGTCTCGTGGAAGCCGTCGAAGCAGACGAGCGTGCCCAGCCGGCCGAGCGCGGTCTCCGCCGGGATGACCTCGCTGCGCGGCGCCGGGTCGAACAAACGCTCCTCGAGGCCCGGCACGAGGTTCACCTTCGGCACGCGCTGCAGGCACACCCCCTTCGGGGAGAACAGGTATGACGTGTTCCAGACCTGCGTCGCGTCGCGCACGTGGCGGCCGCCCTTGCTGGGCTCGTCCTCCAGTGGCGGCAGGGCGATGCTGCCGGCGGCGACGTAGCAGTTGTACTCGCGCGCCATCGCCGAGAACGTCCCCGCGTAGGCGCGCTCCGCCTCGGCTGCCGTGTCGACGAAGAGCAGCCGCTTGGCCGCCGCCTCGGGCGTCCGCAGCTCCTCCGGCAACGAGGCGAAGTGCTGCATCACAACTTTCGTTGCGGCGGCCTCAAGAGAGGCCTCGTCCTTGAGATCGTCCCAGTATGCCGGAAGGAACGAGAGGAACATGCCGATCAGCTCGGGGAAGGAGACGAGTGTCGGCAGCGAGAAGTCCGCCTCTCGTGCCGCCATCTGCATCAGGGAGGCGATCCTGGCCCGGAACGCTTCCTCGTCCTTGTAGTCGGTGCGCTCCATCCGTGCCTGGACGGCGATCAGGTTTGTCTTCGTCATGGCGCTGCGAATTATACCCGGCCCCTCTGCTACACTGCGGGCACAGGAGAGGCGATATGGCGAAAACAGCGCTTTTACTCGGTGGCGGCGGCGTGCTCGGCGTGTCGTGGGCTACGGGGTTGCGCGACGCGGGCGTCTCCGCCTGAGGTCGCTGTGCTGCCGGACGTAGATCACCTCGTTTACGCCGCGCCCAGCCTGGACGCCGGCATCGAAGCGATGGCGGAGCGGCTTGGAGTCACCGCCGCGTACGGCGGCAAGCATACCGGCATCGGCACGCACAACGCCCTCCTCTCCCTCGGGCCCAACGTCTACCTCGAGATCATCGCGCCCGACCCCGAGCAGCCGCCGCCCGCTGACCCGCTGCCGTTCGGCCTCAGCGAGTTGCACGAGCCCGGCCTCGCCGCCTGGGCGCTGGCAGTCACCGACATCGAATCGCGGGCCGAGTCGGCGCGCGAAGCCGGATATGATCCCGGCCCCGTAATCCAGATGAGCCGCGCGTTGCCCGACGGCGGCGATCTAAGCTGGCGCCTGACCCTCCGCCGCCCGGCCGCCGGTGACGGTCTCGTCCCGTTCCTCATCCAATGGGAGCCCGGGCTACACTCATCCGCCTCGTCGCCCGGCGGCTGCACGCTAACCGACCTCACAGCAGAGCACCCGCGCCCGGACGATGTCTCGCGCATGATGTCCGCACTCGGCGTCGATCTGCCGCTCGCGGAGGCACCCCGTCCCGCGCTGATCGCAACGATCGAGGGCCCGCACGGCACGGTAGTCCTGACCTAGGATTAGCGGCGGCGCGACTTCAGGCGAGCGCGGTTTGTCTTCGCGATCTGCTTCCACTTCCTCTGCTCTTCCGCGCGCAGCCGATCGTCCTTCTTGCCGGCGATGAACGTCTGCTCCCGCTGTAGCTTGCGATAGCTCTCCAGCCGCCCGCGGTCAAGCGTCCCGCCGTCGATCGCCGCCTGAACGGCGCAGTCCGGCTCGGAGCTGTGGTTGCAGTCGCGGAAGCCGCACCCTTCGGCGATATCCTCAATGTCCGCGAACGCCTGTCCCAGGCCGTCGCCGGCGTCCCACATCTGAAGCTCGCGGAGCCCGGGCGTGTCGACGATCACGGCCCCGCCGGGCACGACATGCATCTGCCGCACTGTCGTCGTGTGACGACCCTTGTCGTCGGCGCGAATGTCCGTGACGTCCTGCGCCTCGTGCTTCAGCAGCCGGTTGATGACGCTCGACTTGCCGACGCCGGACGAGCCGACGAAGACAGCCGTCTGGCCGCGCGCCAGGGTCGATTGGAGCGCGTCGATGCCGTCGCCGGTCACGGCACTCGTCACGAGCACCTCGACTCCAGGGGCGATCGCTTCGACGTTGTGGAGGATCTCCAGAGCGCCGCTGCATAGGTCGGCTTTGTTGAGGACGAGGACAGGCGTCGCGCCGCTGTCCCAGGTCACCGCCAGGTAGCGCTCCAGCCGTCGCAGGTTCAGCTCGCGGTTGAGCGAGGCGACGACGTACACACGGTCGACGTTGGCGGCCATGATCTGTTCGTCGGTGCGCTCGCCGGCGACTTTGCGCGAGAGCGCCGAGCGCCGGCGCAGCAGGTGCTCGACTACGGCGCGGCGCTCGCCCGGCAGGCGTCGGGCGAGTACCCAGTCGCCGACGGCCGGCAGATCGTCGCGGGCCCCTGCTTCGTGCAGCATGCGCCCCGGTATCACGGCCTCGAAAGTGCCGTCGGGAGACCAGAGAACGTATGCACCGCGCTGCTCTTCGGCGACGCGCATCGGCACGAGGCCGCTGTCCGGCAGCTCTTGCGCTTGTTGGTCGAAGAACGGGCTCCAGCCCAGGTCTTCAAGTGAGTACAACGGATCGCTCCTTGTTTGAATCGATGTCGATGGCGCGCGCGTGCGCACGCGGCTCAGGGAGCGGACCCGAAAAGCGGTCGACAGGAGAGGTTAGGCCGAGCGGCCGGTGACCGAAAAGGCGGGCCCGCTGCTCGCGGCAACGAATATGTATCTCATGTTGTAAGGGCCCCCCTTTCGCGTTCTCGTGCCCGCAGACTAACCGCATGCACTGGCGATGTCAATCGGCTCCGCCCGTATACTGGCCGCATGCGCGTTCTCGTCGTCTCCGACGTCCACGCCAACCTCGCCGCGCTCGAGGCCGTCCTTCGCGACGCACGAGCCGGTGGCGCGATCGACGCCGTCTGGAGCCTCGGCGACTGCGTTGGATACGGGCCGCAGCCGGGCGATTGCATGTCACGCTTGAGCGATGAGGGCGCTGCGTTCGTAGCGGGCAACCACGAGCGCGCGGCGACCGGCGCAATCAGCGTCGACGACTTCAATCCCGACGCCCGCACGGCGGCGCTCTGGACGGCCGATTGCCTCGCAGCGGATGAGAAGGCGGCGCTCGACGCGATGCCCGAGACGCGCATTGAGGCGGAGCACTTCTCGCTCGTGCACGGGACTCTGCGCTGGCCGATCTGGGAGTACCTGTACTCGGCCGAGGCCGGCGCCGCGCACCTCGCTCTCCAGGAGACGCCGTTCGGCTTCTGCGGCCACACGCACGTACCGGCGATCGCGTCGCTCGATGCGGACGCGCCCGGAGGCTGCGACTTTCGTCGCCTGGCGGACGGTGAGGCCGTCTCGCTCGACCCGGGGACGAAGGTCGTGATCAACCCCGGCAGCGTCGGCCAGCCACGCGATGGTGACCCTCGTGCCTCGTATGCGGTCTACGATTCGGAGACGCAGAGCGTGACCCTGCGACGAGTGGAGTACGACATCGGGAGCACACAGAGGCTGATGGAGGACGCCGACCTTCCTCGCTGGCTGATCGAGCGTCTGTCAGAGGGGAGCTAGCCCAGGTTCGATTCGAACCAGCGCCGATACTCCGGCCAGTCAGGCAGCTCGGTGCCGTCAGGCGCGGCGTAGATCAACGCCCCGATAGCCGTGAACGCTTCGATCGGGTTCGGCGCGAACGCCTGGAGGGTCTCGCCGGTCTCGCTCACGTAGCCCAGGTCGGGCCCGTCGTAGCGAAACATCTCTGCTATCTCGTCCCAGGAGCCGTGCGCCCGGCTCTGGAGTTCCTCGTCGGAAACGAGCTGCACCCAGCCGGTAGCGGTCATGAAGGAGCGCATCTCCGTCGCCAGCAGCGGTTGCCCGTAGCTCCCGGAGGCGGCGTCGCGCATCTGGTAGGCGTGCAGCAGCTCGTGGGCGATCGTCACACGGTCGGCGCCAGTCTGCAGGACGATCTGGCTGGCGACGCTGTGGACGTTGCCGTCCCAGTCCTCGGTGGTGTAGAAGTTGGCGGCGCCGTAGCCGTACGGCTGCCAGCCGGCGAGTGTGCGCCCGGCTTCGTTCGAGAGCACGGAGAGCGACCCGTGCGAATTGTCAGTCGCCGGCGAGATGACGTCAGCGGGCAGCGAAGAGAGCGCACCGGCAAGCGCGCCGAGGTTCCGCACCTGCGCTGCTTCACCGGCGCCCCAGTCCTGGCCGGCGATCACGACGCGTAACCCCCATTCCGACTCGATCTCTGTCAGCAGCTCAAATGCCGCGGGCGAGAGCGCCGCATCGGGCGCGGGAGTGTAGAGGTGCGGCGTCGCTGACCAGGCCTCGCCGAGCGTCGGCGCCGCGGAAGCGGTTGGCACGAGCGTTGGCGTGGCAGCGTCTGTGGCAGGGTCGGTGGCCGCGATGCTGGCGGTCGCTGTTGGTGCGACGTTGGCGGTCGCTGTTGGCGCGGCGATCGATGTGGCCGCTTCGGTGGCGATCGGAGCGGCGGTTGCCGGTGTGGCGTGGTCCGCGGCGACGGTCGGTGCGGCGTAAGTGTAGGTCGCCTGCCCCGCGTCGCCCGTTGTGCTGAAGGCGATCGCCCCGGCGATGGAGCCGGTCAGCAGGGCGACGGCTGAGACCGCGGCCAGAAGGCCCCGTGGTCGCTTCCACCCTCCCCGGTGGCTCGTCATACGGCCCCTCTGGCCAGCCCGGTCTCTGTACAGTCTCGGTCCCTCCCATCCTGGGCTCGCCCCAGGTGCGTTGGGGACGTTGGTCCCCTGTCTGCGATTCAGGTTAAGGAACGGTTTAGGCCGCTTCAGTTAACGGCTGGTGAAGATGGGTCACGGCTTGGAGAACATCGCGGCGGCTGGTGTGACGTATAATCCGCCTCACATGACCGATTCCATCAACGTCACCATCGCCATGCCGCTCGACGAGGCGCTTGTCGAGCTGGCGCGCAACGTCTCCCCCCGTATCTCCCTGACGCATCTTTCGCGGGCGCAGCGATTCGTCTACCGTGACGGCCGTCCCCTCTGGGGTGGCTACCGGGAGCCGCCGGCGCCCGAGGACGAGAGCGAGGAAGAAGCGCGGAGGTCGCTGGACGCGATTCTCGGCGCGACGGAGGTGCTTCTGTCCAACCAGGTGCTCCCGGACGACATCGTCGCCCGAGCCGGGCTCCTCAAGTGGCTCCAGCTCACCAGCGCTGGCGTCGACTCGCTCGTCGACCACGAAGTCGTGCGCGCGCCGGGCGTGATCGTAACGACGGCCAGCGGCATCCACGCGGCGACGATAAGCGAGCACATCGTCGGCGCGATGATCAGCTTCGCCAAGAACTTCACGAAGTCGCTGCGCTCGCAGGACGAACGCATCTGGCAGCCGTACTGGCCCAAGGAGTTGGAGGACGCGACCGTTGGCATCATCGGCCTCGGCGCGATCGGTGGCCGTACTGCCGAGGTCTGCCGAGCGATGCGGATGCGCGTGCTCGCGATGCGCCGATCGTGCGAACGGCGGATGAGCGGCGAGGAGGCCGGCCAACCGGCTGTCGACGAGATGTTCCCACCGGCCGACCTGCACGATCTTCTCGCGGAGTCCGACTACGTTGTGCTGACGCTGCCGCTCACCGACGAGTCGACGGGCCTCATCGGCGAGGCGGAGCTGGCGGCGATGAAGCCGAACGCCGTGATCGTCAACATCGCCCGCGGCCGCGTGATCGACCAGGACGCGCTCGTCCGCGCGCTACGGGACGGGCGCATCGCCGGCGCCGCGCTGGACGTCACCACGCCGGAGCCGCTGCCGTCAGACCACGAGCTGTGGGGCGTTCCGAACGTGATGATCACGCCGCACATCAGCGGCGGCACGCCCCGCTACATGGAACGCGCGATCGGCCTCTTCTGCGACAACCTCCGCCGATACGCTGCCGGCGAGTTGCTGCGCAACGTCGTCGACCCAGCGCGAGGCTATTAGCGCCAGGCGCGCGTAGCGTAGCGGAAGCCTTTCCAGCGGACTCGTAGGGCAGGCTTCCATCGGCGGTGTGGGGGCGGCGCCGAGTCGCGCGGCGAGAGCGCGGGGTGGAGGGCTGAAGCCCTCCGCTACGTCCGTGGTGTTGGTGTCGCTAGGCTTCGAGAAGCACGCGGCGCAGGTGGTCCAGCGGCACGTTGCCACCGCTGACCGTGATCACGACGTTCTTGCCTGCGAGGCGTTCCCGGAGCTGCACGGCTGCCGCCGTTGCTGCCGCGCCCGCCTCTTCGGCGATGACGTGAGCGGTGCGGGCCAGC
>SDBT01007162.1_pt1 | contig 18406 bp, 17 predicted proteins | sample 2277101 | NCBI WGS metagenome assembly SDBT01 (sample SAMN10404973, study PRJNA504765) | marine sediment metagenome | isolation source: marine sediment core GS10_PC15, 103 cmbsf | place: Arctic Ocean: Southern Knipovich Ridge | collected 2010
ACTAAAACTGCTGAATTCTCAAGATCTCCTTCATAAACTGCGTCATATGCGCGCATCTCATGCTTGACGTCTTCCATTGTTATTTTTTTTTCCATAGCAACTAATTCTTCTTTGCTCCCAACAAGATCTTTACTCATGCAATATTTATTTTTCCATAATCTTACTGGTCCAAGAACACCAGTTACTAATCTCGTATCTCCAGCTTTTGCAGGTGGAATGATTGATTTATAAGCCTCGTGAAATTCACTCTCATGCGTCGCGATAAATCGAGAACCCATCGCAATACCTCCTGCTCCCATCGCGATAGCTGCAGCGAGAGATTCTCCAGTAGCAAAACCTCCGCATCCAATTAAAGGCACATCAGGATATTTTTGTCTTACCTGTTGCAACAAGACCATCGTGCTTACTTTTTCGTATGATTGATGACCACCACCTTCAGTACCGGTGCAGACTAACCCATCAACATTTGCTGCAATACATTTATCAGCAAGCCACAATGCTGGGGCAACATGAAAGTGCTTGATATTTCCTATATCCCTTAATTTCTGAAAAGCTTTTGATTCTGGTAAAATCTTTGGAGAACCAGCACTGGTAACTGCATACACTACTTGTTCTTTCAATTTTGGATTTTTCATAATGAATTCTGGAATGGTTGTGATAAGATCCTTAATTTCACTTTCATTCCTCGAAGTCCTTAAATTAAAACCAAAGGGTTTATCTGTATGCTCTACTACATTTTCTAAGCTTCCTGTTACTGATTTATATTGGCTTACCTCAAGGCTTCCTCTAATAGATCCAGTATGACTGACTACTCCAAGTCCTCCAGCCTCACAGATACCTACGGCTAGATCATTGGTGAAAAAAGGTCCCATAGGAGCCCCGACAATAGGTGTTTTAATCCCTAACAATTTTGTAACATTTGTTTCAATAACCATTTTACATCATTTTTTTATATTATTTATGTAATTTTTAAAATATTAAGAGTATGAATCGCTGAAGTTGGTGATAATACGTATCATCCAGTGTTAACCAGTAAGTTTGTCAAGCAGATGACCAGTAATTATCACCAACAACTTTCAGCGAAAATTGGGTGAAAAAAATTTAGTTATTTTTGATTAAAAATGAGGACTTCTATTTAAAGTCATCTGTAACTGATCGTTGGTGCCTATGTGTTGGTGTATACTTATATATCAATTATGATTTAAGATTGGTCAAATTATTCGAATCTTTTGGATTTATAATATTAATGTAGACAAATCTTAAATTCCCGTCTAAATTTTGTTATTTGAAAAACAGAGTTTAGCAAAAATGTAAGACTTTATATATTTAAATTGCTATTAATATATTAGAGTAATCCTATAAATTATAACTATACACCAAGTATAAATGTCAGACATAAATCCTAGCTTGATTATGAAGAATTATCAAGAGGGCAAATCAGATAAATCTGAGGCAATGTCGGGATTAATTTCAATTATACGAGATTATAAGAATCTTGAATACAATGTTGAGTCCCTAAAAATATTGAATGAGCTTAATATTCCCGACGAAGATTATTTTAAAGTGTTAGAAAGTTTATTGTTTACTCATGGGTATTTTAGACACCATTCAAACAATATTTTTTTATACACTAGGCAAATTGTTCTTGAGGAATTATCTGAAAAATTCCCAGCGATGACTATTGAAGTCTTAGGGGAATATTTAGAATTTATAAGGATGGGCCCTTCCCCGGAGTATTTAGTCGTTATCGATCATATTTGGTGGGCTAAAGGCAATAAATTAAGTCTACTAAAAACGGGATTATATAACCTGCTAAAAGAAAGCATTGAAAAATACGAAGGTGAGGGAGTTGTCCGGGACGAAGCAGTCATGTTAGCGTTAATCGAATTGTATTGGTGTGAGGAAGTAAGAAAGTTGAATTATCAAGGAGATATCTATGGGTATCAGGTTGATCATTATTGCGACTATAGAGTTAACTCTAATGGGCATATAATAGGGCTTTATGTCTCTGCGCATAGTGACCCGCTTCAATTATTTTCTATAATAGATAATATAGATCGGTTAAAATATTTTGAAGAGCTCATGTTAGCTGGTTGTTCAATGAGAGCAATTCCTGAGTCAATTATAAACCTTAACAAGCTAAGTTTTATTGATTTTAATGGTAATAACCTTGAAAAGATTCCGAGTTTTATTGAAGGTCTTACAAATCTAAGGCATCTTGATCTAAGCTATAATAAAATTGAGAAGATTCCTGAAACAATAGGTAATCTTAAAAACTTAGAGCTTTTAAATTTAATTTGGAATAAAATAAAGGAAATACCTAAATCAATTAAGCACCTTAAGAATCTTAGAACAGCTTGGTTGCGTGATAATGAAATCGAAGTTATACCTGAGGAAATTGGAAAGCTTACATCACTAGAAGATCTGGGTCTTGACATAAATAAACTCAAAGAAATCCCGGAATCCATACGAAATTTAGGATCTCTTAAACAATTAGACTATTTTCTTACTAAAATTAAAGAGTTAGAGAAAAAAATCTAAATTTATTATAAAAAAAAGAAGTTTGCAACTAATTTGAAACGATGCTACTTACTTTTTCTTTTAGTTGTAATGCCTTTTCATTTTCAGGATCATTATGAAGAATCTCGTTGCATATCGCTAAGGCTTTGTCATAATATTGCTTATTTAAATTTCCTAATGTTTGGTAAATTTTATCTGACTTTTTATACCCTTCAACCTCAACAAAAGCAATACCCACCCTCATGGCATCAATGTCTATCTCTGGCTTAACAAGAGCTTTCTCGAGAGCATTGAGAGCTTTATCATATTCATTCTCTTCGGAATATATAATTGCGAGATTATACCATGCGTCAATGCCTTTAGGAAACTTTTGTAACATCAATTTCATGATATTTTTTTTGAACTTTGATTTCCCTACATTAGTAGATTGAAAACAATTAGAGGCGCTGAATTCAATGTATCTTTCAGGTCCAATTGAGGCATACATGTTATCAAAGAATTGATCATTCCATTCCACATCTGAAATGTCAATTGGTTTATCAAGCTTATAATAATTTCCTGAACTCGTGGGCTCAGACGATTGATGCGAAAACATTTCTTCGTAATTTTTATAGCTATTGAAATACTGACTCAATATTTTAAAAGCGTTATCAACGTCGTTTAGTTTGTCGTATGCATAAAATAAATTATCTATTGCTATTCTATTCGACTTATCAATAATTAAAGCCTTTTTAGCGATATTTAGAGCAGAATTGTAATCTCCATTTAGATTATAAGTAGTTGCGAGCTGGCTCAAAACTTGAATATCATTTGGATTATCATCTAAATGTAAGTTATATAATGTATTGCTTTATTATATTTACCTTTCAAAGCGAGTTTTTTAGCTTTTTTAACTAATTTATTTGTCATTTTTAACTCCGGAGTAATATAAATAATTAATAAAAAATAATTAATAAAAATATACTGTTTATTATTAAACTGATTTATACCGTAATCCATTTTTTTACGATTATCGAATAGGCAATTGTAGGAATCACAACTACGGCAAGCATGGGTACTAGGATGGCTGCTGAAAGCATATACATGTTTCTATTTTTTTTATTAAGATCCTCACTCCTTTTAGCCATATAGTTGTCATGTTTACTTTGTATCTTCTCTAGTAACTTCCTTTCAGGAACTGTATGAGGCGCTGGATTTGGCACAGACACTCCCTCAGGTTGCCATATATTAATATCTAGTAAGCGACCATTGAAGTTATCAGGGTCTATATCCGCATCCTTCACTATGTCTATTAATGCACAAGCAGTGTAATAGGCAGCATATTTTAATAAGGTGATTACCCTAAACTTGTAATTCTCTGATCCATAGCTATCCTTCGCAAAATTAATTGATGCGTAGTATCGGTCATACAAGGACCTGCTCTCAAAGTCACTTCCTTCGGGATAATAATCGATAGCCCCAAAAGTAGTATCTGCCATGAGAAACATTGCTACTATTGGATGCATTGGCACAAGCGTCAACTGTCTCAGCTCTTCATCTCTGACATACTCCTCATATGGATAGTATATAAAGGTTGGATCTAGATTTTTTAAATCATTATCCCCTCCGTCCCAATAATAATTTGGACCCCCATTGATAAAATGTTCTACTCCGTCATGATTCTCAGATTCAACATATATTGCTTCTTTTTCCACACGGGTTTGAGCCCAGCCATAGCTATTAAGAGGTGTTGGCTCTGTCTTTCTGGGATTTGCTAGGTCACCAATGTAATGTGCTATTCCACCTAAGCATTGGGCAGCAGCTTCGTACTTTCCCTTTCTCTCGACAGTCTCTCCTGTATTTATATTTTTATAGGTATATTCTGTTTCCAAAAATTCTAATGCTTGTTTTCTAGCTAAAAGTATATTCATAGCGACACTGTTGAATTCATTAGGGTACACAGAATTTCCTTTAGGACTAACATAGAAACTAACATGATGCCCGTGTTGTCTGCTCCCCCCTTGAGTGTTTTTCCATTTAGCAATCCACGTACCAGCTTCGGTTAAAACATAGTCATCTTCTACAACGATACCTCTAACATCACCCATGTTATCTGGACCCCCCGTACCGTGCAGAAAGTTTACATAGCGTCTTGCTGCTAACCATGTCTGTTCTCCCATGCCACAATTCATACCATCAGCATAATATTTATAATAGGCAGAATCTGAGGTACTTACCCATCCATACCCCGTAAATTGATTAAAATCTGCTTTATTTGAAGTAGTATGCTGAGGATGATCATAATCAAATAACCACTGAAATAAATGACGATAATTGTCGTCTTTTAATATTAATCGAATGGCAGCGTCTGCAATCCAGTCGTGAACTCCATATGAACCCGTATTATAGTCAGGGTCAGGATCAGGTGTAAAGGCATACCAGCCTTGCCAAACTTCATTGCTACACTTAAGTTGATTATTGTTAAAAGCTTTAGCATTAGGGGCCTGATAAAATAGCAAACACATTGGTAAAACAATAAATGCTATTACGCAAAATAAAGCACATTGGATTTTAATTCTTTTTTTCATTTGTTTTTTCACGTTATTTTTTATTTTTAGATTTATTATATTTTATCATGTTTACACTCAAAAGGAATCCTTTTGAATTATGCAAACCACTTACCAATATTTCGACAATCGTTTTTTTCCACTTTCTATCATCTTTTTTATAAATTAAAAAAAAAAATTAATTTTAAATTAAGGGTTGTATTGGATCATCAGGATCCACTATTATTTCACCAGTTTCTTCATCATATTCCTCTTCACCAAATTCCATTGGTGGATCTTCGAAAGGTTCATTTATCAAATTATTACCTCCCATGAGAGCTACACTATTCCAGAAAAGGTCTGGTCCAAGATGCTTAAATCCTGTTGACACTATTCCAGCAAACGATATACATCTTGGATCGATGTGGATGCTTTTTAGATAATTCAACTTATTCGCTTGAATAAGTTGTCTTCCTTAAGAATTTATTTATCAGAAAATAAATTCACTCCCATTTTTTTTGCAAAAGTAGTAAAAAATATTCAAAACGTTTAAGATATAAATCATATTTAATATTTGTTAGTGAATAACCAAATGTCAAAACAGAATATACCTCTTCATCTTAAAAAAGCAATCTGGTATGCATATGACAGAAAAAGTGGATATGGAGGTCAGCCAATTTCTTTTACTGAGATGGAAATCGATCACATTATTCCAGAAAGAGTATCTTTAAATCCCAAAGAACCTGATGAATTTGAAAAATGGAAGACAAAATATAACCTAAGTGATGATTTTAGTATTCAAAGTATTGAGAATTTATGTCCATCAAATAGACTTTTTAATTTAAGGAAGAGCGACAATGGTTTATATGATGAAAGTGGAGCTTACGATGGGCATATAAGAAGAGCTTTAAACAGAGCAGCAGAATTAAAACCAAAAATTGAAAAATTAAAAGCTAAATTTAAACATGACTTAGATAAAAGAAATACAAAAAAAATCATAGATGTATTAAACCTTATAGATAAGGGAGAAATTGATTTGGAATATTTAATCTCTGAGGGTCTCCAAGTAAAATTTAATGATTTGAGAGAATTAGAAAACAGAGAAAGATATGATGAAATATTAGATAAATATCGGAGAGTAAGTATAAAATACTATAATTTTGGGGAGTATTTCGAAATTATGAGTGCTCTTCGCTATGCTGTGAGTTATAAAAAAGAAGAGGTAGACTTCTGGATTAATTTATTTAATGATTTTTTATCAAATGTATATGATATTCAAGTGAAGAAGAGAGTATTTTATGAAAGAACATATGCAATGTCTAAGTCTGAAAAAAGTTGGAAACCGATAGAAGTGGAAATATTAGAATTTTTCAAATCAATGAATGATGAGCGAAATTTAGAGATTTTAAGAAAGGGAGCATTATTATTTGGGATTTTTTGTGGTGAGTTTGAAAGGGGAAGAATAAACTCATCAGGAGCAACTCTCACAGAGATTAGAGGAAAACTTCTTGAGAATTTACAATTAAATATTGATAGTGCAATTACTGATGTTAGACGGGTGGATCTCAAGTTTTCTAAGTTTATAATAGAAAGCCGATATAGTATAGAAGAATATGAACTTATAAAGGATGGAGATTTAGAGACTGTACGAAAATGGTTGAATAGATTTTTTTTTTTATTAAATACACTTATTTCAGATTTAGAGAACATTAGTTATTTCGACTTTGATGAATTATATAATACATTCATAGGTTATTCTGAAAGACTTCCTTTATTAAAAGACCATCCAGATTATGATCAAACATTCAGAAGAGTTTCGGATTTGAAGAATAATTACGAGGGTGTTAAATCGATTGTACCTGACTTAATGAAAAGAGCCATTGAGCTATTTAACCAAAGAGAGTATATAAAAGCGATCAGACAACTTCATAGGGTTAAGAATGTAAGTTTTAACCCTAATCATTTATATACTTGTATAAATGCAATATACCACATAGGATTATGCTATGAAAAATTAGGATTATTATATGCCTCAAAGTACCATTTTATGGTGGCTTATCATATGGCAATTGAAACAGACTGTGAATATAACACTAAACAACTTGCATACGCTATAGGCATTGATAGTGTCGCATTAATATGTTTTGATTTAGGAACTATAAACGAAATGATATTTTATACTGCCTTATCTCTAATATTAAGAGATGCTTATTCTTTAACTCCTATTGATTATTCAAAAGCTCTTAATAAAAGAGTAATTGGGCTATTAGAATATATTCTTTATATCTTTATATATGAAAAAAAGAAGGATAAAAATTACGCCGATTTTGTTCAAAAATTACTTATAATATTTGATTTATGGGAACTCATAAAGAAACCGTTAGAAGAGTGGGAACAAGAGATTACAGAAGAAAAACTATTACAATTCGAGAAAATATATGGAACACCATTTAAGTTTTCTGAAGAAGAGAGAACTTATAGCTGGAATCAATTAGAAACTAAATGGACAATAAAATGGAAAAATTGTTATATTGATACCATATTGGCAGAAGAATTTATTGCTTATTTACAAATTTATCTTTCCAATCTAAACGAAATTGATTTTATTCCTTCTGGTGATATTACTCTAAAAATAATTCCTTCAAATCAATTTAATGTAGAATATTCTATCGAAGAAACAATAGTTCAGCTTCCTAATGAATTAAATTCCGAATATCTCTATAGATTTTTTAGTATTAATTTAATGATATTAGAACTTCATATGATAATGTCTAAAGAGCAAGTTATGCAAGAATTAAAACCTATATTTGAAGATGGGTACTTTTTGAATCAATATCGTGAAATATTCAAATCTTTAATTTCAGCAGAATTATTTCAATTATTTAATCGACAATTTGGTGAGTAAAATTAAAATACTAAGTAAATTCTATGATAAAACAAACTCTGAAGAGATGATAAAAAATCGGTATAAAAATTGTTTAGCTCCAATAAGGTTTACATTAAAACAAATTATACCATCTAAAGAGTTCCAAAACCTTAAGGATTTATTGAGACAAAAAGGATGGAAAGATTGGCACATACTTTTAGCTATTGATAATTTAGTGATAACTTATCGAATGAAAATAAAAGGAATCAATACATTGGAGAAATGTAAGGATTATAGTAAAAAAATTTTAGAAAAAGAACAAGAAAATGCTATTAAAGTCCCCCTAAGTGAATTTACTGAAGAGAATATGTCTGAAGCGTTAAATGGTAGTATGTTATCTACCCTAAAACTTCTTGGGTTTTCATTTCCAGTAAGATCACTTGATTTGCAAAAAGTTGAAAACTTTCTAAGAGAGAAATATAACTATTTTAATGATGACATTGCTCACGATAATATATTTGATATTTAAAAAATAGTATTATACCGTTGAAATTGAATCTGAAATTTAGTACTAAAGTTGAAAAAGAGATGATGCGAGATTTAACCTTCAGAAAATTCATAAGCGAAATCGAGAGAAGCTTGAATAAATTTATTAACCTAAAAAATGTGAAATTGGAGAACCAAATATTTTTTGAAGAAGATTGGGAAATTCCAGATTATAAAAAACTTGTACTCTCTTTAAATTTTAAGGGAATTCTTTTCAAACAAGAGATGTCATTATGGAAGATGATAAATTCTATAACATATGAAAGAATTAAGTCTATGATTTCTCATAGTTCGGAAGAACAGATTAGAAGAATTAAAGATTTGAAGAAGAATTTCTTTATTAAACTTGAAATGTGAGGGAAATTTGGCTAGAAAAATCTTTAATCCTGAAATTTTCTTAGAAATTGCAAAAGGAATAAATGAGAGTAATGATCTAGACGAACAAGGAAAATTTAGAACAGCAATTGGAAGAGCCTATTATGCGGCTTTTTTAACAACAAGAGAATACCTAAAAAGTCATAAAGCAAAAAAATTTAATAAGGAACGCCAACATCAAGATGTTCTTGATGCACTCGATGAATTTGAAGAGTATAATCTAAAAAACATGTTAGATAAATTAAGAGATAATCGAGTTAATGCTGATTATTTCTTAAATGTCTTGATTGATATGAATTTATGTGAAAAATGCTTAATTATTTCGGAGCAGATAATTAATTCAGTCGAAGGAATTTAAAAAATACTTTGTATTGAGCTAAAATTTTAGGACGTGATGATTTTTTGGTAAATTTCAGAGAATTAGGTAATCCAGGAGAATTTTGGGAATATTTTGAAGAAATTTCAAAAATTCCTCGATGTTCTGGAAACGAAGGTCAAATTAGAGCTTATGTTAAAAAGGAAGCCGAAAAGTTTAATTATCAGACTCGAATTGATAAAGCGGGAAATCTATTAGTAAGTATTCCTGCGAAGAACGGTGGAAATTCAGTTATTATTTTACAGAGCCACTTAGACATGGTTTGTGAAAAAAATGAAAACACTCTCCATGATTTTTCGAAAGACCCCTTGAAGTTGAAAGTAATAGAAATCAATGGAAAGCAATGGATTACCGCTGAAGGAACTACTCTGGGGGCAGACAATGCTGCAGGAATGGCTTATCAATTAACATTAATGAAAAAGATATCAAGTGGAGAGTTTGAATTTGGTTCATTTGGATTAGATTTAATATTCACTGTTATGGAAGAAGCCGGATTAATAGGGGCATTCCAAATAGAAGAGGATTTAATTCGAGGAGATACACTAATCAATTTAGATAGTGGGAGGGATGATACAATTACTATAGGTTGTGCTACTGGCAAGATGATCACTGCTAATGTCAAATTAGATTTAATCCAGATAACTCCTGAGGATGCGGAACTTGAAGCTATAAAAATAATAGTTACAGGATTAGTAGGGGGGCATTCTGGAGCTGATATCCATAGAGGGCGAGCTAATGCGATAAAGATAATGGCAAAAATATTGTGGAAGTTAAATGATAGATATTTGATTAATGTTCAATCTATCAATGGTGGAACAAGACATAACGCAATACCACGAGAATCCAATTCTATATTATATGTGAAAAAAAAGGATATATCTGACATAATGGATTATGTGAACACTTTAGCAATAGAAATAAAGTCAGAATTTACCGGTGTTGATGATAACATTGAAATTTCGGTTCAAAAATTAAACGATTTTGTAGATAATAATGTATTTTCAGAAGTATTTCAAAATAAAATCCTTAGTATACTATATGTAATACCACATGGTCCAATTTCAATGCATCCTCATATTAAAGATTTAGTAAGAACATCTAATAATTTAGCGATAATAGAGACGAAAAAAAATCAATTAAAAATTTTAATAGGTCTACGGAGTTTTAACGGATTTTCCAATAAGGATACAGCTGAGAAAATAAATTCTATATTTAAATTAGCTAATCTTAAGGCAAGGTTGAGAACTCTGGGGGGCGAAGGAAGTGATTGGAAGCCAGATCCCTCCACAAAATTACTTAAAAAGGCTAAAGAAGCCTACAAAGAGCTATTTAATGAGGAAGTTAGTGCTCAAGGACGTCATGTTGGATTAGAACCCAGAGCATTCAAACAAAAGATTCCTGAACTAGAGGCAATATGCATTGGCCCTAATTTAAGTGGGGCTCATTCTCCAGATGAACGATTAGAGATTAAAAGCGTGGAGAAAATTTGGAGATTACTATTAAATCTACTAAAAAAATTAGAATAAACGGAGCTTCAATCATAAAAAAATATTGATCTCCATTTACTAACTTTAGATTTAAATAATAATCAATATTCTAAAAATAGATTTAAAAGTACTTTAAAGTGAGTAAATGTGGAATATAAAAACCTTATAATAGAAAAACGAGAAGATCATATTGCTATTGTGACATTAAATCGTCCTGCTAAACTTAATGCTCTAAGTACACCTTTAATGAGCGATATCGAGCATGTAACAGAGGAATTTCATTCTGATACAGAAACACGTGTAGTTATTTTTACAGGTGCTGGCAAGATTTTTAGTGCGGGAAGAGATCTGAGTGAAAATCCACCTCGAACTAACTTTCTTGGAAGGCAAAGAGCAAATCAAATCGGTCCACGCATGATACGAAAACTTTTTAACATGGAGCAAATAACGATCGCTGCTATTAACGGTGGAGCTTTAGGGGGAGGAGCAGGAATAGCCGCGGCTCTCGATTTTCGAATAGGAGATGAAAACTGCTATGCTGGATATCCTGAAAGTAGATTAGGAATGAGTTTAAGTTGGACTATACTTCCACTCATGGTGCATCTAATCGGTCCTATGTATGCAAAAGAAATGGTCATTTTAGGTAAAAATTACGATGCGCAAACCCTTCTAAAATGGGGCTTCCTAAGCGAAGTAGTTTCTAAAGAAAAATTGATTGACCGGGCGATTGAAATTGCTAAGGAATACGCCTCAATGCCTCCGATTCCCGCACAAATGATTAAAAAAAGTGTGAACAATATTAGTTCTGCTTTGGATAATGCCATCATGCATATGGACATGGATCAATTAATGTTGACTTTGGGAACAAAAGATTTGATGGAAGGGATTAATGCATTTTTTGGAAAGCGTAAAGGTGAATTTAAAGGTGATTAGTTTTTTTTGATGGTTAAACATAAATAACCTAATAAGTTTCGCTTCTTTTTTTCAAATTGATTTAGCTCTGTTGTTTCTGGAGCAAATCTTTGGGAAATGGCAGTTGCAAAGAACAAAGTTAAAAATCATGCTACGCCTATGGAAGGAAGGATGGCTGCTGAAGTAGGCTGTGGAGCAGCTAAACATAAGATATCTAGGGGGGATGCAAATGAACTCGCTCTTACTCTTCTCAAAACATATGAAAATGACATTGAAGACGCTCCAATAGGGAAAAGTTTTCGTGAATGTTATGATGTACGAAGAATTAAACCCTCACCAGAATACATGACTCTCTACAAGAAGACAAAAAAAGAACTCGAAGATATTGGGATTCCTTTTATTTACTAATTTCAATTAATCTAATTCATTCAATAATCTCAGGTTTTTCTCTCACAATTACTATTATTGATATAACTATAATAATGGTGCCTATTAGGTGGTAAATGGTAAAAATCTCACTTAAGAAAAAATAGGCAAGTACAGCCGTAATAATTGGTGTGGGCGCTACTAAGATAGTTCCTTTAGAATAATCTATATAAGAAATGGTTTTATACCAGCAGAATAATCCTATTCCATGAATAAGGCCTATAGCTAAAAAGTAGAGTATATTTATCGGGTCGTAGAATAACCTCACATTCTCAAGTGGAAAGAAAAGGAAGTAAGTAGATAGTAAAATAATCCCTCCTAGACTACTTCTTATAAAAACTATGAATAATGGGGTTGCCTCTTTTTTGTCAAATATCTCTCTTTTAGTTTGGGTGTGTGCTAAAGTCCAAATTGTCCCGAGGATAAGTAATATTAAAACTCCCATAATTACTTCATTGTTTAAATTAAAGAAGTCATAAGAAAATTGAGATACTGCTATAAACAAACCGATAAACAATATAATCGAAAAAAATATTTGCTTTTTGGTAATCTTTTCTTTCAATATAATAAAACCAAAAAGTAATGCCAGAATAATCCTTGTTTTTGAAGCTAAGGCACCATTAATAGCCCCTGCTAATTCGTATCCTAAAATTAAGAAAATCCTCCCCACTCCAAACACAATTCCAAGATAAATAAAAAATTTTTTATGATTTTTCCAACCATGAAGAAGTAACTCATTACATTCTTTAGAGCTAGGGTCATTTTTTATTCGTTTTTTAATAACATTTCTTTCTAAAATTACCAATGGTAAAAAAATTAAGCTTACAATTATAAAGGTCATCGCGGCAAAGATAAAGGAATCAATGACTTGCGGTCTAGAAATAATAACGAGTGGCATGATACTCACTAAAACTCCGGTAATTACAGCGTAAGGGAGTCCCTTCCTTAAATTTTCATCTTCCAAGATATTAATGAAAAAGCGGAGAAAATTAAAAATTTTTAGAAATTTGAGAAAAAAAAATAAAAAAATAATGTTATATCAATAATTCTTAGCATTTAGAAAGTAAATCCTTCAGGTAATTCAGATTCTGCAGTTCCTTCAACAACAAATCTGAGGTCGGTAATTGTATAAGTAGGCGCTTTAGTATTAAAGATTGGTATCACATTTTTTCCCATTTCGGGTTCTCCAACCGCCAATACGCTCATTAAGATAGTAACTACACCATCAAATTCCACATTAATGAATTTAATCGGTATAGGAAGTGAATTAAACGCGCCTGATCTATGCGTAATAATATAAGAGTGAACTGTAGCTGATTTTTTAGCAGTATCTGTCATATCAATTACCGTGTTTTTCCTTAAACAATCCGGACAGTATATCCGGAATGGTTGGTATATTGATCCCTTTGTTTCGCATTTATCATTATCGCATCGTGTTGCCATGAGTTTTCCTTTACTAAGCCCTTCGAAAAATGGAGCTTCTCCACCGTAAGAATGCATATAAGTCATATCTCGAGGATTAGTTATACCCGCTAGTTTCCCTGTATCCTTGTTAAATATTGGTTGGTTGGCTTCTGGAATGTGAAATACTCCTTTTGGCTTATATCTTTTATTGACTACATCAACAAATCCTTTTTCTTCTTCTGTTTTCGGCATTTTTTAGTCCTCCTTTAGTAAATTATTTGGATCCATTAATATGGTTGATGTTACATGCGACCCTACCCCTGCATGGCTTATTGCTAAACCTCGTTTCGCTCCATTGACTTGGAGACTTGTCCAATCAGAGGGTTTTTCACGATCAAATGCTTCCCATTTTTCTTTCGGCTCATGAATTTCGTCCCAGCGATTCCAAATATGATATCCAATCTCAGCTATTTGCATAAGGCCTGTTGCGCCTACGGCATGCATACAACCAATTAATCCTCCACAGAGGTTGCTTGGCAATTTCCCCTGTTTTTTAGTATGGGGATTAATTAAATATGCATCGCCCGATTCAATATAATCACGCCCTTCTCCATAAGGACGGAGACCTACATCCTCATAAGATTGAATGTCACTAATTGTAAATGCATCATGAAGTTCAATAACATCAAGATCTTCAATAGGATCTACAATTCCTGCCATTCTATAAGCATAATAGGCAGACATCCGAGCTGCTAAGAATCCAGTAAAGCCTGGATACCTATCTGCTCCTGGAAATCTCTTGCCTAAATCATTGTATTGATCCGGTTTTTCATTAGGTAATAGTGGAATTTTCATACTACGTCTGTCAGCTACTCTTAAAGAATGACTTCCTGCGGCGATATAAATTCTTAATGGCTTATCTGTGATTTCATAAGCTGTTTTTTCATCACAAACTACTCCACATGCAGACCCTACACTCATCAAGCAACAATCTAATGCGCGAAGGGGGAACGCTACAATTGGAGAATTTTTAACATCTTCTATAGTAATTTTCATTGGACCTTGAGCATATGGATTCATTCTTGCATATCCACGATTCTTTACAGCAATTTCCGCCATAGTATCTCTAAAAGAATCCTCTTCTTTACCAAAAATCTTCCAGTATCTTTGGGCCATAACAGCATAATAACCGGTATAAATGTGGCCTAATGGTGTCTCCCAATCTTTATCTGCTGCAGCAGAGATAAGATGGTTACCTTCATCGGTAGGAACCTCATCCATACGTTCCCATCCTAACGCTAAAGCACAGTCACTATATCCAGAAGCTACGGTTTTTACAGCCTCCCACATAGTTGATCCTCCTGTTGCTCCACCAGTCTTTATGCCAACATTTCCTAATGGGTCTAATCCAAGTCTATCGTGTATAACTGACTCACCCAAAAGCTGATCTCCAAAGTGATCAGCAAAATGTCCATAGTAACACGTATGTATAAAACCCTTTAATTCTGAGGGAGTCATATTTACGAAATCGGCAGCAGCAGTAAAAGCTTGAGTGCAAAGCTCTTCTGTCCGAGTTTCTGGAAATGCCCGATCAAATTTTGACATTCCCACAGTGGCTAAATAGACGGGCCGCATTAATTTCGGGATTTTTAACTGTTTTTCAGTAAATGTTATCATTTTTTTCTTACCCAATTTTTAGTTCGTTTAATTTAAAATTATCAAACTTAGTATCATAAACTTATTTATATTTGAATATATATTTTTATGTTAGCTTCTTTAAAATTAAATTCAATATTTAAAAAGGGGAAAATATGGATACAAGATTAAGAGAGTTTGAACCTATTCATATCCAGAAGTATGTTCCAGAATTAGACTTACTAAACAATCCATTGTTGAGGCCGCAAGAAAAAGAGTTTTTAGCTGAATTTTACGATTTTTTGGAAAGAGATATTGACAAAGATCTTAGAGATTTAGAAGAATTAGATTATTTTGTTGAGGAACCTACTCAAGATAAAAAACAAGCACTTATTATCAAAGTTATGAAAAAATTATCCGATAACGGATATTATAGCACAGTTATTGATAAGGGGGACTATGAAGTTGGTAAAGTTACTAGAAATGCGCTCATTGCTTATGCTTTGTGTGGTGGAAGATGGAGTGAAGCTAGTGAGCGATATATTGCGGGAAATTATAGTATTGAAATGGGGCGTCTTTCAGGAGGAACATTATATTGCAATCCCGTAAATTATAAAGCTAACGAAGCGCAAAGAGAGAAATTTCTTCTTCCCGTAGCTAGAGATGGCGCTATAGCAGCGTCAGCTATGACCGAATTTAACGCGGGAAGTGATATTTTTAATATGGAATTAAAGCTAAAAGTAAAAGACGACAAAACAATCATAAAAGGAAAGAAAGTTTTTATCACAAATGGTTTATTAGCTGATTATATAATCGTGTATGGTAGAATAAATAATGGGTCTCTAGGTGCTGTAATTGTAGATACTCAAAAACAACAACTAAAAAATTTCCGAGCAGCTCGAATAAGCACTTACGGTATGACAGATGCATTTGTAAGCCGATTAATCTTTGATGGTGTTGAGGTTCCAAAGGAAAATATGCTTATGGGAAACGGGTTGGATATTGCATTTCATCAATTGACTGAAGAAAGATTAGTAATTAGTGCTGAAGCTCTCGGAGATGCTATGAAAAAATTGCTATATTCACATACATATGCGCTTCATCGCGAGCAGTTCAATAAGCGTTTACACGAGTACCAAGTAATAAGATTCCCTATCTCTAAAAATATACGGGAAATGAATCTATTACTTTCGGCACTAATTCATTATACAAGAGAATTGGATAAAAGACCGGAACTCGGAAGTTCAAAAATGATGGCTGCTAACGCTATGGGTCTAAAGATCTCTTCTACTGAACTTGGTTTTGAAAGCGCGATTCATTGCTTCAGGACTATGGGAGGCCGAGGCTTTATTAGACAATATTCTAATCCTATAGGATTATTAGATCCCTATTGTATGATTCATGGAGGAGGGTCTAATTATGTCTTGGAAGATAGTGAATCACGAAGATTTTTTAAATATAAGCCTACAAAGAGAGAACTTGACGATGTAATACACAAAATAGAGATCTAATTATTAAAAAACAAAAAAAAGAGACTTCATAGATTTATAACTTAAGTTCTTGCAACTTCGTTACATTTGCTTCTGCTAATTCTGGTGATATTTTATATAGACGCCAGAAAAATATAATGCCGATCGTCATCATAATCAATGGAAAAACTGACACTTGAATTCGAAGGCCCATAAGTTCTGAAGGATCAGTTGAACCAGAATGATAACCCGTGGATACTGCGACTAACCAAAATACTATAGCGCGGATAGCAAGACTAACCCGTGAAAAGAACACCCAAATACCCTTATATAGGCCCTCTTTTCGTTTACCAGTTTCAACTGTTGCATTATCAACCACAGTAGAAAAGAGAGGTATGGTCATACTAATGATAGCTCCATCTACAAACCCAGCTACAGAAAAAATTATAATAACTAGGAATATGCCTTCAGGTCCAGTCGGTACAAATAAAATTGGAAGACATACGCATCCAAGTAGACTGGCACCTATTAGAGCAACCTTTTTTATTCCCCATCTAAAAGAAAGTTTATACCATATACCCGCACTTATTATTACTGTTAATACATAAAATAACACGATAGTCTCTCCGATCTTTGATAATTGTAAAATATCTTGGACAAAGAATGGTATCGAAGCCATGATAAGACCCATTGTGGAACCGTAAGCTATATATAAAACTATAAATCCTACAAAATTTTTATCTCTTAATGACGATGTTAAACCTTTAAAGAATGGATCTGGTAGTTCTTTATCAAGTCGTGATCGACGTTGTCTCATTTCTTCGTCCTCGCGTATTCCTGGAAGCATTATTAACATGCAAACAAAGCCAACTAAAGCGATTATTATTGCCTGAATCCTCCAACCTTCATCCTGACCAAGGAATTCAATGGCTAGAACAGGTATTAACACTCCAAGCATAACTCCAAGAGTTTCAAGTATAGTGGTAATAGCACCTCCCCATTTCCTATCTCTAGGATGTCTAAATTTATCAGGAAAAAGGCCTACTTTATTTATATCAAAAAGAGAAAAGATAGCATCATAAATACACAGGAATATTAATAACCATAGAAATAGTCCAAATTGACCTACTTCCTCGACTGAAGGGGGCATGTAAAGAAATATAACAATAAACACCCAAGGCATACCTATAACGATAAAAGGAAATCTTTTCCCCCATTTCTCTGTAAAACGAGAGGATCTATCGCAAAAATAGCCTAATAAGGGGTCATTAAACATGTTGAACACCATGTAGAGAAGCATAGCAACAACATATAAAGCTATATCTAATCCTGCTACGCCAAGATAGAAGTACGTTAATTGTTGAGAATACATTTGGCTCATCATTAACCCTGCAAGGTTTCCGACTTGAAACGATGTAATAATTTTTTTAGGATATCTTTTTATATTATCGTGAGTGGTGGGTTCATTTTCCAAATTAATCTTCCTCTATTTTCAATTTTTATTTTATTTAATATTTTAAAATCTAAAGGTAACATTTTATAAATTTTTACAATTAAAGATTATTTACCTTTATATTATATATAATCTTTTTTGTATCTTTAATAAAGTAGAAAATTGGTGTATAATAATTGATAGAAAATGTAGGACATTACTCGGGAAGTAAAAGACTGGATTCATCAACTTTTGAAGAACCTGATCTTGATACAGAACAAGTTAAAGAGAAATGGTTGGGTGGTAAAAGAGAAATAAAAGTTGCCAGAAAAATTAGACGATGGAAAAATAATATTTCTCAATCTGTGGATCCTGATAAAGTCCAAGTTCATATGGTTGGGCAATCACATATAGATTGTGCTTGGATGTGGAG
>SDBT01007163.1_pt1 | contig 18406 bp, 19 predicted proteins | sample 2277101 | NCBI WGS metagenome assembly SDBT01 (sample SAMN10404973, study PRJNA504765) | marine sediment metagenome | isolation source: marine sediment core GS10_PC15, 103 cmbsf | place: Arctic Ocean: Southern Knipovich Ridge | collected 2010
ATCGGCTTGCATAACTTCGAGTTGTTGTTGCACTTGCATTAGATATTGTTGTGTTTTTGGACTGTCTTGTTCTCGGAATTTCGAAGGAATACAATAGGCTGGACATTTGATTTCTACGATTCCATTGGTGCCAAGCACAATGCGATCTGGAGAACAGCGAATCCAAGATAATCTGGGATGTACCACAATACCAGCAATACCTAATTCATATTTCATTAAGTAAGCTGCAGCATCGGCTCCTTCTGGTTCCAAATCATTACCTCGTTTCATGCGTTCTAGGCTAGCTTCATCAACATCTTGCAAGAGACGAGGGTCATTCATTCTTTTCATCCAAAAATGCAAGGGAGTCGCTATACCCCAGCCACAGGCACATGATGCTCCACTGGCTCCAAGTCCTTTTAACCGTTCAAATTTCCACTCGTCACTGCCTTGAACCAAGGCTCGTAATCGTTTCCTTTCGGTTTTGGTTGGTAGGCCTTGTGTTTTATCAAAGGGATAACATCGTCGTCGTGGTGGTGGTGGCGCCGATATAACTTCTTTTTTTCGTTTCTTCCGATGACGCCGCCCATGTTTGTGTTTATGTTTATGTTTGGGACGTTGACTACGTTTCATGGAGAAAGAGAGAAGAGAAAAAAAGAGACACACACATAAGAAGATTGAAATGTATTTTTTTTTTACAAGTATTGATAAAATAAAATCAGCTACAATCGCTTATTTTTTTTTCTCAAGCAGTACGAATGTGTTCCTTCATAACACAATCTGTAGAGCAATAGATTTTGTTTTGATACCACTGACGTACGAGGTTTTTAGGACGATCTTTTCTCTTGCTGATTACAGAAACGAATGGAACCCTCATGAGTTTTTTACAATACGGGCAATTACACAGGTAAATCTTTTGACCACATTCGGATCTCACCTGTTCTTTGTAGATTGAACTTTTCAAGGCATAAAACCGATGACAACTACGCACAAGGTTTGGCCTAGCCTCCACTTTCATATATTCAAAAATATGAAGTAACACTTCATCTGGAAGATTCTCCAAAAGAGATGATGATGTCGTTGTGGTTGCCAACAACAGAGAAATAGAATCTACTTTTTTTTTTGTTTGTTTTGGCATGGTTGTTTATTATTAGTTTTGTTTGTTGTGAAAATACCAAAAGGAAAAAAAAATAAACACAGAACAAAACAACAACGACGGAAAATGGGGTGCATTTGGTCTCAACAAGAGGCATTCCAACCCCGCAAATGGATTTTACTGGATGAGTTGATCCCAAAAGTACGCACAGGGGATATTTTTTTGATGTCTGGCAAAGGTATCACATCGGTAATCATAAACATAGGCAGTAATTCAGCCTACAGTCATATTGTTACGGTGGTGCAAACCGATATGTACGGGGCATGTATATGGGAATCAGCGACTCCAGATGGATGTATTGATATTCTAACAGGAACCAACAAAGATGGACCCAGACTGATTCCTTTACGCGAAAAAATAGAACATTATTTAAAAAAAGAAGGGTATGCGGTACACTACCGTCCCCTGGTAGTGGCTCCAGAATACATGGAAGAGCTGTTACACAGTCAGCCGCCTTTGGAAAAAAAGCTTTGGGATCATTTGCTACGAGAATCTCCTAAAAATTTTGAATGGGATTTGGTCAGCATGGGTCGCTCGGCGCAGCCATGGATTCCTGGAGAACACTGGCCAGATGGAGATCCAAGTGGACGTTTTTGTTCTGAATTGGTGGCCGAAATGTGGCGCGTTTTGGGATATCTTGATGCCAAAGCTACACCTGATGATCTTCTTGCACCGACTGCATTTGCTCAAGGCAATGAACTGGCTCTGGATTTTCCACTTAAAATCATAAACGGTGGCGAGACTGTGATTCCTTTGGTTTCCTTGGGAGAAACTGTAGATGTGCGGCTTCGAATTACTACTACTACTACTACCACTATTACAAATAAATAAATAAATAAAAACGAAAAAAATCTATGTATTTTATTTTTTTTCCCTGCCTAAATAATAAACAAAATTATGTTTTTACGATTGTTCTGAGTTCTTTTTTGTTGCTGTCACCAGAGTGACTGGTAGAGGCGGTGGAGACTATGAAACAATGACGTGGAGACCTCTAGCGATGTGATAAGATTGATATATGTTTTTAGCCAGGTCATACAGAATATTGCGACCAAGTCCCAAGACTTGACTTTCCTCAAGATGGTGTTTGTGTTGATTCGTATAGTTTCGGGCTAATATGAACCCCTCTGGGTATAAAATAGCCAGACCAATGGCTACCACAATGGCTCCCAGTCCAAGATAACAGGCCCACCAAAGCAAGGAGGAAATCAAACCACGCAAGCGCCAACACAGAGCAAATGTAATGAAAAGTCCCAGAGTCACCAAGAAAAGATCTATGAAATTGGCGGAATCAACCATAACCTCAACAATGTCTTCCGACATGAGACAGAAAAAAAAAAGTTTTTGTTTGTATTATTTTTTTCTGTGAGTTGGGTAAAAAAGTTTAGAAATAACAAAATAGCTGGAGTTACATCAAAAAGAATTCAGGGTTGTCCTAGAAACGTAGCAGACATCCCAAAAAGAAAAAGAAATGGCAACACATATGGAAGAATCGCGGAAAGCAGTCCGACATTATTTACATCAACAATGGATCACCATGGTGACCAGCTTGGGAAATCCAGCGGCAGGAAGTGCCGACAAGAAGAACAAAGCCAGAGCAAATTTTGTGGCCTTTGAAGAAGCTTTGAGTTTTCCATACAATCAAAAATTGGCTTATTTTCCAGCCGACAATTCAATTGAAGATACTACAGGCACAGGTCGCGCCAGAGGTGAATTTGGAGCAGGTTCTCTGTTGATTGAATCCTTGGGAGGCATGCCTCCTTCTCATAAAGAATTAGCGGCTCACCAGAGTGCCATGTTGGCATCACTGTATGCTCGCCAGGAATTCATACGTGCCGCGGCTCGTATGCCAATGACATTATTCGTAGGGCCTGACATAAAATTAAATATTCACAAGTTCCCAACGGAAAAGATATTGTTGACTTCTGAAAAATTTTCTCGGGTGGTTTTTTCTGGCATCACTGAGAATTTTGATCAGTACGTGGCAGTGGTTCAACTTTCTCAAACCTATCCACAAAGTGGGGTGGTTCGTGTTTGGTGGACCCATGATCCAAATCATAAGAAATCTGCAGCTAGACCTGATTGGATTCTGATTGATATGAAAACCCGATGGGAGGAAATAGCGGGTGAGGATGGAACTGTGGGGAATATTTTATTTCAACGAGGTTCAATAGACACTGGAATTCCGTTGCGTACCCGTGGATTAGACAATGAAGATAGTGCTGGAATGTACATTAAACATGTGGACACTGCAGCTGATATGTGGGCCAATGTGATGGCTCTAACAGCTTCTGGCAAACATGGAGACACAAATTTATGGAAAAAAGATGCCGAAAAGTTATGGGGAACTCTAGGCGGTACAGATCACATGGAAGGTTGGCAATGGATGGCAGCCATGTTGGCTTTACGTAGAATTCCTTATATTGTCAAAAGCGAAAATGCTGATGATGCCAATAGAGACCCTTTGCCACACGCCTTGACGCACGACGAGGCTGAAACCGTGAAAATCATGATGGGAGACATTATAAAGGCTAGACGTGGTGCTGGTAATCCCGGTCAATCCAGCAGCAATCAACCAGCCAACAATAAATTGGGTTCTCATCAAAAACAAAGGCTAGTTTTCTCAGAAACTGCAAAATGGTGGTGAGCCACAGTGTGTACAAAAAATAAAGTTTATTTTTTTCGTTTTTATCTTGATATTTTCTTTTTCTCGTTTTTTAAATGTGTCTCCTATTTCGCCGGCAAACCTGACACCAATATATTAAAAGCTAAAAGAAAACCCCCATATTCCATCTGAAAAATAGAAGAAGATGATGTCTATTGAAAAAGATCTGCCACCAGAATCAGTTGTGATTTTAAAAGGATTGGCCAGGCAGCTGCATGGCAACTGGAAAAAAAATCATTATAAACAACCACAGGATGATTTGGTGCAAATTCTCATTGATCATGCAGATGCGAGCAGTTTAATGTCACAAATTGTGGTGCCTCGTTTGATTCGAAGAATCAGCACCATCCCAGAAGAAAAACGCAAAACAATGGATCTGACTTTTCTTTGGAAAGAATTATACGGAAAATTAGAGAAGGAAGGAGACCTCAACGAAGATTATCCATATACCCAAACACAAATTATAGAAGCCTTCTTGGGAATTCAAGAAGATTCCAAAAATTCTTTAAAGACCAGCTGGAAGTATGTCACTGAGTTTGGTGATCCGCTCTTGGTGACTTCAGTTATAATTGCCAATAACTTGACAGATGACTCCAAGGGGAAGCTTAATGACCCCGAATGGGTTGGAAAATTTTCGAAAGGAGTCAACCTAATTCAAGACATAATTATTCGTCACATGATCTACGCCAAGACCAAGGTTATACCCTTGGTGGGAGACAGAACTGTGCCTACCACAGAGAAGGGAAAAGATATATCAGACGAGGTCAAGAAGACACGGGCCCTTGGCCTAGGTAAAAATCCAACTCCAGAGATGGCTGCCATCTTGAATCCTGGTTTGGCCATGGGCGAGAAAGAACAGAAGCAATATCATCGAGAATTGGTGATGTTGTCCGAGTTAATTACTCCTGAACGTAACTTATGGCACAGAAGTGTGAAAGACGCTTTTGAGAATGCAGGTTTCGCGGTTAGCTCTGCAGAAGTAGGAGATGAAGCCGAGCGCGGGAAAGATGCCCTATCAAAGATTATCGAAAAAACTGGAGACAAGGAGTTGTTTGAACAGTTTCAGGCTTTGCAAAGAGACCTGGCATCACAGAAAACATCGTACGAGGAAAAAATTCGAAAACTGGAAAAATCGCTGGAAGAGGTCCAAACGGAAAGCAACGCCCGTGGGAATAGAATTAAAGAGTTGTTGTTGGAAAAGAAAAATATGGTCACAGACTTAGAAGATCTGACAACCAAAGTGGGAGACCTGAGGCAAGAACTTTCCAAAGCTGAAGCACCGTCAGAGGAACCTGAGGTGGTAGTGGATTTTGCAAGCCGAGCCAGAGTCTTTTTAATTGAATATCTGGGAGTCAAAAATAATATCTTTGAATTTACGAAAGGATGGATGGAACTTTACGCCTTGGAACCCAAAAATAAAATTTTCAAATCTTATCAAAAAGGTATTGACATTAACCAAGCCGACGATGTCTTACGGATTGGACTCAGCAGTTTAATCACAGGAAATGAAGTCATTGGGGTCCGGAGACAATCCAAGGCTTATCTCGAACCTGAAAAGAAGGCAGGCAGAAGAAGCACAAAACCAAACGTGATTCTGACCCACACAGAACTTATCACATTGTGGAAAGCCAAAAAACCCAAAGCCGACGCTCCGGTCGACACAGAGAAGGACCGCGATTTGATTATTCTGAAACCAAAGTTAGGATCCGAAGGAGAGAAACTGGCAGAAAAAATCAAATCAATTTTGGAAAACAAAATATCATCATCATTTCCACTCTACCGACCTCAGCTTAACAGCAATGACATAACTACCACTACTACTGTTGTTTCATCAACCAGAAGAAGAATAAGACAAAGAAACAGAACAGATGAACGAGTATTGATGTGGTGATCATCTTTGTAATTTTAATTGTTATTTTTTTTTTGTAACAACAATAAAAACATTTTATGTAAAAACAAAAAAAAACGCATATGGATGCTCCAAATCCACTGGAGGGACTTTTAAAGCTAACCAAACGGAAACAACACCACTCAACAACAGCAACAACAGCAACGGAAGTGAATCGAAACTTAACTGAAACACACCTAGTATTGTATGTGGCTTGGCGAAAATTGTGGATGGAACGAGACCTGAGCACAGGAAAATCACGGAGTTTGTCTCTGAGTGATTTGTACAAAGCTGTGTCCGTGGAAGCCACGGAATTAGCCATTGATCAACTTCGATTGTGTTCGGTGGTGCCCGATTGGTATCAAATGGTGACAGTGATTCGGAAGTTATCTCGACGAGGCGTCCTGAGTCTTCACACATACACATCTTTGAATTCTGAGGACGACGCCACCAAACCCAGACTCCATGTGGTTATGAGTAACCAGGCCGGAGAAGACATGCTGAAATCTATCAATGCTGCAATTTTAGATCAAATGGATATGACTCGGGCACAATACATGTCCAGCAAAAAACGCCAACGTACTGAGAAATCCCCAACAAAACCACTGCCAATTCCTCGAAAGAAAGTATATCATATTCCCTCTTGTGTTCTAGAACTGCACCTGGAGTACGAACGACGAGATTTGGTGATGGAAACCGAACGGTTTCACGCAGCAACAACAACAACAAAAACTACCACTACTGAAAAACCAGAAGAAAAAAATATTCAAAAATCTTAGCGTAATAATAATAAAAAGAAAATGAAATTTATTTTTTTTTTTTTACATTTTAACTACCCTTGGAGCGTAGGCAATAGAACGTACCGAATAAGCACCACTTCCCCCTTCTGGTAATCTTAGACCTAGAATGATAGCACCTGAGTTTGATAAGCGACTGGATCCAGGAGCTGCTTCCCCGACCACAGGAGATTGCAACATGATTTCAAAATCAGGATTGTCCAAAGAAACTTGTTCAGCCATGGTAGCAAAGTCATAACTGACAGATCCTATGGTGGTGGCACCTATATGATATAAGATGGCTCCACGCTCTGGAATGGTGATGTAGTTTCCAGGGAATGAGGTAACATTACCAGCTTCACCAGAAGTCTCGAAACCAGTGTATTCATCTACCCAATAGGCTCCATAGTAATAATTAAAAGAGGTTTGTTCTAAACGTCCCCCGTCGACTGTCACAGCTTTAGGGATTAAACCTTTTGCCCGAATGCTGGCACCCATGCTGAGGGAAGATGCTAAGGCAGCCCCCTTGGATCCATAAAATTCGAGGCTGAAATTGGAAAGATTGCTGACTTCTGGTTCATCTCCGGCTCCAGTGTAAATAGGATCTTCACGAATGCGTTTCGCATCTATGCGCCCCGGACTTCCTAACATGTATAAAGTTGCAGCGGCTGGTTTAGCAGAACCGTAGGTGATTGCACGGCGAGTCTCTTCCTCCTCTTCTTCTTCTTCCTCATCATCATCTCCCTTTGGCGTCTTTGCTGCAACAATCTTCTTTAAGTCTGCGACTCCGTTGGCAGCTAATTTTACTTCTTGAGCTCCTAGTTTATGGATGAGAGCTCCAGCTGTTATGGCCGCCTGTTTCAGGGTGTTTACCTTGTTGAGTTCCTTCACAATTTGTTGTTCAAAGTTTTTTGCACTTTTGGTCAACTTGGGACCGTATGGCAGCTTCCTCAGGTCTCTTTTCAATTTGTTGATTAAGTTCCGTAAGGTATTTGTGGCATCAGTATAAGCTTTGATTGCTTTTGTGCGTATTTTTGTCGCCTGGTCCTCAGCAATCTTGGTCAAGTCTGCGAGGGCATCCAAAACTACATTTACAACTGAAGGTCCCAGGTCTTTAGTACTGGCTTTAGTTCCCTTAGCTATTTTGTATTTTTCGGCCAGCCGAAAAGTTTTTGCTTCCTTCGACAGGTTTTTCTTGATTTCATCCAAAGCCTCACGCAATGTGTCCACAATTTGGATGGCCTTTAAATCGTTTTCATGGTCCGTGATTGATCGCCTAAATCCTGCTACGGCGTCTTTGTAGGCCTTAATTGCCTCTTTTTTATTCTTTGTTTGATCACCTTTTTTTGTTTTTTCTTCCGCAAGTATCTTGTCTGAAACAATTTTCTGCAACTCCAGAAAACCAGCCCTATATATATCCAACTGCGTGGGCTTCAGGTCATTGCCAGTGGCTCCAGCCTTTAAAGCTGTGTTCCACAGCTTCTCAAATGGAATCTTTTTTATTTCCCGATCCAAATTTGCAATAAATTCCTTAAAGGCCTCATTTAAATTTTCCACACCCTGGATGTCCTCTAATTCTGTTTTTTCTGCTGTGATCAAGTTCTGAATCTGTGCTACAGCAGTTTTGTAGATCAGAATTGCCGCTTGTTTTTTTTCTTCTGCTTTCTCTAATTTCTTCTGCTGCTTCTTCTTTTCTGCTTCCAATTTCTGCTTCTTTTTTTCTTCTGCTTTCAATTTCTTCTGCTTCTCTGCGTCTGTTTCGATAAAAAAGTCCTTATCTCCAAAAAAGCGGAGGGCGACTTCTTCCGGAAACAAGCCACTGGTCATTCCCTTGAAATGTCCTGCATTTTCTTGGGTGCCCAAGAAATCTCCAGTCAAAATATCCATAAGCAGATGCCCATCGTCGGCCCTTCTCAGATCGTCGGCTTTATTCTCCTTAAATAAAAACGAAATGCCGGTCAATGGACTGTATTCTTCGGATGGTATTTTCATGATTAGCCCCCTGCCATCTATGATTGAATAAGATGTGACATTAGCGACTGTTACTTCTATCCTACCTTTTGAAACTGGACGCTCGGCAGCATGTGTGTAACTAATGACGTCCTTTGAAGGATGCTCAAAAAATTCAACCAAAGCTCCTTCGGTTGGCCACGTGTCTGGCTTCGGGTTGCTCTTCTTCTTTAATTTATGAGGAGTCATAGAAAATGAATCCAAAAAAAGGGTATCCAAAAACATCATCCCAAGAGGAGCTCGCCATTTGGCCTTGTCTTTAATGTCTCCTATACCAAGACCAGCATAATGTATTCCAGGGAATTTTATTTCCTCCAAAGCAAGGGTCTTTGCCCAAGAAACAGGCGTTTTAAATATGGTGCTTGGGCCAGGGTTTCGAACAAATCCCAACCCTTTCAATTTGATTCCCATAGACAAATTTTCAGCATACACAGAAACTGCTTCCCGTTTTGTATGAGTTTTCTTGGTAAAAAAAGACACGGTTTCGTTTTTCCATGCTTCCCACACTTTCTCCATAAAGTTGTTATAGTTTTCTGCATCACCTCGTTGATATACCTCACTGATAATTGATTCATCGTCTTGGCTCACGTCTATCACATCCGGTGGCAAAAGGATATCTACTAGATCCAAAAGGAAAGATTTGTCTTCCAACGCAATCATTTTTGCTGAATTGAATTTCCAGACACCACCTGGAGGACGTGTCATCAAGGCATGAACTCGAAGCGTCACTGTTGTTGTTGTTGTTCCTTGGATTACATCCACCAAAGCATAGGCAACTTCCATTTTAGGCGTTTTCTTCTTCGCGTCAGCATCTTGGGAATATACAAAAATTATATTTTCAGGTGCAGAGGCCAGTGGTGTTTTTCCATCTTTAGCTACCCCGGCTCGCCAAACAGCTCGTAAATGGTGATGTCTCCATTCAAACAACGTCTTGTCTTTAGGCTTTTCCTTGTCATTCAAAATGCGCCAAAGTTCCACCAAGGCATTTTCCTTGCTCATCGTTATTGTATATTTTTTTGCTGGACCGTTTCTTAATCTCTTTTGTTGGCAATGTTTCTTTTAGCAACCTAACCCAGCAAAAGAGTATTACAACAACGGAGAAGCAAATTTCCCAGATTGAAGGAGAGACAACCCCAACTGACATATGCAATCTGTAGCCTATCAATCCTTTGATGATTTTAGTGGTAGTAGCAGTGACAGCGATAGCGACGATGATGATGGCAACGTTTTCAGTCAGGAATCCCAAGAAGATCAGTTGCTGAAACGCAAACGACCTCACCGATTGCCACAAATTCGAATTCCAGCTCTTCCTACCCATGGTTCCAGTTCCAACTCAGACAATGTGGCTGTGATGCCACCACCATGGAAGAAAAGAAGAAGAAAGCGGCGAGGTAAGCCTGGATTTTCTTCTGCACTGATCCGGAAAACACCTCCAAAACAACCACAACACCAACAACAACGCCGCAAGCGTCACCGCAAAAACAACAATGAATTTGTGAAACCTTTACCCAAAATACCAGACCTAATTATTCCTGATGTCACTCCGATTGCCAAAGTCCACACTTTTGTGCCATATTTACGAGACTTGGAAACACGCTACGAGGAAGCCTTCCGACGTAAAAAAAGCAGTTATGAAAGTGTGCCTCAAATCCATGAATATTACATGGAATCAGGCCGACAGAAATTCCTGACGCATAGCAATGGAGACGAGCGATTAGCCAATCTACGCCAAGCCTTGAACCGTCTAGACACCTTGGGTTACATGAGATCAAACCATCAACGTGAATTTCATGAAGTGTTTATTTCAGCCTGTCTGCCTCAGCTGTATGGAAAAGATTTGGATCGGTGTTTGATTCGTATTTTGGAAGAAAATGATTTAGATAGCATTCAGAGCGAGGTCATGGTGGTGACTCCGCGACGATGGGGGAAAACCATGGCTGTTTCTTTGTTTTTGGCAGCTTATTTGTATACTCAACCTGAGGCCGATGTGTGTGTTTACTCCATTGCTCGACGTACCAGTACCATGTTGGTGCTAAAAGTCTATAAGATGGTGGTGGCCTTGGGGGGTGGAACCCATGTCATCAAACGCAGCAACCAAGAAACTTTGAAAGTCATCAACATGTATGGCAGCATCAGCGTCTGTAACAGCTATCCTGCAGCTTCCAAGGTACTGTTTTTATATTTATATTTATGTGTGTGTGTGTGCTGTGGTTGGCTGGTCAAAAAAAAAAGAGAGGTACGTGGTAAAGGCACGATTTTCTTTTTCCTCCGTTTTTTTTGTTTTTTTTTTGCAGGTACGCAAGCTTTGAACACAAACATAAATCAAACATATTATAAAACAGAAAGAAAGAAAAAATGGATAACGAGGTTGTTGTGGAGCGAAAAAGTCCAAGAAAATCGTGGCACAGCAGTCGATCTATTCAAGACGTGGATGTATCAGAGTCTGAATTAGCCGAACTCAAGGAAAGTAAAGAATTACATGAGGCATGGGCTGCCTTTCGGCTGGAACATCAAGAAACCATCCAGAATGATTTGTCAGAGGAGGAGTACGCTTGGCTGGCCCGAGCAATTCCTCAAGCTATCAAACCAACTGTGCTTCACACAGCAGCTGCGCTCTGGAAACAATTCAAGGTTTCTGGGGATAAGATTAAGGAACACAAAAAAGCCAAGATCGTGCTCTTGCGAAGAATTGTGGAGTCAAAGAAACGGGTTCGATCTCTGGAAATAAAGATATTAAAAATGTTGTTCCCCAAGTCAAAGAAGTTAAAAGGAAGAACATTGCGAGTTTCGGACATTGACACTTATATCGGCCGCCAGAAGGGACTCAAACTTTCTGGCAGTAAAAATGCCAAAAAAAATGCCAAAAAAAACCTCAAAAAACTGAACAAAATTCAGGCCGAGATTAGGAAAAAAACAAGGTTACTAACCCTATGGCGAGACTTGGTTGCCAAGGAAAATGAAAAAATCTCAAAGCTGGAAAGAAAAGACAAAGGGAAGAAAAGCAGAGCACGTCTTTTGGTAGCTCACAGATGGGCCGCGTTCCGCGCAGAACATCAGGGAACCATCGAGAATCATTTGTCGGATGAGGAGTACGCCTGGTTAGAACAAGAATTTCTTCAAGCCGTTAAACCCATAGGTTTTTCAGCCCTGAAATGGTTCAAGATTAAGCAGCTCGAGATGGAAATTTCCATCATAACTAAAGAAATTCGGCCTCTAAGAAAAACCATATTAGAAGCGATAGATGCTCCTGAGAGTAGAAAAGAAGTGAAGACTGGGGACTTTAAAAGGTATGTGGATTCTCAGAGGCGGCGCTATCTGAAGAATGTTAACAGCTACGAAGACCGTATTAACGCTGCGACTGCCAGAGCAAATATCGAGATAATTAGAAAAAAAATAAACAAGCTAGGGTCACTGCTTTTCACACGCAGTGACTTTAGAAAGCAGTTGAAGGAGTTAAAAGCCACAAACGCGGATACGGAACGCAAAAAGAGAACTGAAGCACGTTTATTGACGGCTCAGGAAGAAAAAGATGTAATTTTTTGGTAATAATAAAAAACGAAACTATTTTAATGTAATACATGTTATTTATTTATTTATTTTTTTAAAAAGTGGTCCCAAAAAAAAGTGGGTGAGGATTTAGATGGCATAACTGCCTATAGAGATATCGAAAAAGTCTCCAGGAGCTACACTTTCCATGGCTTTGCCAACAATACGTCCTTTGACAAATTGACGAACTTCTTCTCCGGATCGAAGATTTGTTTCAACTGTGCTGGCTTGAACGTCATAAATGGTTTTACGGATTCCTTTCAGGCTGTTTTTGTGCGGCATCACACGTTTTACAAGACGATCTACATTTGTTTTAGGTAACATTAAACGATTTGCGACTTGCACTATATCTGTTTCATTTGGTTTGGCCCCTGGAGCCAAACCTAATCCTTGAGCCACTTCTTGGGCAAACCGAGTGTAATTGGTGTTTCCAGTCATTTGATTGCGCATTGTGCCAATCCATGCATTTTCACTGGCTACTGCTCCTAAATCAACCCCATCTGGTACAATCCCAAAGATTCCAGAAGCGGCCATAATGGCTCCTAAAAACATGAGTCCCCGAGCACTTTCAGCGTACTCTAAGGCCCAATCGGAAAATTCTGGACGGAAGACTGATCCATCAGTTTGTTTCCGTCCAGTCCGGTCTATCATGTCGTCATCATCTTCATCTCGGTGTCGACGGGATATTGCTTCCACATTGAAATAACGAAGCATCTCTACATTCATTTCTTGATTTTCAGGTTTGTAGGGACGGAGCAGGGCTAGGAAACGATTCTTAGGACGTCCTTGATTGTATTTCCCGCCTTGGATTCTCATTATTTCAGCATTGTTTTCTGGCAAATCCCAATACACCCAATCTCCTTGAGTGATGGCTTCATCGCCCGTGTTCCAGGCATTGTAAAGGCCTCCGAGGACCACTGGCAAATCTCTTTTTGGAGCCTGTCCAGTCGAATCTTCTCGAGTTGGGGTTCCAGCAAAACCAGCACACCGAAGATAAGACAACATTTCTATGCGAGTGTCTCCTGGATTCCCCATTCCATTTAACACACTAAAAACTCGCAGTGTAGTTTCTTCTCCAACCTGTGCATTTCTCCATTGTTTTTTCAGGCTCCAACTCAGTAACAAATCGTATTTCATGATACTGAAAAGTTCTTCTTTTAAAGTTCCCTTTATCCAAGAACTTCCAGCCTTTTGAAAGGCTCGTTCAATGTAATCTGAATCCACAAAAGCATTGTATACAACAAGTTTGAGTTGTGAGACTGGACTACGTCCGTCTCTGCCGTCGCTTTGACGCGTTCGATCTAATACCCTAAATTCATCTGTCATGATGATTCAAACGCAAAAAAAAAATATGGTTCTCTGTGTAACTGTCGTTGGTGTTGTTGCTGATATTATTATTATTATTATCAGAAAGAGAAAGAATTCCTTAGGCACCCCTTTTTTCCAATATGTATGTATTTATACCCGAGATCAAAGGATTCTGTTGTTTATAGCTAGAAGCTTCCGTGTTGTCCTTTTCTGTAAAGAGCTGTCAAAATGCAAACAGACATCACAGATTTTCTGGGGCTTTCCACAGAAAAAAACAAAGGAACAACCTGTGATGTCTGTACACAGAAAAGAGAAAGACCATTTTTTTTCGAAAAACAAAATACAAATTTATTTTTTTTTTTTACACATACATTTTTAAGTGTTGCATTTTGGATCTACAAAAATCCATAATTTTGGAGAATTGACTGCAGCCACAGTGTTGTGCCAAACTTGTCCAAAACGGTCCCCGTTGGTATACCGTGGGGTCCATTGGACTCGCCCGACATAAATGGCTTTCCCATAGCCAACTTCACCGAAATCATCAACGTATCGCAGAGCACTTGGGGGAGGTCGGTCGTATCGAGCCGAAGCCCAAGGAATTACCTGGAATGGGTTGTCAGTCAAGATGTGGGTACTGTCCTCGTCGTCATCTTTCAGATTCTCAACGTCCCGATGAAAAATTGTTTTGGCTTGAGCCTTGTTGATTTTTGCCCAATGAGCTTCTCCATTGGCATTCACAACGTATTTCTCAGGCAGGTCACTTCGAGGCTTTCGTATTACACGAAGCCACAATTTAGTTTGAGGTTGAATGTCATTACCCCAGATATTATAAACATAGGCTTGGCCTTGGGTCGTGATATTTAAAACTTTTTCATTGGAAGGATCCAAGTAATCTTCTCCACCAGTGTGATCTTTTCCACCTTCTTCGTTACGAACTGCTCCATCTAAAGTCCAAGTACTCATGCGAGTCTCAGCATCCATCATTTTTTCTTCTGCATGGGTTGGGGCTAATTCAGTCAAGGCAAAACTCCAATTCAGGCGTTGAATGGTAAACATGCTGTAGCGAGATCCCAAGGGTTTGGTTCGAGCATATTTGGAATCTGCTTCCCGATATCCATGTTCTGAGACATTTCTACCAAAGCTGTTGTGACGACCATCTCCAGGCCAATCCATGGCAAGATCACGTTGTGTGGTACGTCGTTGCAAGGCTTTGTGTTTGTCTTTGTTTGTCAGAATCAATTGACCATCCACAAAATCTTCAAAGGTGGATTGAGAGAATTGTCCTGCTTTGCGGGCATATGGTACATACCAATTGGTGTTTAGGCCAAGGCTATTCGTCACGCTATTTTGTGGAGTAAAACTCCTCATGGTGGCTCGGATGGTTGAGACTACACTAGATGGTTGAAATGCAGCACTTCCAGATGTGACAGCACTTCCCGATGGATTCACTGAACCAATGCTGCCTGGCTGGTACCATTGTGAATTATAATAATTGGCAGGGGTTGGACCAGAGGTAGACACCGTTTTACCAATGCCGTTGGGCCTACCTGTGCTCATCAAATAGGAACGTGGTGGATTTGACGACATATCTTTTTTTTTTGTTCGTTGTCGTAACCTCCTTTCTAAATCAGACGATGCAAAGACTCGGCTAATATCCAAAGGTTCATCTGTTTTTGTCTTAAAATAAATAAAAAAAATACAATACCATTTCATCGAAATCATGAAAAAAGGAGGCCAACCAGGTTCCATGTATTTTTTTGGGAGCAATGAAAATCCCGTTAACGACGAAGCCATGAGAGGCGATGCACCAGAATATGTTTTCACTGGTTTACGGAAACCAGAAAAAGATGCTCAAAGTATATTTGCTGGCAAAACTGAATTATTGGAGCTTCAAGACGCCAAGCCTCAAAAAGCAAAATCTTGGATCATTTGTCCATTTAGCGTCATGGATGCCAACAGCAATAAAATGCTGTACATTTGTGAAAAAACATCACCACCAACAAAAGAAAAAACATGGCGACTTGTGGTGACAGGAAAAGTTAGCAGTTTTTATGATTTTAAAAGTCTTGAAAATGCACGAGCTGTTTATTGGGATATGGTGCGTGGCATTGCTTGCTGGGGATCCAGAACTCGTCTGAGGGAACTTGGGTTTTCCAAGCACGTCAATTACTCCAGTGTTAATTTAAAGCGTGGAGATTGGGTGTATTGGGATATACCACACTAAATCAAAAATAAACTTTTTTTTTTATTTATGTACATAGGGGTGTTTTTTAAGATATTACACGATCGCGGTAAGCCAGGGGTTGTCCACATAATAATATTATGGCACAGTAACAAAAGAACAGGACCATTACAAAGAAACAAACATTTTTAAAATCTGGTCCGGCGGCTTTTCTACACGATTTGGTCCAATGTGCAGTCACCGAAGCGGTGCAATTTGTGTCTGGGTGATGTATTTCGTCGAAACACATGGATGTGTTGTAGCACCAGGCACACCTACAATCTGCCATACAGGTATTCTGCAGACTAATGTCAGAGCACTCGGCGAATATTGGAAAGGGTCCGGGCATTGCCTCCAAAAGCGTCGGTAAGCCACAGCAAATTACAATTACCAAGACAGCAAAGCTGAAAAAAACATATTTCATTTCGATTTTTTTTTATTTATTCACAATTTAATTTTAAAAATAAACTTTTTTTTTTTACTTGCATGCATTGACCAACTTTTTTTTTTAATCATTTTGGCCAAACCACGAAAGACTATCCATAAAACTGTAGCCCAGAGACAGCAACCTAAGACGCTGAGGGCAATCAGGAACCTGTATGCGTATATTATAGCATATGGTTCAAGAGGATAGTTGTTGCTGTTTTCTGAGTCTTGGGTTACTGAGCAGCCCACGGCATCATCATAACTGGGTTCCCAACAACATATTAGATCGTCGATGTATTCAATAGGGTTCTGCAGAACCCTACTGTTGCCGCCAAACGCAGCTCCCGAATACAATTCGAAAGGATTCACAAACGTTGGCAAGCCACAGCAAATTATAACCAAGACAGCAAAGCTAAAAAAAATATATTTCATTTTTTTTTTATTTTTATTTATTTATTTACAAATTTAATTTCGAAAAAAAACTTTTATTTATATTAATTCCTTGAGTTCGGCGTCACTGCCTCCGTGTCGTTCGCGATTTATGTAAAATGCAACGCCTCCACACAGCCATACCGTCAAACAGAACACACAAAAACAACAAGCAATCAATGGAATTGTAATAAACATGGCCAAGGCGAATTCCGTTTGCTGCGTATGACAATGTTTCGTGTTGGCCTTGGTGATGAAGACATCACATGTGTGGCTTGAATAATAATCAAAGCATTTCGTGGTGTTGTAGCACCATCCACATCTACAATCTTTTAAACAAGGGGATTGGGCTGTATAATCGTCACCACAACTGGGTATTACTGGGAAAGCATCTACACCCGACACCGTTTTGATCAAAAATGATAAATTTGTCAGAAACAGAATGAAAAAAATAATTTGGTTTTTCGTTATCATTTTTTTTGTTTGTTTTTTTTATTTATTTTTGATGTTTTTTACTTCTGCAGCAAATCATTCATAAAAAACAAAAAAAAATGGAGCCAGAAAAAGTTCCCATCGATATGCCCCATACAGAACGTACCTTGCAAATTGCGATGGATAAGCATGGGATAAAACTGGAAAAAATACTATGGGCTGAAGCAGGCAGCACAAGCACATCATCATCACATGGAATGACGTTGTTTTGCGCGGCTTATCTCTTATCCCACCCAGATTCCACCATATATTATATTTCCAGCACGGGTGGCCTGAGTCAAATGCGATGGAACGGATAACTCCCTCCTGAAATGTAAAATTAAAATAAACTTAAATTAAATAAATAAAAACAAAATGGGGGAACCACAGATTCAACGTGGTGATATCGTACTTACACGGCCTCGGCCTGGCCAACTATTTTTGGCATTGGATGGAAGTGGTCTCCGTGTTTTCAGCATTCTCAATGGAGTTCAGCGACCACCCTCAGATCCAAATGCTAATTCTGGGATGGTGATCGCTGGGTTTTGTTGTGCTACTTGTCAAAGAATCGTAACATATTCGGAAAAACAACAAAAACCAATGTCGAACGCGAATAAGAGGGAATACGATGGGGGGGTATATCGACCCACAGATCCGAAAACGGGAAAAAAGTATATGTGTGAGGCGTGCAACACCTCAACCAAACAAGATTAATTTCTTTTTTTAAAAAATAAAAAACTTTTTTTTATTTATTTATTCCCAATTTAATTTCAAACAAAACAAAATAAAATGGAGCCAGAGAAAGTTCACGAGGGTGAAATACGTGAAAATCTTTTGTTGTTGTTGATAAATAGACTGAATAAAAATGTGAATTCTGACAAAGTTCCCATGGATGTGAAAATTGTGCCATGGACTGATAAAGAAATGAGAGATGCATTAAAATTAATGCCAAAAGAAGCACAAGGAACCGTGAAGCGCAGAATGGGGAAAACAAACGCAGTGACCTTGTTCGCTGCAGCTTATCTCTCAACGTGTCCAGATTCCAGTGTACTTCTTACTGATACAAAGGGTTGGAAAAAAATATCCCGAACCGACAGCCCAAACAAGTCTCCAGTTTTCAAAATTCAAAGTTCTGAAGACATTCATTCTTAATCAGAAATGTAATTAAAATAAACTTATATTAAAAAATAAAAAAGTTTTATTTAAGAATACACATTGGCACGACCTCTCTTGTTGCTGCTGGTGACTTCGTAACGGTCGGCATGAACCACACGTGAGAGTTGAGATGGATCAATTTTCATGCTTTCTGAATATCCAAACATATGTTTGCAATCACAATTGTGCAGATCCATCTGACGTTTGTTAAATGTCAACCAGAGTTTCATTGCCTTCTCATTAAAAGTACGTCGGCGAGTTTCTTCATCTTCTTCGAAAAAGAACATTTCCAAGGCTCGTTGCACTTTTATACACTTACGAATGCTTTTAGCCACAAACACACGAGGTTCCAAAATATGTTCTTCAATATGAATTAAAA
>SDBT01007164.1_pt1 | contig 18406 bp, 12 predicted proteins | sample 2277101 | NCBI WGS metagenome assembly SDBT01 (sample SAMN10404973, study PRJNA504765) | marine sediment metagenome | isolation source: marine sediment core GS10_PC15, 103 cmbsf | place: Arctic Ocean: Southern Knipovich Ridge | collected 2010
AGTACAAAAGAGCAGCCAAAGCACAAGTCCCGCCAAAAATCGTGAGCGGTTCGGAAAACAGCAAGTGCGGAAAAATATTTGTGGACATGACAGGAGGGACTGAAGGATCCAAGGACATTTTTGGAAAATATGCTACGAGTGGGATCAGCACTCTAGTCGGCATGCATCTGAGTGAGGAGCATTTAAAAAACGCAAAAAAAGCCAATCTGAATGTCATTATCGCCGGCCATATTTCCAGTGATAACGTAGGATTGAATCTTCTGTTTGTTGAGATTGAGAAAATAGAGCGGCTCGAATTTGTCGGCATTTCGGGATTCGAACGCATTAGGAGATAAAGCCGGACTCGGAAGTTTTTGGATGAGGGGCTTTCCAGATAAAGATCACTCCGATCACAAAAAACAGGATAGCGGCCGACAAGAACATCTGGCGGTATCCTCCCATATCTGAAATCCAGCCAAAAAAGGCCGATCCAAATCCCATCCCCACGTCAAAAAATGTCTGGTAAAGACCGATAGCCAGCCCTTTATTTTGTCGTCCAAAAATTTCGATCGTGTACGTACTCAATGCCGGAAAGATCAGCCCTTGACCCAATCCTCCGATAAATCCTGTGAGGACAAATACCCAGAAAGACTGAACCTGAGAAATCAGAACCAGATTCAAGCTGATTAAACATACGGAAGGAAGCAGTATCTGTTTACGTCCGTATTTATCTGAAAGGCCTCCCATCAAAAGCCGAGTCAAAATGGCTGCCGCAGAAAAGGCCACAAAAAACAGACCGATCCGATCAAAAGAAATGGACTTTCCAAACAAGGCAATAAAATACACAACCGATCCCCTTACAGCACCATGAGCCATCGGTAGAGAGGCCACTAAAACAAGTGCAAAAACAGAAATATTTAACTTAAACTTTGAGGAAGAGGTTAAAGATCCATTATTAAGTTTAATGGTCTCCTTTGTCATTAGCATGCAGAGGAAGGAGATCAAAAGGAAGAGGAGGCTGACATTAAATATTCCTCCAAAACCAAATTTTTTAACAATTTCTTCTCCTATCAAAGGCCCCAGGGCTACAGAAACAAGCCCGGCAACTCCAATGATCCCCATGGATTTAGCGAGTCTGTTTACCGGAGCTAAATCGGAGCAAATCGTCATGGTCGCCATCAAGCTGATCCCCCATCCTAACCCGGTCAATGCTCTTAAAACCAGGGGAAGAGCTCCTGCATCCTGGATAAAATGGAAAAAGGGCATAATAAGGATTAGAGAAGCAATCCCTGCTAAAGAAATTTTTCTTCTTCCTTTAACATCGATCATCCGGGCAAAGAAAGGACGAATGATAATCGCCGTGAGACTGTGAATTCCCATTATCCACCCTATACGGCTTTTTGAGGCTCCAAACTGTTCAAAATAAAGGGGGAAGATAAAGAAAAGAGTAATGCTCATAAACAGGGAAAAAAATCCAAAGAGGGCAATGATAAAAGTCCGATTCCAGATTTTTTTTTCTACTTTCATTGTGTCTGCACCGTTCTCAAGCCCCCCGTGTGAATTCAATAGTCTAATAAATCTAATGTCCTCCGTAAAGACATTTTTGCCTACACGGGGAGGAAGAAAGTGCTGGCTGTTTTTGATTGGGAAAATAAGCAAAAGGGATAATAAAGGAGGGATATTGTTCTTGCCCAGCCAGCATAGCAAGATATTAATATTATTGTAGCAGAATTTGAAAATAAATCAACATTTTCTTTCATTATAAATTATTGCTCACTTTATAAACGAGTGATATAATTCTGCCGAACAACAGGCAAAATGTACGCAATCGGAGTGGATTCAGGTACTCAGGGAACAAAAATCCTTATCATTAACTTCTCAGGGAAGGTTTTAGGAAAAGGCTATGCCCCACATGTGTCCATAAAGGGACTTAATCCCGGAGAAAGCGAACAGGCACCGCATGTCTGGCTCGATGCATTGGAAAAAGCATTGGCGGAGGCTTTAAAGGAAGCCAAAATCGATGCCAAGAAAATCGCCTGTTTGGGAATCTCTGGCCAACAGCATGGATTCGTCCCTTTGGACAAGAAAGGGTACCCCATCCGTCCCGCAAAACTTTGGAACGATACATCTTCGGTTAAAGAGACTGAATGTCTTTTGGATACATTGGGCGGTCAAAAACAGTTCATCGCAAAACTCGGGATCAACTTGGCAGTCGGCTACACAGCTTCAAAAATTTTATGGTTGAAGATGCATGAACCGGAAAATTATGGAAGACTGGCTGCGGTTCTCCTCCCTCATAATTATCTCAACTATGCTCTGACCGGAGAAAAACATATGGAATTCGGGGATGCGTCCGGAACTGGGCTGATGGACATCCGAAAGCTTCGATGGCACCACGAGGCGGTTTCTGCTGTCGATGCGGATTTGGAACAATATCTTCCTCCATTGTTCCATCCTTCAGAACCCGCTGGGAAGATGAAAAATGAATTCGCTTCACGTTTTGGTTTTGGCAGAATATTGATTTCCAGCGGAGGCGGAGACAATATGATGGGAGCCATTGGAACGGGAAATGTTATTCCAGGAGTCGTCACTCTGAGTTTGGGAACATCGGGAACCATCTACTCTTTTTCCGACACACCGGTCATCGATCCCAAGGGTGAGATTGCCGCATTTTGCAGCAGCTCCGGTGGATGGCTGCCACTCTTGTGTACCATGAATGTCACAAACACCTCAGAACATATCAAAACACTTTTCAATCTGACAAACCAAGAACTGGAAGCTCTCGCTTCTTCAGCACCAGCAGGAACAGAAGGTCTTCTCTTTCTGCCATTCCTCGATGGAGAACGAGTCCCGGCCCTCCCCGCCGCCAAAGGTGTTTTTTTCGGGTTAGACAAAGACACGTTTAAGTCTTCATACATGGCAAGATCTGTTCTAGAAGGAACCATTCTCAATCTGGGTTATGGTTTTTCTCGAATGAAATCTCTCGGCATCAATCCTAAGGAAATCAGAGCCACCGGAGGAGGAGCCGGAAGCCGACTTTGGCTTCAAATCGTTGCCAATATAATGCAAATTCCGGTGGCAACGCTCCGGGAGAAGGAGGCGGCGGCATTCGGAGCTGCGGTTCAATCTATTTGGAGTTACTTAATAAACACTCGAGGAGAACCTGTTTCCATCAGAGATTTGACTGACTCAATGGTTAAAAAAGAACAGGAAATCATCGAGCCCGAACCGAAATATTTCTCTCACTACGAGCATCTTCAGGAAAGATTCAACTCCCTCCGGCACACCCTTACCCCCGAATTTCAATCAAAATAGTTAAAATGTCTCCCGAAGAAATCTAATAATTCTTTTTATTGTTTCTTAAATATATAAACCAATTTTTTTTCCAAATTATATGTATAAGGCACTCCGCTATTCTTCCACCCTTCGATGGTTCGATATCCATTCTCGTCCTTTCTTCCTTCAAAACCTTGTGTGAGATTAAACACATTACTATATCCAGAATTAAATAAATAAATTAAAAATAATTTAAACATATCAAATTAGTATTGATTTCCGTAAAACGATGTGCTAGTATTGTTTTAGACCTGTTGTGCTGGCTGGGCAGGTTCCCTTCAAAAACCCCCTTTTGCTTATTAACCCCTTAACAGCCAGCCTTTCTATACATAAAATTTATATTCCTTTTTTAAGATTTTATTTTTAGGTGATAATAAAGTCAGGAAGTTTTCAGAGGAGAAAATTGACAATAAAAAATTCATCTAAATGGAAACCTTTGTTCTCTGGAGGTTCCCTCCATCAACCCCCCTTTTGACTTCCACCTTATAAAGTTTAGTTCTTTATCTTTAACAATTTTTCCGAATTGTTTTACTATTTTAACTAATAGTATAATATATACTAATAGAAATACTATTTGTCAACAAGAAAGGGAGGTTTCAAATGACAGGAAACTTAGATGCTTAAAAGATATCAGGTTCTCCTTCCCGATTGGCTTGAGGATTATATTAAAATTGGAGTAGAAAACTATGGATTCAGTTTTTCAGAACTTATCAGGCTGGAAGTCTGTTTTTCGATCCTTACTCAAATTCCAATTCTTCATCCGGAATACAAACCGAGTGTAGACTTACATGCCATCTTTGGAGCCCTAAGTCCAGAAACAACTAAAAAGCTCGACAAAAAAAAATATGCTGGTGTTGTATCTCAAATCTATTTTGAGACAAGAAAGGCCATCGAATACCGGAAACAAAAACTGGAGAAGATATCAAAGAAATGATTTTTCCTTCCAAGTGATACAATACTCTTGATTTTCCTTCAGTTCCAAATCGGGCCGGTTATCTTCCCAGATTCCGTTTAATCCCAAATCTCTTGCTGTTAATTCAAAATGGCACATGGCTATCCCCATATCAACCCTCTGTAGGTCAGCAGCTTTTATATGCCCGGCATAGTTAGGAGTCCTCTGGAGAAAGAAATGGAATTGGTCTCCTTGGTGGACGATTCGCCAAGGTTGTTTATTTGAGGCAGAAGGTGCCAACCGGACCATGTCTAGAACAGAAGCATATTCTCCCAATCTATCCCGATTCAATTGAGTTTCAAGACCGCCTTCAAAAAAAACGCTTTCCCAAGTTTTCCGAGAACGTGATTTCGCCCCCCATCGGATAGCCCTGTCACGAAGACTTCTCCTGACAGTGGAATAACCTACGGGTGTAATGGCCGGAATAACCTCATTATTTAAAACATTTATAGCCTTCCCAATTTCACTACGCTTAAAAGTTCCTCCCATCCAGCAGGTCCCCAGCTCCAAATCAGTCATTTTCAATATGATTTTTTCTAGTATATAGCCATAGTCTTCCCAATGCTTTTCCCCGGGAACAACAGCTCCACCAATAAAGTTTTTGGCATTTTTAATAAATCCATATGTCCCTAACCGGACATTATCGAAAATTGCTGGATCATCTTTTTCTATCAATTGAAAGCGTGTTTGGCTTCCCAACGGACCGGAGGTTTGGGCTTTCAAATACATGAGTATCGATTCACGTAATTGAGCGCTTAGAGGACGAGATTCATAGCTTCGCCAGGATGACCGCGTTTGAATTAAATCGATAACTGAACGGGAATACTTTCCATTTTTCATGATGTTGTTTTTCTTCACTTCTATTTTTTAATCTCCCTTTGAACTTTGGCTGAAGGATTCTTTGGAAGCATGGCCGTCATCTTTTTCTTGATATCGAGGTCATCGATGGCTATAAAGAGAACATTCGGACCATCGATTCGCTTAGACTGCCGACAGCTCCCCAATGTCGTCCCCAGGGCTCCTATACTCAAGGCAGCTAAAAAATCCCTTCTGGATAATTTCATTTTACTTTTTCCCCTGGAGGCATGTTGGTCAATAGATATCGAGTCAGGAGGCTGAATAGATGTCTTGTTGTGTTTTCTCCTTCAGAGATGCTATGGCTCCGATTCGGGTAAGCCATCATCGTAAAAGTCTTGTTGTGTTTGATAAGTTCATTGACCAATCTCTCGAAGCTCTGGTAGTGGACGTTATCGTCTCCCGTCCCGTGGACAATTAAAAGGTTTCCCTCCAGCTTATTGGCATGAGTGATAGGAGATCCGTTGGTGTACCCCTCTTCATTGTCAACAGGAAGTCCCATGTAACGTTCCTGGTAAATGGTGTCGTAGAGAAGCTGGTGGCTCACAAAGGCAATGGCCATTGCCGTACTGTAGAGCTCAGGATAGCGGAAGATCATGTTCAGGCTCATCTGTCCGCCACCGCTCCATCCCCAGATACCGATTCGATCGGAATCTATGTATGGCCTGTCCTTGAGCATCCGGCGCAGTGCCGCAGCTTGATCCTGGGCAGCCAGGATTCCCACCTGACGGTAAATGCTTTTTCTCCAGGCGCGGCCTCGTGGAACATCCGTCCCCCGGTTGTCCAGGCTAGCCACAATATAACCTTTTTGATTGAGCAGAAGGTGCCACAGGTAATTGCGGCCTCCCCAGCTATCACGAACAGTGGATCCGGCCGGCTCTCCGTAGATAAAGAACAACAGCGGATATTTTTTCTTAGGATCGAAGTCGGGCGGCAGCATCATCCAGCCATCAAGTTCCACATCCCCGATATCCACCCGGAAAAATTCTGATTTGCCTCTGGACAACCCTTCTAGATTGGCATTCAATTCTTCATTTTTGGCAAGAGAACGAACGGTTTTGTGCCCGGCAAGTTCTATCAGAGCTATCTTTGGAGGGACACCGAATGAGCTCCGTGTGTGGATAGCCCACCTGGCATCGGGGGAAATTTGATAGCTGTGTGATCCGACTTTTCCGGCTGGAGTAACCCGTTCGATTTTCCCGCTGCCGTCGAGCGCCGCTTTATATAGAAATCTCTGAGTGGGATTTTCAGGACAGGAAATGAAGTAGACCCATCCATTTTTTTCATCAATAGATTGCAGATTTACAACATCAAATTCGCCGGGTGTTAAAAGCAGCGAATCTCCTTCCGCCCTGTCTACCCGGTAAAGATGCGCCCAGCCATCCCGTTCACTCAGCCACAGAAAGGACTTGCCTGAATCGATCCAGGTAATATCCTGCACATTCACCCAGGCTTCGTCTTTATCAGTTAAAACAGTGCGGATCTCTCCAGTCTCAATGTCACCCAGCATAACTTGATTTTTGTTCTGGAGGCGGTTTAACCACTGGAAAACGATTTCCTCAGAACCTGCCCATTCCATCCGGGCAATATAGTGATCGCGGGAATTAACTTTTGACGGATCGAACCATAATGGGACTCCTCCACTGGAATCCATTACGCCGACACGGCAGGCCGAATTCGTTGTCCCGACCTTGGCATGCCTGAACGTTATTGTTTTTGGATAGAGGGAATCCGTGTTGTTAATCATTGTGAATTCCCCGACCCTACTGCTGTCGAACTGCCAGAACGCGATGTGATTGCCGTCCGGGCTCCAGCGAAAACCATCGCGGATACTGAATTCTTCCTCATACGTCCAGTCCGAAGTCCCGTTTATAATTGTTTCAGATCCATCGAAAGTCATCTGGCTGATGTGTCCGGTATCCACATTCTCCACAAAGATGTTGTTTTTTGCGACATAGACTACCCGGTCTCCTCCAGGAGAAAATTTTGCAAACAAAAGAGAGGAAGGTTTGGCCTCCCCACCCAATTGGCTAAGTTTTTCGTTTCCCATATCCAGTACCCAATAGTCTCCTCGGGTATTTCGCCGCCAGACTCTCCGGCTGTTGGTGTAAATCAACAGCTTTTTCATGCCCTTCGACCAGAAGTAACCCTGAACAACCAATGCCTCCGAGTCTCCAGCCGGCACAAGCAATTCTGCAGAGACGAGAATCTCTCGTCTTCCGGTTGCCGGATTGTATTTGACAATATCCCTGCCCCTCTCCACCGTCCCTGAGGATTCAAGCACCGTATAGCCCGAACCGTCTTCAAGCCACTGTACACCGCCGAAAGACTCGGTGCTGAACTCCCGGCCTAAAAAGATCCGATCCAATGTCAGAAGAGAAAGTTCCCTTTGACCGGCTCCCGATAAAACGCTGGAAAAGACAAATACGATAAAAAACAGCCATGTCATTGATCGTGAGAATACCGTCATCTTTTTCATGGTTTTTTGCTCCATTGTCAAATTTGGATTATATCGACAATCCTCTGGTTTATGGTTCCTTGATCTCGAGAGCCGAATCTTTCGTATCTAAAATGAACTTGGCCACATCCTCTTTAAACTTCTTAAGCATCGATGGCCGGATGTACATCATATGCCCCGCTTCATAGTAAGTCATATGCACTCTCTCCCGGTATGTAGGCTCGAAACCCAGATGATCAAATGTCCATTCCGTCGCAGCGAAAGGCGTGGCCATATCGTAAATACCGTTGGTAACGAGGACTTCCAGAAAAGGATTACGCGCCATAGTGCTGCGGAGAGAGTCAACGAGATTGAGATACCTGGCACGGTATTGTGTACCGTAATCCCATGGGCGGACAGATCCACTGGTTCGATATCTGAGTTCCGATTCCCACTTGAGATCATTCCGAATGTAGTCGTTAAAAAGAGCCACGTAGGGTCCACTTAGAGCCGTATTAGAAGGATCGAACTCCTGTCCCTCACCCGCGGCATCGGCATCGATACCTGTAAAGCGGCTGTCGAGACGCCCAGTCATCAAGCGTTGCTCCCGCAGCAGCTCTTTGCGAAACCGCCCGGGGCTGATACGAAGGTTCGCTTGTTTGACGTACTCCGGTGAAAGACCTGTGAGACGTGCCACTTTTTTCGCCATATCATCTGTTTCCTGGGGCGTCAATCGATTTCCCTTAGTGAGCGCAATAAGATATTCACCGAAGGCAAATTCACGAGCCTCATTCATGATCTCTTCGAGGCTGCCCTGAACATCCGCCGGCAGCTTCTTGTGATATAAGGCCGTCACCGTATAGGTGGGGAGAAAACCGGCATAGTGAATGCTGTTGCCAGGAGCCGCAGAAAGTGTGCTGAAATCGATGACCGACGAAACGAGGACAATGCCGTTGAGCTCAATCCCATGACGCGATTGAAGCTCCTTCGAGACGCCTGCCGACCGCACCGTACCGTAGCTCTCACCAAGCAGATATTTCGGCGACGGCCAGCGGTTGAATTTAGTGATATAAAGACGGATGAATTCGGAGAAAGCCTCGATATCCGGTTGGACACCATGGAACTGCTTTGGGTCCTCACCTTCGACGGCTCGGCTGAATCCGGCCGACATCGCGTCAATGGCAACGATATCCGTAACGTCCAGAAGGGAGTATTCGTTATCGATGAGACGATAGGGTGGCGCAGGTTGGAATCCTTCCTCTGCCATCTGGACTCGTTTGGGGCCAAGCACACCCATGTGAAGCCAGATTGTAGCGGAACCGGGGCCGCCGTTATAGCAAAATGTGACCGGCCTGGAACGCATGTCGGTGACACCATCGAGAGTGTAGGCAACAAAGAACATATTTCCCCTGGGCTCTCCATTCGGACGGCGGAGGACGAGTTGGCCGGGAGCCGCCGTGTATCGCACTTCTTGTCCGCCAATGCGGACGCTATGCTGCGTCTCGACAAATTTCTCCTCAGCAAGAATGGGCCTGTTACTCTTTTCAATCTCCTCTTTTACCCCTGTTTGCTGAGCGAAAGCCAAACTGGTAACGATTGCAATCAGGATGATAGTCAGATTTATTTGTTTCTGCATTGATTTACCTCCTAGAGTGATTATAACTGAAAAAAAAGTATCAATTTGGGCAAGGAAAGTCAAATGACTGTACTCATTTATAGGATTTGTGATATTCATTCCATATGGAATCTCAAAACATGGAATTCATCAGTATCTTCAATGACGTTCTTGGCCCTGTGATGAGGGGGCAGTCAAGCTCTCACACAGCGGGCTCCTATTATATCGGAAGACTCGCTCGAGAACTCTTTGGGGAAATTCCCTCGGAAGCCACATTTACATTTGCTCCTGACGGATCATATGCCCGTGTTTTCCAAGCTCAGGGATCTGATTTGGGATTTGCAGCAGGACTGATGGGATGGTCCATCACAGATGAAAGATTCAACAAAGCTCTTGATATCGCTGAAGCTCAAAATTTCCATATTCGTTTTTTAGTGTCTTCTTTCCCGGAGGCCGATCACCCCAACAGTGTCAAGATAACGCTACAGTCGAAAGAAGGAAAAAAATTGACAGCTGTTGCCAAATCCACAGGAGGAGGATCTGTCAAGATCGTCCAGTTGAATGAATGGGACATTGACCTCAATGGAAAAAATCATGTGATTTTTGTGCCCTGTACGGAACCGAATGTTCCGGATATTCAAGCTCTATTGAAGACACTCTCGCTAAAAATCACCGTCCAGAAAAAAGCCCAAGAAGTGCTCTTGACCGCCATACTGAAATCTCGACTTGATCCAACCATACAGTCAAAGATCAAATCTCTATCTTCACAAAAAGAGGTATGGTCGTCTTCTCCGTTCGTCTATCCAAAAAACGGCGAACCGGTATTCTCCTCGGCCGAAGAGATCCGGCGAACCGCCGGAGAGAAGGACTTGTCGCTGGGGAAAATCGCCCTTCAATACGAGGCCGCTCTGCTCGGGCTTTCCGAGGAAGATTGTCTTGAAGAAATGAAAAAAAGATTGGAGGTAATGCAGGATTCCATCACAGCCGGATTTCAAGATCAAAAGGTGAATATGCAGCTTCTTGAGCCGAGTGCTCATAGGATTGATCAAGCCGTAAAAGCAAAATCCGTAGCCATAGGCGGACCCCATGCCAGAGCGGCAGCCAGGGCCATGGCCGTGATGCACACGGCTAACAGCATGGGGATCGTGTGTGCCGCCCCCACCGGTGGTTCGGCAGGCGTCCTGCCGGGTGTGATATCGACCCTCATCGAAGAAAAAGGCCTGGACGAGACCCATGCGGCTCTGGCGCTCTTTGCCGCCGGTGCAGTCGGCCTGATTTTAGCCTTAAGGGCCACTTTCGCGGCGGAAATCGCCGGGTGTCAAGTCGAAATTGGTGCCGCAGGAGCCATGGGAGCCGCAGCCGTAGTCGATGCCGTAGGAGGACGGGCTGATTTGGCTCTCGATGCCGCAGCCGTTTCCTTCCAGAACACGATGGGTTCTGTTTGCGATTTGGTCCAAGGGATATGTGAAATTCCATGCCATACCAGAAATGCCACGGCCGCATCCAGTGCGTTTGTCTGCGCGGATCTTGTCCTTGGCGGCTATCATAATCCTATTCCTCTGGATGAGACAATCGACGCCGTATTCTCCTCGGGGAAAATGCTGCCCGCCGAACTGCTCTGCACGTCCCTTGGCGGCTTAGCCGTTACGCCTTCTGCTCTCCATTTGAAAAAACCCTGACTCTGTGATAGAAAAATCTAGTACGCATAGCTTATGGATTATAAATTATTCATTAGAGAGGTAACATTATGGAAAATCTTCTAAATTTAGCTTACTTTTTTGTCGGTGTTGGGATTTTATTGGCTGGCGTAGGTATTCTTATGTGGGGGATAAATTCAGGCAAAAAATAAAAGTAATTTGATTTAAGGATGCCTAAAGCCAATATTAAGTCGAATCAGGATTTGCCTGGGGGGAATTTGAACTAACAGAGTGCCGGAGGAGGGAGTCGAACCCACACTCACAATAAAGTGAACTGGATTTTGAGTCCAGCGCGTCTACCAATTTCGCCACTCCGGCAGGGGAGAAAAACGATTATATCATATCCCTAAAACACCAACAAGAACTTAGGAAGCAGGAAGAGAACAATTGACCTTTATTTTCCGCGTGTGGTATGTATATTCTTCACAAAGATATCTATGAATTCAAAAACACTAACAGGAGACCGGGCCTTAGCTTTTGGTGCGCTGGATAGCGGTGTTAAACTCGTGACCAGCTATCCGGGATCTCCCAGCTCCGGAACGGTTGAGTCTCTGATTAATCATGCAAAACAAAAAAATATTTACGTGGAGTGGTCGTGCAATGAAAAAGTGGCGATGGAGATGGGGATTGGAGCTTCTATTGCCGGACGACGTGCCTTAGTCTGCACAAAAAGTGTCGGCCTGAATGCCATGATCGATCCGCTTATGGCCTTAAACATAACTCCAGTCCATGGGGGGCTTGTTATTCTTTTGGGGGATGATCCGGGTGGTTACGGCTCCCAGAATGATCAAGATTCCCGTCCCCTGGCCTCTTTTCTGGAAATACCGATGTTAGAGCCGGCAAGTCCTTCGGAAGGTTATACGATGATGAGGAAGGCCTTTGAAATTTCAGAACTTTATAAGACTCCTCTCATAATCAGACACACGCGGAGCTTTACATTGCAGACAGAACCTGTCCAAATTCGTGAAAAGGATAATCAAGTTATCGATTACGGTTTTTTGAAAGAGCCCTTACGGTTTGTCCCTATTCCTAAAAATGCTGTTGAAAAACACAGGGATCTGCATAAGAGACTGGAAATATTCGGCAAGTGGTCGGAACAAACTCCATTTAATCAAAAGAGTGGATCAGGAAAAAAAGGAATTATTGGAGCCGGATTTGCCTTTCAAAAACTCAAGGATGTTCTGGGAAAATGTCCGCCGGAAAAGATCAGACTTCTTAAACTCGGAGTTATCTTCCCCTTACCCAAAAATGTCATTGCCGAATTTCTGCGAGAATGCCAGGCCGTCCTTATAGTCGAAGAAAATGAGCCCTATCTTGAAATCCAGATTAAAGCGATAGCTCATGATGCCGGGTGTGCCACTAAGATTTTGGGGAAACTGGACCGGAAAATTTCCCGTGAAGGGGAATTGTTTCGATGGCAGATCCAGGAGGCTTTGCTCAATTTTCTGCCGGAGTTCGAACTTGAGAATATTTTTCTTAAAGAAAAGGAAGAGATCGAACGGCCGGAAAAGGAGAATTTTTGTGTCGGATGCGGTTACAGCGAAATTCTTGACCGGCTTCAGGAAGCCGCCGAAAGTTTGGGACAAGATCCTCTTTTTGTCGGTGATCCGGGATGTCTGGTCACTGTTGCCGACAGGCTGGATGCCAAGTATGCCATTGGATCCTCTGTCGGTGTTGCCGACGGCCTGAGCAAAGCAGGAATTGATAAAAAAGTTATTGCACTCTTTGGAGATTCATCGTTTTTTCACTCCAGTCTTCCCGCTATTTGTAACGTGGTTCACAACCGCAGTGATATTTTGATGGTTGTCCTGGACAATGCCGCTGCCGCAGCCTCCGGATTCCAACCTCATCCCGGTGTGGGAAGAGATGCAGTGGGACAAAAAGCCCCTTCGCTAGACATGGAGCAGATTGCTCGTGCCTGCGGTGTAAAACATGTATATGCCACAGAATCTAATAATTCTTCCTCAAATTTAGATGAAACATTTCGTAAAGCTTTAGCCAACAAGGAATTATCATTAGTCATTGTGCACATAGAGAGTAAAAAGCAAGAGAAATAAATGTGATTCTATTAAGAGACTGTCCTTCGAGACAAAAACGTCTATCTTTTTTGGGGCTAATCGCCATGTTTTTTCTTTTGCTTTCCGGTTGCGATACCTCAAAAACTCTCACAAAAGAAAGAATAAAAACAGCAGAAAAAGGTCTTCTCAAATCCATCGTCTTCGAGGGGGAAAAGCCCAAGAGAATGAAACTTTTCGAACGTATGGCCTACTACAAGGTCCCGGGGGTCAGCATTTCTGTGATCGACAATTTTCAGATTGAGTGGGCCAAAGCGTATGGGGTCACGAAAATCAACGACCAGGATCCTGTCTCTATCTTTTCGATTTTTCAGGCCGCCTCTATCAGCCGAGCTGTCACCGCAGCAGGAGCCCTGACCCTTGTCGCCAAGGATGAAATCGAGTTGGATACCAATATTAATGACTATCTCCAGTCCTGGACAATTCCCGATAATCAGTTCACTCAAAAGGAAAAGGTCACGCTCCGAAGATTACTGAGCCGGAGTTCTGGTCTCATCCCCCTTGAATACGAAGCCATCGAATCCATTGAAAACAAACCGTCTCTCAATGAGATTCTTAATGGGGAAAAGACAGATAATCCCCCTGTCTATGTCGCCAACGTTCCAGGTTCAGAGCTTGAATACTCAGAAGCGGGATTTGCCATTCTTGAAAAGCTGATTAAGGATGTGAGTGGACAATCTATCGCTGATTTTATGACAGAAGTTTTATTGACACCCTTCACAATGGAACGGAGTTCATTTGAGGACATTTTGCCTGAACGACTATTTATCGATGCCGTATTTGGGCACAATAGAGAAGGACTCCCGTTTAAGGGAAAAGGACATATTTATCCGGTCACTGCGGCCAATGGGCTTTGGACGACTCCATCCGATCTTGCGAATTTTGCAATCCACCTCATGTCGGCCGCTCTGGGACACCCTCAAACTGTCTTTGATCCACAGTTAGCACGAAGGATGCTTTCTGTTCAGATCGGAAACCAGGGTTTGGGATTTCCTATCGAAGATGAAGGGGACAATCTTCATTTTTACATCCGCGGCAAAAACAAAGGTTTTTCCAGCTTCCTCGTGGGGTATCCGGTCAAGGGCCAGGGAGTGGTGATTATGACCAACAGCGAAAACGGAGAATATCTGATCGATGAAATTCTCCGGGCTGTCTCCACGGCCTATGATTGGCCCCATTTTCTTCCTGAAACCAAAAAATACTTACGGCTGGATCCATCGATTTATCAACTTTATGAAGGATTGTATGAAGTCAATCCTGAGTATCAACTCAATGTCTCTTTTGAAGATTATTATCTGATCATCCAACCGACAGATCAAAAGGCGACCCGCTTCTTTGTGGAAAACCCGACCACCTTTTTTTCAACGGATCCCTACATCAGGATTCGCTTTGCCAAGGATGCCGGAGGAACAGTCACCGGCCTAGTTTTAAGGCAGGGAGATTTCAGACTGGAGGCAAAGAAACTCGAGTAAAATTTTTCCTCAATAATCAAAATCCAGATCGAATAAAATCAGTTCGGCGCACACTGTCCCGTCCATCAGACGATAGGCCAAGCGCAGCCCCAGTTCCAATTCGACGGGTAGATCAAGCACGTGAAAGTCCATTCTCAGTTCAATACCAAAAGATTGAAAAGTGTTCGTCTTATGGCCTATATGTCCAACTCCGTAGTCATAAAATAGATTGGTTCTAAGACGTTTAAGATAAAATATGCCATCTACAGTCCAATCAGGATAAGCTAAGGGAAATGCGTAATTAAAGGAAAATTTAGAGAAAGAATCGTGGAAAATATAGTCATAGCCCCTTGGAAAAAGTAATTCGCTTGAAAATTGATAGTTTATAGGGTTTTGCCCTTCAAATCCCCCTTGGATAAAGAGGCTGTGATGTTTGAATAGACCGGGAAAATACAATCCGATTTTGGCGGCGGCTAAATTCCCGGTGTAGTCACCCTTCCAGGGAGTATGTCGGTAAAAGAGGGAAACGGTCTGCCCCCATAGGGGCTTAAAATCACGGAATGATGATATTTTCGATCTTTTGAAATGCAGTTCATGGCTGAGAGGGAATAAAAGACCGTTGCCATTTTCGTAAGGATCAGCAAATGTCTTTCCGGCCACTGACGTAAGAGATAAGTTCGAGCCCAAAGATAACGACGTCCGGTAATTTCCTCTTGAGAGGTTGAGAGGGATATGAATTCCCAGGCTCGCCGAGGTTTCCTGCCAGCTAAAAGTTTCTCTTTCGCCCTTTTGATCTTCATAGACAGTAGATCTCCCGCCGTAATTCAAGCTAAAATCCAACAAGGGGAAAAGACCGGAATAGAGGCCGGAAACTCCAAATCCTAATTTTTTTTCGTTTAAATTATATGTCAGCCTTCCTATGAGAGACGCCATATTTAATGTATCGTTAGAAAAAAGATAAAATCCAAGATCCGGGGGAAGCGGCTGATATGTCCAACTATGCACATTCAACAAATGGGTCATTGGCCTGTAATTTTGGACTTCGTATTCTTTTGTTGGAAGTGATGTGTTGGCTTCCATCCCATCCACAGATTCGGCATAAACCGGCGGATCAAAAAATGGGAGACTTTGCTTTTCGACAGACTCGATTTTTCTCCACTCTAGGGGATCCAATGGGATCTCGGCCACATCATAACCGTCGATGGAATAATCGTTGTAGAGAAGACTTTTCCCATCCGGTGAAATCTCAGGAAAAAAAGCTCCAAACCGGCTGGATGTAATCTGGTATCGGTTTTTATCTGTGGTATCAACCGCATAAATGTTATCAATACCGGAATAGGGAGAATTATAAAGAATATATTTTTTGTAAAAAACAGGGTGAGTGATATTTTCTGAAGAAGAAGGAATAATTTTTTCTATTCTCTGTGATGCGGGATAGACAATGGATAAGGCTCTCCCCTTCCTATTCTGCTGCATTACGACAATCTTTGATCCGTCTTCAGACCAGGAAGGATTCAAAAAAAAATCATTCTCTCGATTTGAATACCGAAAAATTTCACGGCCGGAATCCACATCCAATATTAATAGCGTACACTGGCGCTCAGGAGTATACTCGACGACGGCCACAGATTGTCCGTCCGGAGACAGCATGGGATCAAAAAGTTTGCTCTTTTTTGTGATTCTCCGCGTTTTTCCACTTTTAATATCTAAAACAGAGATGTCAGAATACTCTCGTTTTCCCCAACGGATATCGGGAACCGGTTCGCTCCAACACACGCGGCTATTTTTAACAGAAAGTCTGTTGAAAATACCTGAGAGAGGAGAAATCTGAGTAATCTTTTCTTCCTCTCCACTGTAAGAGAGACGAACGAGCGTTGCCGGATTTTCCATACCGGTTTTCTGCACATAAATCGAGCCGTCCTCATCGTAACGAGGAGACATATAGCTGGTCCAAACCCTGCTTTTTTTTACATTTATTTTACGGAAACTTGTTGTTTTGACTTTCTTTTGTTGGAGAGTCCAGAAAGCCAGCAGTTCATCCATGGTCCTTTCATAATACTTTGGTACAGATGTTCCAAATTCTTGCTTAAGGGCATTATCAAAGGGGAATAACAGGTGTTCCCGCCTGGCAGTCCGCCGGAAGATGTTCTGGATGGCAGCCGGTCCAAACTCACGTTTGGCGTAGGCCGCCAAAAGATAACCGAGATGATAATAATTGGGGTACCAATCCGCATAGGATCCAAGATAAGCTTTGTGATAATTGTATCGAATTCCGGAGAGAAGAAGAGCACGGATATCCATGTCGAATGCCGGACTTCTGCCCCGGCCCCCCGCAGTCATTTCTGTTTCTGTAACCACGGCATCTCCCTCAATAAGCCAGAGGGGTACAGACTGCAGTGAAGCAGCCAGGCGTCCCAAATCTCCAAACAGAATCCCGGCAAACTTGGTAAATCCCTCATTCATTTCCTCAAACTGAACGACATGCCGGCCCTCATGAATGGCCAGCAGATCGTACCAATCCAGAACCCCAGTCGTATGCGAGAATGTGGGGCGGTGATACCATTCGGACATTCTTGGGGCCAGCCTAAAATACCCGTTGTCGATCACTCCCTGATTGGACAGGATTAAGGTCAGCCGCTTAGGCGTTCGAACGGAAATTTTGACAAGAGAGATAAAAATAGATTCAGCTCTATTGGCCACCTTCTGGGCTTCTTCCACTAGGTTTTCAGGAAATAGAATAGTAAAGTGAGGTGTTTCTATTTTTTTCCAGTGAAGACCTGGAGGTTCGTTTAAGCCGATCTCAGCAAATTGGGCCGATAAGGGAAGAGAGAAAAGGATGAAATAAAGAAAAACCACAGTAATTTTTTTGACTGTTATCATCGCTCTCGAACAGCCCTAACGGCCGAAACTGGGATTGACGACTGTGCTGAAGATAGAGCCAAACGAATAACTAAATCCCACGGACAGAGAATAGCTGTAGTCTGTTTCCAGTTCCCTAATACGCAGCAAAACATCCTCCATGCTCGCTCCTTCCTTGGGCAAGCCGATCTGGTCTTTGATGCTTGAATAACGTCCGTTGAGATTCAAAGAAAATCCTCTAAACAGACGCAAAGAGAGGTTTCCTGAAAAGACAATCTTGTTTTTGCTGAAATCATGAAAATAATGAGATCCCTCCAGACGACCCGAAACATTCCCCCAGGGTTCCTTCTGTTCGAAAGTAATGCTCAGTGTTTCGCTCAGCAGGGCTTCCTCGAATTTATCATAGATCGTTTCTTCTCTATAGTTGTAATAACTTAGACCCACTCTATAAAGGACACGGAGCTGTCGCCGCGTGGACTCCGCATAGGGAAAGATATTGTATTCGAGTGCCGGAGCAAAATAGGTCCGGAATTTCGTATTACTGAAAGTGTCGGAACTGGCTCCGAACCACCCTCCTAGCGACCAGTGATCACTGAGAGTTTTTACCCACAATCCGGAAATATTCTGTTTATCTGATGGGCTTATAATTGTCTCATCGTCGAATTTGAAGATTCTTTCCCTAAATTCGCCAGAAAGTCCCAAACGAAGTTTCGATTTCGGAGTTATCCTGCTCGCAGAAACATTCCCATTGAGCTCAGTATTAGTGTATACTCTTTGACCACTGAGCTGGCCCCGAAGGCTGACATAAAAAACCCAATAATCCCATTTATCCTCGATAACGACCGGCTTATTTTTTTTTGAGTAGTTGAATGAAATCTGATCCAGGACAGGAGTTCTCGCAACGTAGGAGATGAGACCGGCTTTGAGCACGTGGACCATTTGCTTCCGAGATTCATCTCTCGTATCGTCCCGGTTGGTCGAATATTTCAAAGAATTATTCAATCCCTCATAATCTTTAATCCCAATAAAATTTAGGGTGTACTCTTGTCCTCCGCTTCCCGTTCCCTGATTTGTAATCAGGACATGCACATCGGCATCTTTCCGGTCTCTCACATAGTTGACAAACGGGATTTCAGTCTTGATATAATCC
>SDBT01007165.1_pt1 | contig 18406 bp, 17 predicted proteins | sample 2277101 | NCBI WGS metagenome assembly SDBT01 (sample SAMN10404973, study PRJNA504765) | marine sediment metagenome | isolation source: marine sediment core GS10_PC15, 103 cmbsf | place: Arctic Ocean: Southern Knipovich Ridge | collected 2010
GCCGAGGGGATCAGGCAGGTACCAACAGACCGATGTGGAAAGAAAAAGACAGGTAGGTGTGATCCAGGATGGGCATCTCCCGCCTTCGCCAAGGCTGCGGCGCGGTTTCCCCCAACGGCCCTATGTTTAAAGAATACAAGCTGGATGGTGACCTAGCAAGTGCGGCTTGTTTTTTTAATCCGCTCCAACGTTTGATCTGATCTTCTCTCTGACGAGCAGATGTTTCATCCGGATGTTCTTCAGAATAGACCAGTTTGACTGGGAGGCGTGCTGAGGTGTGTTTTGATGCGAATCCTGATCAGTGCCGGAATAGGCGATTCTTGATGTTGCTGGTGTGCCCAACATAAAGAGTGTTGTCTGAACATTTCAGGATGTAAAGGTGGTAGATCCGCTTTTTTGCCATACCCGGTAATTAGCAAGATTAGTGCCTGAATTTCGCAGGATCTGCTGTGAGCAAGTATTAAGAGATGAGTGCCCCTCCCCTCGACTCCGCTCGGGGCAGGCGACGGAAGTCGCCTTCCTGAGCCTGTCGAAGGGAACCCGTTGTCTACCGCATGTTTAAAGGGCTCAGAGGATGGTATTACCACCTTGGCACCACTTACAAGAGAGGTTCTAAGTGGATCTAATTAGAAGATCAGATCAGGCATGGGACTGTCTGGCCGAGCGGTCAGGTTGGGAGTTGGTGTAGCCAACCAGACCAACACTCAGGAATGTCATGACACCCCACAACACGAATCCGACTGGGAACATGCCGACATCGCCGAACGCTCCGATGACCATTGGGAGAACCCCTCCTCCGAGGATAAAGGCGGGTGGCACAATAAGGGATACACCCAGGTTCCGCGATCTTGGATCGACAATGTCGGACAGAATGGTCCAGATGGGCGGAAAGAATGCTGTGCTGAGCATCGGTTGCACGAAAAGAGCGCCCCTGAAGAGGAGTTCTGAACTCGCCCCCAGCATCGCGGTAGCCACTCCATTGAAAAACACAATCACCGCCAGCACCCTGCCTGCCCCGAAGCGATCAGTCACCCAGCCCGCCAGGAAAGGTGAAAAGATGGCGGCTATCCGGGATACGGAAAGAAGCGTATTTGCCGTCGTCTGATCCAGTCCCCGACCTGCCTGCAGGTAAAGGGGCAGCATGGCATACACTCCCACATTGGCCCCGGCGCCCAGCATAAAGATGAAGAGCAGAAACCAGTATCGTTTTTCAGCCAGCACACGTTTGACGCTTTTCAGGGAAGGCGCCTCCCCGTAGATCCTTCCGGTGATGGGTCGCGTTAGAAAAGTTAATCCCAACAGGAAAAGGCCCAAGGACACCGGGAGTAGGACCATCTTCCATGGATAGTAGCGCAGCATGATCTCGGCCATGATGGGACCGATGATGAAGCACAGGCTCGGGGATATCTCGTGGAACGAATAGGCCTTCCCGTAGTCACCCGGCGCCAGCCCGTAGGTGAGGGTGGGAATAGCCGATGGCAGGTAGATCCCCGCGGTAAAACCCACAAGCAACAGAGACAAAGCCAGAGTCGGCAGGGAAATGGACAAAGAGGCACCGGCAAGCATGAGTCCGCAGGAAATACACGAGATCCCTATGGTCCCGGAGTGGGAGATCCTCTTCGAAACGTAACCTGAAAAGAGGAGACCGATCACGTAGCCTACACTTATCAGGAAGAAGAGGGCTCCGGCTCCCGCGTGGCTGATCCCCAGGTCCTCCTCAATGGGAATCAGGAGGGGACCCCATATGAACCGCGCCAGGAAGTTAAAGAGAAAGATGGCGGTCATGAACAGGAGAGGGGCCAGCCTGTTCCTGAACGGAACCAGTCTCTCTCCGTTCACCCCGATTGTAGCGGACACGCTCATCAGAATAACTTTAAGGAGCTTGTGGTCCGGCTAGAGGATCTCGGTGTTGTAGAACTCCCCGAAGAGTTCCTCTTCGGAGGGTCTGTCTTCCGAGATTGGCCGCGCCACCCACGTAACGTTCATGTAGTGTTTGAGGTACACGTTCTCGTTGGTTATGTTGCCGCCCCAGATCCCGCAGCCGAGGCTGGAAGTCATGGGCATACCGTTTGTAAATGACCCCGCGTTGGCCTTGGACTGGGGCTGGCGCACCATGATGCGGCTAACCGGAGCCACCATGGCCAGCTGGTGGATGTGATCGTCGTCGAAAGAGTATATCCCACAGGAGTGGCCCTTGCCGCCTACCTCGTAGATCTGCCTGACCATCTCCAGAACGTTCTCGAAGCCACTGTATTTGAAAATAGCCAGAACTGTTGTCAGTTTCTCGCCTGAGAAGCGGTTCTCCTTGCCGATCCTGTCCTCCCTGACGATGATGAAACTCCGGTCCTCGGGGATGGAGAATCCAGCCGTTGTCGCCATCACCTGAGCCGAACGAGCCACCGTGTCCACGTTCCTGTTCCCTTCACTGTCCCACATGACTGCTTCGAGCATTCCCTTTTCATCGTTGGAGGCAAGGTACCCTCCCTCGGTTTGAAGCTGAGCCAGGAAGGCGTCGTATATGGAAGCCTCCACCAGGAGGTTGCCGTCGGCCGAGCATCCTGATCCGAAATCCGAGGTCTTGCTGAGGCGGGTGTTTAGCGCCGCCTCTGCGATGTCCGCCGTCTCGTCGATGACCATGGTGGAGTTCCCGGCTCCCACACCGTAAGCTGGCTTGCCTGAGCTGTAGGCCGCCTTGACCATGGCCATCCCGCCGGTAGCAAGGGTAAGGTCGCATATGGACATGAGTTCCTGTGCCAGTGGGATGCTGGGCCTCTCGGTACACTGGAATATGTCCTCTGGAGCGCCCAGTTTTCTGAGCGCCTCCCTCATGATCTTCACCATTTCGAAGGTGGTTTTTTTGCTCCTGGGATGGGGGGAAAAGATCACGGCGTCTTTGCATTTAAGGGCATAAATACCCACTCCTGGCGGAGTCAGTTCGGGGTTCGTTGTCGGTACCAGGGCAGCGATCACACCCGCCGGTTTGGCGTATTTGACCAGGCCCTTTTCGAGGTCCTCCTCGATGATGCCCACACTCTTCTGCCTGAGGGTATCTCGCAGGATCCCCATGATCTTGAAGCGCTTGGCAGCCCTTCCAGCCCTGTCCCCTATGCCGCTCTCGTCCACACCCATCTGGGCTATCCGGGTAAAGGTCTTCTCGTTTGCCGTTGCCCAACCCACCGCCTGACACAGCCTGTCCACGGTGTTCTGGTCGTAGTCCTCGATGGCTTTCATGGCCATCCGGGCTTTTGCGAGGAGTTCCTGAGCGTAGTCCTTTTCTTCCTGGGTTATCGGCCTTCCCATCTCAACTCTCCTTGCAAACGTTCGTCTTCTGGTTCCAAGGTTCACTTGGTGGGGAGCTGTCCAGGGGGAGCGTAGGCCCAGAGGAGCCAGAGGGGCTCTTCGGTGTCGTTGTAGTGGATGTGCTCCACACCATCCGGGATCCACATGTAATCGTACTGTTTGAAGCGGGTCTCCTTGTTGTTGTCCACGTCGATGGCTAGTCCGCCTCCCTTGACAACAAAATTGATCTCCTCGGAACCCGGATGGGAGTGGGGAGCGCAGCGTTCCCCCGGTTCGAATATCGTCAGGCCGGCTACTATCTGCTCCGCACCCAGCTGTGCATGGTCCACCGCGCGGAAGACCTTTCGCCGATAACCTTCCTGTTCCAGACCGAGCCAGATCTGCTCGGCATCCTTGAAGGTGTTGATGATCTTGATCTCCAAAAGCTGCCTCCTTTAAAAGGCCTTATTTCCTCCGAAGCGACCCCGTGTTTCCTGCGGCCGTGATAAGCGGTTCCAATATTTCCGGGGGTCTCTACTTAACCCTGTTTTTCAATCAGGTCGGCGGTCGCTCGAAGCCCCAGCAGGTAGCTGTTAACCCCGAAACCGCTTATCGACCCCTTGACTACTGAGGCAAATACCGAAAGGTGCCTGAACTTCTCCCTGGCGTGGACGTGGGACATATGCACCTCGACGATGGGCACTTGCAGGACGGCCAATGCGTCCGCGATGCCATAGCTGTAGTGCGTCCAGGCTCCAGCGTTGATCACCACTGCATCGGTCCCGTCCCCGTGGGCCTGGTGAATCCGCTTCACCATCTCGCCCTCTAGGTTGGTCTGAAAGCATTCCACCTCAAAACCCAGTTCCGGTGCGAGGTCCCTCAGGCTATCGTCTATCTGGGCGAGCGATATAGCGCCGTAATGGGCCGGATCACGTTTTCCGAACATGTTCAGGTTTATTCCGTGCAGAACCAGTACCTTTTTCATGTCACCTCCTATGAGCCTTGGGGTTTTTCCTTCGGCTTCAGGAAAAGTCTTTTCATCCATGGCCAAAGCGGGGTCTGGTTCAACAGCATCAGGACTGTGGCAGTGGTAAGCACCAGGGAAATGGGGTGGGTCACCAGGTCCAGGAAAAAACTGCCCATGTCGTTTTTAACGGAAATGACCGCTCGCCTGTAAGAAACGTCCATCAGGGGGCCGAGGATGACGCCCAGAATGATGGGGCCCACCTGAAAACCGAACATCTTCAGGAAGTAACCCAGCACCCCGAACCCCAGCATCCAGTACACATCCACAACGCTGTTCTTGAGAGCGTACGTCCCAACCACCGAGAGGACGATGATCGAAGGGATGAGGATGCCTTTGGGTAATTCCACCATTTTTGCGAAGATCCGGATGCCGGTCAATCCGAAGATGAGGAGAAATATGTTGGCAAGAGCAAGGTTGCCGACCGTGAACCAGAAAAGGTGCGGCGTCTCGATCATGAGCATGGGACCTGGCTTGAGACCGTGTATGTAAAGGGCTCCGATGAGGATCGCGGTCACGGCGTCCCCCGGGATACCCAGGGTCAGCATGGGGATGAAGGCCCCTCCGATGGCAGCGTTGTTGGCCGATTCCGGGGCAATGAGCCCCTCAATGGCCCCCTTTCCAAAGGGACGGGAAGGGTTCTTCACCGTACGCCGTGCGTGGTCATAGGCCAGAAGGGACGCTATGTCGCCCCCGGTACCCGGGAGGGCCCCGATGCACACTCCTATGATGGAGGTCCGGATGGACAGGGGCAGATACTTGAGGATCACGGTCCAGGAAGGGATGATCTTGGTCACGTCCTGCTTGACCGGTTTAGTGTCGAGCTGGTGGAGCTGGAACAGAGCCTCGGACACACCGAAAAGTCCGATCATGGCGATGACGTAGTGGATGCCCCCAAGGAGGGCTATGGTATCGAAGGTAAAACGGCCTTCCGCGGTGAGGGGGTCCATTCCCACAAGCCCGAAGGTCACCCCGAGAGCCCCGGCGAACAATCCCTTGGCTGTGGACTCACCGGAGAGACTTCCCACGAGAAGCAGCCCCATGGTCGCCAGCAGGAGGTAGTCCCGCGGCGCGAATTTGAGGGCGAACTCGGAGAGAGCAGGGGCTGCCACGGCCAGTACGATGACCCCGATGAATCCACCGACCACCGATACAATTGTGCTGACTCCTATGGCCCTTCCCGCCTCGCCGCGCTCAGCCAGTGGAAAACCGTCAAAACTGGTGGCGATGGCAGCCGGCGCACCGGGGATGTTGAGCAGGATCGCGGTGCGTGATCCTCCGTAAACACCGCCGCAGTAGACGCCCACCATCAGGGCGAGGGCGTTGTTGACCTCCCAGGAAAAGGTGAACGATATGAGAATGGAAGCCGCCATGGTGACGGAAAGGCCCGGTATGGCGCCGACGTAGATCCCGGCAAAAGTTCCCAGAGCCGTCAACATCATCAACCCCGGATTGAACCAGGACAGGAAAAAGTATGAAAGGGACGATTCAGCCAAAAGGTTTGCCTCTGGTCAGGGCAGAACGACCCTGAAGAAGAAATGAAAGATCACGTAGATGCTTGCGAGCATGGTGATGGTGATGAGCAGGGACTTGATAAATCCGCCCCCCTTCAGGACCATTATGGACGCGAGCATGAACAGGAAGGAACTGGCGAGAAAGTGAATGGGCTCGATGGTGATCATGTAGAGCAGGATGATCCCGGTGTAGATAAGGATGACCCTGGGCAGTACCCTCCGACCTGCTATGCGAAGTTCGTCGACAAACCCCTTAACGCCTTCGGTCTTCAGCTTACGGTTTTCGAAGATCACCAAGGCAAGGCTTACCACCATGACACTCGTGGAGAGCATCGGGAACACACCGGGTGAGGAGACGGAGGAAAAACCGGATATGCGGAAGGCCTGGTAGAGGGCGAAGACACTCACAGCTGACAGCAGCAAACAGAATACTGTCTCGCCTTCGCGAAGGTTTCGTTTCTCTTTCATCGCTTGAAGTACCGCAGGCATCAGTTCCGGCGGCCCCGGTCCCCCCGGGGCCGCCGGTTGAAGGTCAGATCGTCAGGGTCTCGGGATACCCAGTTCCGCGGGCGACACCTTGGCCGCTCCCGCATCCTGGAGGAGCCACGTGGTGACCGACTGCCACTTCTTGAGGAACTTGTCAGCCTCGTCACCGCTGATATTCATCATGACGGCGCCGAAATCCGAAATGAACGACTGGAACCGCTTTTCGGAGGCCGCCTTGTTGAAAGCGGCAACCAGGGCTTTTTTGGCCGCGTCGGGAGCATCCCTCTTCACGAACACTCCGTAGAAGGGACCCCAGGGCAGATACCTATCGAAATCGGGGAAATCTTTCGTAATAAGAGGGATATCCTCAAGACCGGGAATGGGTTTGTCGGCCACAATGGCCAGCGCCTTGACCCTGCCGGCACGGATGTGCTCACGGACGGCTGTCAAGCCGGCGGGCATGAAATCAACGTGGCCGCCCATAAGAGCCGTGATGCCAGGACCTTCCCCGTCAAAGGGCACCGGGATAACGTCGAAACCGGTTACGGTCTTGACCAGGGAGCCAACAACATGGGGAAGACCACCGGGACCTGTCGATCCCATCTTGATGTCTCCAGGGCGCTTTTTGGCGTCATCCACCAGATCCTTGAAAGAGTTCCAGGGCATATCGTTGTTGGCAACGATCACACCAACACCGTGTGCCAGGATGTTAACGGCGTAAAAATCCTTGTAGTCCAGTTTGGAAAGCTTAAGAATACCGTGCAGCTGAGGGTTCTCCGCGCCAAAAAGCAGCGTGTAGCCGTCCGAAGGCCTCGTGAATACGTACTGGGTCGAGATAGCGCCCGTACCGCCGGATTTGTTGATAAGGACGATCTGTTTTCCGAGATGTTTCTCAGCGTGGGGGGTGATGGCACGGCTCACATTGTCCGTCGCTCCACCAGCTCCCCACATGATGACCCCCTGAAGGTCTTTCTTAGGGAATCCCGCCGCCTGCACCGTAGAGAAGGCGCATATAACAGCTACGACAGTCAACCAAGGGATTAGCTTCTTCATCTTTTGTCCTCCACGAAAAAGATAAACGAATGGCCTTTAGATCCATGACCCGAAAGAGAGCCCTTCATGGATCTGTGGGCGACACTTTGCCGCCCTTCCCGTCTTTGGGCTGGCCGCGAAAGAATCCGGCAAGAAAACGAAAATCCTGATGGCTCCTTTGACTGTACCGAATCCGAACTGCCTGTATGTCAAAGGTGGAAAACGAATATTTTCTTCCGACAACGGTGCCGTCCCTACGCATTCGCACATTTCAATATTAGGTACGACGTTCTGTTTGTTAGAACGCAATGTGACGTAAAAAACACAGTTTGTCAATGGGAAGTCGGTGTTAATTGGACCTAAATTGCGTATAATGGGATGTCTGTCCTATTATTAGCCCGGACAGAAGAGGTTGCGTTCTCCAGGAGCCTACCCACTATTATATCAAATGATTTCGGGAGGGCAGAAAAATCCCATGGAAAAGTATACGGAAGGTAACCCCCGCCCCACCGTGCCTAAAGTGGACACTGTCGCCAGGGCGCTGGACATCCTGGAGTGTTTCACTGCCAGCGAACCGGAACAGACCCTGAAGCAGCTTTGTGAAAGGACCGGTCTCTACAAGAGCCGGGTCCACAGGCTTTGCAGGACACTTCTCGATTGCGGTTACCTGGTCCGCACATCCTACTCCAGCTACCGGCTAGGTCCCAAACTCCTTGTCCTGGGCAAGGTCTACGAGAGGACCAACACCCTGGTTTCCATCTCCCGCCCCATCATGCAGGAGCTTGCCGCCGCCTCAAGCGAATCGGTGGCGCTTTTCGCTCTCGAGGGCGAAAAGTCCATATGTCTGGCAAGGGAGTATGGGCCTTCCAGACTTTATTTCGCCATCAATGAGGGCGACTACATGGAGCTTCACGCCACGGCCACCGGAAGGGTCCTCCTGGCCCACGCCTCCGCCGATTTTCGTAACACGGTCATGGGCGGGAAGCTGGAGGCCATCACACCGGCAACCATCACTGACCGCGGATGGGTCGAGGGGGAGTGCCGCGCCATATTGGAACGAGGCTACAGCCTCAGCAAGGAGGAAAGGGAACCGGGTGTGGCGGCTATCGCTGCCCCCATCTTCGACTTCGAGAAGAAGGTTCCTGCCGGACTTTCCCTCGTGGGTCCGGTGCAGCGTTTCTCGGAAGAGAACCTGCCAGAGATGATCGAAAAGCTTCTGGCCGCCACCGGGGACATTTCACGTCTCATGGGACAATAGAATCAGGTTCCTGCTCGGGGTACTACCGGTTTGGCAATATCCTACAAAAACTCTTCCCGCAGGGGCGTGAAAGAATCAATCAGGCGCAAACGGGGCGTCATAGGCTGTACAGTGTGCGGCTGGTCGGGGGCAACGGTCACCATATCCCCGGGGCCCAGCCGGCTGGATTCCTCACCGATGAAAAACTGCACCTCCCCTTCCGCCACATACGTTACCTGCTCATGAGGGTGGGAGTGGTAGGGATCCGGCTCCTGTGCAGGGCCGTCAGTAAAGTCCCAGATGACCATCATAAGGTTATCGGTGTTGGTTACACGGCGCTCCCGCCCGGGAGCGGTCTGAACCGGCCTGTCCTCCGAACTCCTGCTTATCTTCATGCGTCCTCCTTATATTGCCAGCGATAAAAAATCGTCCGTGTGGTTCAGGTCGAGGGGCTAAACGCACCGTGTGGCGCCACCGTCGAGATCAATGAGCACACCGTTCAGATAGGAAGCGCGCTCTGAAACAAGGAATACCGCCAGGGCCGCAACCTCCTCAGGTTCACAGGGCCGTCCGAGAGGGATGTCCCGAATCCGGATCTTTTCTACCTCAGGTACTGTCTTGCCCCAATCATCGGCCAGGGTCCGGTTGATGCCGTCCCACCTCTCGGTCCGCGTGGGACCCGGGTTGATCCCGTTTACGAGGATGTTGTGGGGTCCCCCCTCCACGGCCAGGGCCTTGGTGATGTTCATCAGGGCCGCGTTGGCGCCCCCTCCGGCCACGTAGGAAGGGTCAGCTCTACGGCCGGCGCTGCCGATGATGTTCACAATGCGGCCTCCCCCTATTTCCCGCATGGCGGGGAACACCTCTCTCATCATCCGGACGTATCCGAACAGTTTCAGATCCCAGTCCTCCTGCCAATCGGCATCCGGCTTGGCGAGAATCGACCCGCCCCTGATGGCTCCAGCACAGTTGATCAGTATGTCAACCTTACCGAAACGTTCCTTGGCAGCCGCAATGAAGGTTTGTACTCCGGACAGGGTGCTCAGGTCCGCCCCCACGGGCAGTACCTGTACACCGGTTTCCCGGTTGATATCCCCGGCGGCTGCCTCAAGCGCCGGACCGGGCCGGGCGCCCAACGCCAGGTTCACTCCCTCGGCAGCCAGTTCACGGGCAACGGCAAGACCGATCCCCCTGCTGCCGCCCGACACCATGGCTACCTTGCCCTTCAATCCAAGTTCCATGCCTACCTCACCTCTCCAGTCCGTTCACGCCCGGTTTTTCTCTGACGCCTTTAACGACCGTGCCGTGCCCTTACAATCAGGTGTCCTCCATGCCGAATTCGATACTTTTTAGCCCCGCCACCAGGGCTTGGTTAACGGGAGTGGGGATGCCATACTGCCGCCCGTCAGAAACAGCACAGTGGATCAGCTGTCGGTGCTGACGTGGGAGATGTCTTTATCCGGGGAGTAGATATCCAGGATATTCCAGTGTCCGGTGGTCGGCGTCGGGTTGTTGATCATGGGCACGTCGATGACCACGGGTGCGTTGGCCTTGATGGCCCGCTCCAGCGCCGGTTTGAACTGGTCGGCCGATTCGATCCTGATACCCTCGACCCCATAGGCCCTGGCCAGGGCCGCGTAGTCGGGGGAGGTGGACTCTCCGTCCTTTGTTGTAAAGACAGTGCCGAAGGTGGTGCCGAAGTGAGCCTTTTCCAGGCCCGCTATGGTCCCGAAGGCGTCATTGTTCATGATGATCCACACAGCAGCAATGCCTTCGGCCCTTGCGGTTGCCAGCATGGCGGGGTTCTGCCCGAAACCGCCGTCGCCCACAAGCGCCACTACCACCTTGTCCGGGCTGGCCAGCTTGGCTCCGATGGCCGCGGGAGCCCCGAACCCCATGGTGGCCAGGCCGCCGGTTATCTGGATGCTTCCCGGCTCGTAGATGGGGAACTGTTGGCCGACGCCGTTCTTGTTCCAACCCACATCGGTGGTAATGATGGCGTCCCTCGGAAGGACCTCGCGGAGTTCAGCCAGGATCCGTTCCGGCATCATGGGGAAAGCATCGCTTTGTTCCATCTCCAGGTTGCGCGCCTTGAACGCCACCCGGTTGGCCGCTATCTCTTCGACAAGTTCCGGCTTTCGGACCCCGTCCGGGAAAAGCTCCCGAGCAACACGGGTCAGGACCGGCAAGGCCATCTTGAGGTCCGCAACGACACCGATCTGGACAGGGTAATTCCTTCCGATCTCGGTGGGCTCGATGTCGATGTGGATGAGCTTTGTCTCAGGGATGCTGAAGGTGTACTCCGGATACCAGGAGCTGCTGTCGGCCTCCTTGAACCGGGTTCCCAGAGCCATGATGTAATCGGCGTTCCTGCACGAGTCGTTGGTGTATTGCGTGCCCCAGAAACCGGTCATGCCCAAAGTCAGGGGGTGGTCGTCCGGCAGGGCACCCTTGCCCATGAGGCTGTGTGCTACCGGGATCTGCATCTGATCCACAAACTCGCGCAGCTCTGTCGCCGCATCGGCCAGTACGATCCCGCCCCCCACGTAAAGTACGGGGTGCTCTGCCTGGCCAAGGTGACGGACGATCTCCCTCGCCGTCTCGTCGCCAATGGACGGTCTGTGCAGCGTCTTCGCGTTGCCCTTCACCCGGTCGAAGAGAGCCGCGTCTATCTCCCTTGAGAAGATGTCCATGGGCACGTCCACCAGGACGGGACCGGGCTGGCCGCTCTCGGCAAGGGTGAAGGCCCTCTCCATGATCTCGGGCAGAAGCTCGGGCCGTTCTACCCGCCAGACCCTCTTGCAGAAGGGGCGGTAGATCTCGCACTGGCTGCCATCAGAGTGCATGTTGACCTCCTGGTGCGGGTGTTTCCCATAGTAGTGGCTCGGAACATCACCGGCGATGACCACCATGGGGATGCAGTCCAGGGCAGCGTTGGCCACGCCTGTCACAGCGTTGGTCAGCCCCGGCCCCAGGTGTGTCAGGAGCACGGCGGCCTTCCCGGTAGCCCGGGCATACCCGTCGGCAGCATGGGCAGCAACCTGCTCGTGGCGAACATTTATGAACCGTATGGAACTATTCTCCATGGCGGAGAGGAACGCTATATTGGTGTGTCCGCACAGGCCGAATAAGTGCCTTACTGCCCGGTGCTCCAAGTATTTGACCAGTTGATGGGAAACCAGATCTTTCATGACAACCTCCATAAATAATATCCCAGGCAACTTCTCTAGTTGCCATTAAATACATGGCCAGATCAGCTTCTTCAGAATCCAAAGAGTCTTGGTATTCCGGTCACGGTTATTGGGAAAAACGGGTTCATCCGGGAAATGAGTACCTGGAGCCTGATGAGGTTCTTCGCCAGGCTCCTGGATGTAAAACCTGATTCTCACAGCTGATGACCACATATCCAAATTTTCCGTTCCAAATTCCAGGTATTTAAAAGCCTTAACGCAGAGGGCCGCAGGAAGCGCCAACTCCGGCGCTGCCGCAGAGGGCCACGGTTGAAACTCTGAATCAGGATTTTTTCTAAGACCTGACTGCGAAACTCTGCGGGACATGCGGCCTACCAGCGGGCCGCCTCTGCGTAACTCTGCGTTAATGCTTTCAATCGCTTCTACAGAAACCGCGCTCAAATGTGAAACCACCCAGGTACGCATTAACCATAAGACCCAAAAAACGTAATACTAATAAGCGCTATAAGTTCCACCAGGAACAACGGCCAGATCTGACGGATCAGAGCTCCCAGTCCCACTTCGGCGACAGAATCCGCGACGAAAAGACATAGTCCCATCGGTGGTGTGATCAGGCCGATCATCAGGTTAAAGACCACCAGAATGCCGTAATGTGTCGGATCGACGCCCATGGATACGGCGATGGGGTGCAGGATCGGCACGAGGACCAACATGGCGGCGATCCCTTCGAGGAACAGGCCGACGATGCGGAAATTTCAAACATCTCGTCCTATACAGCAGAACGCCATTCTTAATGCTAGAATAAAAGGCGCCGTCGATTTTGTCAAACGATTTTTTATTCCGGGTCACCGGTTTAACAACAAGCTGTCATGGTCCAGCGTACACCGCCTTTATGATCAGCAACTCCGAAGTTATTAAAAGGATACCATATATGAACAGGTAGTAATGCCAGCCGCGAAAACCGAAACGTTGCCAAGGGCTCATCCAGGACGAGTGGAGCAATCAGGTTTGCGGGAATCGCTCTTCTTGGGTGTGTCGCAATCGCGACAGCCACGTTGTCCTACTGTAAAGAACGTGATACCATTATTGACATATGGGTCCCGTGGGCTTCCTGTCAATGTCTTTCCGGCAGCGAACCAGGGCTGCCGGCCTGGAAGGCATATTAGGTGCGGGCGGGTTGCCTGCCAAGGGGAAAAATAAGATAATGTCGTCTAGATCCTGTTTCCATTACCTTCCATCTGTTTTACGCAAAACATACCAGAGCGGGTTCCACCTGGAGCCGGCCCAAACTACCTTCATGGAGGAATCACCATGAGAGCAGCAGTACTTGACCAGACGGCAAGGCTGGTTGTTCGTGACCTTCCCGATCCGGTACCGGAACCGGGAGAGGTTGTCATCGCCGTGACCCTGGCTGGTCTCTGCGGCTCTGACTACTCACTATATAATGGGAAGTTCGGTGTTCCGCTGCCCGTGGTACCGGGTCACGAGGGGATGGGGATAGTCAAGGAAGTCGGGTCAGAGGTATCCAATTTAGCAGTTGGTCAAAGGGTCGTAATCCAGCCTAACTTCGCCTGCTGGGATTGTGATATCTGCAGCTCCGGGATGGATAATATCTGCTCCGAAAAAGTCCGCCTCGGGATCGATATAAACGGCGTGTTCGCACAGTACGTCAAGGTCCCAGCCAGATACGCCTGGCCTGTCCCGGAGGGTCTCGATGACCGAACCGCGGCGCTTACGGAACCTCTTGCAGTAGCTGCTCACGGTGTCAAGGTCCTGCCCCCGGCCGAGGGGGACCGGGTCCTGATCATCGGTGCCGGGGTCATCGGCCTTATGACACTCCTGCTCGCCAAACTCGAAGGCGCCGACGTTGCTGTTTTGGACCTGTTGACCGAGCACCTGTCACTGGCCGAGGAGATGAGGGCTGACAGCATCTTCCAGGTCGGCGGTGACAAGGAGCCGAAACCGTCCTCCTTTGACCTGATCTACGAGACCAGTGGGGCGCCATCCGGTCTGGCTGACGCCATCGGGCTTGCCGCCCCAGGGGGACGGATCGCGCTGCAGGGCCTTCCGGGCACCGAGCACCCCGTCTCTACCACCATGATCGTTCGGAAAGAGCTTACCATCGCAGGCTCCATGATCTATACCGACGAATTTCCCGGTGTCCTCGAACTTCTCAGTAGCGGACAGATAGACCCCACTCCTCTTATCTCCGACGTGATCGGACTGGATGACATTGACAGCGCCATAAAAAACTTTACTGCACCAGACCGTTTCAAAGTCCTGGTCTCTCTTTGAGGAGTGGGCTGCTTTGAGATCCGAATCCAAGAATAATATATCGGTCCCAAGCCCCGAACTACTCCTCGAGGATGAGGCCCTGAGGGACGGACTTCAGATGGAGTCTGAGATCTTCAGTCTCGAAGAGAAACTTGAGCTGTTTCACCTCCTGGAAGGAGCGGGGATCAGAAGAATCCAGGTGGGCTCCTTCGTCCATCCCAGGGTCGTGCCCCAGATGGCTGACACCGACGAACTGGTCCAGGCCATTGGAGAAACGAAAGGAACGGTGCTTACAGCCCTGGTCCTTAACGAAAAGGGGCTCGAACGGGCTCTTGCCTGCGGAGTCCGTCACCTGAGCATGTCCGTATCAGCCAGCGACATTCACAGTCGAAAGAACGCCGGAATGCCGGCGGACGAGGCCCTGGACTCCATGACGCGACTCATCAGCCGCGCCACCGAAACGGGGATACAGGTCAGGGCGGGCTTCCAGTGCAGCTTCGGCTGTGTTTACGAGGGAGTCGTGGAGCCGGACCGAGTCATGGATGGCATTAGCCGTATGGCCCAGGCGGGAGCCGCCGAAGTCAACCTGGCTGACACCACGGGTATGGCAAGTCCCTATTCCGTGGGGAGCCTGGTCGACAGGGCTAACAGAGAACTCCCGGGAGTCAGTGTTTCCCTTCACCTGCACGATACCACTGGTCTTGGGCTTGCCAACATGTTCGCCGGTTATGAGGCCGGCGTTCGTATCTTTGACGTTGCAGCTGGCGGGCTTGGAGGCTGTCCTTTTGTAAAAGGAGCGGCGGGAAACACACCTACGGAGGATGCAGTGAACATGTTCGAATCCATGGGCGTGGATACGGGGGTCGACCTTAACGCTCTATGCGCTGCTGTGGGCTTTCTCGAATCCAGGCTCGGCCGAGTTTTGCCGGGCCGCATGAGCAGGGTTTTAGAAGGAGTTGGGTGTGACTGAAAAGGACGGCAAGCGGATCAGGGAATCGAACCGTCAGGTAGACACCGTCGCCAAGGCCCTGACTATCCTCAACTGTTTTTCCGCAATCGAACCGGAACTGTCTCTTAAGGCCCTTAGTGAAAAGACCGGGCTTTACAAGAGTCGCATCATGAGGTTGTGCGGTACGCTCAGCGCCCAGGGGTTTCTGGTAAAAACATTACGGGCCACCTACGAATTGGGCCCCAGGGTTATGATCCTGGGCAGGATCTACGAAAAAACGCATAGTCTGCTCAGCACAGCTGGGTCTGTCCTTGAGGAACTCGTCTCCATAACTGGGGAATCAGCGGCTATTTTTATGCGGGAAGGCATGAACCGTTTCTGTATAATGCAAAGGCTTAGCCCTGCCTCCCTCCGTTATGCCGTCAGGGAAGGTGAGCCTCTACCACTTCATGCTGGAGCGCCGGGGAAAGTCCTCCTGGCCTGGGCTCCCGAAGGTTTAAGGAACCAATTTTTTAGTGACCAGGATCTGGAAAAATATACATCTAAAACCCTTATCGACGGCAAGGCTCTGGAACAGGAATTTATTTTGATACGCCAGAAAGGGTACGCCCTCAGCGAGGGTGAGGTTGTACAAAATGCGGTTTCCATGGCCGCACCGATCTTCGATCACGCCTCCAATGTGAACTATACGATCCACCTGGGTGGTCCTGCACAGCGGCTTACGACTGAAAAGTGCGAGGAGATCCTGTCTCCGCTCATGGAAGCAGCCCGACACCTCTCATTTCTTCTGGGAAACGAGTAGTATCAGAAGCGGGCCCGGGTAGGCCGGATCATTTGAGGAATCAAGGTGATACCAGCGCATTGACAAGGTCTCCCGGGTCGTTCAGGAATTCGACCTGGCAGCTGCCGATATCCTCCAGAAGAACACATCTGACACGTCCATTTATCCTCTTCTTGTCCCGGCCCAGGAATCGCTCGATATCCTTGCCGAATCCGATATCCGGTACGGAGATCTTTTCCACAACCGCTATTGCTCTATTGTAAATGGTTTCGTCCAGACCACAGATCTTCCTCGAGAGGGAGAGCGCCGCCTTCATACCGATGGCGACGGCTTCACCGTGACGGATCCCACCCAGTCCTGTGGACGACTCGAGAGCATGGGCCAGGGTGTGCCCGAAGTTCAGGACAAGTCGCGGACCGGCCTCTTTTTCGTCGATGGATATCACTTCCGCCTTCCGGCGGCATGCTGCCTCTACAACGAACTGTATATCAACGCCCCCCTCAGGACCAAGATCGTCCACTTTTTCGAGATAAGCGAAAAGCTCTGGATCCAGGGTGAGGGAGATCTTGACTATCTCTGCTATGCCCGAGTACCAGTCCCTCGATTCCAGGGTCCCTAGAACACCGGTGTCGGCGAAGACTGCTTGTGGCTGATGAAATGTCCCCACTTGATTCTTGCCTTCGAGAAAATTAATCCCGGTTTTCCCCCCGGTACTGCTGTCCACCATGGAAAGGAGTGTGGTGGGAACCTGGATGACGGACACGCCGCGAAGGTAAATGGAAGCGGCCAAACCCGCCAGATCTCCCACGACCCCACCACCCAGGGCAACGACCAGGGAACTCCTGTCCAGTCCGGCACTGGCCATCTTCTTGCACAGATCTTCCAGGCGGCCGAATGATTTACTCTCTTCTCCCTCAGGAACAGCGACGATGGTGGCGGCTGACTTCGGGGCTTTTGCCAGATCATCGATGCGATGACCATAGATGGAGTATATCCGTTCGTCAGTCACCACCATGACCTTCCCGGCCGAATTCCATTCGCGCAAATATCCTTCGAGCAGTTCCCAGGCCCCATCCCCGATGTGTATGGAGTAGGACCGACTACCCAGTTCAACATGAACGACATTCATAACAATGGTCAGAGGGAAGCCTTTTCGAAAAGGGAAGCAGCGATCTCATCATCGCACTTGCTGTTGATGCCCACGATATTCAGGATTTCAATGCTGCAAAAGTGTCCAGTACCGCGTCTTCAGGAACCTCATCGGTCACAAACACATCGCCGACATTCTTAAGCAGCACATAGCGCAGCCTTCCGTCCTTCTTCTTTTTGTCGCTCCCCATGGCCTGGAGCAGCTGTTTCGGAACCAGGTCGTTCGGGATTCGGATCGGTAAACCAGAGGATACTAGGACAGACTCGACCCTTTCCTGCAGTTCTTCAGGGCAGTGACTCAACTTTACGGAAAGGTTGGTGGCAGCAACCATCCCCATGGCCACGGCTTCGCCATGATTGACACTGTGATGGCTGAGGCGTTCAATCGCGTTTGCAAAGGTATGCCCGAAATTCAGTACCGCCCTGAGGCCCTGATCATAAGGATCTTCCTGAACGATATTAATTTTGACCTGAATAGCCTGGGCAACAAGTGCCTGAATTTCAGAAGCCTGTTGCCCAATCTCTCCGCCGGTTTGAATCCAGCTTCCAGATTCGATCTTATGGAGCAGGTTCGAGTCAGCGATGAGGCTGTGCTTGATAACCTCTGCCATTCCAGATGCAAACGCCCTGGGGGGCAGGCTTTGCAACGTAGCGATATCGGCTATTACGGTTTTCGGTTGTTTGAAAGTACCGATCAGGTTCTTTGCATTAGGTAGATCAATTCCGGTCTTACCGCCGATACTGGTGTCGACCATAGCCAACAGGCTGGTGGGACACTGCACACAATCGACCCCTCGCATATAGGTTGCCGCTATAAAACCGGCGATCTCACTGATCACGGTTCCGCCAAGCGCAATGATCGTTCCACTACGGTCGAAATCCGCTTCAAGTAACTGTTCGTAAATCGACTGGGCTGTTGCCAGGGTTTTATTCTGCCTACCGGGCGATATGGTCACCACGACATCAACAGAACCGCAGCTCTGGGTATACAAAGGACCAACGGTATCATCCGTTATGATAGCAATGGGTCCATCAATTCCAGCCAGCTGTGAAATAAACGGCAGAAGCCCTCCACCGACAATAAATTCATATCGGTCACTCGGCGCCGCAATGGGCAGACGGACATCCGGCCCCCCTGCTATAATTCCTGCCAGATCTTCAGCAACGGTTTCCGGATTTTTTTCAGAAGTGGCAAATTGAGGAAACTGGCCGTAGCCCTTTTTCCGCTGCTGCAAAAGTTCGACGATGTACTCTAGGGGATTGGGCACCTGGAGCAGCGGGCGAACATGGCTGTCGTTCTTGGCGCGTTGAAGGATCTCCTCCGGTGTCGCCACAAGACAAAATACCCGGCCGGTTTTGCCAAGTATGGCTGCGTTGTCACCATCCAGCATGAATCGACCGCCGGTGGCAATGACCAGGCCGGTTTTATCTGCAAGCTCCCGGGCAAGTTCTGCCTCCATCTTTCGAAAAGCCGCTTCGCCCTTTTCCTG